>Ga0228702_1000342_pt1 | contig 37270 bp, 37 predicted proteins | sample McNCre217_Aug_MG_2_FD_178018 | JGI IMG/M metagenome (GOLD analysis project Ga0228702, IMG submission 178018) | Freshwater microbial communities from McNutts Creek, Athens, Georgia, United States - 20-17_Aug_MG | ecosystem: Environmental > Aquatic > Freshwater > Creek | place: USA: Georgia...
AAGTCCTCCTAGGCCCACTAGGAACTTGGATCGAAAGATACAAACTCCTAAACGGGGACTTAGCTCAGTTGGTAGAGCACCTGCTTTGCAAGCAGGGGGTCAGGGGTTCGACCCCCCTAGTCTCCACGAATGGAGAAAGATCCTTGAGAAATCAAGGGTCTTTTTCTTTTATCTGCCTAAATAGTCTGATTTATAGTCTGATTCTGCGAGCGCCGTTCAGTATAGTTTCCACTATGGGGACAAACACAAACAGACGCCGCAAAGGGCAAGGCGGTTTATACATAATCCATAAGCAAGCCTGGAATGAAGCCAAGCTAATCTATGAAGTAGCAGAGTTCTATCAAGCCACCAAAGAAATCGATGATCCAGACCACAAAGGCAATCGCAAGAAGGTCTACGGCACTGCAAAATCCCCTGAACTAGCCCTAGCAAGGCTGGATAAAAACCTAAAACGTTATTATCAAAAAAAGGGCATGGAACAAGCTGGGCTGAAACCAAATAAAGCCCCAAGAGGCTCACAGAGCGTTTCTGACTATCTTGAGCAGTGGCATTTTGAGATTCGAGAAAACCAAGTAAGTCCACAACTTCGCTATAAATACTTCGGTCACATCAAAAACCACATTTCACCCCACATCGGCAAAATCAAACTTGTTGAACTTCAATACCAAGACCTTCAAAAACTCTTCTATGAAACGTTGCCCTCTAAAAGGAAAGCAAAAGAGGGTATTGAACTTGATCAACCACTTCTTGGAACCAATGGTCTACTGAATGTCTATAAGACTCTAAACATTGCTTTGAAAGTGGCTGTAAAGAAAGGATTGATTGATAGAAATCCCCTGGAGCTTGTAAAGGCTCCTAAGTATCAATCCCCCAAGGAAAACATCCCACAAATGCTCCACATTGCTGAGCACATCTTTCAGCAAATGGATAAAGCCAATGATCCGTTATTTGATCATTTCCTCTTGGCTCTTCTAGGGCTTAGAAAAGGAGAGCGGCTAGGACTTACATTTAGCAATCTCTCTCTTACTGGAACTAACCCAAAGATCACTATTGCAAGCCAACTTGCCAGAATCACTGGAACGGGGTTGATTTTGAAACCTGCTACTAAAAGTGGGAAGGATCGAACGGTATCGCTTCAAGAGCCTTGGCTCTCTTCACTTAGGAAGATGAAAGAACTTAGGAAACTACAACTGAAGCTTCCAGGGTTTGATCCAAAGCCAGAGTTTGCTGATCTTGTTTATTTGAAAGATGATGGCAAGCCTTTTGATCTCAATGAAGATAACGAAATGTGGCGGAAGGCTAATGAACTCTATAACTCAAAATACCCTCCACTTAGGGGACACAGCCTAAGACACATTGCAGCAACCAAGATGGCTGATACAGGGGTAGAAAGAGAGATTGCAATGGCAATCTTGGGTCATGAATCAGAAGCCATGTCTTACTACTACGGAAGAGTCACAGCAACAAAGCAAAAGCCGCAAGTAGAGAAGTTTGGCTCTGCACTATCGGAAAAGATCAAAATCAGAAATAACGGCTAAGCCTTACAGTTTGATCCTGGATGTTTGATCGCCCCTCCTGAAAATGCCTACTTATTTATAAAGACATTTGGGTAGTGCAGTAAGCAGTTTCAGTTTCAACATTTTCTGAAACTCTTTTACGGATGTACCGATACAGCCATTCTGATTATTTAGTCGATAGATAGTCCGCACAACACCTTTACTTGTTATTTACTATGCCCGAAACGGGCAAACAACAACCAGGAGAAGTTTCTTCTTGGATCAAGAGATAAACACATTCGCTGACCGAAGGGAAGCGAATCTAAAACTTCTTGTTTCTCTTCTAACTTCTTCTGGTTTATCTTCTTGTTTTGGAGTAAGTGGAACCACAACTCTGGTTCGTTAGAACTCATCCCCTGTTTACTTTTTACTCATGCCTGGAGTCACTGGAACCCTTTCTTCTTTCTCTTCTCTTCTTCCAGTTGAGTCTTTTTTGCTGTTTCTTCAGTCCATTTCAGATCCGAAATCTCGTTACCAATCAAAAGTGTGTACTGGTTTGGATTTCCATTGAAACTCTTCTCAACACTTACCCAGCCCCATTCCTCAAGTGCTAAGACAGCTTTGGAGAATGTTTTTCGCTCCATGTGTAAATCGTTCGCAGCTCTTCGCTGACCCATCATTGTGGCTCTTCTATCGGCAAAGTTGTAGCGAATCGCCAGGTAACTGAGGGCGTGAGTCATTTGTTTGGTGAGCTTGCAGTCATAAACCAAGTTCATGTATTCAAACTGGTTCATGCCATCGGGCAATCTCCCGTATCCCAGAGGGTAAGTCCTACTGTTCGGTAAATCTTCTTTCATTAGTCTCCTTTTGGTTTGTCCTCTACTTTTTAGAGGTTTGTAATACTATTATAACACAAAGCTTAGAAGTATGGTATAATTACATACATGAAAACAAATAATAACTTTCAAGGAGTTGTAGCCCTCTATTTTCGTGATGAAGGAACGGCTTTCTTCAAATGGGAAGATGATCCATTCGTGATAACAGTCACTGCAACGAAAACCACCAGGGGCTATTTGACCGACTGGTGGATAAGTGGTCTTTCGTGGGAAGGGTTTCACAACAAGAAATCAAAGGGATTCCCAAAACTGATGCTTCGAGTTCAGGTTGGAGTATCCAAGAAGGAATCGAGAGTCATTCTGGAGGCAGATCTTCATGAGTTGTGGATGGATCGCATCAAGGAGCTTGCTTTTGAGTCAGCAATCCAAGGCGGGATTGAGAAGAACGAGCTTGGTGCAGATTCAAAAATCAAACAACTTCATGCTGAGTACCATCTTGAAGGGCATGATCGCCTTGGACACTTCGATCAACATGATTCAGAAACCCCATTGACGGAGCGATCAGCTCGTGAGTACTCCTTGCTTATTTCACTTGGATACCCAAGGGCACAGAAACTTATCGCTGAGTATGAAACAAAGAAACAAGCTGTCGAAGTATTGGTTGGGGCTATTGACCGAAGGCTATACATGAGCCGCAAAGCTGGGCTCATAGACAAGAAAAAGCAAGAAACAACTTTTTTCAAGAAAACTAACGACTGGCTATAGAGCCAAGAACCCGACAACCAATAAGGGAGCGTGGATACAAAAAAGGAGATAAAAATGGAAAAATCAATAGAGGAAGTTGAACTGAAGTTTCACAATAAGGATCTTCCAAACTTCCCAGGCTATAACTACAAACCAGAGTTCAGACCGTTGAAAATGACGGATGCGATACTTCTAGCCCCGATGATGCGAAAAGAAGGCAGAAGTATAGGAACTTATTTGGGTGGCTACAGTGTTCCTGATCAGTGGAATCTAAAGGAAACCCAAAAATGGGTAAGCCAGAGCATCAACTCAAATGACTTCCCAGCTTTTCACTACCTTTTCCTATGCGGACCAAACACTGTGGTTGGCATGGGAAGCATCATGAAATACGGGGATAGTCTCCTTGAATGCCAGCTTGTTTTGTCTGTGTTCGGATCACATCAGGGAAGAGGCTGGGGCAAAGTAATAGCAAGTACTTTGAAGCACATTGCTTTCGATGTTTGGGGCTTCGAAGCCATTTACTGGATAAATGATGCCACTAACCGGGCTTCAACTAAGTTGTCCCAAGAAATGGGGTTTGGGTTAGAGACAACTTATAGCGATAACAACATCATGGGAACAAAAGGAAGCGGACTTTGGTACCGCTGGATTTGTCATCGACCAGAGGGGATGTTTCCTGGGATTTTGCAAGGTGCTGATCTTGAGTATTGGGGAACGCCTAAATCCGAAGGTTTACTGAAGGCAGTTATTGCGGCAAAGGAATCGGAATCTATGGATTTGAGTCAAGCAGCCTCCGAATAAAGGTTAGAGCCCTCAAACCGAGTAGTGTCCGAGGAATGGGGGAAGATAGTTGTATCCGCTAACTGAGGAATCAAATGCCAATCTTCAAGAACCAAAATGGTGAACTAACAACATTCAAAAGGGACGAGTTCAAAACTGAAAAAGAACTTCAAACGCTTATTGAAACAAATCTTGAAGAAGTCTTTGGTTGCAGATTTATTGCCAGTGAGTTTTCAACTGGCAGTGTTCACAGTGGACGAATAGATTCGCTGGCACTCTCTGAAGATGGAAACCCAGTAATCATTGAGTATAAAAAAGTTGAGGATTCCAAGCTTATAAACCAGGCTCTTTTTTACTTGGATTGGATAAAAGATCACAAGGGCGATTTTGAAGTTGCAGTTCAAAAAGCTTTGGGAAATGTAAAAGTGAACTGGGAGTACATAAGGGTTATTTGCCTTGCACCAAGCTACGACCGTTATTCACTCCATGCCGTTAGACACATGGGCGTGGGTCTGGAACTTTGGCAGTACCACAAGTACGAAAATGGGATCCTCGAAATGGAGGAGATCTTTAGAAACAACGAAAATGTTCGCACTAAAGAAGTAATCAAGCCATCCAAGGCAAACACGGAAACGCCGAAAGAGATCCAGTCGATAAGTTTCGAAGATCATCTGACTAAAGCTTCTACTGACGTGCAACCTTTGATCCAGGAAATCTCAGACTTTATCTGTTCCTTGAACGATTCAGTGGCAGAAGTTCCGCTAAAGCTTTACATCGCCTATAAGTTAGCCAAGAACATCGCTTGCATGGAAGTTCACAGGAAAGAGGCCCTACTATTTCTTCCACTGAAACATAATGACTCCATGCCATCAATCGCCAGGGATGTCAGCAACATAGGGCATTGGGGTACCGGTGATCTTGAAGTTCGAGTTGGAAACTCTGAAGACTTTGAGATCGCTAAAACCTTGATAAGGCAGTCTTATTTAGAAAACGGTGGAGATTAGTTCTAAAAACTAAGTTCTACGCACCGCTCAATCCGACTCGATTTCCAACCCTTTAGAAATAGGATTTACAGAATGAGCCGAAAGTCAAACCGAGTGTCGGATCAGCCAACTCTTTTTGATGAGATTGGTGAGAACCCAGACTTTTTGACCCAACAACTGATCACTTACATTGGAAATAAGCGATCTTTACTTCCTTCGATAGACAAAATCATTTGGAACATCAAAGACCAACTTGGAGTCGATAATCTTCGCACGGCAGACTTATTTGCGGGTTCTGGGGCAGTTGCAAGGTTATTGAAACAACACAGTTCACTGGTCGTTGCAAACGACTTAGAAGCTTATTCACGGGTAATAAATCAATGCTTCCTCTCCAACTCAAAAGATGTTCCACTTGAGCAAGTAAAAGAAGCCGTAGACAGATTGAATGCCAGGGCGGACTCTGGGGAGTTCGCATCAGGCTTCATAAGAGAAATGTATTCACCCGAAAATGAATCTGACATCACGGAAGATGATCGAGTTTTTTACACAATAGAAAATGCTATGAGACTTGACTCCTTTGCCCAATGGATCCAATCAGAGGCAGAGGAGGTAAGACCCTATTTGCTTGCCCCATTGATGTCAAAGGCATCAGTACACACAAACACCGCTGGAGTTTTCAAGGGTTTTTACAAGGATACCGACACAAAAAGAGGATCTTTTGGCGGAAAAGGTAAAAATGCCCTCATTCGGATTCTTGGACAGATTCGACTCGAAGCTCCGATTCTAAGCAACTTTGATTCTGATTCGAAAGTATTTCAAGAGGATGCCGCCGTGCTAGCACCAACTCTCCCAGAACTTGATTTGGTTTACCTTGACCCCCCATACAATCAGCACCCGTATGGTGCTAACTACTTCATGCTGAACTATTTGCACGACTACAAACCACCACGAGACTTCAGCAGAGTTTCTGGCATTCCTACCGACTGGAATCGCTCTGATTTCAATGTGAAGTCCAAGGCTTTGAAAAGTCTCAAGGAAACAGTGGAGCCACTAAATGCAAAGTTTGTTTTGATTTCCTTCAATGACGAGGGGTTTATCTCTCCAGTCGAAATGAGGGATTTTCTAACTTCAATCGGAAAACTCTCAGAAGTTGCTATTGAGTACAACACGTTTCGAGGCAGCAGGAACTTACACACCAGAAGCGACAAAGTCGTAGAGCATTTATTCTTACTTCAAAGGGGGTAGTCACTGTGGCTAAAAGGGAAGATCTGAGAAGAGTTCGAAGCGGAACCGTTATCAATGTCAGTTCAAGGAAAATGGAATCTCAACTCATTGTTGCTGTTTCCATGGCTATTCAAAGGCTTCAAGACAAGTTTGAAGTAACCCTAGAACACGCTCCAAGGGTATTTCTAAAAGAAATAACTGGTCACCTCACAGAATCATTTCCAGAAATCGAGTTCAAACATCATTTCGATTCATCTTTTTTGACTCCAGACGGCGGCTTCTTGTTTCTTGTCGATAAAAAAGGCAAAAAACACACGATTTTGATCTCAGAAGCAAAGCGTCAGGGAACCAACGACCTTCGTGAAAGCGAAGGACTTGCCAAACAGTCCAAGGGAAATGCAATCGAAAGACTTGGAAAGAATGTCATTGGATTCAGAGCCTGGATGGCAACAGAAAACATACTCCCCTTCGTGGTGTTTGGTGAAGGAGTTGATTTTGCGGATGATAGTTCAATACTCGACAGAGTTTCCACTATTGCGATGTTTGCTCCACTAAACAAAATCGAAGTTGCGAACCTTGGTGAACATGGGAAGTTCAATCGGGGGAGTTTTTTCTTTAGAGTAGAAACTTGGCAAGCAAAGGAAATGGCAGAGATTCTTTTTGACGTGGCAGAGCGAAGTATTTACTACTACTTCTCAAAACACGGTGAAAAAAGCTTCAAATAGTAGATCCATGGAATAGGTTCGAGTTTGAGACAAGATAGTTTGGGGATCAAATGACGAACAAGAATTTATGGATTTTGGCATCAGCCTCGTCACTTTGGCTTATTCCAGTTCTTTTGACTCTGAAAGTTGTTGACACTGCTGGAAATGACTTGACAGTATTCCAGTTCTTATTTTCCGATTGGAAACATTGGGGATGGGGGCTTGGTCAAGGCGTGGATGCTGGCTTAGTCCGTTTTATCGCTTATCTTGCGATAGCCCTGCCACTTTGCATTTCTGTAACTTTTGCCCTTTTTGCTCGCAGTAAGTCAGAATAAAGCCAAGTTTCATGTTGTCCTCAAACGATCGTTTCTGGACACTTTCTAAATCAAAATTGTTACCCTATAAATCCAGGGGATAATTTTCTCATAACTCGTGTCCGAAATCTATGTAAAATGTCCTACGTTTGTTTTACACTCTAGACATGACGACAAAACGCATTGGATACGGACGAATCTCTACCGCTGATCAAAACGCTTCTTCCCAAGAGGATGCTTTGAAAGCTGCTGGAGTAGATCAACTATTTATTGACACCTTTACTGGCACTAAATCATCAAGACCTGAACTTGATCGGATGAAAGAACAACTTCGATCAGGAGACACCATAATCATTACTCGCCTGGATCGCTTGGGTAGATCAACTAAGGATCTACTCAATCTAGTGAGTGAACTTGATGATCACGGGGTGAATCTTCAAGTCTTGGAGCAGAACATCAACACGTCCACCCCAGATGGCAAACTCTTCTTCACCATGATTGCCGCTTTTGCAGAGTTTGAAAGAGAAATAATGCGATCAAGAACCATAGATGGACTTGTGGCTGCCAGGGCAAGGGGACGAAAAGGCGGCAGAAAGCCAGCAATGAGTGATTCAAAAATTGAAATGGCTAGAAAGCTCTATAGAGAAGGAAAGCAAGTAACAGAGATTGCTAGTGTTTTAGGAGTATCAAGACCAACGATCTATCGAGTTCTAGAAAAATAGAAACTAGGGGAAAATGACTTTTTTTGAACTTGTTCCTTGGCTTGTGATTGGGTTTTTCATTGCCTTAGCTTCGATCGCAATGCGTCAAAGGCGATCAAATAAAACACTAAAAGACATTCTGGAACGTGATTCAGTAAAACAAGACACCGATTTTTCTGCATTTGGGACGACTAAAGATGGAGAGAAACTCGTCAAATGTCCTTACTGTGCTGAATGGATCAAGCAAGAGGCGAAGGTTTGCAAACATTGTGGGCGTGACGTTGCGGCTTCCATACAAGAAAGTATTGCTGCACAAAAGTCTTTGCAAGAATCGCTTCGGGAAGATGCTGAGAAGCGAACTGTAGAGTACCTCCAAAAGCAAGAGTTGAAAAAACAACAGTTAGCGGCTTACAGGCGTACCCCCAAGTTCATCCTTACAGTCTCTTTCTCAACAGTCTTGATTCTCGTACTTGCAGCCGTAACAATCTGGTTTGGTTTACAACCTTCACTAGAACAGGAAAAATTAGCCAACTACAAACCCCTAAATTTAACTGCCCTTGCCATCCATTGGCAGCAATCATTGAATTCTTGCTCCTTTCCCCTGAATGGAGCAAAACCTGTCGTAAACGGTGGCAAGTTGTTGGAAATCGGAACCATGAGCGGTGCTTACTCCAAAAACAACGTTTGGGAAATGGACGGAGGTATAAGGGCCTCTGGAAACCAAACCTTGCACCTTTACATCACGTCCAAAAATGCTGACGCCATCGATTGCGTAACTAAAAATTTGTTCGGCAAACCAGCCTCGACATGGGACGACACTATTGCAGATTTTGGTAAAGAGTATTCGGCTGAATCTACTTACAACTCCACTGGAGAGGTCTACTTCTTAGACCTTACTTGGACCCACAAGGCTTCTTAGAGGCAAGACTAGATGAGGATAAAACTGAGTGTTCTAGCCAATAATCGCTTGAGGTTGTGGCAGCAGAAGGCATTGGGTAGGAAAAATCTCTGAACTTAGTTTGAAGCTGGCAGATCTAAGCCCGTCAGTAGGGGGCTTTGGCGGATCATTGGTGAGCCAACAATGCTTCAACAACATGAACTTGCCTGTGCAGTTCCGTAGCTAGCCTCACGTTTCAAGAGTTCAAGCGGCAGCCTATTCAAGTAACTATGCAAGCACACGAATAGTCTGATTTATAGTCTGATTTTGCAATCTAACATCACTATTCACCTGTAAATCAAACCTATAACGACCCCCCTAGTCTCCACAAAAAATGCCTCCCTTCGGGGAGGCATTTTTCGTTTCGCGCTAGGGGGCCTTCGCACAGCCCGTCGGGGCATCTCTGATAACTTCAGAGATTCATTTCCCGCCGCGCTCGGTGCTCGCTAGTCTCCACAAAAAAATGCCTCCCTTCGGGGAGGCATTTTTCGTTTCGCGCTAGGGGTCTTGGCACAGGACTAGGTGAGCTAGAGTCGAGTGAGACTCGCCCCACCGCACCGCACCGCACTCAAGAAAGCCAACCCATGACCAAAGCACTGCTCATTGTTGACATCCAGAACGACTACTTTCCGGGCGGAAACATGGAACTAGTTGGCAGCGTTGAAGCAGCCGCAGTTGCGGCGCTGGTGAAGGCTGATTTCAATGAGCAAGGTCTTCCGGTTTTTGTGATTCAACATGTGGCAAAGAGCCCAACTGCAACTTTCTTTTTGCCAAACACTTCAGGCGTGGAAATACACGAAAGCGTTGCTCCGCTTGACGGCGATCAAGTGATTGTGAAGCATTTCCCAAACTCGTTCAGAGAAACAGTGCTGCTTGAAAACTTGCGTGAAGCGAACATCGATGAAATCACAATTGTGGGAATGATGACTCACATGTGCATTGACACAACCACTCGCGCAGCCAACGACCTCGGTTTCAAAGTTGAACTTATAGAAAACGCGTGCGCAACTCGAGACCTGGAACACCACGGTGTAACGGTTTCGGCCGCCCAAGTTCAAACTGCTTATCTTGCGGCTCTTGACGGCTCATTTGCAAAAGTGGTTTCCTGGCCAACTTCACGCTAGCCCCAAAAAGGGCGGGCTAGGTGAGTTGAGCTATTACCTTGGCGTAAAGCACTGCAACCCCGGCAGTGAGGCTTTCAACAAAGCCATCGATGTATGCGTTTCGCTCTTCTTTGGATTCATGTTGGGTGAGCTTTGCAAAAAAGAAACCCATGTTCACAACAATGAAATAGCCCATGGCCGCCGCGGCCAAGCGAACGTCATTTAGCTCGACTTGATTCAATGGATTTAGTTCATTGAACCTTTGGGTATAAGCAAGGCAAAGCCAATCAAACGATTCTCTATCGGCGGCACAAACTCCGTGCTCAACTGCGGTGTTGAAGATTGCTGCAACCTCTGTGCCTAAACGAGCCTCGCCGGCAAGTTGCCAGTCGAGGGCGGTTAAGCGAACTTCTTGGTTATCAACGGGAACCAAGTTATTCAGGTTGAAGTCGCCGTGCACGAATGAGCGTTGGCCAGCAGCCAAGAGCCCGCCAATGAAGTCATAGGAATTTAGGTAACTGTTCACATGATTAAAGGCTTCGCCAAGGTGAGGGTTTCGAAGCACCGATGCAAGCAGCTCAGGGTAAACGGAATCGAACGAGTCCCAGTCTTTGTGGAGTTTTGCCCAACCGGCTACTTGAGAGCGATTCAACCAGTCGAACTGGAGTAAATCACTCGAATCAACCGAGTTCAGTTCGGCAACAAGCTTTACTGCATCAATGCAGTGTTCCCAAGTCCACTTGGATTTGTTTAAGTCGCCTAGATCCGTATTCCAAAAAAGAGCCGACCCGTCGTTGAGGGTGGTTTGTCCCAGATACTCGGGGAAGCCGATTGATGCCGGAATGCGTTCAACAAGAGGGGACTCAAAGAACTCCATTTCGCGGCGCCAATAGTTCCAGTGTGTTGGGGCTGACGCATCCATGTATGGAAGGCCGTTGGCGAGGTGTTTAACCACAACGGTAAAAGGCAAAACTTGTGATTCAAGTTGAGCCGTACCCCACACACGGTAAACCCCCAGAGAGGTTGGGTTTCCTGCCCCAGGCTTGAGTGCCTTGATTGAGAACTTGACTGGCGTGGCGCTTGGAACCTTAAACACCCGTTGCAAAACTGACTCGAGCATTTCTGGTGATAGTTCAAATGTGATGGAATCCAAAACGCCAACCCCTTAGTTTTGTTTACTTCACCTTATTGCCAAGCCGAAGCCACCGATAATGAGTGTGTGAAAATGGGCGTTGCCAAAGTTGCGGCTTGTTGCTCCAATCGGAAAATCTGGGTGAAATGAATGGAACCGAGGCCGATGGATCTCCTAGCGGAAACTACTGCAAACCTTGTTATTTGGACGGCGCCTTCACGGGACCCGAGTGCACTCTTCAAGACATGCAAGAGATTGTGGATGCCGCATTGAAACGGCACAAAGCCGGCTTCACCTATCGATCGTTCGTGAAGCGCAGTCTTAGAAAATTGGAGCGCTGGCGATAAGAGAAGCACAACAAAAACCGGAGATAGACTCAACGCATGACAACTTTCAACGATCGCCCAAATGCCGCTTTGCTAATCATCGATGTTCAAAATGGCGTAGTAGCCGAGGCGTTTAAGCGCGACGAAGTAGTTGCCAACATCAATACCGTGTTGCGTAAGGCGAGGGCTGCGGGTGTTCCCGTGGTTTGGGTTCAACATTCCGAAGAGGAAATGCCCATTGGCTCAGAGGCCTGGCAAATTGTGAACGAGCTGGAACCAGCTGATGGTGAAGCACGGGTTGAGAAGCTCTACCGCAGTTCGTTTGTTGAGACCAATCTGGAACAGGTGCTGGCAGATCTTGGCGTGAGTCACCTTTACTTGACCGGGGCAGAGACCAACAACTGCATGCGTCACACAATGCACACGGCCTTGGATCGCGGCTACGACATAACTCTGATTGCCGATGCACACACCACGAATGGTTACACCTGGAACGGCCACACCATTGATCCCGAAAACGTAATCAATGAGCAGAACGACAACCTTGGCTACTACAACCTCCCAGGGCGCGAAGCCCGCGCGGTTGCTGCAGATAAGGTTGCGTTTGCATAAAAGTTGGTTGCAAAGCCACCACTTTGAATCACAAAAAATAGAATTGAGCCATGTCCAACACATTTGCAGGTAAGTACGCTTTCGTTTCCGGCTCTTCTCGAGGAATTGGTGCTCAGGTAGCCCAGCTTCTCGCGGCCGGTGGCGCTACGGTGGCAATCAACTACCGTGACAAGGTAGTTCGCGCGGAGAAGGTAGCCGCCGCAATCACCGAAGCCGGCGGCAAGGCAATTGTTGTTGGTGCCGACCTTACCGATTACTCAACCATCGATGCATTGGCCGATACCCTCAAGAACGAGTTCGGTCAACTAGACCTTTTGGTACTGAACGCATCGGGTGGTATGGAAGCCGGCAAAGCCGAAGACTACGCAATGCAGTTGAACCGCGATGCTCAGGTGAATCTGGTACGCACTGCGCTTCCGCTTTTGGGCGAAGGCTCCCGCATTGTTTTTGTAACCAGCCACCAGGCGCATTTCATTCGCCAAACTCCAACCATGCCCGAGTACGTGCCGGTGGCACTAAGTAAACGAGCAGGCGAAGACGCATTGCGCGACATGATCCCCGAGTTCACCGCCAAGGGAATTGAGTTTGTTGTGGTTTCGGGCGACATGATTGAGGGCACCGTTACGGCTACCCTGCTTGACCGATTGAACCCAGGTGCAATTGATGCTCGTAAGGAAGCGGTGGGCAAGCTTTACAACGTTGAAGAGTTTGCCGCCGAGATTGTTAAGGCAGCCGCAGCGCCAATCCCAGCCGACAACACCGTGCTGGTGGGCGACACCGAATACTTCACAAAGGGCTAGCGCCCGAGCGAAGTTCAAATGCCTAGTACCGAAGCCTGGATAACATTCGTTATTACCTCGCTAACCATTATTTTGGTGCCGGGACCGAGTGTGCTTTTCACTATTGGAAGAACACTTTCACTGGGTAAAACTCAGGGTTTAATAACCGTGGTGGCAAATGCACTCGGCACCACCACTTGGCTTATTGGTGTATGTCTTGGGCTGGGAACGATTTTGAACTTGGTGCCTTGGTCTCTGTTTGTTATCAAGATCATCGGCGCCGTATACCTGGCATACCTGGGTGTTAATTCCATTCGGCACAGGCACTTTGCCACTTCGGAGATTAGCGCGGACAAGGTCTCGGCCCAACCGGTGGCAACCACCTGGAAGCAGGGTTACCTGGTTGGCGTTACCAACCCAAAGACCGCAGTATTTTTCACGGCGGTGTTGCCTCAGTTTGTGAATCCGGCAGGCAACCTGGCGTGGCAGTTGTTTCTGCTTGGCATAGTCTTTGAGATTCTGGGCATTCTTGGTGATTCCAGCTGGGTGATTGCCGCGGCGGCCGCTCGGGACTGGATCTTTGGCAAGTCGGGCCGTTTGGCCGCAATCGTTGGAACCGGCGGTGCAATGATTGTGGCTCTAGGCGTTTTACTTCTGATTCTGGCAATCACCGGAAAAGGCTAACCACCATCGATGGGAGTTGACCGTGACCAGTGAGCAGCAGATGGTTCTGTTTACCCTACTCAGCTTTCTTTCGCTGGGGCTTGGGGCAATTGCGCTCAGCGTGATGACCCTGATTGGCAAAGGGAATCGCAGCTTTGCGATTTTTCTAGCGGGTTCGACCATTTCGCTCGGGCTGTTTATGTTCTTTGGACTCGACCAGTCCGGAATTCTGGCAAGTGCGCTCGGAATTGTTGCCCTAGTGATTGCCTTGCTGCCCGGCAAACGGTCTTAGTCGATGTCGCGACGCATAGTGAGCGCCAACGAAAGTGCCGCAAAGACCAGTCCGTAACCGAATAAAAAAAATGCCGCCGGGATTGGATCCAGATACGAAGCACTATTGATGTCTAGATTTGCCGCTTTACTGGAGACATCAATTTTCAAATCCATCATTGATGTAATGAGTCCCGTTGGCAGGTATTTGCCAACGTCGGTCCAGATCACGGCCAGAATGCGGTCAACCACGAACAACCAAATCAGTGCCGCGGTAACGGCCAGGTTTTGATTGCGGATCAAGGCGCCAAGGCCCACACCCACAACCGCCAACACCGCACCAATAAGCAGCGAGGCAGCCGAGTAGTTCAACCAGATGTAACTATGGGGCTGGGCAACGTTCTTGAACATGCTTAAGGCAATGGCTCCACTCGCCATGCCAATCAGTGTGGCGAAAAGGTTAATCAATGCGCCTGCCACAGCGGCAATGGAAAGCTTGGCAAGCAGTACTCGGTGGCGTTTGGGTGAGGCCAGGAAGGTGGCCACCGCGGTGTGGTGATGGAACTCCCCAGACATGATGATTACGCCGATAATCACAACAAACATGTAAGCGCCCAGGGCTTTGGCGTAGATTCCGTCAACATTGTTGGAATCGCTCAGCGGCATTTGAATCTGCCCGCCCAGCTTCTCAACCGCAAGTGGGCTGAAGGCGGTTCCCAAAACGGCAATGGCAACTGCGGCAAGAATCAATCCGTATGTGCTGCGCTGGTAAATGAGCTTACGGAATTCGGATTTCACGAGGTTCACTTGGAAACTCCAATCAATCGCAGAAACGCCTCTTCAAGGCTTTGCCCCTGCATGATGTTTTTGGCGGCACCCGCGGCAATGAGCTTGCCGGCGTTGATGATAATCACGTCATCAACCGTGTGCTGCAGTTCTGCAAGCTGGTGCGATGAAACCAGAATGGTTTTACCCGCGGCGGCAAGATCTTTAAGGAACTCGCGCAACCAGGCAATACCCACCGGGTCCAAACCGTTAGCCGGCTCATCCAAAATCAAAACATCTGGGTCGCCAAGCAGTGCGGCGGCCAGCGAAAGCCGCTGCTTCATACCAAGCGAGAAACCTTTGGTGCGCTTGTGGGCGGCGGCGCTCAGGTCAACCAAGGCCAAGACCTGGTCCGCGCGGGAATCATCGATGCTTGCACTGGCACAAATCACCTTAAGGTTTTGCATTGCGGTTAGCGCAGGGTTGAATCCCTGACTATCAAGCACCGAACCAACCTGTTTTAGCGGATTTGCAAGGGCGCTATATGGTTGCCCGTGAATCAAAGCATTACCTGCAGTTGGGGTGGCAAGGCCGAGTAGGCAGCGCAGGGCCGTGCTTTTGCCTGCCCCGTTGGGGCCAAGAAATCCTGTGATTCGACCCGCGTTCACGCTCGCGCTCAGCGAATCAACTGCAGCCAATTCGCCATAGCGTTTGGAAAGGTTTTGGAACTCGATGGTTTGCACTGGCGCCTCCTAGTTTCAGCCTACGCTCCAAACGGGATTTGTTAACCTGAGAGAAACCTGTGCGAGCGATAATTCTCTTGGAGGAATTATGAGCAATAAGAAAGCCACTGTTTTATTTGTGTGCATTCACAATGCAGGTCGTTCTCAAATGGCCGCGGGTTATTTGAAGCATCTTGCTGGAGACCGCATTGAGGTTCTTTCGGCCGGTACCACACCTGGCTCGCATGTGAATCCAAGCGCCATAGCGGTAATGGAGGAAGAGGGCATTGACCTCAGCAAGGCCGTCCCGCGAGTGCTCACCGATGCCTCTGTGAAGCAGAGCGACTACGTGATCACCATGGGTTGTGGCGACACCTGCCCTTACTTTCCAGGCAAGACTTATCTGGACTGGCCGTTGGAGGACCCTGCCGGTCAGGGCCCCGAAGCCGTGCGACCGATTCGCGATCAGATTCGTAAACTGGTTGAAGGCCTGATTTCGGAGATTGACGCCAAGTAGGAGCGTTATTATTCCGCGTGCGAAGGGATCTCGCGCAGAGTCCTCAGCGGCGAGAAGAGCACCAAGCCCGAAGCGAGTAGGGACCCCGCTCCACCAATCCACATTGTGGGCAAGGCACCAAAGGTGCTTCCCAGATAACCAGCTAACAGGCCGCCTAGCGGCATAACTCCCCAAACAAAGAATCGAATAGAAGCGTTCATTCGACCAAGGAGTTGCGGAGGGCAAAGTCGCTGGCGCGCCGTCACCTGGGTGATGTTGTAGGTGAGAACGCTGAAACTAAATAGAAATTCCGTGACCACCAAGAGCGGAATCGCGAATTCTCGAGGAATTGCTCCCGCCGCCGGGATAAGGCACATTGCCAATCCACTGATGACTGCAGAAAGCACAATGAGTGGACCTTCACCCATGAACTTGATAAGACGCGCGGTAAATGCTGCTCCTAGCAACCCACCAATCGCACCCACCGACATCATCACGCCAAATGCAGCCGCAGGAATGCCCAGCGTTCGCAGTACAAATAGGGGCATCAGCGTAAAAATCATCGAGGAAAAGAAGTTGGTTCCCGAAGTGCAAGTTGCAATGGTGCGGATGATCTTCTGGTTGTAAACAAAACGCAAACCTTCGCCGATTTCTGTTCGCAATGGCTGTCGGTTTGTCTTTGGGGTTGGAACTTCATGACTTTTTACTCGCAACAGAGTGAGTGAACTGAAGGCATAACTGAAGGCATCGAATAGCACCAGAAACGGCGCTTGCAAAACGCCTAAAAGGATTCCGGCCAATGATGGGCCCCCCACGTGTGACACCTGAGTGGAGGTTTCCATCGCACCGTTTGCCGCCCCGATTTGATCATCTTTGAACAGAAGGGGAACCAGGCTTTGAGAGGCCACGTCAAAGAAAACCGCGGCGAGGCCCATGATGGCGGAAACCACAAAAAGCTGCTGAATGGTGAGCATGTGGAACCACCAAAAAACAGGAATGGTGATCAGAGTGAGGCTGCGAATGGCATCGGCAATAAGCATGACACTGCGCTTGACCCAGCGGTCAACCCAAGCGCCTGCCACTAGGCCAACCAGTAAGAATGACGCGGTGCTGGATGCATTGAGTATGCCCATTTGCCATTCGGTTGCCCCCAATGAAGTTACTGCGAGTACCGAAAGTGCAAGCCCGGAAAATTGGTCACCCAAAACCGAAATAGTTTGACCAGCCCAAAGCCAGCGGAAGTTGCCGTCTTTGAAAACGGTGCGTTTGGTGGTCATGCATTCCTTTGGTTGCTTGGCTAGCTAGGTGCGGCTAACTGCCAGCCTAGAACCTGGCCGCCAGTGACTCCAACACTAGGAGTGCCGCCAAACGCACAGTCCTTCCGTCTGGGGCATCGATGCTTGCATCAATTTCCGTAATGTCCATGGAAACCACTCGAGGATTTGCGGCCGCAAGGTATGCCAGTTGACGCAACTCATGAGCGGAAAGCCCGCCCGGCGCTGCGGCGGGGCATGCCGGAACAACTGAACGATCGCAAACATCCACGTCAATGTCCACATGGATGTTTCCGCCGCCAGCCCCCGCGACTTCGTGGGCCTGTGCCATCACGTCTTGAAGTGAACGCCGGGCCAGTTCGCCACGGGTGATTACCGTGATTCCCATTTCCATAGCGCGAAGAGCGTACTCGGGAGAGTTGGAGTAGTCCGCAATGCCAATTTGAACAACGTGACGCGGGTTGAGTCCGGCTTCAATCAGGCGGCGAACGGGTGAGCCGTTGCTCACGCCGTCTCGGAGGTCGTGGTGCGCATCAAAAGTGATGAGTCCGGCGGCCGCAAGTCCACCGTTGCCTCTGTTGTGGGTGAGGGCACCCATCGCTGTGGCATAGGTAACCGAGTTGTCGCCACCAAGCGCAATTACGAGTCCGGCTTGGGCGCGGAGCTTTTGCACCATTTGAGCGGTACGCGCTTCACCTTCGGCCGAGTCGGGGGCATCAATGTTTCCAAAGTCGGCTACCGCAAGCGCACCCAGATCTAGTTTGTGCTCCCAGCTCCAAGTGCTGTAGCGAAGCAGCGCTTCCCGGATTGCGTTTGGTGTGGTGTGGGCGTTGGTGGGCGAGATGCTGGTGAGGTGTGCTGGAACACCAAGGATGGCCGCGTCCACTCGCTGTTCGGTTGCAGGCTTTAGCAAAGTGTGTGCGCGAGGCCAGAGCGGATCGCTTGGGAGTGTGGCCGAAGCCGGTTGTTGCATGGAATTTGCCGAGTCAGTCATGGTGCCCGATGCTCCTTGCCATTTTGCCGGCGGCTGCGGTGAGCGCATTCGCCATCTTGAGTTTAAGTTGTGATGTGGCCTGATCGGTTTTGAACGTTAGATTCAACGCGGCCACGGGATGGTTTAGTCGGTCCAAAACCGCAACCGAAACCCCGCTCAGGCCATCGGTGATAAAGCCATCTTCAAGGCTGATCCCGGTTTTGCGGTCTTCAAGCAACTGTTGCTGGAGCTCTGCAACCGACTTGGGCCCCAGCCCGGTGCGGTTTGGCAGTTGGGTCTGGCCCGAATAGAGCGCTTTAAATTGCGCGGCCGGAAGTTGCGCCAAAATCGCTCGGCCCGAGGCGGTGAGGTGGGCGGGAAGTCGCACACCAACTTCGGTAACGGCAGCGATGGGTCGTCGTGGCAACTCTCGCACCAGGTACATGGCATCGGTGCCGTGCAGAATGGCCAGGTGCCCAATGGCGGGAAGTTGGCGTTCCACTTCGTGTACCAGTTTGGCAAGTGCGGGTCGGGCAAGACGTTCTAGCGGGTCGTGACGCAAGTAGGCCTGGCCAAGTTCAAACGCCGCTACTCCCAGACCCCAACGTGAGTCGCTGGGGTAGTGAATCACGTAGCCTTCCTGCTCCATGGCGTTGAGCAAGTGATAGGTGGAGGAACGAGGCAGGCCGAGTCGCTGTGCAATAGACCCCGCGGTAACCGGCCCGGCGCTCTTGGCCATTATTCGCAGCGCGCTCAAGGCGCGGGTTGCGGCGGAAGCGTTGGCCATGTATCTATCCTGTTGGTCGGTTTTCCCTAACCTAACCAGAGTATCGCCGTTGTGGCCAAAGTCTGAAATGCCAGACTCGAAATGCAACTATGTGGTGGCTAAGCGCTCGCCGATTCCCTTGAATAAATCCATGGAAACTAACGCACGTGGCCCGCTGCACGCGGCAACCGGAAACACACTCACCGCTAAGGGCTGGGGCCAGGAAGCGGCACTGCGAATGCTGCACAACAACTTGGACCCGGCTGTTGCCGAACACCCCGAGCAGCTAATCGTTTACGGCGGCAATGGAAAGGCCGCGCGAAACTGGGCCAGCTTTGATTCCATTGTGAAAACCCTGACCAACCTGGAAAACGACGAAACCATGTTGGTTCAGAGCGGAAAGCCCGTGGGCGTATTCCGCACCCACGAGTGGGCACCTCGTGTGCTGTTGGCTAACAGTAACCTGGTGGGCGACTGGGCCAACTGGCCGGAGTTTCGCCGCCTAGAACACCTAGGTCTAACCATGTATGGCCAAATGACCGCGGGTTCCTGGATCTACATTGGCACCCAAGGCATTGTTCAGGGAACCTACGAGACTTTTGCAGCAGTTGCCGACAAGCGCTACGGCGGAACACTGGCAGGTACCCTCACCGTTACCGCGGGTTGTGGCGGCATGGGTGGAGCACAACCACTCGCCGTGACCATGAACGAGGGCACGTGCCTAATCATCGATGTGGATGAGAGCAGACTTCGCCGCCGTTTGGAAACGCGCTACCTGGATGAGATTTACAACAATCTGGACCAGGCGATTGATCGCGCGGTTGAAGCAAAGAACCAAAAACTTGCCATTTCAATTGGCCTGGTTGGCAACGCGGCCACCATTTTGCCCGAGCTGCTGCGCAGAGATGTGCCAATTGACATTGTGACCGACCAGACCTCGGCACACGACCCGCTGTATTACATACCCGAGGGCGTGGAAATGAGCGACGCCCGCCGTTTTGCTCAGGATGATCCCGCGGAGTTCACCAAGCGAGCACAGGCATCGATGGCAAAGCATGTTGAGGCAATGGTTGGGTTCATGGATAAAGGTTGCGAGGTGTTTGACTACGGCAACTCGATTCGCGACGAAGCGCGAAAAGGCGGCTACGACCGCGCCTTTGCGTTCCCGGGATTTGTGCCCGCCTACATCCGCCCACTTTTCTGCGAAGGCAAGGGCCCATTCCGCTGGGCGGCTCTCTCGGGTGACGCCAAGGACATTTACAAGACCGACCAGGCAATCATGAAGTTGTTCCCAGAGAACGAACACCTTCAGCGTTGGATGAAGTTGGCTGCCGAACGCGTGGAGTTCCAGGGCATGCCGGCTCGCATCTGCTGGCTGGGCTATGGCGAACGCGACAAGGCCGGAGCCATGTTCAACGACATGGTGGCTAGTGGCGAACTGAGCGCACCTATCGTTATCGGTCGCGACCACCTGGACTGTGGTTCGGTGGCATCACCGTATCGCGAGACCGAGGCTATGCTCGACGGCTCCGACGCAATTGCCGACTGGCCGCTTCTGAACGCCATGCTCAACGTGGCCTCGGGCGCTTCGTGGGTTTCGCTGCACCACGGCGGAGGAGTTGGCATGGGCCGCTCAATGCACTCGGGCCAAGTTTCGGTTGCCGACGGCACCAAGTTGGCCGCCGAAAAGGTAAACCGAGTGCTTACCAACGACCCGGGCATGGGAGTTATTCGTCACGCCGACGCAGGCTACGACATTGCCAAGGATGTGGCGCGGGAGCGTCACGTTCACGTGCCAATGCTCGACACCGAGTAGGTTTCATACGTGACCACCGTTGCCATAACCAACATCGGGCAGTTGATTACCAACTCGCCCGAGCTTGGTGACGGTTCGGGCAGCAACTCGGTTCTGGGCGAACTACAAAATGCGGCTCTTGTTGCGGAGAACGGCAAGGTAGTTTGGGTTGGTTCCGCAACAGATCTTGAAGCCACCGATGAGTGCTACTCGGCCGAGGGCCGAACGGTAATACCGGGGTTTGTGGATTCCCACGCGCACCTGATGTTTGCGGGCGACCGCGCCCAAGAGTTTGCGGCAAGGATGAGCGGCGAGCCATACGGCGCGGGGGGTATACGAACCACCGTGGCGGCAACTCGGGCCGCCACCGATGCCGAACTTGAGACCAACCTGCGCCGGTTGGCAGCGGAAATGCTGGCGAGCGGAATCACAACTTTTGAAACCAAATCCGGTTACGGTCTCGATCTGAGCAACGAGGAGCGCTCGCTTCGCATTGCAGCTCAAGTGACCCCGGAAGTTACCTACTTGGGCGCCCATGTTGTGCCGGCCGAGTATGCCTCTGATTCCAATGCCTATGTTGAATTGGTTGCCGGTGACATGCTCACCGCCGCAGCAAAGCACGCCAAATGGATTGATGTGTTCTGTGATCGGGGGGCGTTCAATCCCGAGCAGGCAACGCGAATTCTTGAGGCGGGAAAAGCCGCAGGTTTGTTGCCACGCCTGCACGCCAACCAGCTAGAGGCAGGCAAAGGAATAGAGGTGGCGGTTGCCTGCGAGGCCGCATCGGCCGACCACTGCACTCACCTAAGTAACAACGACATTGAGTTGCTTGCCGGTTCAAACACAGTGGCAACCCTACTTCCGGGTGCGGAGTTCTCAACGCGCGCCGAATACCCCAACGCCCGAAGACTCATTGATGCCGGTGCAACCGTGGCACTTGCCACCGACTGCAATCCGGGCAGCAGTTACACCACATCGATGCCGTTTTGCTTAGCCGTGGCGGTGCGAGACATGAAGTTCACTCCGGCCGAGGCGCTGTGGAGTGCAACTGCCGGAGGGGCGAAGGCGCTGCGCAGAAACGACGTGGGCCACCTTGGAGTTGGAGCGTCAGCGGATTTTGTGATCCTCAACGCGCCGAGCCACGTGCACCTGAGTTACCGCCCTGGCGTGAACTTGATTCACCAGGTTTGGCGGCACGGCCGCCTCGTCACTGCCAACTGACCACGAATTACAAAAGTTTGAACCAACAAATCACCAAGGAGCACCAATGAGCGAGACCGTAATCATCAATACCGCGGGCATGACCGCGCAGCAGGTGGTGGCCGTGGCCCGCGATGGCGCGCGAGTTGAGTTGAGCCAATCCACCATCGATGCAATGGCGGCTACTCGCCGTCACATTGAAGCCTTGGCAAACGGAGACGTGCCCGTGTACGGAATCAGCACCGGATTCGGGGCGCTCGCCAACCGCCACATTGAACCCAAGGATCGAGTGCAGCTCCAGAAAAGCCTCATCCGCTCGCACGCGGCAGGCATGGGTCCGGCAGTGGAGCGCGAAGTTGTTCGCGCGCTCATGCTGCTGCGTTTGAAGACCTTGGCATCGGCTCGCACCGGAGTGCGACCAGTTGTTGCCCAAACCATGGCAGCCATTTTGAACGCCGGCATTACTCCTTTCGTACACGAATACGGATCGCTCGGCTGTTCGGGCGACCTAGCACCGCTCGCCCACTGCGCGCTGGTGCTGATGGGCGAAGGACGCGCCTTTGGTCCTAACGGCAACGAGGCGCCGGTGCCACAACTCTTGGCCGAAGCCGGAATTGCCCCTGTGGAACTACAAGAAAAGGAAGGTCTGGCGCTCATCAATGGCACCGATGGAATGCTAGGCATGCTGATCCTTGCTCTGGCAGACCTGGACAAGCTGGTTGATTATGCCGATACCGTGGCCGCCATGAGCGTTGAGGGTCTGCTCGGCACCGACCAGGTGTTCCGCGCCGAATTGCACAACCCATTGCGACCTCACCCGGGCCAAACCACCTCGGCTGCAAACATGTTTGCGGCGCTCGCCGGATCACCAATCGTGGCCAGTCACCGTGAAGGCGACGACCGGGTTCAAGACGCCTACTCGCTGCGATGCGCACCTCAGGTAACGGGTGCGGTTCGCGACACCATGGATCACGCCCGAACTGTTGCCGCCCGAGAGCTTGCGGCCGCAGTGGACAACCCGGTGGTCCTGGAATCGGGTGAGGTTACCTCCAACGGAAACTTCCACGGGGCACCGGTGGCATACGTGCTGGACTTCCTGGCTATTGCCGCAGCCGACCTCGGTTCCATGAGCGAGCGACGTACCGACCGCATGCTCGACAAAAACCGGTCGCACGGTCTAACTCCATTTTTAGCTGAAGACGCCGGCGTTGACTCCGGCATGATGATTGCCCAGTACACACAAGCCGGTCTGGTGAGCGAAAACAAGCGTCTCGCCGCACCCGCCAGTGTTGACTCCATACCCAGCAGCGCCATGCAGGAAGACCACGTCTCAATGGGCTGGCATGCGGGTCGCAAGCTACGCAAGGTGGTTGAAAACCTGCGCCGAATCATTGCCATTGAGTTGGTTACCGCAGCCAGAGCCGTGGAGCAACGAGCCCCACTAAAGCCGGCACCGGTTACTGGCGCACTCATCGGTAAACTCCGGGCAACCGTGCCGGGCAACGGAGCGGACCGCTTCCTTGCGCCTGAACTAGCCGCCGCCGAGGCGCTACTAATCTAAAGAGATGAGCAATTTCCAGCACCACGTTTCGCACCTTGAGGCATTGGGCTTCACTCTCGAACGCGGAATGCTGGTTGGCGCTGGAATGTTTGGCAACGCCGACCAAATTGGCACCCGTTTCGCCACCGCAGAGCAGCAGATTGATACCTACACTCAGTCCGCTTTCTTTGAAGCCGACAAGTCACACCCCAAGTTGGGGTTGCATACCACCATCGATGGCCCATTTGGCAGCTACACGGTAACCGAAATCCTCAAGTAACCCCAAGCCGGGTGACGGGGTTGCCGTTTGGCACCTAACCGAGGGTGAGCCCGCGGTCTGAGAGAATAGAACTTATGACTGCACACACTTCAGTAGCTACTTTGCACACCAACTACGGCGCTATCCGAATCAACCTTTTTGGCAACCACGCGCCAAAGACCGTTGCGAACTTTGAGGGCCTTGCCACCGGAACCATCGAGTGGAAGGACCCACGTTCGGGTGCCACCAAGACCAACGCTCCGCTTTACAACGGTGTGATTTTCCACCGCATCATTGAAAACTTCATGATTCAGGGCGGCGACCCAACCGGAACCGGCATGGGCGGCCCTGGTTACCAGTTTGGCGACGAACCACACTCGGAGCTGACCTTTAAGGACCCATATAAGCTGGCCATGGCCAACGCCGGTCCTGGCACCAACGGCAGCCAGTTCTTTATTACCGTTGCCGACACCAGCTGGCTCTGGGGTAAGCACACCGTATTTGGTGAGGTTGCCGACGATGTTAGCAAGCAGGTTGTTGACAAGATTGCAGCCGTGGCCACCGATGGTCGCGACAAGCCACTAGACGACGTGATCATCGAGTCGATCACCATCGAGAAGCTCTAAGAAAACCAAAACTAGACCGACCGCGACCATGCACTGCTACAGACATCCGGACCGCGAAGCCTACGTGCGCTGCCAGCGCTGCGAACGCTTCATTTGTCCGGAGTGCCAGTACGAGGCCGCGGTCGGTTTTCTCTGCCCCGAAGACGCCGGGCAAAACAACCTAGGTGCTCGTGTGAAAAATGCTGCACCACGCGGCTTGCGGAACCAACTCAACTCGGGCAAGCCCATTGTGACCAGGGCCATCATCCTTGTGTGCTTTGCAATGTATGCGCTGCAGTTGGTGTTTGGCGAGAGCTTTACCAGGGCTTTTGAATATTCACCGCTGCTTACCTTGAGTGAGCCTTGGCGCATGATCACCAGTGCGTTCATTCACGACCCGTACGATTTCCTTCACATTGGGTTCAACATGTACACGCTGTGGATCTTTGGGCGCGAGTTGGAAACCATGTTGGGCAAGGGCAGGTACCTGGCCCTTTACCTCATTTCAGCACTAGGCGGCAGCGTTGCCATTCTCTGGATTAGCGACCCCACCACTTTCACTCTGGGTGCTTCGGGGGCCATCTTTGGCTTGATGGGTGCGTATTTTGTGGTGATGCGCTCGCTCGGAGCCAACAGCAACTCCATGCTCGTTTTGGTGGCCATAAACCTAGCCTGGGGCTTCCTTGTGCCCGGCATTTCCTGGGAGGCACACCTAGGTGGTCTGGTTACCGGCATGCTGGTTACCGCCGCCTATGCCAAAACCCGCAACGATGCGAGTCCGCGAAATCGCAAGCTCCTGGTACTTGCCATTCTTGCCCTGCTGTTGGTGCTGTCAATTGTTGGCGGAGGGAAAGTGCTCGCCGGTTTCTAGAAACATCCGAGCAAAGAAAAACCCGAGCCGAAGCTCGGGTTTTTGATTTAAGTCTTGATTACTTCCAGCGGGTGGACATAAGGAAGCCCACCATGGCAATGCCAAAACCGATTGCAATGTTCCAGTTACCAACATTGAGCGGACTGGAGGCTCCCATTGCGGAGCCTAGCGGCAAGGTGGCACCGGACACGTAGTAAACGATGATCCAAGCCAGACCTAGAAGCATGAAACCAAACATGACCGGGGCGAACCAGGCTGGGTTTGGGGCTTCGGTTTCCTTTTGGAACGCAACGTTTTCGCCGCGGGATGGCTTGATTTTCTTCTTGCGAGAGCTTGATTCAGGCATGGGGATATTCTACTTGAAATGCGGGCAATACCCCTTGGCGGTTAGGCTTAAACCAAGATGACCAAGATTCTCGTTCTAGACAACTACGACTCGTTCGTTTATACCCTCAATGGCTATTTGCAGCAGTTGGGTGCGGAAACCAACGTGCTTCGCAACGATGTTGTTGCCGAGACTGAGCTTCCAGCGCTTCTAGCGCAATACAACGCGGTGCTGCTTTCGCCCGGTCCAGGTACCCCCGCCGAGGCAGGGCTTTCCATTCCCGTGGTCAAGCTGGCTCTGCAATCCAAACAGAGTGTGTTTGGCGTTTGTCTGGGACACCAGGCCATTGCCGAGGCCATGGGGGCCACGGTTCGGGGTGCCGAAGAGCTGATGCACGGTAAAACGAGTCTGGTGCGGCACGACGACTCTTTAGTTTTTCATGATGTGCCGCAGCCTTTCACTGCAACTCGCTACCACTCGCTGGCGGTTGTGGATTCAACAGTGCCGGAAGACCTGATTGTTACCGCACGCACCGAACCGGGAACGGCCATCGATGGCACTACCAGTATGGGCGGTGTAATCATGGGACTGCGCCATGCCACACTGCCAATTTATGGCGTGCAGTTTCACCCGGAGTCGGTGCTCACCGAAGGCGGCTACCAAATGCTGGGCAACTGGCTGGAGAGCGTTGGGCTAGAGGGAGCGGCGGAGCGGGCCAAGGGCCTCTCGCCCATGGTGCGTTTTTAGTCTTTTACTGAGTACAGGCCACCGTTAGGGTGATTTCCGAACCCTGGTCGGTTAGACCAGGCATAATCGACTGATCCAGAATGATGGTGCCCAGAGTGCCGGGGCATGGATCCGTTTGACCAACAATGAACACGGTTAACTGCACGTCTGCCGCGGTTAAGCGGTTCTTTGCGGTAACTGTGTCGAGGTTGCGCACATCTGGAACCGTAACCTGCCCGTTGCTGATGGTTAGGTTAACGGTGCTGCCGGCCTGAACTGTGGTTCCAGACACGGGGTCACTAGAAATGACTTGACCCTTTGGCACGGTTGCGCTGTTGGCGGGAGTTATGGTCCCAACCACAAGCTTGGCGTTGGTAATGGCGGTGCGTGCCGCCTCTTCTGTGAGGTTACTTAGGTCTGGCATGGTCACCTGACCCTTGCCCGAGGACACGTAAACCGTGATTAGAGTGTTGGAGCCAACCTTGGTGCCCGCCACCGGGTCGGTCCTGATGATGGTGTCGGCAGGAACGGTGTCGTTGGATTCATAAACCTTGGTGACAAGAAGTTTCTGATCAACCAACGCGTTGTAACCGGCGTCGTAACTTTGGTTCACAACATTTGCCACAGCAATGCCCTGACCGGATGGGTTGATGGTGAGTGAAATGCTCCCTAGGGTGGCAAACCAAACCGCGAGCCCAAGAATCACAACACTCAAGGCACTGCCAACGGTCCAGAGCAGCTTGGGCGAAGGCGCTCCACTGGAACGACGCACGCGTGTTGCACCGGTGCTAACCGGAATGGTGGTGGTGTTGGTTGCTCCTGGGGTGAAGTCCAATCCCAGTGCCTCAAACGGATTGGTTAGCAGTTCGGTCGGGTTGTGATTGGCGCTACCAGACGCCGATCCGCGGCTTGGAGTGTCAAATACGTACTCAACCGGAGCCGGCGCGGCAACATCCGCGGCCGGAGCAGGTGTGGTTGCCGCTGTTTGCGGAACCCATGGTGCGGCAGGCCTGGTTGGGAAGGCTGGGGGAACGGCTTCCGTTGGAGTGGCCTCAACCTGGGTTGGTTCTGCCGGTGCCTGACTCGCAGGGGCTTCAACCGCAGGAGTTGGCACCGCCGGCGTTTCGGTGGGAATGTCAAAACCCAGTTGGGCAAATGGATCCGCTGCCGCTCCCTGTGCCGTACCCGGCGCCACAGTCTCTGTTGCTGGCGCGGTTGGTGCCGCTTGGCCATTCAAAATGGCGTCAAAGTCGAGTAGCGGTTCTGCCGGTGCCGAGAACGCCTCTACTCGAACGGCATTTGCCGCTGCCTTGAGATGTTCGCGGAAGTCCTCTGCGGTTTGGAAGCGATCGCTGCGATCCTTGGCCAGTGATTGCAGTACCACGGCGTCTAGCTGGGCGCTGATCTGGGGATTGTGAGCGGATGGAGGAGTTACGGCCTCGGACACGTGCTGATAAGCAACCGAAACCGCGGTCTCCCCGCGGAAAGGCAAACGCCCGGCTAGCATCTCGTATAGCAAGACACCGGTTGAGTACAGGTCGGTGCGGGCATCCACGTTTTCGCCGCGTGCCTGCTCAGGGCTAAAGTACTGAGCCGTGCCAACAATGCCAACCGAATGCGCCTGCGTGCTCGAAGAATCGGAAACCGCCCGGGCAATACCAAAGTCCATAACCTTTACGGCACCGGAATCGGTGATCATGATGTTGGCGCTCTTAATGTCGCGGTGGATGATGCCCGAGTGGTGCGAGGTGCTCAGGGCCGAGAGCACTCCATCGGCGTAATTCAATGCCTCTTCAATGGTGAGGCGGCGCTGGTGCAGCAGGTCGCGCAACACAACGCCCTTCACAAACTCCATAACAATGTATGGTCGGCGAATGTGGTTGCCATTGCCATCGATGGACTCTTCTTCGCCGGCATCGTAAATCCGAACGATGGTGGGGTGAGCCATGCGGGCTGAGGCCTGAGCCTCCTGGCGGAAGCGGGCTTCAAAGTTTGGGTCATTGGCAAGGTCGGCTTTGAGCAACTTAATGGCAACCACTCGACCCAGGCGGGTGTCCACGCCTTGGTATACGTCGGCCATGCCACCGCGACCAATCAGGTTTCCCAGTTGGTAGCGGCCTGCAATCATGCGCTGGTTATCGGTCACTTTGGCTCCACTTGTTGTGTAAAAGTCTAACTTTGCTTACTGCGTTGGGCTTGGCAGCGGGCTTGGATTATCGGTTTGTTGCACGTAATAGGTGAGGTTCACGGTGTCGCCGGCTTGAAGCTGGCCGGTGATGCCGTCAACTTGGTAAACGGTGAGGAGGCGAGGGTCATCGGCAGGCACCGGATCGCCCGCGGTGGTAGCTACCTCAAGGCCTAGGCTGCTCAGATATGCCGAAACCTCGTTCACGCCTTTGCCCAGAATGTCTGCAGTGTTTACAGCGATGGGCGTTGCCGAGGCCGTTGGTTTCACGCTAGGCGGAGGGGTGTAATGGCCAAACTGGCTGGTGCTCGGGTCCGGTGAAACATATATCACCGGGCGATTGCTGCCAATGATAAGCGCCACAATCAAACTGATAGCCGTTATGGAGAGCAAGATGATCACGGCAATCCAGGGCCAAACCACGGGAGGCTTAGGGTTTTGGGCAGTATTGGTGCTGATTAGTGTGGTTTCGTCGGCGTACATACGAACGTTGGGCAACACACTGGTTCCGGTGTTTAGGTGTCGCGGGTGAGCCATGAGGTTCTCTGCCGCAATGGCGAGTGCCAACGCATTCGCAGGGCGCTGGAACGGTTTCTTTTCAAGGCACTTCAAAATCAACGCCTGAACCTTGGGGTCAATGTGCGCAGGCATGGCAGGTGGGGCATCGTTGATTTGGGCCATGGCAATTTCCATTTGGCTGCCACCCGTGAACGGACGAGTTCCGGCTAGCGCCTCATAGGCAACAATGCCCAACGAGTAAATATCAGTTGCCGGAGTTGCCGTTTTACCCGTGGCCTGTTCGGGGGCCAGATACTGCACGGTTCCCATAACCTGACCGGTTGCGGTGAGCGACACCTGGTCGGCCACACGAGCAATGCCAAAGTCGGTGATCTTCACGTGGTTGTCCGGAGTAATCAGCAGGTTTCCCGGCTTAATGTCTCGGTGCACCATTCCGTGCTCGTGTGCCGCCTGCAAAGCGCGAGCGGTTTGGGAAACGTAATCCAGTACCTTTTCGGCGGGCAAGGACTTTTCGCGTTCCAAAATCTTGGCTAGCGATTCACCTGGCACCAATTCCATGACCAGGTAGGCGGAGCCGCCATCCTCGCCGTAGTCGAACACATTGGCAATTCCTTCGTGATTCACCATTGCGGCCAAACGTGCCTCGGTGCGGAACCGCTCTAGGAAGCCCGGGTCGCCCAGGTACTCTTGCTTGAGAATCTTGATTGCAACCGAACGCAAAATAATGTCGTCATGAGCTTGCCAAACCTCACCCATGCCACCGGTGGCGATTAGGCTTTCCAAACGGTAGCGACCGCCGTAGATCATTCCTGCTTCTGGCTTCACCTGTTCAACACCGCCTGCATAACTTTTCTGGCCACTGGAGCCGCCAGCAAATTTCCAAATCCGCTTTGGCCCATGCCGCCGCCATCTTCAACCACAACTGCAACCGCAACTTTAGGGTTGTTAGCCGGCGCAAAGCCTGTGAACCAAAGTGTGTAAGGACGGCTTCCCCCGTTTTGTGCTGTGCCGGTTTTACCCGCCACCAGCACGCCTTTGATTTGAGCGTTTGAGCTCACACCGTGCGAAACCGCGCCAATCATCATTTGCTTGACCATTTCGGCCACTTGTGGCGAAACCGGCTGCGCCAGCACCTGGGATTTGTGTTCCTGAAGCACCGAGAGATTGTTGGACTGCACGTACTGCACCAGATCTGGCTTCATCAGAACACCGTGGTTGGCAATCGCCGCGCTCACCATGGCAATCTGCAACGGGGTAACGCGGTCATCAAACTGCCCAAATGCGCTCAGGCCGGTTTGGGCATCATCCATGTTTGCCGGATAGGTGCTAGGGGTAACGGCCAAGGGAATCCTCAGACTCTTACCAAAACCGAACAGTTCGGCCTGTGCGCGAATCTTGTCCTGGCCAAGGGCAATGCCCAACTGTGCCATGGGGACGTTGCATGAAAGTCGCAGGGCGTCGGCAATGGAAACTCGAGGAGCGCCACCGCACTTACCCTCGCCCGAGTTGTAAACGTAAGTCTTGGTGCCCGGTAGCAGGAACTTGATCGGGTTTGGAAAAGTGTCGGTTGGCTTGTAGCCGTTGGCCAAAGCTGCCGAAGCCAAGATCACCTTGAAAGTGGAACCAGGTGCGTAGAGGTCGCCGGCAATCGCGCGGTTGATTAGCGGGTTGCCGGGATCGGCCAGCAGTTTGTTGTAGGCGGCCTGAACGGCTGGGCCGTTGTGTGCCGAAAGCAGGTTTGCGTCATAGCTAGGCTTGCTGACCATGGCCAGAATCTTGCCGGTGCTCGGTTCAATGGCAACCACGGCGCCCTTGAGCTTTCCAAGTGCACCCCAAGCCGCCTTTTGAACCTTGGGGTTGATGGTCAATTCCACCGATGCACCCGAAACGGGGTTCCCGGACAGCAGCGCATTTAGCTGCTCAAAGAACTGCGAGGAGTTTCGACCAGACAGGTAGTCGTTGAGCACCTGCTCGATTCCGGTTGTGCCTTGGAGGTTGCTGTAGAAACCGGTAACCGCGCTGTACTTTTGCGAGCTGAAGGTTCGAATGTAGTGGTACGCGTCCTGCGAAGGCAGTGACTGCACCACCGGCTGACCGCCAACCAAAATGTCACCGCGCTTGGTCTTGTAAGAGTCGTAAAGCGTGCGCACATTTCGTGGGTCATTGTTGAGCTGGTCTGCAAAACCAAACTGAATCACCGTGCTGGCCAAGAACAGCGTGGCAAACATAGCCATGATGATGAGGCTTACTCTGCGGAGTTCCCGGTTCATATGCTCACCACCCGGTTGCCGCTGCCGGCCGAGTCACTTACGCGAAGCAATAGCGCAACGATGATCCAGTTGGCAAGTAACGATGAACCACCCGCTGCCAAGAACGGTGTGGTCAGACCGGTGAGTGGAACAACTCGCGTAACGCCGCCAACCACGATGAAGGTCTGCAGGGCAACAACAAACGAGAGGCCTGTGGCAAGCAACTTGCTGAAATCATCGGTGTGGTTGAAGGCAATGCGAATACCTCGAGCTACCAAAAGCAAATAGAGCAGGAACAGGCAGAAGAGACCGGCCAGCCCAAGCTCCTCGCCGAGGCTGCTGATAATGAAATCGCTCTCCGCAAGCGGAACCAACTGCGGCAGACCGCCGCCAAGGCCGCTGCCAAGCAAGCCACCATGCGCCAGTCCAAAGTTGCCCTGGGCCAGCTGGTAACTGCCGCCAACGGCATCGTAAATCTTGGGGTCAAACGGGTTTAGCCAAGCATTGATTCGACCAGAAACATAGGTCATGAGTCGGCCGGCAATAAGGGCACCCGTTACAAACATGCCCAGGCCAACCGCCACGTAAATTGCCCTGCCTGTTGCCGTGTAGATCATCACAATGAAGAGGCCAAAGTAAAGCAGGCTGGTTCCCAGGTCTCGCTCTAGAACCAGAACACCGAGGCTGGCGGCCCAAATCACAAGAATTGGTCCGAGTTCACGGGCTCGCGGAAGCTGCACACCCAAAACTCGGCGACCCACCAACGCCAAAGAGTCACGGCGACTAACCAGGTAGCCGGCAAAGAAAACGGTTAGAGCAATCTTGGCCAACTCACCGGGTTGGAAGGTGAAGCCGGCAATGCCAATCCACAGTCTTGCTCCATTGATGGTGCGTCCCAGCAGCGGAAGCATTGGCGAAAGCAGGAGGGCGGCACCGAGAACCGCAGAGATGTAAACGTAGCGGCGCAGGAACAGATGGCTGGGCACAAAGATGATTACCGCGGCCGCACAGGCAACCGCAATCACCGTCCAAATGACCTGCTTGGTGGCAAACAGGTTGGTTGCGTGGTTGGCAAGGCGAGCCAGGTCGAGTCGGTAAATCTCGGAAACGCCGAGGCCGTTCAAAACCACGGTCACCGGCAAAATAATCGGGTCGGCTTCGCTGGCTCGCATTCGCAAGAGCACGTGGAGCACCAGCGCGCCCAATGTGAGAGGCAGAAAGTAAAGCCAAATGTCCGCACGCAGCACCTGCAGCACACTCAACTGAATCTGACTCAATTCGTAGGCGTTGAGCCCAACCGCAAACAGCAGTAGAAGAGCTTCAATGTTTCTGCTTCTGGGAACAATGCGCACCGTTTTACGAATCGACTTGGTAACGCCGGTTAGCGCGGTCATTTCTTGCCCTGCTCAATCAGAATGTGGATCTCACGGAGGGCATCGGTGTAGCTCTGGGCCACAAGGGTCTGGCGAACTAGCGCTCGCTGGTATGGTTTGAGGCTCATTACAGGGAAGTTGGTTTCGCGATACACGTGACTAAACTTCAAAGGGCCAAGCGATTCCTTGATGCCCTGGTAAACGGCAATGTTGCCTTTGTAAACTCCAACGTAGTAACGGGTCTGCGTGTAATTGAGACCGGCCAGGAGCAAGGCCATTCCCGCAATGGTCACAACAAACACCAAAGCAACCTGACGCATTTGGTGCCGGCGAATCTTGGTGCGAGTCTGGCTCATGATGTAGTCCAGGTATTCGTCGGTTTCCTTGGCAAACTCGGCGGTCTCTTCGCTACTACCCAGCAGGTCGGTGAGTACGCGTGGGTTAAAGATACGAAGCAGTCGACTGCCCTTGCGCTCATCGATGACGATCTCATTGGCGGCCGAACCAACATAGCTGGCGCTTGGCACGAACTCGGTTGGCGCGTTGGCGGGAATCACGTCTACCACAACAACGGTGATGTTGTCTGGGCCACCGTGCTCCAGAGCTTCACCAATCAGCAGATCACAGGCCTCTTTTGCACTGATCGGGCTACGTAGAATGCCATCGATGATGGTCTCGGGAACCACTCCGCAGAGGCCGTCGCTGCAGAGCATCCAGCGGTCACCGGCTTGCGTCTCCAAAATGTCGGTATCAATGACGGGCGCTTCCTCCACGTCGCCGAGTACTCGCATCAGCACGCTTCGACGCGGGTGAGTCAGGGCCTCTTCGGGAGTGATACGGCCAAGTTCAACCAAACGTTGCACAAAGGTGTGGTCGTTGGTGAGCTGCCTAAAGTTGCCTTCACGCGAAAGGTAAACGCGACTGTCTCCAATGTGGGCAAGCGACACGTGGTTTCCAGAAAACATGATTCCACTGAAGGTGGTTCCCATGCCGCTGAGTTCGTGGTGGTCTTTCACCGTTTGACTCAGGCTCTTGTTGGCCTCTAGAACTGTTTGCACCAGAGCAGCCTTGGCCGATTCCGCGTTGGGGAATACCCCGTCAATTTGTGCCACGCGTTGGGCCACCATCGCGGAGGCAATGTCGCCACCCGCGTGACCGCCCATGCCGTCGGCAACGAAGAAGGTTTGATAACCGCTGTAACCAGAATCCTGGTTACTAGAGCGAACGCGACCTATGTTGGAGGCGGCGTGGCTAACGGTCTTGATAGACATAGCGGAGCTACGCCCTCAGCTCAAAGATGGTGTTACCAATCTGAATGGGCGTTCCCGATTTAACGGTCTGAGGGGTACCCACGCGCTTGCCGTTTATGTAGGTGCCGTTGGTGGAGTTCAAGTCCTGAAGCAGCCACTCGCCGTTCATCAAAACCAACTTGGCGTGATGCGTACTGGCAAACTCGTCGCGAATCACAAGATCTGCATTCTCCGCACGACCAATTGTGATCTCGCGGCGGTCGAGTCTCAGCTCCTGACCCTTGCGGGTGCCGGCGGTGATCACCAGTCGAGTGGGCATCGATGCCTCATCCGTGGCTTCGGCTATTACGGGGATTGCGTTGTCGGTGTCTGGCGGGGTGATGTTCAACGGTGCGGCCGGAATGACAGGTGCCGAAACTACTACCGGCGCACTTGCCTCGGCAACTCTGCTAACCACCTTCTGACCAAACAGGTCGGCGCGAATCACACTGATGATGCTGAATACAAAAATCCAAAGCACCGCGAGGAATCCGGTGCGAACCAGGAACAGCGCCAGATCACTCATTGACTACCGTCTTTGCCACTACGCGAAATACAAAATCGGTGTGCCCGGCCGAGATAACGCTGTCTGCCTTGATGCCAGTTTCAGTAACAGGCCGCCCGTCCACGCGGGTTCCGTTGGTGGACTTGAGGTCTCTTACCCCGCCGGCCTTGCCGTCCCAAACCACCTCAAAGTGGTTTCGGCTCAATCCGCGGTCATCAATCTGAATGTCGCTGCTGGCGTCGCGGCCAATAACCGTTCGTGCCTTGGTGAGCAGGTAACGCTGCCCGGCAATGTCTAGTGCGGGAGTCCACTCAACCGCAATGTCCTCGGAGTGTGATGCCACGGCAATCTGACCGATTGGTAGCGATTCGTCTTCTGCAAGTTTGATAACCAATGCGGCGCCAAATTGAAAGCCCTGTTTTTTGGCGTGCTTGGTGGCCAGCTCGGTGAGTTCGGCAATCAGCGGAGTTCCGAGAGATGCCATGCGCGCAAAGTCCGGGCCGGAAAGACGAACTCGATACGAGTTGGGAGCAAGAATGCGATCGCGGCTCAGTATGGAACTCTTGGAGTCCATCTCGTTCTTTATAGCAGATGCAATCTCAACGGGTTGAAGTTCGCTCTTGAAGGTTTTGGAAAATGCGCCGGTAACAACGCGCTCCAAACCCTTCTCAAAGTTCTCTAGAAAACCCAAGGAGATCCTTCCCTATCCACTGCTCTCAAGTTTAAGCGTTGAACGTGGGTTTCCCGCTGAGCAGAAGGTTTAACTTGCCTAGGCGTTTGGTTTTGCCTTTCTGCAATCTGGTATCCTTTTGAGGTTGTCTTTTTGGATTACACGCGCGAGTGGCGAAATGGCAGACGCGCTGGCTTCAGGTGCCAGTGCCCGCAAGGGCGTGCGGGTTCAAGTCCCGCCTCGCGCACAAAACCCCGACCCAGGTCGGGGTTTTTTGCTTTCGGAGTTTGGCAAAACCCATTCCAAATGCTCGATATACTTCTTTATGTAAGACAGGGGAGCGCCGCAAGGCGCTGAGAGTGTGGATTGCCACAGACCCTCGAACCTGAATCGGTTAGAACCGGCGTAGGAAGTCGAGCATCTCAGCTGGCGTAACAGCCACTCTTCTTTGACAAGAGTTCAAGGAAGCCAAATGACACAATCAAGCAAGAAGTTCTTTGCACCAAATCTGGCCTGGCGCGGGGTTGACTACATCACCGCAGCTATGTTGGCGGTAGCCCTAGGCGTTGCCTTTTGGGGTTACGACAACCTGATCTGGCCAACCATTAACGCCATCACGGCGGCCTATCCACCAGTTGCCGAACTGCAGTTAGGCGTGTGGATGCTTCCAGCCGTGATTGGTGCAGCAGTGGTTCGAAAGCCGGGAGCCGCACTATTCACCGAGCTGGTTGCTGCCAGCGTTGAGCTCCTTCTGGGAAATACCTGGGGTGCCACGGTGTTCGTTTCTGCTGCAGCCCAATCCTTTGGGCTTGAATTGGTTTTGCTGCTGGTGGGCTACAAGACTTTCCGTTTATGGATGGCAATTGTGGGTGCCGCACTCTCTGCAGCGCTCGAAGTGTTCTACGAGTACGTGAGTTGGGTGCCGGACTACAGCTTCACCAACAAGGTCGTTTATATGATCTGTGGCGTTATTTCGGGGGCCACCCTTGCCGGAGCCGGAGGATGGGTTCTGGTGCGTTCGCTAGCCAAGGCTTCCGTTCTCAACGCCTTCCGGGTTGGCCGCGAGGCAAAAGGCACCGCTCCAAGCGAGTAAAATCCACTTGAAATGACTGCGCGCGTAGCAATCGAAGAGCTTCGGGTCTCACCAGTGGGGGGCGGCCCGGCAATCATCGATGGCTTGAACTTAACGGTTGAGCCGGGTGAGCGCGTTCTTTTGCTTGGCCCTAGCGGCGCCGGCAAATCAACTTTGCTACTAGCCATTTCGGGCGTGCTTCAAAATCTTGGTTTGGTTGAAGTTGAGGGCTCCATAACAACCCCGCCGGCCGGACTACTGTTGCAGAACGCCATGACCGCCAGCGTTGGACCCACCCTTTTCCGAGATGTGGCATTTGGCGGCGAATCTGCTGGCATGGATTCGCTGAGCATTGGCAAGCTGGTTGACGCGGAGTTGCGCCGCCTGGGGTTGGACCTGGACTTGGAGCGTCACCCGCATAGCCTTTCCGGCGGTGAGCTGCAGCGGCTGTGTTTGGCGGGATTGCAGACCCTCAAGCCGGAATTGGTGCTGCTTGACGAACCAACATCCATGCTGGACTCCAAATCGGCTCTAGAGGTTCGCATGGCGGTTGGTGAATACGTGCGCCTTTCTGGAGCAACCGCGATCATTGCCGAACACCGATTTGATATTTGGCTTCCGCTAATTAGCCGAGTTGTTGTGCTGGACGATTCCGGCAACATCATTGATGATGGACCGCGCGACCTAGTTTTGGGAGTCCACGGATCGCGCTTGCTACGTTGGGGGCTATGGGTTCCCGTGGCAACCCCACCCTTGGCTGCCGAAATCAGTCGCCGCAGTGAGTTGTTACTCAAACCACAGGAAAACTTGGGCAGCCTGGATGCCATTGTGGGCCCAAGCGGTTCGGGTAAAACCACAAGACTCAATCTCGAACTCAAGCAGGCGCTCAAGATGCAGGGACCAGCCGGCATTGGGTGGGTGCCACAGAATGCTGCCCTCACCATTGCTGGAACCACGGTATTGGATTCGGCAAGCATTACCGCAGTTCAGTTGCTTGGCCAAGAGGGCCTGGAGAACGCCAAGCACTGGCTAACCACCTTGGGGCTTCAAGACTTATCGGATCACAATCCGCAAGAGCTCTCCGGCGGCGAGCAACGTAGGCTCGCGATAGCCTCAGCTCTTGCCCACAACCCCAAGCAACTGTTTTTGGACGAACCTACTGTTGGCCAAGATCGCATCAACTGGGAACGCATTGTTAAAGCGCTGCTGCAAGCGCGTTCCAACGGCACCAACATTATTGTTGCCACACACGACCAAGAGTTACTCACGATTGTGGATCGAATTGAGCAGTTAAGGCCGGAGCCACGACTCGATCGACCGGTAAAGCTGGAGCAGACTCCTATTAACCCAGAAGCGCCAACCCCTCTGGGTGCTTTGGTTGCGTCGTTGTTCCTCCTGGTTGCCTCATTTTTCATTGTGAACCAGATGCAAGCCGTGGCGGCATTGGCCACGGTTACAGTTGCGCTGGTGGCGGGCTTTTTCTTTGG
>Ga0228702_1000345_pt1 | contig 37108 bp, 34 predicted proteins | sample McNCre217_Aug_MG_2_FD_178018 | JGI IMG/M metagenome (GOLD analysis project Ga0228702, IMG submission 178018) | Freshwater microbial communities from McNutts Creek, Athens, Georgia, United States - 20-17_Aug_MG | ecosystem: Environmental > Aquatic > Freshwater > Creek | place: USA: Georgia...
CCTTGGTCATGTTGCCCGAAGCATCCACGCAGCCCTCAATGAGTTTCGGCTGAAGTCGAATGCCCTTGTTGGCAACCGCCTGATACATCATGGCCGACTGCAGCGGGGTAACCGAGACACCCTGACCGAAGGTTGAAACGTAGCGCTTGATGACGTCATTTGCCCAGGTTGTCTTGGTGTTCAACAAGCCCGCACTTTCGCCGGGGAATCCCGAGCCAGGCATGCTACCAACACCGAACTTCTCCATGTAGCTGCGACGGACCTGCCATGGAACCAGGTTTCCGATCTGCATCGCACCGGTGTTCGATGAGTCGCGAAGCACACCGGCTACGGTCAATTTGTCGTTTCCGTGAACGTGGCTGTCGGAGACTCGATAACCATTCGAGTGCGGAATGGTCATGGCGAATGGAGCAATGAAGTGGGTTTCGGGAGTTACCTTGCCCTGATCGATGGCGGTCGCGGCGGTGACCATCTTCATGGTCGAACCAGGTTCGAACGAGGTTCTAAAGACTCTAGAACCACGGTTCTCAACCGAAGACTTGCCCGGTTCATTCGGGTCGTAACTTGGTGCATCCGCGGCGGCCAAAATCTTACCGGTCTTGACTTCAATGACCACGGCGGTGCCCCAGTCGGCTTGAAGCTTGGCGACATTTGCGGTGAGTACCTGCTGCGCGAAGTACTGCAAATCGGCATTGATGGTCAGTACGATCTTCTTACCCGGCACCGCTGCCTTGGTAGTGATTGCACTCGATGGAATCTTGATGCCGTCGACACCCTTTTCGAATGTCTCTTCGCCATCCTTGCCGGCGAGACAGGCGTTTTGCGCAAGCTCGATACCCTCGAGTGGCAAACCATCCGGGTCTAGGAAGCCCAGGATTCCACCGGCTACAGCGCCGCTCGGATAGGTACGCGCCGGGCGCGGGTCATAGAAAAGCCAAGGAATATCTAGCTTTTTGATTTGACGGTAAATGGAGGCATCGACCGCTTTGGCTACCTGAGAATACTTGCCGGTGCCGCTGATCTTCATCAGAACATCGGCCGGAGTTTGGCCCGTGAGTACGGCGATTTCACCAGCCGCCTGCTCTTTGCTGACCAAGATCTCCTGGCCATTTACCTTGCGGCTGAAAGGCGCGACGATGTCTGGAGCGGCGTTGATGTCGTACTTGAAGTCGGTTCGCGCCAGAACCTTTCCTTCGTTGTCAACGATCTGACCGCGAAGCGAAGGCAGCACGCGCGAAACTGCGCGGTTTGCGTATGACTTGGCGTTGATTGCGTCGGCCTCGACAATTTGAAGGTCGACCAGTCGGATACCGAAAATGATGGCAACTATTACAACGAACGCTTGGATCTTTCGGATTCTGCGTTTCGGGTCGCCAGGCGTCAGATATGTCATCTGCCGACCTGCCTTGTACTAGTGAGTTGGTGACGCTGGAATACCGCCACTATTAGAAACTACCGAACCAATAGCGGTCGAGCCGTTAGCGACATTCCCTTTCACAGGAACGAATGCAGCAGCCTGAGGTGCGCTGCCAGCAGCAGCAGCCGATTCGGTCGCTGGGGTGGTTTCTGGGGCCACAATCACAGAGCTAAGGGTCATCGCTGAGTTTGGCACTAGGTTGCGTGAAACACGACCGTCGGCGGTTAGCGCAGCCTTCGGCTTGCCAAACACCTTCTGGTCTTCAAGGCGAAGGAAAACCGGGTTGGCGTTTGAAATCATGCCAAGCTTCTGAGCTGCATTGGCTAGGTTCTGCTGTGAAGCTAGTGAATCTACCTGCTGGCCGAGGATCTGAGTCGTGGTCGAAAGTTCACGCTTCTCGGTCTGGAGGTGCGAAAGTTCGTATACCGAGCTTGAAGTGGCGATGTGAAGTAGCAGCTGGAAGATCGCGATGGCAACGGCACCGAGGGTGATGGTCAACACGACCACACGGCTCGATGGTGAGTTGGTGAGACCCGAAAGGTTGATTGAGCGGAGGCTTGAGCGCGCCGGTAGCTGACGTGCTGATCTTGGTGCCTGGGTCAAACGTGCGGTGCTCATGCTGCTCTCCGGATCTTTTCTGCCGCACGAAGTCGCACCGATGCGGCTCGTGGGTTAACTGCGATTTCTTCAGGGGTTGCTGCCTCGGCACCCTTCACCAACAGGCGAAGAACCGGGGCGTGTTCTGGAAGTTCAAATGGAAGGTCAAGCGGAGCCGAAGAGTTGGCTGCTGCGACCAGTGCGTGCTTGACGATTCTGTCCTCGAGTGAGTGATAGGACAGAACGACGATTCGTCCGCCGACTGCAAGTGAACGAATCGAAGCTGGCATGGTGCGCTCAAGAACTTCGAGTTCACCGTTTACTTCGATTCTTAGGGCCTGGAAGACGCGCTTCGCAGGGTGCCCATTGCTCTTGCCTGGGATGAATGGGATGACCTTTGCGATCAATCCAGCCAATTGGGTGCTGGTGGTGAATTCGATGGTCTTGCGAGCTTCGACGATCGCCTTTGCTACAGCCTTGGCATAGCGCTCCTCGCCGTAATCCTTGAAGATGCGCGCGAGGTCCTGCTCTGAGTAGTTCTTCACGATGTCGGCGGCGGTCTGCCCCTGAGAAGCATCCATGCGCATGTCGAGTGGAGCCTCGTATGAGTAGGCGAAACCACGGTCGGCCTCATCCAACTGCATCGATGAGACGCCGAGGTCAAGCAGAATGCCCTGAACCGAGTCGATACCGAGCTCATCCAAGACATCTTCGATCTCTTCGTAAACCGCGTGTACCAAGTGGGTGCGGTCAGAGAAACGAGCTAGGCGCTCTGCGGCAAGGGCAAGTGCGTTGGTGTCGCGGTCAATGCCAACCAGGGTTAGGTTCGGAAAACGCTCTAGGAAGGCTTCGCTGTGTCCGCCTAGACCCAAGGTGCCGTCGACGAAGACTGCACCAGAAGCCTCGAGAGCTGGCGCCAAAAGTTCGATGGTGCGCTCTAGGGTCACTGGGGCATGTAGTTCAGAAATCTTCTTTGACATTTTTTATCCGGAAGTTCCTGTATCTAGAACCCCATCCATTCGCCGCCAGCTTGGTTTTTAGCGGTTATGAACGGGTGGAGATCTAGCGACAGGCTAGAAGAGTCCCGGAATCACCTCCTCCGAAACGTTCGAGAAGGAAGCTTCGTGGCTTTCAAGGAATTCGTTCCAGGCCTTGGCATCCCAGATTTCTGCGCGGTTGCCAACACCAATGACGACTAGGTCTTTGTCGAGACCGGCGTACTGACGAAGAGTCGCAGGGATGGTAACGCGACCCTGCTTGTCAGGCTGCTCGTCAGAGGCGCCCGAAAGAAAAATACGAAGGTAGTTGCGTGCTTCTGCATTGGTAACCGGCGCCTGACGAATCTTGTCGTTGACCAGTGCGAACTCGGCTGCACTGAAAACAAAGAGGCAGCGATCCTGGCCGCGAGTGATGACCAAACCACCCTGAAGCTCTTCGCGGAACTTGGCAGGGAGAATGACGCGACCCTTTTCGTCCAACTTTGGTGAGTGCTGGCCTAGAAGCATCTTTTCCCCCTTTCTTTCCGTCGAATTTCCGCTTTACTCCACTTTACCCCACTTTGTTCCACCAACCTAATATTTTTGGCAATATTTCACCTTCGGCGTGTCGTAATTACCAATAAATAACAGGGATATAACGAGTGGAGGGAAATGGAGTCAAATGGGTAAAAAATGGGTAAAAAAATACCCCCGAACCGAGGTTCGAGGGGCATCTGTGGAGGAGTAAGGCTATTCGCCTTGGCGACGCTGCCAGCGCTCCTCAAAAATGTTTCGAGTTGGTGATTTTTCTCGCGGTCCAGACTTGGTCGGCTGCCCGTTCTGCGGCTTGGTGTTTGAGCTCGCCACCACGAGGCCGGTGAGCATTACAACGAAGGCGAATACCCCGAAGAAAGCTACCTGGATTATCACTGCGAACACAATCAGCGAAAGACCGATCAAACCGATTGATAGACCAGCGATAATTCGCGATGTGCTGCGTGATCCGCCACTGCTGATTTTCGAGGCTAGGGCCGGGTCGCTTTCATAGAGGCCGCGCTCGAGCTCGTCGAGAAGTCTTTGCTCGCGATCTGAAAGTGCCATTCGATTTCCTCCGCTGATAGTCCAAGCCTACGCCCGTGCACCACTTATGTAAACGGCTGGGGCGGTTAGGCTATTCCTGTGAATGAATCTGCAACCCTGCTCGAACTAATCCAAGAGAACTTGGATGAGTTTTGCGTCTCTCGTCGTGCCGATTTCAACAGCATCTCCCCCGATCTCGTGCCGGTTGTTGACTACACACAGAGCCTGCTAGCCGGCGGCAAAAGATTCCGAGCCCTCTTCTGCTACTGGTCTTGGGTTGGAGCCCTGGCGATCACTAGCCAGACCGAGTCACAGCGCCAACAGTCAGCGGCAGCCATGGTCGGCATTACCGCGGCACTCGAAATGTTTCACGCCGCTGCCCTAGTTCACGATGACCTCCTGGATCAATCCGCCACCCGCCGAGGCGCGCCGGCCGTGCACAAGCGCTTCGAAGCCCTGCACCAGGCCTCTGGTTGGGCCGGCAGCCCGGAACGTTTTGGTGTTGCCGGATCGGTGCTGGTCGGCGACCTGATGCTCGGTTGGAGCAGCGAAATCTTTGGAAATGCCCTTTTGGCGGCCCCATCGAGCACAATCGAAACCGCCTGCCGAAACGAATTCAGCAAGATGCGAGTCGAAGTTATGGCTGGACAGTACCTCGACGTACTCGAAGAGAACTCAGCGTCAACCCGTTCGGTCAATGAAGCCTTCGGTAGAGCAAATCGCGTGATGCTCTATAAAACCGCTAAGTACAGCATCGAGGCACCGCTGCTGATTGGCGCGGCCTTTGCTGGAGCCGAGCCGGGTCTGTTGCGTGGGCTCTCGGCCTTCGGTATTCCACTCGGTATGGCTTTTCAACTGCGCGACGACATCCTTGGAGTGTTTGGCGACCCTGCAGTCACCGGAAAACCTGCCGGTGACGACCTACGCGAGGGCAAAAGAACCGTTCTGGTTGCGCTTACGCTGCAAAACCTGACCCCATCAATCGGTCGAATTTTCGAGGAACTACTAACCAGTCGTGAGCTCGAAGCGGAACAGATTCAGTTCATGCAGCAGACCATTACCGAATCGGGTGCTTTGGCCAAGACCGAGCGAATGATGGAAGAACTAGCCGAGGAGAGCTTAAACGCCCTAAACGAGCTAGAAATTGACCCTCGTGCCAGGGAGCAGCTGCGTGCTTTGGCGCTGAAGGTGATTAATCGAGAGGCCTAAAGAGCCTGCATCATTGCCAGGCGACGAACTGCCGACTTGTGACCCTTGAGCAGAAATTCCATCGGGGTACCTGGTAGCGAATCGTCGTGGGTGTACAACCACTCGACCGCAGAGTCGATCGAATAACCAGAGTCCAAAAGCACAACCACGGTTCCGTGCAGGCTGGCTAGTGGCTCGCCATCAACGATGGTTTCGGCCGGGATGCTGACCACCCCGTCGCGCTTAACTGCAACCAAGTGGTGCTCTTCAATGAAGCGTCGCACTCGTCCTAGCGGAACGCCCATCAGGTCGGCTGCGTCGGGAACGGTAATCCAAGAGGCCACTGAGGCTAATACATCACTCACACCTCAAGATTGCCACACCTTTGGGCCTGAGCCTAAACGACGCGGGAGTGTGGCACGATATTGCTCATGAACCGATCGGTGGCAAATGTCTAATCTCATTGGCCAACTGGTTGGCAATCGCTACCTAATTGAACGGCAGGTAGCCAGTGGCGGCATGGCGACGGTCTACCTCGCCATCGATCAAAGACTCGACCGCCAGGTGGCCCTCAAGGTCATCCACCCCCACCTCAGCAACGACCTCGACTTCCAGGCCAAGTTTGTTTTAGAGGCAAAAACCGCGGCCAAACTTTCGCATCCAAACCTAGTTAATGTCTTTGACCAGGGCACGGATGGGCAAACCACGTACTTGGTTATGGAATACGTTCCTGGCATCACTCTGCGCGACGCTCTCAAGCAATACGGCCCTCTACCGGCACTACGCGCACTTGAGATGCTGGCTCAAATCTTGGCCGGCCTGGCCGCGGCACACAGTGCCGGAATTCTGCACCGAGACCTGAAACCAGACAATGTTCTGCTGGCCGATGATGGTCGCGTAAAACTGGGTGATTTCGGCTTGGCTCGCGAGATTTCGGCGCACACAAGCACCGGAGACCTGGTCGGAACCATCGCGTACCTGTCTCCAGAACTGGTTACTCGAGGTCAGGCCGACGCACGCAGCGATGTCTATGCGGCCGGTATTTTGCTGTACGAACTATTGACGGGCCGTCAGCCATTCGAAGGCGAGAAAGCCGTCCAGATCGCCTATCAGCATGCCAATTCAACAGTTCCCGCGCCTTCGCTCTTGGCGCCTGGCACCCCCGAGGCTATCGACAAACTGGTGGCCTGGTCCACGGCCAAGGCGGCCTCAGACCGCCCGGATAACGCTGGCGAATTACTCAAGCGAGTGAACCTACTGATTGCCGACATCAAGGCCGGCAAAGCAGATAAGACCACCGTGATGGACTTTGACCTAAACCGTACCGAGGCTATTGCCGGGTTTGATGTACAGGCAACCCAGGTTTTGGATTCGGCAGTCACCACCACACTGGACGCGTCTGCGACCCAGGTAATCCACCCACACGGCGACGAACCGCTTGAAACTTCTATCGAATTTGGTCAGCGAAAGGTAGGACTAAAACTCCTACTCGCCTCGCTGATCGTGGTCTTGCTTGGCAGCGGAGCCGGTTGGTGGTTTGGCAGCGGCCCAGGAGCCCTAGGCGTTATTCCAAACCTCACCAGTCGAACCGTGACTTCCGCAGAGTCGGCCCTAGCGGCTCTGAATCCAAACATCCAGCTGATCAACGAGAACAGCTCTACCGTGACCAAGGGTTTAGTTATTCGAACCGAGCCGGCCTCTGGCACCTACATCGCCAAGGGTTCAACTCTCAAGGTCTTTGTTTCACTCGGACCAAAACTGATCGCAGCCCCAAGCATGCTCGGTCTAAACGTTGCCGAAGCCACCGCGAAACTGCTCAGCTCGGGATTCAAACTCGGCGCGGTTAACTCATGGTTTGACACTCACCCAATCGGTCAGGTCTACGACTACCTTGGTGCAGATGGAACGCCGATTCCCGAGGGCACGGCAATTGACCTGAGTGTATCTCTGGGACCGATTCCGGTGGTTTCTGGGATCGACCAGGCCACCGCAGTCACTGCCATCGAGGCTACCGGACTAAAGATTTCGAGCATCGAACAGGAATTTAGTGACACGGTTGCTCAGGGAAAGACCATCGGGCTGGTTCCAATGACCAAACCACTTGGTGCCGGCGGTTCGGTGAAACTCCTCATTTCAAAGGGGCCAAACATCGTGATCATGCCAAAGGTGGTCGGCGAAACTGTGCTTGCTGCGAAGGCTTTACTCGAGGCGGCCGGCCTGCATGTCGTCGTCAACACAGATCAGCTGCAGAGCAACTGGGGAATCGCGAAGGTGAAGCGCGCGAGCGAAGGCGTTGGCGCCAAACTCAAAGCCGGCTATTCGGTAACCATTTCGACCAAGTAATCCAGGCAATAGAAAAGGCGACCCGCTTGGGTCGCCTTTTCCACTTCTAAATGTTTATCGCTTTGACAGCTGCTCGGCCACCAAGAAGGCAAGTTCAAGTGACTGCATGTGGTTGAGTCGTGGGTCACAAAGTGACTCGTAGCGCTCTTCCAAAGCTGCTTCGTCGATCAGATCAGATCCACCCAGGCACTCGGCTACGTCGTCGCCGGTTAGCTCAACGTGAACGCCGCCAGGGAAGGTTCCTGCTGCCTTGTGCACCTCAAAGAATCCGCGCACTTCATCCATGACATCATCGAAACGACGCGACTTGTAGCCATTTTTGGTGGTGATGCCGTTGCCGTGCATCGGGTCGGTGATCCAAAGTGGGTTGGCATCTGAGTCGCGCACCGCTTCAACCAGCTTTGGCAGCTCTTCGCGAATCTTGCCGGCACCCATGCGAGTGATGAAGGTCAAGCGACCAGGCTCACGGTTAGGGTCAAGGCGCTCGATTAGTTCGACAACATCTTCCACCTGGGTGGTTGGGCCGAGCTTCACACCGATTGGGTTGCGGACGCGAGCCAAGTAGTCGACGTGCGCGTGGTCCATTTGACGCGTGCGCTCACCGATCCAGATGAAGTGACCCGAGGTCAAGTATGGGTTTCCGGTGCGTGAGTCGATTCGAGTCAACGGACGCTCGTAGTCCATGAGCAAGCCCTCGTGGCTGACATAGAACTCGGTGGTGCGAAGCTCGTTGAAGTCGGCACCGCAGGCGGCCATGAACTTGATGGCGCGGTCGATTTCTTGAGCCAGCGATAGGTAACGAGAGTTAGCCGGGTTGTCGGCGAAGCCGCGGTTCCACTCGTGCACCGAACGAAGGTCGGCAAAACCACCCTGGGTGAAGGCGCGGATAAGGTTTAGGGTCGACGCACTGGTGTGGTACGCCTTCAGCATGCGGTTTGGATCTGGCACGCGCGCCTCGGCGGTGAAGTCGTAGCCGTTCACGATGTCTCCGCGGTAGGCCGGCAGAGTCACGTCGCCTCGGGTTTCGAAGTCGCTCGAGCGTGGCTTGGCGAACTGCCCTGCCATTCGACCCATCTTGATGACCGGCATCGAGGCGCCATAGGTAAGCACAACGGCCATCTGCAAAAGCGTCTTTACGCGATTGCGGATTCGGTCGGCGGTCGCGTCTGCAAAGGTCTCGGCACAGTCGCCACCCTGAAGCAAGAACGCCTTGCCCGAGGCGGCGTCTGCCAAACGGGCACGAAGAATATCTACTTCACCGGCAAAAACCAGTGGTGGCTGAACGGCAAGCTCCTCGCGCACAGCGGCGACTGCTGCCTGGTCTGGCCAGGTTGGCTGCTGCTTAATAGGCAGAGTCAAATAGTTGTCTAGGCCCGCAACTACTGCCGGATCTGCCTTGACTACTGGTTCATTCATAATGATTTCCTACCTGACTCCCCTAGCGAGCTAGACGAGCGCGCTTTTCTTTTACTGACGATGCGTAGGCATCGACATATTCTTGACCGCTCAATTGCTTGAGCTCGTACATAATCTCGTCGGTGACCGCACGAAGAACGATTCGATCGCCCTCCATGCCATCAAAACGAGAAAAATCGAGTGGCTCGCCAACGATGATTCCTATTCGGCGAATCTTCGGCATTTTCTGACCGATTGGCTGAACCTTTTCGGTGTCGATCATGGCCACCGGGATAACCGGAACCTTGGCTTCGAGCACCATTCGGGCGATACCGGTGCGACCTCTGTAGAGGCGTCCATCCGGGCTCCTGGTTCCCTCTGGATAGATGCCGAGCACCTGACCTTGACCGAGAACGCCGAGACCGGTGTTGAGTGAAGCCTCAGATGCCTTACCGCCTGATCGGTCGATTGGTAGCTGGCCGGTTGACTTGAAGAACCAGCGAGTCAGAGCACCCTTGATGCCTTTGCCGGTGAAGTATTCACTCTTCGCCAAAAATACGACCGGGCGACGGCTCATTAGGGGCAAGAAAATTGAGTCCGAGAACGAAAGGTGATTGCTAGCAAGGATGGCTGCGCCGCTGGTTGGGATGTTCTCCATACCGCGAACCCACGGCCTGAAAAGCACGCGAAGTAGCGGCCCGAGCACAAAAGTCTTCAGGATAAAGTAAGCCACTTCGCCTCCCTCAGGTATTTCGACTCGAAGTAATAGTTTATCGGTCGCGGAATGCGACTCGAACTAGGTCTGCCGCCCCAACCACGCCGGCATCGTTGACGAATTCGGCCGTGGTGATCTTTAGCTCCGGGCGGTAACCTCGCGCAGGAAGGTGCTCGAGGTAAGCCTTGCGAATCGGGTCAAGCAATAGGTCTCCCGCCGCGCTCACGCCGCCGCCGATGACAACTACCTCGGGGTCGAGCACTGCCACCAGGCTTCCAATGGCCTGACCCAGCCAGGAACCAAGATCGCTCAGGATGCGCAGGGCGCCTGGGTCACGCTCAAGAATCGCCTGGTAAACCTCGAGGCCGGTAAGTTTTCCGGCTTCCGCCTCAATCTCACGAAGTCGAGCACCTTCGGCGGTTCCAGATCCGGCAAGTTCCTTAGCGGCTCGCAGCAGGGCCGAACCAGATGCGTAAGACTCGAGGCATCCGTGCTGGCCGCAACCGCAAAGCAAACCGTCTGGAACGACTCGGATGTGACCCAACTCGCCAGCGATTCCAAAACCACCGCGAAGCATGTGCGAGTCTGCAATGACCGCGCCGCCAACTCCGGTTCCGATGGTCAGCATGATCATGTGCTTCGAACCTCGACCGGCGCCGTACCGGTACTCGGCCCAACCGGCAGCATTGGCATCGTTTTCGATGATTACTGGAATACTGAGTTTGGCCTCAAGTTTGGCCTTGAAAGGTTCGTTTCTCCAGCTGATGTTAGGCGCATAGATGATGGTGGACTGGTCAGCATCGATGAATCCTGCGGCTGCTACTCCCGCACCAATTACCTCGTGGTTAGCCGAGAGTCGCTCAATCAGACCAACTACGGCATCGACCATGGCCTCAGGGTCACCGGCTGGTGACGGCACACGCTCTTCGAGAACAATCTGACCCTCGGCGTCCACCAAAGCACCGGCGATTTTTGTTCCGCCGATGTCGATACCAATCGCATGCATAGCCAACCTCTTATCTGCTTAAAAACTTGCTTTCGCTCCTCAAAGTTTAGCGACCTGAAGACCGCTAGAGTTGTGGAAACGTATTGCGTGAAGGAGCCCTGATGAAGTCTTACGACATCGAACCGCTGGTCGTGTCTGCAGAGACTGAGAACATCACCGACCTTCTCGAGAATCGAGTCGCGAAGTCACCTTCGCTGCCACTCTTCTCAGTCGAAAAGAATGCCGGCCAATGGGTGGATCTAAGCGCGCGTGATTTTCACGGCAAGGTTGTAGCCCTTGCCAAAGGTTTAGTGGCCGCTGGAATTCAACCAGGTCAGGCTGTCGCAATTATGAGCCGAACTCGATTCGAATGGTCCTTGATTGACTTCGCGATTTGGTATGCCGGCGCGGTTTCGGTTCCGATTTACGAAAGCTCGGCGCCATCCCAGATGGAATGGATTCTTTCTGATTCAGATGCTGTCGCCCTCTTTGTCGAAAACGATGATCACTTTGAGCGATTTGAGCAGATCAAGGCCGGTGCGCCGCTGGTCCGCAAGGTCTGGAAAATTGAATCCGATGCCATCGATCAGCTAGTCAAGGTCGGTCGCGACATCACGGATGACGTTATCGAAACCAAGCGAAAGAGTGCAAAGCTGCGCGATTTGGCCACAATCATTTACACGTCCGGAACAACCGGAAAACCAAAGGGTTGTGAGCTTACTCACCGCGGTTTCGTAGAACTGAGCAAGAACGCAACCCTCGAGCTACCGCAGGTAGTTGCTGAAGGCGCCAGCACCCTGCTTTTCTTGCCTTTGGCGCACGTATTCGCAAGATTCATCGAAGTTCTTTGCATTCACGGCGGAGTTAAGGTTGGCCATCAGCCCGACTCCAAGAATGTTGGGCCTGCGATGGCGTCATTCCGCCCGACCTTCCTATTGGCCGTCCCACGGGTATTTGAAAAGGTTTACAACTCCGCCGAGCAAAAGGCAGAATCAGCCGGTAAGGGCAAGATTTTCCGGACCGCAGCCTACGCCGCCATCGCCTACTCGAAGGCGCTAGACACCCCGTCAGGGCCGACTGTGACCCAGAAGCTCCGCCACGCGCTGTTCGACATCCTGGTTTATAAAAAGCTTCGCGCTGCTATGGGCGGCCAGGTCAAGTATGCGGTGTCAGGTGGCGCCCCACTTGGTGCGAGACTAGGTCACTTCTACCGTGCTATTGGCCTCATTGTTCTCGAGGGCTACGGCCTGACCGAGACCACGGCACCGGCGATGATTGGTAGACCTGACAACCTAAAGATCGGCAAAGTTGGCCGAGTTCTGCCTGGGACCGGGATCAAAATTGCCGATGACGGCGAGATTTGGTTGCGCGGCAATAACATCCTGCGCGGTTACTGGAGAAACCCGACCGCCACCGCAGAGGCGATGGACGGCGAGTGGTTCAAGACTGGCGACATTGGTGACCTCGATGAGGATGGCTTCCTAAGCATCACGGGCCGCAAGAAAGAGTTGCTGGTTACCGCAGGTGGAAAGAACGTTGCCCCGGCACCTCTGGAAGATCCGCTGCGCGCTGACCCACTGGTCGGCCAAGCAGTAGTCATTGGCGACAAGCGACCTTTCGTGGCTGCGCTAATTTCCTTGGATGCCGAGATGCTTCCGATTTGGCTTGCGAATAATGGTGCCGATAAGAACATGACCCTTGCTCAGGCGGCAAAATCGCCGATCGTTCTGGCTGAAATTCAGAAGGCCATCGACCGAGTCAACAAGCACTTTTCTCGAGCCGAATCTATCCGCAAGTTTGTTGTGATCGATAGTGAACTCACCGAAGAATCAGGCCACCTGACTCCGTCACTAAAGATTAAGCGCGATGCAGTGCTTCGCGATTTCGCACCTGCGATTGCCGAGATTTACGGTTCGGCACCAGACACCTCTGAGATTGTTTAGTCGCTAGACCATAAACCAATCGGTATCGCGCAGGTTCCGCATAGCAGCCTTGCGCTCTTCGCCCACGAGACGACCCAGGTAAACCATGCCGTCTAGATGGTCGCACTCGTGCTGAAGCGCCTGCGCCATAAGCCCAGTTCCAGAAAGTTCAATTTGGTTGCCGTCTAGATCGGTGCCGATCACGCGAGCGCTTTCGTAGCGCGGAGTCTTGTGCCAGAGGCCGGGCACCGAGAGGCAACCTTCGTCGACCAAAACCTTTTCGCCACCGAGTTCAACAATCTCGGGGTTAATGACGTAGCCGACCTTGCCATCAACGTTATAGCTGAAGGCTCGCAGCCCGACGCCGATTTGAGGTGCTGCAACTCCGGCTCGACCTGGCAACTTGGTGGTATCAATCAGATCTTGGATGAGGGCCTTAACCTTGTCATCCACGACCCGGATGGGTTCGCAAACGGTACGCAAAACAGGGTCGCCGTAGAGACGAATTTCACGAACGGTCATCGACTTATAGCGGGCTGTTTAGTCCGTCAACTACGAGAGCGGCAAGCTCTCGAGCAGCATCACGGGTGCCCTTGCGGAGATCCTTGAACTTGATAACCGAACCGGCAGCCAAGGCTGGGTCGTAAGGGATACGAACCACGTGACGAACGCGGGTCTTGAAGTGCTGCTCGATCTCGTCAAGCTTGACGAGCTGAGTCGCCTGGGTAGCGGTGTTTAGGGCAACGATTGAGTTGCGCACTAGATCGCCGTAACCGTTTGCCTCGAGCCAGGTCAGGGTCTCTGACGCCAAACGAGCCTCATCAACCGAACCACCCGAAACGATGACCAGCCCGTTTGCGCGCTGCAGGGTCGGACGCATTACCGAGTGGACGATACCGGTACCGCAGTCGGTCAGAACGATCGAGTAGTAACGAGCCGCCATGTCGGCAACCACGTTGTAGTCACCCTCATCGAAGGCTTCCGAAAGCATCGGGTCACTGTCAGAGGCAAGAACGTCTAGACGGGTTACGTCGCGCGAAACCATGGTTGAGAAGTCGGTAAAGCCATCGATTGCGGCGGCACGGTTGACCACGTCGCGAACGGTGAAACGGGTCGACTTGCTGACACGCTCGGCCAAGGTACCGCGGTCTGGGTTAGCGTCAATCGCGATGATTCGGTCTTCGCGTGACAGCGCCAGGGCCATTCCCAACAGGGTGCTGACGGTGGTCTTGCCTACGCCACCCTTGCGGGTAAGAACAGGAAGGAACTTAGCTCCACCCTCGAGCGGGGCTCCGATGCGAGCATCGATGGCCTTCTGCTCGCGAACCTTCAGCGAATCGCCAAGGTTGATGGTCTTCAAAGACAAGAAGTAAAGGAATCGACGGAAACCAGACTCTGGAGCCGGGCGGTTTCGAGCCGAAAGGTCGATTAGACGATCGGCGGTAAGCATCGCAGCTGGCTCTGGCTGGTCGAAGCTTTCGCCTCGAAGGCTGTCGCGACGCGAGTAGTTGCTGCGGCGAACCGGCTCAAGTGAAGTCTCAGGCTGCGGCTGGAAGCGCGGCTCCTCGGCGATAATCTCGATTGACGAGGTGCTCGGAGTTACATCCACAGCACCGGCGTCTACCGCGATTTCGGCCAGTGAGTGGCTTTTCTCGACGGTGATGTCGGTCGCTGGGCGCGGTGCCAAAAAGTCAGTTGACTCATCTTCTGGTTTCTTACCCCAAATAGCCAAACCGATCTCCTTTGTCTCAGTGCTTAGTTTGCGTTGGCGAATGAACGCCGAAACGTTTACATGCCGCTCAAGTCTATCTGAACGGCATGTAAACGGTTTAGTTCTTATTCGGCTGCGACAACCACAATCAAGTCACCGGCGTCTACCGCCTGGGTCTTGGAAACGGCTAGGCGACGCACCACACCGGCGATGTTCGAGGTGATGGTGGCCTCCATCTTCATCGCTTCGATGGTTGCGATTGGCTGACCAATCTCGACGTGTGCACCTTCAACGGTCTGCAAGGTAACCACACCAGAGAACGGAGCCGCAACATGACCGAGGTTCGAGGCATCAGCCTTTTCGGCCTGAACGGTGTCAACCGCAATCTTGCGGTCACGCACGTTGATTGGACGCAGCTGGCCGTTCAGGGTGGCCATTACGGTTCGGTAGCCCTTTGCATCCGGGGTTCCGATGGCCTCTAGACCGACATAAAGGCGAACTCCCTTGGCAATCTCAACCACGTGTTCGCGACCCTGCTCTAGGCCGTAGAGGTAATCCACGGTGTCGATCTGGTCAAGGTTTCCGTAGGTCTCCTGAGACTTCAGGAAGTCTGCGGTTGGGCCAGGGAACAGTAGGCGGTTCAAGGTTGCGCGACGCAACTTCGAGTCTCCGCCAACTAGCGAAGCTAGATCCTCTGCCGAAACCGGGGTTACACCGAACTTAGGGTTCTTACCCTGCAGGACCTTGGTGCGGAATGGTTCTGGCCAACCGCCCGGTAGGTCGCCAAGTTCGCCGGCCATGAATCCGACAACTGAATCTGGGACATCGTAGTTCTGAGGGTTCTGCGCAAAGTCAACCGGGTCGGCGTTTACCGCGACCAGGTGCAGGGCCAAGTCACCAACGACCTTGGATGACGGGGTCACCTTAGTTGGGCGGCCAAGAATCTCGTTTGCCGAGGCATACATGTTCTCAACCTTCTCGAACTGGTCACCCAATCCAAGCGCGATTGCCTGCTGGCGAAGGTTTGAAAGCTGACCACCTGGAATCTCGTGGTGGTAAACGCGACCGGTAGGGCCTGGCAAACCTGACTCGAACGGGTGGTAAACCTTGCGAACTGCTTCCCAGTACGGCTCGAGTTCGGCAACGGTCGAAAGCGGAATGCCACTGTCGCGTTCGGTGTGCGCCAATGCGGCAACCAAAGCCGAGGCAGAAGGCTGGCTGGTGGTACCGGCCATTGGAGCGCTGGCTACGTCAACCGCGTCAACACCGGCACCGATTGCCGCCATTAGGGTTGCCAGCTGGCCACCTGCAGTGTCGTGGGTGTGCAGGTGAACCGGTAGGTCAAAGCGCTCGCGCAATGCCTTGACGAGCTTCTCAGCGGCAGCTGGGCGCAGTAGGCCGGCCATGTCCTTGATAGCGATGATGTGCGCACCGGCATCCACGATCTGCTGAGCAAGGTTTAGGTAGTAGTCAAGCGTGTAAAGCTTCTCTTCTGGGTCTAGCAGGTCTGCGGTGTAGCAGAGTGCAACCTCGGCCACCGCGGTGCCAGTCTTCAAAACAGCATCGATTGCCGGCTTCATCTGGTCGATGTCGTTCAGAGCATCGAAGATACGGAAGATGTCCACACCGGTTGCCGCGGCCTCGGCCACGAAAGCCTCGGTTACCTCGGTTGGGTACGGGGTGTAACCAACGGTGTTTCGGCCGCGAAGTAGCATCTGGATGCAAAGATTTGGCATCGCCTGACGAAGTGAAGCTAGGCGCTCCCACGGGTCTTCACCCAAGAAGCGTAGGGCGACGTCATAGGTCGCGCCACCCCAGGCCTCAACCGAAAGCAGCTGAGGGGTCAGGCGTGCCACATAAGGGGCTACCTGAATCAGGTCGCGTCCGCGAACGCGGGTAGCTAGCAAGGATTGGTGTGCGTCACGGAAGGTGGTGTCGGTAATCGCAACCTGAGTCTGAGAGCGAAGTGCCTTGGCAAAGCCGGCTGGGCCAAGCTCTAGTAGGCGCTGGCGTGAGCCCGCGGGTGCAGCAGCGTTTAGGTCGACAACCGGCAGCTTGGCGGCCGGAGTCAACTGGTGGCCGCGAGGACCGTTTGGCTGGTTGACGGTTACGTCGGCCAACCAAGAAAGAATCTTGGTACCGCGGTCCTGTGAAGGCTTCGCGGTGAACAGCTCCGGGTGCTCGTCGATGAACGAGGTGCTCAAGTCTCCGGTTGCGAAGATTTCGTCAGCCAAAACTGCTTGCAAGAAGGCGATGTTTGTTGATACACCTCGGATGCGGAACTCGGCCAAGCCACGCTTTGCACGAGTTACCGCGGTCTTGAAATCGCGACCGGTAGCAATCAGCTTGACCAGCATCGAGTCAAAGTATGGGCTCACCTCTGCGCCGGTTGAGACGGTTCCACCGTCTAGACGGATACCGGCACCTCCAGGCGAACGGTAAGTAGTGATCTTGCCGGTGTCTGGGCGGAAGTTGGCAGCAGGGTCCTCGGTGGTGATTCGGCACTGAATGGCAAAGCCGTGCATCTGAATCTTGTCTTGGGTTAGGCCAAGGTCAACCAGGCTCTCCCCCGCGGCGATACGCATCTGGCTCTGCACCAAGTCAACATCCGAGATTTCTTCGGTGACGGTGTGCTCAACCTGAATGCGCGGGTTCATTTCGATGAACACGTGCTTGCCAGCGTTCGGGCCAACGGTGTCGATCAAGAACTCTACGGTTCCGGCGTTCTGGTAACCGATCTGTGAAGCGAAAGCAACTGCGTCACGGTAAAGGGTCTGACGAAGTTCATCGGTAATCTTTGGTGCCGGGGCAATCTCGACAACCTTCTGGTTACGGCGCTGAATCGAGCAGTCGCGCTCGAATAGGTGAACCACGTTGCCGTGGGTGTCAGCGAGGATCTGAACCTCGATGTGACGCGGGCGAAGCACGGCCTGTTCCAGGAAGACTCGTGGATCACCAAAGGCGCTGTCCGCCTCGCGTGATGCCTCGACTAGCGCTGCGCGAAGATCCTTTGCCTCTGCGACGCGACGCATACCGCGACCACCACCGCCGGCGACCGCCTTAACGAAGATTGGGAAGCCGATCTTTTCGGCGTGACCGATCAGTTCGTCTACGTCTGCCGACTGTGGTGACGAAGCGAGTACCGGAACGCCGGCGCGAATGGCTGACTCTTTAGCGGTGACTTTGTTGCCGGCCATCTCGAGCACATCCGAGCTCGGGCCGATGAAGGTGATGCCGTTGGCCTTTGCGGCCTCGGCTAGCTCCGGGTTCTCTGACAAGAAGCCGTAGCCCGGGTAGATTGCGTCGGCGCCACTCTCGAGAGCAACGCGAATAATCTCTGAGACATCCAGGTATGCGCGAACCGGGTGACCGATTTCACCGATCTGGTAGGCCTCATCGGCCTTCAGACGGTGGGTAGAGTTTCGGTCCTCATACGGAAAGACGGCAACGGTCTTTGCGCCAAGTTCGTAGGCAGCTCGAAAAGCACGAACTGCGATTTCGCCACGGTTGGCAACCAGAATCTTCTTGAACATTAGGTAATTCTATCGCCCAAATGGGTGCGAAAAGGCTCGGAAACATAGATGTAACGCGGGGTGACGAACTGTTTCGGGCTAGATCGCCCGATTCGAACTAGACCGCTTTGCGGTTTAGGCGACGAGCAGCGAGCTCATCCATGTCGTCAACGTGGCTTTCCTTCATGTTGACGAGGCTTGCTTCGACTTCACGAAGCACGCGACCGATTGCGATGCCGAAGACACCTTGACCGCGACCGAGTAGGTCCATGACCTCATCCTGGGTGGTGCAAAGGTAAACGCGAGCACCATCAGACATCAGAGTGATTGACGCCAGGTCATTGATACCGGCTGCACGCAGCTGATCAACCGCGATGCGAATCTGCTGAAGTGAAACTCCGGTGTCAAGCAGGCGCTTAACAAGCTTTAGAACCAGGATGTCGCGGAAGGCATATAGGCGCTGCGAACCCGAACCGTGTGCCCCGCGAACGCTTGGCTGGACAAGACCGGTGCGGTCCCAGTAGTCGAGCTGGCGGTAGGTGATGCCGCAGGCGGTTGCCGCAGAGGTGCCGCGGTAGCCAACGTTAGGGTCGTTCGATGGCAGACCATCGGTGAACAACATGCCGCGAGAGTAGCTGGTTTCGTCGCCGTCACGTGGTGCATCCATGTCGGCTCCCTTCAGCTAAGTCCAACGTTCAAGTACAGGTTTAATTGTGGCCGTTCGCTAGCACTTATCTAGGTTAATTTTCGGTTACGGCGTGTCGCGCCAAATGACGGGGATTTTAGGCGTCGATTTTGCCGATAACCGAGCGGATAAGTTCGGCACGAATTGTGGCGAACTGATTCTCAATTTCGGCGGCATAGTGAGCTGCGCGCGATCGGTTTGCGGTGTCGTTCTTGCTGAGCACCGGCGCCACAACGCCCTCGATAATTCCGATCTCACGGTCAGCCGAGGCCTTTAGGCCACGAAGGTGACGCGGTGCGATTCCAAAGCGCTGCAGGTGAACGATTGCTCGGGCAATCTCGACATCCTTGGCTTCGAAAGGTTCAACGCCGATCAGGTTTACATCCTGGGCTTCGGCAATCAGCGCGTCGGTGATCGCGGTCTCAGAGATCAACTCGATCTTGGTGAATGACTTGCTGCGAGCCTGGCGCAGGTGCTGCGGGTTGACCGATGCTCCGCTCGGCAGGTTTGGCTGCTTCCCCTCGTCTAGGTCAGCCAAATAGGCGCGGATGACCTTCAGCGGCAGATACTGATCGCGCTGCAACTCGAGCACGATTCGAATTCTTTCGATGTCGAGCTGGGTGAACTTGCGGTAACCAGAAGCTGTTCGCTGCGGAGAAACTAACCCCTGTTCCTCAAGAAAGCGAAGTTTCGACGGGCTGAGGTCTTGGAAGTCCTTGTTCAACTCGGCGAGCACGTGGCCGATGTTGAAGAGTTTGGTTTGACGCGCCTCGAAGAGGTTCGCTGCTGTTGCCGCCGCCATTACGCCCCCTGCGGGAGGTCTGAGCGCGAGGCAAAGAAGGTTAGGCGGAACTTACCGATTTGAACCTCTGCCCCATCGGTGACCTGAACTTCGTCGATGCGCTGACCGTCGAAATAGGTTCCGTTTAGTGATGCGAGGTCGCGCACGGTGAACTTCGCGCCATCGCGCAGGAACTCGGCGTGACGACGTGAAACGGTCACATCATCCAAGAAAATGTCCGCATTAGGGTGACGACCAACTGTGGTCACATCCTGGTCAAGCAGGAATCGCGCACCAGCGTTAGGGCCGCGCTTTACGATCAGGAGGGCGTTACCTGAAGGCAAGGCGTCAATCGCCTGCTGCTCTTCACGGCTTAGGTCTGAGCCGAGTTCGGCAAGAAGGTCTTCACTGAATCGCAGGGTGGACTGAACCTCGTCTGGCGTTCCCCCGAGGCCTGACTCTGCAAAATTCATGATTCACCCACTCCTAAATAGAGTTCTAGCCTAGTGAATCCTGACGACTGTTTTTAACCACTTCGCGAACCTGGCGTAAATAAACGAAACCTGCCCACCAGTAGAGGCCAACTCCCCACAGCGCAAAAGCCCAGGCGAGCGGTAAAAGCACGGGTCCAGCGCCAATCCATATTTTCGCCATTAGCAGCAGAGGGAAAGAGTAGAGCAGCGCAAAAGTTGCGGTTTTCCCCAGATAGTGAACTGGCAGCGGCCCATAACCAAAGTTAGCCAGGATTACGTAGGCAACGGCCAACATCGCGTCGCGAGCAAAAATCACTGCGACAATCCAAACCGGTATCAAGCCAACGTATGCCAAACCAACCAGCGTCGAGAAAATGTAGAGGCGATCGGCGGCTGGGTCAAGCAGCTGGCCGAGACGAGTTATTTGGTTCCATTTGCGAGCAAAATAGCCGTCGAGGAAGTCGGTAAGGCTGGCAAGCGCGAGCGCGCAGATGGCAAGCACAAACTTCTCGTTGATTAGCAACAGCAAGAAAACCGGCACCAAAGCTAAGCGCAACATGCTGAGCAGATTTGGCACAGTGAGAAACTGTTGCCTGATGCTCAGGTTCATTTGGCTAGCCATGGTGCCGATTTTACGGGACTATCCCTCAACAAGCGGGGATGCCGAGAATCTACAGGTGACGCTCGCCGACTCCGTTGTAAACCGAAAGTGGTCGGATCAAGGCGTTTGAGGCGGCCTGCTCCATGATGTGGGCGGTCCATCCGGTGATGCGTGCCGCCACAAAAATCGGAGTGAAGGTCAGAGTGTCAAAACCCATTAGGTGATAAGCCGGACCCGAAGGGTAATCCAGGTTAGGCAGAATTCCCTTGCGCTCGGTCATCGCAGCCTCAAGACCCTCGTAAAGTTCGAGCACGTCTGGGCGCTTGTAGTAATCGATCAGCTTGACCATTGCGGCACGCATGGTCGGAACTCGAGAGTCTCCGCTCTTATAAACGCGGTGGCCAAACCCCATGATCTTGCGCTTTTCGGCGAGCGCCTTCTCAAGCCAGGCTTCAGCGCGGTTTGCCGCGTCTGGGCCGAAACCGATTTCATTGAAGATGTGCAGGACCGCCTCGTTTGCTCCACCGTGCAGTGGGCCCTTGAGTGCGCCGATCGCTCCGGTTACTGCCGAGTAGAGGTCAGACAGGGTCGAGGTGATTACTCGAGCGGTAAAGGTTGAGGCGTTGAACGAGTGCTCCGCGTAAAGGATTAGCGAGATGCGGAAGGCATCGACCACCTGGGCCTCAGGGATCTCCCCGAAGGTCATCCAAAGGAAGTTTTCTGAGTAGTCGAGGTCTTCTCTCGGCTCGATGAGGGCCTGACCGTGGCGACGACGCTGGTCGTAGGCGACTACGGCCGGCAACTTGGCGAAGAGTCGCATTGACTTGGCCAGGTTTGCCGCTGGGCTGGCATCGTCGGCCGATGGGTCCATGGCTCCGATTACGCTGGTCGCGGTGCGGCAGACATCCATCGGGTGTGCGGTCAGCGGAAGTTCATCGATGACTCTCTTTACCGCTGGGTCGAGAGCACGCATCGAGCGTTCTTGTTTTTCGAAACCGGCTAACTCAGAGGGGTTTGGAAGCTCGCCTTTCCAAAGCAACCAGGCAACTTCTTCAAAGCTCTTCTTGGCGGCAAGTTCCTGAACCGGATAACCGCGATACAAAAGCGAGTTGCTCTCTGGGTTGACCTTAGAGATTGCGGTGTAATCAACCGGGACGCCGGCTAGACCCTTGTAAATCTCTTGCTTGTTCTCGCTCATTTCGCTCCTTTGCGATTTTGCATGGTTGGGTTGGTGTCTTTAGTGGTCGACGTGATTGTCGAGGTTGAAGTTGAAGATGCCCGAGTCGAACTGGTTGTAGGCCTCGTAATCGAGCAGTTCGTATAGTTCGGCGCGCGTCTGCATTTCGCCGACCACGTTTTGCAGCGAACCATCGCGCTTGAGTGCGTCAAGGCCACGCATCGCCGACCCCATAGCGAGGCGCAGCAACGAGACCGGATAGATGACGATGTTGATGCCGATGTCTGAGAGTTGCTGCTTGGTGAACAGTTCGCTCTTACCGAACTCGGTCATGTTGGCAAGGATGGGCACATCGATTGCCGCACGCATGGCTTCAAACTCACTGAGGTCTTTCATGGCCTCCGGGAAGATCGCGTCAGCGCCTGCATCAACCAGACGCCTTGCCCGATCAATCGCTGCCGACAAAGATTCCACGCCACGCATGTCGGTGCGCGCCATGATGAGCAGATTCTGATCACGTCTCGCATCCACCGCCGAAGCGATGCGCTTGACCGCGGTGTCCTGATCGACCACGGCCTTGCCGTCAAGGTGACCACAGCGCTTTGGGTTGACCTGGTCTTCGATGTGGATTCCGGCGACACCGGCATCCTCGAGGGTCTGGACGGTTCTGGCTAGGTTTAGCGGTTCGCCAAAACCGGTGTCGGCATCAACCAGCGCTGGCAGGTCGGTCATTCTGGCGATTTGCTGCGAGCGCCCTGCCACCTCGGTAAGCGTGGTCAGACCGATGTCTGGCAAACCTAGGTCGGCGGCAAGCACCGCTCCTGAGATGTAGATACCGTCGAAGCCCTTGTTCTGAATCAGCTTGGCTGAGAGCGGATTGAATACCCCTGGAAACTGAAGCAACTCACCCGAAGTCAAACGCTCGCGGAAAATGCGGCGCTTATCGGCGGGAGTGGTCTTGGCGTAAAGCATTAGAAGAGACCCGATGGGTTCTTTACCGATGCGAGTAGCCCCGGCTTAGCGGTGATGGTCAAACCGCCGATCTCGGCCGCGGTTAGCTCAGGTAGACGCTGAACCAAGTCGAGGAACCTGGTGATCTCTGACTCTTCAAGCACTTCGGCGGCCAAGGTGCGGAACTTCTGAATGTACTGTTCGCGAGCAAAAGGCCTTGCACCGAGTGGGTGGGCGTCGGCAACCGCGATCTCGTCTATGACCTTGGTGCCGTCCTTGAGGGTTACCTCGACACGACCACCGAAGGCCTTTTCGGCTGGATCGTTCGAGTGGTAGCGACGAGTCCATTCCTTGTCTTCGAGAGTCGTGGTCTTGTGCCACAGCTCGACGGTGTCTGGGCGACCGGCACGCTCAGGAGAGTAACTGTCGACGTGGTGCCAGCTTCCATCCTGGAGGGCGACCGTGAAGATGTACGGAATCGAGTGGTCCAGGGTTTCGCGACTCGCGGTTGGGTCGTACTTCTGCGGGTCATTGGCTCCCGAACCAATGACGTAGTGGGTGTGGTGCGAGGTGTGAATCACAACCGACTCGACATTCGCCGGGTTGGTGATTTCGGGGTGTTCGCGGTGAAGCTTACGACCAAGGTCAATCCAAGCCTGAGCCTGATACTCGGCCGAGTGCTCCTTGGTATAGGTATCTAGGATGCCTCGCTTGGCCTCCCCCGGCTCTGGCAATGGAACTTGGTAGTTCGCGGTCGGCCCGTCGAGCATCCAAGCGATCACGCCATCTTCGCCCTCGTAGATTGGGGTCGGGCTGGTCTCGCCGCGCATCGCGCGGTCTACCGCTTCGACAGCCATCTTGCCGGCGAAGGCTGGGGCGTGTGCCTTCCAGCTTGAAATCTCACCCTTGCGAGACTGACGGGTTGCGGTGGTGGTGTGCAGCGCCTGGCCAATCGCCTGGTAGATGGTTTCGGTTGAAAGACCGAGCATGGTTCCGATTCCGGCGGCGGCCGACGGGCCGAGGTGCGCCACGTGGTCAATCTTGTGCTTGTGCAGGCAGATTGACTTGACCAGGTCGACCTGAATTTCGTAACCGGTTGCGATTCCACGGATTAGCGAGCGACCGTCAACGCCGACGTGCTGCGCCACAGCGAGAATCGCCGGGATGTTGTCACCCGGGTGTGAATACTCTGCCGCTAGGAAGGTGTCGTGGTAGTCGAGTTCGCGTACCGCCACACCGTTTGCCCAGGCGGCCCACTCAGGTGAGACGCGTAGCTCAGCAGCTTCACCGAAAACGTTGGCGCCGTTGCCATTATTTGACTTCGGGTGAGCTAGAGCCTGCGAACGTGCCGAAACCACCGGCTTGCGAGTTAGCGAAGCGGCCGCCACCGAAGCGTTATCGATTATGCGGTTGATTACCATCTCGGTGACCTCGGGAAGGACCTCAACCGAGTCCGTTGCGACCTTGGCAATCTTCCAGGCCAACTGGTCTTCGCGGGCTAGCGGTTCTTCGCTCTTGTATACGCGAACTTCGTGCAGCTTCATTGCGGCTCTTCTTTCTTTCTTTGGTTTATTCAGGCGACTCGGTCGACGGCCCTGGTGCGAACCGTATCGAGGCTGTTTCTGAGGCTTTGTTGCAGGTGGACATGGGTGGCGCTGGCAGCCAGGTCGGCATCGCGATTGACGATTGCCTCGACGATAACTAGAGTTTCAACCGCCGCGGCGCGAAGTCGATCGATGTTCTGACGGGAAAGGCGGCGGATGCGAGCCAGGTGAAGGTGCAAAGCCTTTAGTGCGTTGACTAGGTAGGCGCTAGAAATGGCATCTTCGATTGCGCGGTCAAGACGCTCGTTGAGTTGATAGTAGGCCTTGATGCCCTCTTCGCCGCTGTCAATTAGTCGTTCAGATTCGCGAAACTCGGCGGCAATCTGCGCAAATAACTGTGGGTTGCCGCGCTGTGCCGCGAGACGGGCCGCCTGCTGTTCAAGCGGCTGGCGAAGCTCGTACAGCTCGACGATGTCATCGATTGACACCGCGGTCACGATTAGTCCTCTACCGGCTAGAGGTTCGACGAGTCCATCCTTGCGCAGGTGAGCCAAGGCTTCGCGCAGCGGCGTGCGACTGACGCCTAGCCGTGCGGCTTGTTCTACTTCGGCCAGAACTGTGCCCGGAGGCAACGCACCCTCGACGATCTCGTCGAGCAGGGTTTGATAGGCCTTATCGCTGGCTCTCATGGCACCTCCTTTTCGAAGTATTTCACGGCTATTGTATGCAGAGTATCGAAATAATTATCAAAATTCGATAACAAATCGATAATTTCACCATTCTTTGTATACATTATTGGTTAGTACTCAATGAGGAGATCACGAATGTCAGGTAGTTATCGCGAGGCCTATGCCGCCAGCGCCCAAGACCCAAACTCGTTTTGGCTTGACGCCGCAGATGCGATCGATTGGATCACCAAGCCGACCAAGGCGCTGGATGACCGCACCGCCCCGGTCTACCGCTGGTTTCCAGACGCGGAACTAAACACCTGCTTCAACGCAATCGACCGCCACGTCTTGGCCGGTCGCGGCGATCAGACTGCCATCATCTACGACTCGGCAATGACCGGAACCAAGAAGTTTTACACCTACAACGAGCTGCTGGAAAAGGTCGCAGCGTTTGCCGGCGCCTTAGCCAAGCAGGGTGTCACCAAGGGTGATCGCGTATTGATCTACATGCCGATGATTCCAGAGGCCATTTATGCCATGCTCGCCTGCGCACGAATCGGCGCAATTCACTCGGTGGTATTCGGTGGCTTCGCGGCCAACGAGCTCGCCGTGCGCATCGATGATGCTACGCCGCAGGTAATTGTCACTTCATCCGGAGGCTTCGAACCGGGCCGCCACGTCGAGTACCTGCCGATCATCGAGAAGGCACTTGATATGTCGAAGGGTTCGGTGCAGACGGTAATCGTGCACGAGCGCGCAGCGGTTCCAGGTTCGGTTAAAGATTTCGATGAGAAAACCTCGGTCCACTGGTTGAGTTGGAAAGAAGCGGTCGCGGCTGCTACCCCTCACTCACCGGTTCCGGTCGCGGCTCAGGACCCGCTCTACATCCTCTACACCTCTGGAACTACCGGAAACCCAAAGGGTATTGTGCGCGACAACGGTGGTCACGCGGTCGCGATGGCCTGGTCGATGAAGAATGTCTACAACATCAATCCGGGCGACGTGATGTGGGCGGCCTCCGATGTCGGTTGGGTGGTTGGCCACTCTTACATCGTTTATGCGCCGCTAATTGCCGGCGCTACGACCGTGCTCTACGAAGGAAAGCCGATTGGCACACCGGATGCAGGCGCCTTCTGGCGAGTCGCCTCGGAGCACAACGTCAAGGTTTTGTTCACTGCCCCAACCGCCATCCGTGCCATTCGACGAATGGACCCGGAACTCGAAGAGCTCAAGAAGTACGACATCTCCGGAATGGAAACCCTATTCCTAGCCGGTGAGCGCTTGGATACCGAGACCTACCACTGGGCAAATGATGGACTGCACTGCCCGGTAGTCGACAACTGGTGGCAAACCGAAACAGGATGGCCGATCGCAGCGAATCTGCGTGGCCTCGAAAGCCTACCGGTCAAGCCCGGCTCCCCTAGCGTCCCAGTCCCCGGCTACAACATCTCGGTCGTCGACTCGAAGGGTAACCCGGTCAAAAACGGCAAGGATGGCAACATCGTCATCAGCCTGCCAATGCCACCGGGAACGCTTGCCGGGCTTTGGGGTCGCCCTGACGGCTATGAAAAGGCTTACCTGAACGCGTTTGAAGGTTTCTATGCCACCGGTGACTCCGGTCGGATTGACGATGACGGCTACGTCTACGTGATGGGTCGCACCGATGACGTAATCAATGTGGCTGGCCACCGACTTTCCACTGGGCAGCTCGAGGAAGCGATCGCAGGCCACGAAGCCGTGGCCGAATGTGCAGTAACCGGCGTGAAAGACGAACTCAAGGGCCAGCGCGCGGTTGGCTTCATCACTTTCAAACATGGCCACGAGATCGATGAAGAGAAGCTGCGCAAAGAAGTCATCAACATCGTTCGCGATGTTGTCGGGCCGGTTGCGGCTTTCAAGGATGTCGTGATTCTTCAGCGTCTGCCGAAGACGCGCTCGGGCAAGGTACTGCGTAAGACCATGCGCCAAATTGTGGACGGCGACAGTTACACGGTTCCACCGACCATCGAGGACCCAACGGTTCTCGACGACTTGAAGGTTGCTCTAGCCGAGCAGTATCACCCTTCAAAATAGCCGCTGGGTCATGTGCCCAGCCATAGAAAAACCCCGCTGCCAATGAAGTCAGCGGGGTTTTCCCTTTTGGTCTATTAGGTGCGCTTGCGCTTTTCACGAACGCGCATGCCGACCTCGATCGGGGTTCCTTCGAAACCGTAGGTTTCGCGTAGGCGGCGCTGGATGAAACGACGGTAGCCAGGGTCCAAGAATCCGGTGGTGAAGAGCACAAACTTCGGCGGACGGCTGCCGGCCTGGGTCGCAAATAGGATGCGAGGCTGCTTGCCACCGCGAACCGGGTGCGGGGTCTCCATGGTGAGTTCCTGGATGAAAGCGTTGAGCTTTCCGGTAGGAATTCGCTGATCCCATGAGTCAAGTGCAACCTCAAGCGCCGGAACCAACTTTTCGAGGTGGCGTCCGGTCTTTGCCGAGATGTTTACTCGTGGAGCCCAGTCAACGTGAGCCAGATCCTGCTCAATTTCGCGCTCTAGGTAGCGACGACGTTCGTCGTCTAGTTCATCCCACTTGTTGAAGGCTAGAACTAGCGCGCGGCCAGATTCGAGGGCCATGTCAACGATGCGGATATCGGCTTCGCTAATCGGCTGGGTAACGTCGAAGAGAACTACGGCGACCTCGGCGCGCTCTAGAGCGGCCGCGGTGCGAAGTGATGCATAGAAGTCGGCGCCCTGTGCGAGGTGCAAGCGACGGCGAATACCAGCGGTGTCGACGAAGCGCCAAACCTTGCCACCGAGCTCTACCTGCTCATCGATCGGGTCGCGAGTGGTACCAGCCAGGTCATTGACCACGGCACGCTCGGCACCGACGGCCTTGTTCAGCAAAGATGACTTTCCGACGTTTGGTCGACCGATGAGGGCAACTCGACGAGGTCCGCCGAATTCCTCCTTGGCCACTCCAGAAACCTTTGGCAAAACCACCATTGCTGCGTCGAGCATGTCGGCGACACCGCGTCCGTGAACTGCAGAAACCGGGAAAGGCTCGCCTAGACCAAGCGACCAAAGGGCAGCCGCTTCAGGCTCTTGACGAGCGTCGTCAATCTTGTTGGCAACCAGGATGACCGGCTTGCCCGATGCGCGAAGCAACTTGACCACGCGCTCATCCGAGCCGGTGGCGCCGACCATGGCGTCGACTACGAACAGCACTGCGTCAGAAAGTTCAATTGCGATTTCGGCCTGAAGGGCTACCGACTTATCGATGCCCTTTGCGTCTGGCTCCCAACCGCCGGTGTCGACGAGGGTGAACTTACGCTCGTTCCACTCGGCCTTGTATGAAACGCGGTCGCGGGTAACTCCGGGCTTGTCTTCAACCACGGCTTCGCGGCGGCCAAGGATGCGGTTTACCAGCGCAGACTTACCGACGTTTGGTCGGCCAACGATCGCCAGAACTGGCAAGGCAGGCAGGTAGACCGGGCCATCAGAGAAATCGAGTTCGCTCTCGATTAGCTCAAAGTCGTCGTCTTCTAGGTCGTAGTCTTCGAGACCTGAGCGCAAAATGCGGGCACGGTTCTCTTCTTCATCGGTGCTCATGTTCTTGAGTCGCTCGATGAAGTCTTGGTCAGCCGGGTCAATGGCTACGTATTCAACTTCGACTTCGTCGCCGTCTAGGTCGTCGAATTCTTCTTCAATCATTTGGATTCCTTAGTAGACCCAGACTGCTCAATCAAAGAAACGACGGCACTAACCGTCTGTTCGAAGTTGAGATCAGAAGAATCCACGAGTTGGACCCCCGGTGCGGGAGTCATAAAGTCAACGACCTTTGAGTCGCTGGCGTCACGTTCTGAAACCTGACGCTTGACGCTTGCAGCAGTTGCTTCGGAAAGTTCCGCTGAGCGTCTCTTAAGTCTAACCTCTTCGCTGGCGGTTAGGAGAATTTTTATTTCTGCGTCCGGCGCAACCACGGTCGTAATGTCGCGCCCCTCGACCACCACACCCGGCAACGGCGATTTGGCAACGAGGTCACGAGTGAGCGCCTTCATGAAGGTTCGAACCTCTGGGATGCGGGCAACCGCAGATACCGATTCGGCTACCGCACTGGTTCGAATTGCGGAGGTTAGGTCGGTCTCGCCAACCTTGACCCAGTAGTCATCCGGGTTCAATGAGATCTGGTAATCGAAGTCGTGCACTAGATCCTTGGCGGCAAGGGTTTCGAGCTCAAAGCCAGCGAGATTTTGAACCGCCCAGGCTAGCGCGCGGTAAGCGGCGCCGGTGTCTAGATAACCGAAGCCGAGTTCACGTGCGACCTGCTTCGAAACACTGGATTTACCCGAACCGGCAGGGCCATCGATGGCAACTAAAAACTGACTCATCCGGCAATCTTCCAACCGCGCGACTCTAGGTCGCTAATCAACTTGGCCTCTACTGCCGGCAAAACGTAGAGCTCTACTAGACCCACCGGAGCACTCGGAGAGTGTTCCAGCTTTAGCTCTTCGATGTTGACGCCGATTTCGCCCACCTCGTTGAAGAGGCGACCGAGCTCACCCGGCTTATCGGCGATCATGACCACTACCTGAGCGTAGGCAGCCTGCTTAGTGCCGTGCTTTCCAGGGATGCGCTCGACACCTCGGTTACCGGCTTCTAGGGCGCGACTGACAGTAGCCAACGAACCGGGCTGGTCGATCTGCTCGAGTGACTGAATGACCGAGTGTAGGTCGGCCTCGAAGTCCTTCAAAACGGATGCGACCTCGGCTGCGTTAGCGGTGAGAATCTGAATCCAAAGCTTTGGGTCGCTCGCAGCGATTCGAGTGGTGTCTCGGAGCCCCTGACCGGCAAGCGAGACGTCGTCACCCTCAGCAGCCACAAGTCGCGCTGCCAGCAGGCTGGAGACCAGCTGCGGAACGTGCGAGACCAAGGCAACCGCACGGTCGTGCTCTGCGGCCGATACCTTAAGCGGGGCCGAACCCAAGTCGAGCGCTAGGTCTTCGACGACTGAAACAGACTTGGCGGCTGTCGCTTCACCGGCTGAAATTACCCACGGGCGACCTACAAATAGGTCGGCGCGACCAGACATTGCACCGCCGCGCTCACGTCCAGCCATCGGGTGCGAGCCAACGTAGCGCGAGAGGTCTGCGTTTGCGGCGGTTAGTTCGCCCAAGACTTGAGCCTTGACGCTTGCCACATCCGTGACCACAGCGTATGGGTAGGCAGCTAGCTCGCGAGCCACCACGGATGCGGTGACATCTGGCGGCACACAAACCACGATGATCGACGGCTGGTCCGAGGTCGAAGCCTTAGCGCCCGCGCCATAATCAATAGCTAGTTTTAGGTTGGCCGGTGACGCGTCCTCGAGAGTTACCTCAACCCCGAGCTTGCTTAGGGCTAGGCCGATGCTCGTGCCAAGTAGGCCCGCTCCGACGATGCGAACCGGGCCCTGGCTTCGAGCTGACTGGGTCACTGAGCGATGTCCTGTCGAAGCGCGGTAGCTCCGCGCAGGTAGACGTGCTGAATTTCGGCGCGAGAAACTTCCATCTCGGCCTGGATCATGATGCGAATAATGCGAGGTAGCGCCCTGGCAACATTCATTTCGACGAAACACATCAGCGGCACATCGCCGAGGCCGAGTTCGCGAGCGGCAACCGCCGGAAACTCGCTGACCAAGTCGGGAGTGGCCGTGAAGAAAATATTGATCAGTTGACCATTGGCGATGTCGTTTGCGTGCAACATCTTGGTCAAGAGTTCGGCCGTCGACTTTAGCAGGTGCTCGCGCTCATCCTGGTCTAGTTGAATTGCGCCACGAATTGCTCTGATTGCCATGGTTACCGCCTCTTGCCGTTCTTTGATGGAGTCGCCTTACCCGGCTTGACTCGTGGTCGCGGAGCACGCTCCACTCCCCCTTCGGCGGCCTTCAACAGCGCGCCGACCTCTATTTTACTGAGTTCTCGAACTCGACCCTCTTTGAGCGGGCCAAGCTGAATTGGGCCAAACTGGCGACGAACCAGGCCGATTACCGGGTGCTCAACAAAGTCGAACATGCGACGGACAATGCGGTTTCGCCCAGAGTGCAGCACAACCTCGACGAGGCTTTCGTTTCCAGAAACGTCAACGATGTGGGCTTTATCTGCCTTAATCGGTCCGTCCTCGAGTTCAAAACCACTGAGCAACTTGTGGATTGTCGCCGGGGTAACGATGCCCTCGACACGCGCCACATACGTTTTGGTTACGCCGAACTTTGGGTGCGCTAGCTTGTGCGCAAGTTCACCGTCGTTGGTCATGATGATCAGGCCAGTGGTTTCGGCATCAAGACGGCCTACGTTGAAGACGCGGTCGTAGCCAACCACGAACTGGCTAAGGTCACCACGGCCATTTTCGTCAGCCATTGAACTGACCACCCCGTATGGCTTGTTTAGCGCAAGGTACACGCGAGAGGCATCCAACTGAATCGGTGTTCCGCCGACGGTCACCTTGTCAACCTCAGGGTTGATTCGGGTGCCCAGCTCGGTAACCACCTTGCCGTTGACCTTCACGCGCCCCTGGGTGATGTAGTCCTCGCAAACGCGACGTGAAGCCACGCCGGCTGAGGCCATAACCTTCTGAAGTCTTACGCCTGCGGCGTTCTCGTCATTAGAGTTCGACATCGAAGGTGCTATTCGCGTCAGGCAGATATGGGCTGATTAGTGGCATCTCGTCCAAAGAGTTGATACCGAGAAGTTCTAGCAAGAGCTCGCTCGTTCCGTAATTGATGGCACCGGTTTCTGAGTCGGTGTAAAGCTCCGTGATGAGGCCGCGGCTGAGCAGAGTACGCACAACCGAATCAACATTTACCGCACGGATTGAGGCAATCTGACCTCGTGAAATTGGCTGCTTATAGGCAATGACAGCAAGAGTTTCCAGAGCCGCCTGACTTAGCTTGGTCGGGTTCTCGTTAGAGATGAACATGCGTACGGCCCAGTCAAACTCCTGGCGCACGTAAATACGCCAACCTCCGCCGACTTCACGGAGTTCGAATCCGCGAGGCTCGGCGCCATCCACACCGTCATACTCTGCCTTGAGAGCAAGCACGGCTTCGCGCACTTCCTTCACCGGGCATTCGAGTGCGGTGGCCAATGCAACCAGTGAAACCGGCGCATCGGTAACCATCAGAATCGCCTCGAGGGCTCCCCTGGTGTTTACATCAAGAGTCATAGTCAGCTCCAAGTGTGGCTAGTTGGTCATCATCAAAGTTTTCGGCTCGCCAGGTCAGTTGCAGATCACCAAGTGGTGAAACCTGCTCGAAGCTAATCGCAGCCAAACGGTACAGCTCCAAAACCGCCAAGAATCGAGCTACGACCACTCCGCGGTCTTTGACCGAACCGATCAGATCGCGGAAGCTGAGCTTGGTTGCCTTGCGCAGCATCGAAATAACCTCGGATGCCTGCTCACGAATCGAAACTCGCGGTGCGTGCAGGTGGGTTAGACCAACCGAAGGAATCTCGCGCGGGGTAAGCACCTCTTGCGAAAGCTGGTAGAACTCGGCAAGTGACAGAGTCCAGACCAATTCCGGCTTTTGCTTGCGGAATCGCTCTTCCATCTGAACCTCGCGCGGAATTCGATTGCTCTCGATGGTGAGGGCCGTCGAGAACCAGCTGGAGATCTCTTTGAACGCACGGTATTGCAAGAGTCGAGCGAAGAGCAGATCGCGAGCCTCGAGCAGTGCGACGTCTTCGGCGTCAACGACTTCACCCTTTGGCAAAAGCCCGGCGATCTTTAGGTCAAGCAAAGTTGCCGCAATCACCAGGAATTCACTCGCCTGGTCGAGCTCATCATCATCGTCGAGGCTCTTCAGGTAGGAGATGAACTCATCGGTCACCTTACTGAGCGAAACCTCAGTAATGTCCATTTCATGCTTCGAAATTAACGACAGCAGTAGGTCAAATGGTCCCTCAAAATTACCTAGGCTGACCGCGAAACCGCTAGCTTTTTCGGTCGCCTCAGCCAGGTCTTGGTTATGGGGCGCAGCCACGATCCACTAGTTCACGAGCTACGGTGCGATAGGCCTCGGCTGCGTCAGAATCTGGCGCGTATGAGGTGATCGGCGACTGGGCAACGGTGGCATCCGGGAACTTCACGGTGCGGTTGATGACGCTGCGGAAAACCTTCTGACCGAAGGCCTCGTGCAAACGATCAAGAACTTCGCGAGAGTGCAATGTGCGAGGGTCATACATGGTGGCCAAGATGCCATCCAGCTGCAGCGCAGGGTTTAGACCCTCCTGAACCTTGCTGATGATGTCTTCAAGGATGGCCACACCTCGCAGAGCGAAGAACTCGCTAGCCAGAGGAATGATTACTCCGTGGGCAGCGGTAAGCGCGTTTACGGTCAATAGGCCGAGCGAAGGCTGGCAGTCGATGATGATGACGTCGTAGTCATCGGCAACCTGCTTGAGGATCTTTGCAAGAATCTGCTCGCGGGCAATCTCATTGACCAGCTTCATTTCTGCAGCCGAAAGTTCGATATTTGCCGGAATCACATCCAAGTTCTTCACGGCGGTGTGCTGGATGGCGGTCTTCGGGTCGATCTTGCGGTCGAGCATTAGGTCGTAGATTGTCACGGCATCGTGCGCGTTGACTCCGAGTCCTGCTGAAAGGGCGCCCTGAGGGTCGTAGTCGACCAACAAAACCTTGCGGCCGTATTCGGCGAGCGCGGCTGACATGTTGATGCTTGTGGTGGTCTTACCAACGCCACCCTTTTGGTTGCACATGGCAATGATGCGGGCCGGGCCGTGCGAGCTCAGCGGCTTTGGTTTCGCAAAGCGCGAGTCTGTTGCTGCCTTATTTGCCTTTGCCATGATTCCTCCCGAAATTACGATGCAACCTGTTCCCCTATAGCCTACCGCCGCGCGCGGGGATGCGCTGTCGCATAGACCTCTCTCAGCGCGTCGACTGTAACGAGTGTATAAATCTGGGTGGTTGCCACGGACGAATGACCGAGTAGCTCCTGAACCACTCGAACGTCTGCCCCGCCCTCGAGTAGGTGAGTGGCAAAAGAGTGTCTGAGGGTGTGCGGCGAAATCTCACCGGGCAGTTTTGCCGCGATGCTGGCATCATGGATGATCTGCCAGGCGCTCTGCCGGCTCAGGCGTCCGCCACGCTGATTGAGAAAGAGTGCGGGTGTGCCCTTGCCGTTGACCGCCAGCAATGGCCTGGTGCGCACCAGGTAGGCCTCCAACGCGGTTTGGGCATAGCGCCCCACGGGAACGATTCGCTCCTTTGAGCCTTTACCAAGTACACGAAGTAGGGTCGGGTCGACCAAGTCATCCAGGTCTAGCGAAACAATCTCTGTGATTCGAGCCCCGGTGGCATACAGCAGTTCAAGGATGGCACGGTCGCGCACCGCGATCGGATCCTCGCCACCAACGGCATTCAACAGCGATTCGACCTGGGCGACGGTGATTGCCTTTGGAAGTCTACGTGGCGCCTTTGGCGGCTTAACCCCTGCGGCCGGGTCGGCGTTGGTTAGGTTCTCGAGCAACCAGTACTTGTGTATCCCTCTGACACCGGCCAGAACCCGCGCAACCGAGGTGGCAGACAGGCCACCGACAGTAACGAGCTGTTCGGCAAAATCCTGAACCGTTAGTTCGGTGATTTCCTCGATCTCGGTTACTCCGCGGGATTGCAGAAACTCTAGGTAGCGTCGCAGGTCTCGTCGATAGGCCGCAATCGTGTTTTTAGCGACGCCGCGTTCGATGGTCAGGTGGCGAATGTATGAGTCGACCAGCGCTTCGAAACTGGCCATAGTTTTAGCCGCCTAGCTTGTGAGCGGCAGCCATGATGCCAACCGCCGCGCTTGGGCTGCGCATTTCCGACGCCAGCACACTTGCCAATGCCTCGGCGAGCGGAACCCACTCAACTTTCATGTCGGTTTCTTCGCCCTCGAGCTCGAGCTCGTGGCCCTGGTGTCGCAAATCCTGAGCCAGGAAGATCGCAATGGTTTCGTCGTTACCGCCGGGAGTGGTGTGAAACTCGATCAGTTCACTCCAAGACTCGGCGATGTAGCCGGTTTCTTCGAGCAGTTCGCGTTTTGCCGCTTCAAGTTTTGATTCACCCGGTACATCCAGCAATCCGGCCGGTAGCTCCCAGAGGTACTCGCGCACCGGATGGCGGTACTGGTTGATTAGCAGAACCTCGTTTTGCGGGTTTAGCGCAACAATCGCTACCGCCCCTGGGTGCGCGACAAATTCGCGAACCAGAGTCGAGCCGTTGTAATCAAAAGACTCGCGCTTGATGTCCCAGATTTTGCCGTTGAAGACGACCTCGCTCTTGCCAATAGCAAGAGCCGCAGGGCGATCTTTAGGCATCCTTGACCTCAAACAACTTGTTTGACTCTTGGCGCTTGATTGCCGCGGCGACTAGACCACGGAACAACGGGTGCGCGTTGGTCGGACGTGAACGGAACTCAGGGTGTGCCTGGGTTGCCACGTAGTAAGGGTGAACCTCGCGCGGCAGCTCGACGAACTCGACCAGGTGGTCGTCAGGTGAGGTACCTGAGAAGACCAGACCCGCTTCGGCAATCTGCGCGCGGTAAGTGTTGTTGACTTCGTAACGGTGACGGTGACGCTCTTCGATTGATTCGGCACCATAGACCTCGGCCACGATTGAACCAGGCTTTAGCTTCGCTTCGTATAGGCCTAGGCGCATGGTTCCACCCATGTCACCGGCTGCCAGGATGTCTACCTGCTCGGCCATGGTTGCAATAACCGGGAACTTAGCCTCGGGGTCGAACTCGGTTGATGATGCACCGGCAAAACCAGCCTTGCTGCGGGCATACTCGATTACCATGCACTGCAAACCAAGGCAAAGACCTAGGGTCGGGATCTTGTTTTCGCGGGCATAGGTCAAAGCGCCAAGCTTGCCCTCGATGCCGCGAACACCGAAACCACCAGGGATACAGATTGCGTCTACATCTGAAAGCTGAGCCTCGGCACCCTCTGGGGTTTCGCATGAGTCAGAAGCGATCCACTTGATGTGAACCTTGGTCATATTGGCAAATCCACCGGCGCGAAGCGCTTCGGTAACCGAAAGGTAGGCGTCTGGTAGGTCGATGTACTTTCCGACCAAACCGATGCGCACCTCGTGCTTAGGGTTGTGGACGGCATCCAAGACGCCCTGCCAGCGACTCCAGTCGACCGGAGTCTCTTCGAAGCCAAACTTCTTCACAATGTAAGAGTCAAGACCCTGGCGGTTTAGAACCTTAGGGATGTCGTAGATGCTCGCCGCGTCGGCAGCGGTAACAACTGCACTCTTGTCGATGTCACACATCAGAGCGATCTTGTTCTTGATGCCCTCAGGTAGCTCGCGGTCACTGCGGCAAACCACTGCGTCAGGCTGAATACCGATTGAACGCAGGGTAGAAACCGAGTGCTGGGTTGGCTTGGTCTTCAACTCGCCTGAAGCGGCAAGGTAAGGAACCAGCGAAACGTGAACATAGAAGACGTTGTCGCGTCCAACCTCGTGACGAACCTGTCGCGCCGCCTCAAGGAACGGCTGAGACTCAATGTCGCCGACGGTTCCACCAATTTCGGTGATGATCACGTCTGGAGCAGGAGTTTCGTGAGCCTGAAGGCGCATGCGGCGCTTGATTTCATCAGTGATGTGAGGGATGACCTGAACGGTGTCACCAAGGTACTCACCGCGGCGTTCACGCGCGATAACGGTCGAGTAGATCTGGCCGGTGGTTACGTTGGCCGACTGGCCAAGGTTGATGTCCAGGAAGCGCTCGTAGTGGCCGATGTCTAGGTCGGTCTCGGCGCCATCATCGGTGACGAATACTTCACCGTGCTGAAAAGGGTTCATGGTGCCCGGGTCAACGTTTAGATACGGGTCTAGCTTCTGCATAACGACCTTGAGGCCGCGTGCACGAAGAAGGTTGCCTAGGCTCGAGGCAGTAAGGCCTTTTCCGAGCGAGGATGCAACACCTCCGGTGACGAAAATGTGACGTGTTCTACCGGATTCCATTGCATCTGCCATGGAATTACAGCCTACCAACTCCAGCCGGTTCAAAAACGTTCGACATGGATATTGAGTGAGATTTAATTGCTGTTTTTCGGCTAATTAGAGCAGAAGCCGGAAAGTTTATTAAGAAAACTCGGCGAGCGCTCGTTCGCGCAGTTCGGCGGCGTGCGCCAGTCCAGATTCCGAGTCGCTCAGCCCCGAAAGCATGCGGGCGAGTTCTTGAATTCTGGCCTGCTGATCGAGTGACACTACATCGGTTGCGGTGAAGTCAACAGAGGTGCTTTTCAGGACTCGAAGGTGAGCATTGGCGTATGCTGCGACCTGCGCAAGGTGGGTCACCACAATCACCTGGGCGCGCTTTGCCAACATTGCAAGGCGCCTACCAACCTCGATGGC
>Ga0228702_1000349_pt1 | contig 37039 bp, 39 predicted proteins | sample McNCre217_Aug_MG_2_FD_178018 | JGI IMG/M metagenome (GOLD analysis project Ga0228702, IMG submission 178018) | Freshwater microbial communities from McNutts Creek, Athens, Georgia, United States - 20-17_Aug_MG | ecosystem: Environmental > Aquatic > Freshwater > Creek | place: USA: Georgia...
CCGTGACACGGCCGATTACTGGGGAGACAGGAAGATACCCTTCCGATGCTTCTATTCTTTTCTGTAGCCCGTTCTGCGCAAAACAGCCAAGCAGGACGGGCGATTGAGGCACAAACCGAAGAAGCCGCAGAGGCCGAATCGATCGAAGAAGGCGAAAAAATGCCCACCGACAAATTGGTGGACGTGTCGCCTTTGGCGCTGCGCATGAGCAGCCCATTCAACGCAGGTTACTGGCTCGCAGCCGCCTGATCTGTGTGTTGGGCCACTGCGGTGGCCACCATGATAAAAGCCAGTCCACGGACTGGCTTTTTCTTTGGGCGCGCGGGTTCAGACCGCTTGTGCCAGCGCCACGAACTCGGCGACGGGCACCTCTTCGGCGCGGCGCTGCAAATCGAAGGTGCCCGCGAAGCCTTTTTCATCGAGCCATTTGCCCAAAGTATTGCGCAAGATTTTGCGGCGCTGGCTGAAAGCCACCTGCACCAAAGTCTCCAGGGTCTTGACGTTCACCACCGGTGGCTGGGCCAGCGGCACCATGCGCACCACGGCACTGTCCACGCGTGGGGGTGGGTCAAAGCTTTCGGGCGGTACAAACAGCACATTGGCCATGTCGTAGCGCCACTGCAGCATGACCGACAGGCGGCTGTAGTCCGATGTGGCAGGCTGGGCCACCATGCGGTCAATCACTTCTTTTTGCAGCATGAAGTGCTGGTCCTCGATCACCGCCACATGGTCCAGCAAGTGAAACAGGATGGGTGTGGAGATGTTGTAAGGCAGATTGCCCACGACACGGATCTTGGACGCTTTCACCGCAGCGGTCTGCGCAGCCAGCATGGTTTGCGACAGCTCGGTGAAGTTGACCTTGAGCACGTCCGACTCGACCACGGTCAGTTGCTCATGCAGGCGCAGCCGCACGGCCAGATCGCGGTCCAATTCGACCACGGTCAGGTGCCCCAGTCGCTCAACAAGTGGTTGTGTGAGCGCCGCCAGGCCTGGGCCGATCTCGACCATGGGTTGACCTGCTTGTGGCGCAATCGCGTCCACGATGGCATCGATGATGCCGCCATCGGTCAGAAAGTGCTGGCCAAAACGTTTGCGGGCGATGTGTTTCATTGGGGCGGCTCGCGCATCTCGACGTAAGCGCGGCTGCGCACATCATCCACCCAGCTGGTGTAGGCATCTTCGAGCTTCTTCTCACGCAAGGCGCTGCGCGCGATGGTGCGTTGATCCTGTTCGGAAACCGGGGCGTTGCGGCGATCTGTCACTTCGATCAGGTGAACGCCAAAACGCGAAACCAGGGGCTCGCCCACCTGGCCGGGGCGCAAGCCGTTCATGACTTGCTCGAATTCCGGCACAAACATGCCGGGGTTGGTCCAGCCCAGATCGCCGCCCTGCGCTGCGCTGCCGTCTTGCGAGAGCTGACGCGCCACAGTGGCGAAATCGGCTTTGCCGGACACGATGCTTTGGCGGATTTCTTTCAAACGCGCGATCACCTGTTCCTGCGGTATTTGCGCTGTTGGGCGCAGCAAAATGTGTCGTGCGCGGGTTTGCGTGACCATCAGCGTGGCCTGGCCCTGCTTGCGTTCGATCACCTTCAGGATGTGAAAGCCCGCACCTGAGCGGATGACTGTGCTGGTAGCGCCGACCCGGAGGTTGCGCGTGGCGTTCACAAACAGATCGGGGTAGCGCTCTGCAGGTCGCAGACCCATGGCGCCGCCATTGGCGCCTTTGTCTGTGGTTTGTGAAAAGTTCTTGGCCAGTTCGGCAAAATTTTCACCGCTGCGGGCACGCCGAGCCACGTCTTCGGCGCGGTCTTGCAGGGCTTTGATTTGGGCTTCGGTGCTGGTTTCCGGTACGGCGATCAAGATCATTCCCAGATTCAATTCGATGGGGGCTTGCCCACCTTGTGCCTGGATTTGTTCTTGCAGATACTGGTCAATTTCACGGTCATTCACACGCACGCGGCCTTCGATTTCTCGCTCACGCACACGGGTGATCATCAATTGGTCGCGCAGTTGGTCCCGAAAAGCTTTGACGGTGAGGCCGTCCTTGGCCAGGTTTTGACGCAATTGCTCACGTGTCACCTGGCTGTTGGCGGCCACGTTCATTTCTGCCTGGTCAATGGCTTCTTCCTCAATCTTGATGCCATTGTCACGTGCTTGCTGAAGCTGGGCTTTCTCGTTGATCAGCTGTTCAAGCGCCTGGCGTGACAAATCAGTGGCCGAACTGTTGCGACCTGCAGCAGAACTTGCCATGCGCTTGCGCAGGGCTTGTACTTCCTGGTTGGTGATGGGCTCGGAGTTGACCACCGCCACAATGAAGTCGGCTGGGCGTGGGATGCTGGTTTGAGCCCCAACACCCGAGCTGCCGAACAAACTGGCCAAGCCCAAGGCCCCGGCCATGCCTGCACAGCGCAGGCGGTAAAGAAGATCATTCATAAGACTGGAATCGGCTCGGTTGTTCGGTGTGGTCACGCAGGAATTGGTAGTTGGTGATGTTGTTGCGCAGACTTTGCAAGGGGCTGGAGCCGACCCGTGCCAAGCCCACAAACTCCATCTGGAACATCAGTCGAGTACTGGCCGTGCTGACGGTGCTTTGCAGGCGCTCAAAGACGACGCGCCCCAACCAGCATCCGGCATCGTATTCGAAGCCAATGATGGTGTCCACGAGGCGCTTTTCGGTCAGGCTGAAGTTGATGCGGCCCACGCTGTACCAGCGGTCTGGGCCGAGGCCTTGCCCCCGTGTGCGGCTCCAGGCCGATTCGGTTTCGCGGTCACCGCCGCCCCACAAATCGTTGATGGGCCATTGCCAGCCCACGTCGACCTGTTCGCTCACGCCTTGGTTCAGGCGATAAGCCATGTTGAACACGCGGTAAGGCGATGGGTTATAGCGGCTTTGTAATGTGGTGCGGGTGACTTGATTGGTCTGTGAGTTGAGTTGCACGGTGGAGTCGAACGTCCAGCGATCGGTCCAGCGCACGCCTGCGCCCAGCAACATGTCACTCAAACCTGCAGAAACTGGAGTGGGTGATGGATTAAAGGGGTTGGATGGGTCCAACACCACCCGCTGGTTGTCAAACCGAATGCGTTGGGCCATGCCGAGTTTGAGCATTTCGGCGCCTGAAGTTGCATCGAACAAGCGCGTGGTCACTCCCAGAGTGAGGGAGTTGTTGTCCACCAAGCGGTCTTGGCCCACATAAGGGTTTTCGCTGTAAATGGTGGACAGGTTGAAATCGGCTGCGCCGCTGTCGTACATGGGCAGCAAGCTTTGGTTGCTGTAGGGTGTGCGCGCATAAAAAGCACGTGGTTCCAGTGTTTGCAAAATGTCTTTGCCAAACCAATGGGTCTCACGTTCAAACACCAGGCCCGAGTCCATACTGAAAGTCGGCAGGACCCGGTTGAAGGCGTTTTCGCCCGTGGTCAAGGGGTTGTCCAGCTGGTAGCGTGTAGCGTGAAGTTGAATTTTGGGCGTGACAAAGCCCCAAGGCCGGATCCAGGGACGGCTGATTTGCGCTTGCACATAGCTGCGCTCACCATTGCGCAGGCTGGCCAATGTGGCCGCGCTCACATTGGGGATGCGTGAGTAATCGGTCTCAAAGCGCGTTGTGTCACCCACGACCGACCAGTCCAAGCCTTCGGCATTCCACTCGCCGTAGCGCAGGGTGATTTGTGGTGCGCGGTCGTACGGAGGCGTGATGGCGGCGGTGTCGATCTGCAGGGTTTGCCAGCGTTGCACCTGGGCGGTCATGCTGAAATTGCCCCGGCCCCAGGATACGACGCCGGTGGACGGCAGCAAACGCTGGGTCAGGGCCAGGCCCGAGCGGGGAAAATCCCGCCAAAAGTTGTCATCGCCTACGCGGTTAAGCGTCAGGCCCACACCTACGCGACCCACGGCATCCAGTCCGGTGTCCAGGCTGCCGTTGTGTTGCGTGGTCAGGCCCCAGCGCGACTGTTGGCGCAGGCTGTCGTTGGGCATCGCGATCAGGCGGGCTTGGCCTTTGTAGTCCTGTTCCAGGTAACGGAACTCGCTGTCTACCGATACACCGCGTTTGCTCATCAAGTTGGTGGTGATGGTGGCGTCGCGGTTGGGGGCGATGTCCAGGTAATAGGGTGCTGACACGCTCAAACCACTGACCGAATCGATACCGATGAGCGATGGCAAAAAACCTGATTTGCGTTCGTCCGTCATGGCGAAGCTGACGGAGGACGCACTCATCAGCGGTACATTCTTGAAGCGCAACTGCACATCTTCCGCCTGGACAGTGGATTCTTCCGTGTCCATGGTCATGTGTGAGGCTTTGACAAGCCATTCGGGCAGCCATTCCGGACCTGGCGTGCGACGGCAGGTGGTGTAGCGGGCCTGGTGGATGATTTGGCGTTTGTCGTCAAGGAATTCGACTTGCGCAGCATCGCCGTAACCACCGCCGCGGTAGAGCTCAAAAGTGGGTTGGTCAAAAGTTCCCTGAAAGCTGTCGACTTGCAGCTGCAGACGGGGGCCTTCAAACATGCTGCCATCGCGGCTCAATCGCACATGACCTGTGGCGTTGACGGTGTCATGGCTTTGGTCGTAGACGATGTTGTCGGCCTTGATGGTCAAGCCCGGGCGGCGCACGGAGGCCTGGCCCTCAATGACCAGGTCCATGTCGGGGCGGGCGGTGATCTGATCGCCATCGACAAAGACAGCGCCTTCGCTGCGTTGACGTTCGGAGATCTTCTCTTCGAGCACCGGGCTGCTGCGCAGCGTCAATCCGGTGGATTGGGCGTGTGCCAGGTTGCCGACAGCCCACAGCACAGCGAAGGCCACACCGCGCAAAGCGGGCGGGGCAACAGGCGCCAGTGGCAAATGGGACAAGACAGGAAATTTCGACACAACTCAAGATGGGGAAAGAAGCAATGACCGGCGGCAGGCCCGAAGGCAAGCGCGCTGGCTTTGTAGAATGGGATTATCCATGAGCCACCCTACTTCCTCTTCCGCCGTGACTTCTGAAGTCAGCTGGGCCGATCCGGCCCGTCAAGCCCTGTTCAATGCCTGGATGGCCAGCATCGCGCCAGCCCAGGGCCTGGTGCCTGCAACAGTGCGCATCGCCTCGGCCGATGCGAGCTTTCGTCGCTATTTGCGCGTTGACACCGTGACGGGTGACAGCCGCATCGTGATGGACGCGCCACCGGACAAGGAAAACTCGCAACCCTTTGTCAAAATCGCCGCCCTGATGAAGGAGGCCGGTTTGCGCGCACCCGAGGTGCTGGACTGGCACGAGGCCCATGGCTTCATGCTGCTCAATGACCTGGGCAGCGCCACCATGATGTCGGCCATCGATGCCGAGCGGCCCCAGGCCAACCACGGTCTGTACATGCAGGCGGTGGACACGCTGATCCAGTGGCAACTGGCTTCGCGCCCGGGGGTGTTGCCGCCGTATGACCAGGCCCTGCTGAACCGCGAACTGAGCCTGTTCCCCGATTGGTACCTGGCCCAGCACAAAGGCGTGCAGCTGCAGAGCAAGGACAAAGAGGTGGTGGACCAGGCCTTTGCCCTGATCGTGCAGCGCAACCTGGCTGCGCCCAGTGTGTATGTGCACCGCGACTTCATGCCGCGCAATTTGATGATGCCCCACCAGAGCGAGCAGCTGGGTGTGCTGGACTTCCAGGACGCGGTGCATGGCCCGATCACCTATGACATCGCCAGCCTGATGCGCGACGCCTTCCTGACCTGGGAGGAGGACTTTGTGCTCGACATCACCATCCGTTATTGGGAAAAGGCCCGCAAGGCGGGCCTGATGGACTTTGAAGACTGGCACAGCGACTTTGGTGTGTTCTACCGCGCTGTCGAGTGGATGGGCCTGCAACGCCACCTCAAGGTGGCCGGCATCTTTGCCCGCCTGACGCTGCGCGACGGCAAGCCCAAATACCTGGCCGATGCGCCGCGCTTCATCCACTACATCCGCAAGGCCTGTGACCGCTACCGTGAACTGGGACCCTTGCTCAAGGTGATCGACGAGATCGAGGGCACCACGCCCTTGGTCGGTTTCGCCTACGGACGGATGTGAAACCCTGATGCCCCGTTTTTACTGCCCTGCCCCCCTGCAAACCGGCCTGACCCTGAGCTTGCCGCCTGGTGCGGCACGCCATGTGCAGGTGTTGCGCATGCAGCCGGGCGATGTCATCACCCTGTTCAATGGCGAGGGCGGCGAGTTCGAGGCTTGCGTGACCCGCATGGGCCGCAGCGATGTCGAAGTTGAAGTGGGCCTGCACCACCCGGTCGAACGCGAAGCCGCGCGTGCCGTCCATTTGCTGGCAGGCATCACCGCCAACGAGCGCATGGACTGGCTGGTCGAAAAAGCCACCGAGTTGGGTGTGGCCAGCATCACGCCGCTGATGGCCGAGCGCAGTGTCCTCAAACTCAAGGGCGAGCGCGCCGATAAAAAGCTGGCCCATTGGCAGGGGGTGGCCGTGGCCGCTGCCGAGCAATGCGGCCGCAATCGGGTGCCCGTGATCCATGCCGCGGTGACCTTGAGCGAGTGGCTTAAAAAAGCCTTGCCCGGGCAGCGCTGGGTTTTGTCTTTGTCCGAAGGCACGCAGCCCCTGTCGCAGATGTCGATGGGCGAGTCTGTGACGGTACTCAGCGGCCCCGAAGGCGGTTTGAGTCCCGCTGAAGAGGCGTGTGCATTGGCGGGAGGATTCGCGCCGGTCACCTTGGGGCCTCGCGTATTGAGGGCCGAGACGGCCCCCCTGGCGGTGCTGGCCGTTTGTGCTTGAGCTGACCGCCACTTGTTTTGCTTTGGGCGACACACTTTATAAGTGGTCGGCGATACACTGCAGGGTATGAACGCCAGCCTACTTCTGCTGACCCTTTGCCAGGGTCTGTTCCTCACGAACAACGTCACTTTCATTGCCATCAATGGTCTGGTGGGTTTGTCCATGGCCCCTGTGGGCTGGATGGCCACCTTGCCGGTCATGGGCTATGTGGTGGGTGGCGCCTTGTCCACCGGGCTGGTGGCCAAAACCCAGTCGCGTTTCGGGCGGCGCATGTCCTTTCAGCTGGGTTTGCTGGTGGCTTTGTTCTCGGCCTTGCTGGCGGCCTATGCAGCCTGGAGCCACAACTTCTGGTTGCTGGTCTGCGCCACGGTGATTGCGGGTTACTACAGCGCCAACGGTCAGCTGTACCGCTTTGCTGCGGCAGAGCTGTCGGTTGAGAGCTTCCGCGAAAAAGCGGTGTCCCTGGTCATGGCCGGTGGTTTGATCGGTGCCATCGTGGGGCCCAATCTGGCGTCGCGCACCAAGGGCATCCTCGAAACCCCCTTCATGGGCGCTTACCTGGCTTTGGCCGGTGTGGCGGTGCTGGGGCTGGTAGTGATCAGCTTCATCCGCTTTCCGGCATTGCCGCCCAAAAAAGTCGGAGACGCTGTGGGGCGCCCCTTGCCTGAAATCATGCGCCAGCCCATCTTCATCGTGGCGGCGGCCACAGCGGCGTTGAGCTACGGCGTGATGAACCTGCTCATGGCCGCCACGCCCCTGGCCATGCAGGTCTGTGGTTTTGGTTTCAGTGACTCGGCGCTGGTGCTGGAGTGGCATGTGATCGGCATGTTCGCGCCGGGCTTTTTCACGGGGCACCTGATCAAGAAATTCGGCGCTTTGACCATCATGAGCGTGGGCGTGTTGCTCAACTTTGTGTGCATCGCTGTGGCGCTCTCGGGCGTCGAGTTGCACCAATTCATCGTGGCGCTGTTTTTGCTGGGGCTGGGTTGGAACTTCCTCTTCACCGGCAGCACCACTTTGGCCATGCGGGCCTGGCGCCCTGAAGAGAAAGACCGCGCTCAGGCGGCGATCAATTTCTTCGTGTTTGCCACCATGGCCATCACCTCGTTTGCTTCAGGTGCTTTGGTCACCACCGGTGGCTGGACCTGGTTGAACGTGGGCTCACTGGTGCCGGTGGCTTTGGCGGGCCTGGCCCTGGCCTGGTTGGGCCTCAAGCAGCGAAGCGATCGTCCAGCCAGCGCTTGAGCACCGCAAACACCTGCTGGCGCTGGGTGTCGTTGAAGATCTCGTGGTACATCGGTGCAAAGCAGTGCGAGTGCACCACCGATGCCGGTGCCTTGGCGGCAAATGCGGCGGTCGCGTCGGGATGCACCAGGCGGTCCTGTCCTGCATAGATCAACAGGCTGGGCACTTGCCATTCAGAGGCGGTGGCCACGGTCTTGGGGCCCTGTGTGTAGATCCAGGCGCCCAAGCGGGCGGAGATGCGGTCGTGCACCAGCGGGTCGAGCATGTATTGCTGGACCGTCTTGGCATCGCGTGCAATCAGCTTGGGATTCAGCCCATTGCGCACGCACAGGTGGGGCCAGTATTTGGGCAAGGTGGCCAGCAGCAATTTCTGGAACACATTGGCCCAGGTGCCCAGGGCCGGTGACGACATGATCACCGCGTCCACATAGCGCAGCTGTTCGGCCACGGCCCGTGCCACCACCAGACCCCCCATGCTGTGACCGAGCAAGATCAGTGGAGCATCTTGTGCACCGGCGTGCTCGCGGGTGTGGTCGATCACCGTGGCCAAGTCTTGCAGCAGGCCGTCTTCGGTCTGCAGCGTGCCGCGCACGCCGTCAGAGTGGCCGTGGCCCTGGTGGTCGTAGGCGCGCACGGCAAAGCCCCACTGCCGCAAATGCGCAGCCACATGCCCGTAGCGTCCGGCATGTTCACCCAGGCCGTGCACCAGCAGCACCGTGCCCCGGCGCGGCAGGGTCGGCATGGGCCAGTCGTACACGGCCAGCTGACCGGCCTGGCCTTGCAGGGTGGTGCGTTGGACCTGTTTCATGGCATGCGGGCGATGACTTCGGCCACAGCGGCGGTGAGCTTTTTGGCGTAGGGCACATGCAAAAATTCATTGGGCCCGTGCGCATTGCTTTTGGGGCCCAGCACGCCACACACCATCATTTGCGCTTTGGGAAAACCCGCGCTCAGCATGTTCATCAGCGGGATGGTGCCGCCCTGACCGATGTACCCCACCGAAGCCCCAAAGTGCGCCCGGCTGGCGTGGTTGAGCGCGTGCTCGAACCAAGGCTGTGTGTCGGGTGCGTTCCAGCCGGTGGCACCGCCGCCCGATTCAAACGTGACCTGGGCCTGGTAAGGCGCGTTGTCTTCCAGCAAGGTTTTCAGCTCTTGCACCGCGGTGGCCGCATCCACCAGCGGCGGCAAGCGCAGGCTGAGCTTGAAGGCCGTGTAGGGCCGCAGCACATTGCCTGCGTCCTTGAGTGCGGGAAAGCCGTCGGCACCGGTCACGCTCAGCGTGGGGGCCCAGGTGCGGTTAAGCAGGGCTTGCACCGGGTCGGTGGTGGTGGGCAGCGCAAAGCTGGTGGAGCCGCCGCAGTCGTAGTGCGCCCAGGGGAACCGCTTGTACAACTCGTCGCCCAAAATGGCCGCTGTGGCTTGCGCTTGGGCCATGCGTTCGGCGGGCACTTCGCAGTGAAAGCTGGGTGGCAACAAGCGGCCGGTGCCGCTGTCTTCGAGCCGGTCGAGCACCTGGCGCATGATGCGAAAACTTGACGGCACCACGCCCGAGGCATCGCCCGAGTGGATGCCTTCGGTCAGGATCTGGACCTTGAGCGTGCCGCTGGCCATGCCGCGCAAACTGGTGGTGAGCCACAGCTGGTCGTAATTGCCTGCGCCACTGTCCAGGCAAATCACCAGGCCCACATCGCCCAAGCGGGTGCGCAAAGCGTCCACATAAGGCAGCAAGTCGTAAGAGCCGGATTCTTCGCAAGTCTCGATCAGGCCCACGATGCGCGGATGCGGCGTTTTCTGGCTTTTGAGGGCCTGCAGCGCCGTGATGCTGGCGTACACCGCATAGCCGTCGTCTGCGCCGCCACGGCCATACAGCTTGCCGTCTTCGTAGGTGGGCGTCCAGGGTCCCAGGTCATTGCGCCAGCCGGTGAATTCGGGTTGTTTGTCCAGGTGCCCGTACATCAGCACGGTTTGGCCTGTGCCTTCATGGCTGGCGCGGGTGGCGGCCACCTCAAAAAACAGCACCGGTGTGCGGCCAGGCAAGCGGATGACTTCCAGCGTGAGGCCTTCGACCTTTTGCGCCAGCACCCAATCGGCGGCCTGGCGCACCACGGTGTCGATGTGGCCGTGCGCGGCCCAGTCGGCATCGAACGCGGGTGACTTGGCGGGCACCTCGATGTATTGCTTCAGCTCGGGCAGGATCGAGCTGTCCCAAGCCTGGGCCACTTCGCGCAAGGCTTGTGCGCTGTCCAAGTGGCTGGCAGGCATTTCACGGTGCAAGGGGGCGTTCATCGCAAGACTCCGGGGGGACGAAAGAGAAATCACTGTAACGGTTTTTGAGCCGCCCAGCCGGGCGGGCAAAATGCGGTTCAGAGGGCTCGATGGGCTCAGCAGCAGGACTGGAAAGCGGTGTATGAACGAAAAGCATTCGGATGGCGCAAACCCGCCCACCCAAGTCGGTGCCGTGGTCCTGGCTGCAGGCTCGGCCTCGCGCATGGGGCGGCGTCCCAAATGTTTGCTGGAGCTCGATGGGGTTTCTTTGCTGCGTCGTCAATGCCAAGCTTTGTCGGGGGCGGGTGTTCAAGAGCCCATCGTTGTGCTGGGTCATTACGCGCAGCGCATCCGCCAGTCTGCCCCTGAACTGCCCGTGCAATGGCTCACCAACCCGGACCCTGATGCGGGTCAGGAATCCTCTTTGCGCCTGGGCTTGCAGGCCTTGGCGCCCGATGTGGAGGCCGTGCTGGTGCTGCTGGCCGACCAGCCCTTGATCGATGCGCAAGACATTCAGAACTTGATCGCCGCTTATGACCAACGGCCCGCACCCACACAACTGGTGCGTCCGGTGGTCGAGGGCTTGCCTGGCAACCCGGTCATGTTCAGCCGTGCGGTGGCGCAGGCCATTTTGGCGGGCCCCTCCACCATGGGCGGGCGTCAATGGCAACAGCAACACCCAGAGCAGGTGCACCGCTGGCACAGCGCCAACGGCCATTACCGCGCCGATGTGGACAGCCCTGAAGACTTGCAAGCCTTGACGCAGCAAACCGGTCTGGTGTTGCGCTGGCCTGCAGACCTGCAACGCGGTTGAGCCGCGACCGGGCGCAAGGTCGCCCGGCCTGGCTTTACAGGTAAGCGCGTGCCCAGCTCAGGCCGCGCGAGGTGCCGCCTGCGGTTGCGTCGGCCGGGTTGTATTCGCAACCGATCCAGCCGTCCCAGCCGCAGTCGGCCGCCACCTGGTCGATGGTCTGGAAGATGTGCGCCCAGTTCACCTCGCCTGTGCCTGGCTCGTGGCGATGGGGCACTTCGGCAATCTGGAAATGGCCCACATGGCCGGTGGGCAGGTACTGCGCGATCTTGGCGCTCAGGTCGCCTTCGACGATCTGGCAGTGGAACAAGTCCATCTGCACTTTCACATTCGCAGCGCCCACGGCCTGCACGATGCGGTGCGCATGGTCCTGGCGGTTGAGGTGAAAGCCCGGCACGCTGCGCGTGTTGATCGGCTCGATCAGCACATCGCGTCCGGCTTTGGCCGCCTCAAGAGCGGCCCATTGCAAGTTGCCCACCAGCGTGTCGTCAGCCGCCTGCGCACTGGCGCCTTCGGCGCGCAAGCCGACCATGGCGTGGATGCGGGGGCAGTTCAGCGCATCGGCCCATTCCAGCGCGTGCAAGAAACCTGCGCGAAATTCGGCCTCGCGTCCGGGCACGCTGGCCGTGCCGCGATCGCCCTGGCCCCAAGTGGCGTTGAAGCCCGCCACATCGGCGCCGCCGGGCGGGGCATTGAACAGCACTTGCTGCAAGCCGTTGGCTTTCAAGCGCGCTGTGATATCGGCCATGGAGAAGGCATAGGGGAACAAATACTCCACCGCTTTGAAGCCGTCTTGGGCTGCCGCTTCAAAGCGGTCCAGAAACGGCAGGTCGGGGTACATCATTGAGAGGTTGGCGGCAAAACGGGGCATGGAGTTTCTTTCAGTCAGTGTCTCTGGTTATCGCGAGCGAAGCGCAGCGATCCAGGTGGGGGTTACCACTTCGCTCCAAAGGTCTGGCGCAAATCGTCCAGGTCGGTGGCGTGCAGTGGTGGCGTGTGGGGCGCCAGCAGCATCAGCCGTGCGGTTTCTTCCAGCTCTTCCAGCGTGGCCATGGCCGCTGCAGGGCTGTGGTGCCACACATTGGGACCCAAGCGCGGCAGCATCACGGCGCGAATGGGCGTGCCCTGCGCGGCATGGCTGCGGATCAATGCGGCCACTTCGCGGGCAGCATCGGGGCTGCCGGGGCGGTGGTAACGCACCAGCGGTACGTGGCCGACCTTCATCACAAAGTAGGGCGTGATGGGCGGCAGCAATTCGGGGCCGTGGGCGTTCAGGCTCAGGGCCACGCAATGTGTGCTGTGCGTGTGGATCACGCAGCGCGTGTCTGCATCGGTCTCGCAAGCCGTGGCGTAAATCTGGCGGTGCAAAGCGATGGTTTTGCTGCCCTTGTCGCCACTGATTTGCTGCCCTTGTGCATCCAGCTTGGCCAGGCGTGCCGGGTCCAGAAAGCCCAGACACGCATCGGTGGGCGTGATGAGGAAGCCGTCATCCAGTCGCACGCTGATGTTGCCCGCCGTGGCGTGCACATAGCTGCGTTCAAACAGGCTGCGGCCCACGCGGCAAATCTCTTCGCGGGCTTGGGATTCATTCATGGACGATCTCCAAAATGCATGGGCGCATTGTAGAAACACATTGGGGATTCAAGAGTCGGGGCTGAAGCCACCGACCTACGGGCCATTGGTTTTTGCAGGTCGGTGGCTTCAGCCCCGACATGCATACCGTACGCTCTGTACATGCCACTCACCGCAACACCTCAAACGCCTTGCTGAAAAAGTCTTCGGTGCCGAAGTTCCCCGACTTGAGCGTGATGTGCACACCGCCGTTGTCGGCGGGCGCATGGCACCACGGCACGCCGGGGTCAATCTGCGGGCCAATTTGCAGCTGCGCAATGTCCAACGCCTGCACACAAGCGCCCGAAGTTTCACCCCCGGCGACCACCAGCTGCTGCACCCCCAGCGCCACCAGGCCACGGGCCACGGCGGCCAATGCGTGTTCGACCAAAGCCCCCGCCTCGGCCACGCCCAGTTGCGCTTGCACCTGTTTGACGGCTTCGGGTTCGGCGGTGGAATACACCAGCACCGGGCCGTCTTGGAGCAGTGGCGCGGCCCAGGCCAGTACCTGCTGCACCACCGCATCGCTTTGGCCGTTCATCAGGCTGGCGGGGTTGAGCGCCAGCGCGGGGCGACCTACCCTTTTGAAATGCGCCACCTGTGCGTTGGTGGCCACCGAACAGCTGCCCGACACCACCGCTTGCAGGCCCTTGGCAGGGGGCAACTGGCTGGCCTGCAGCGAAGGCTTCAGGCCAAAGTTGCCCGGCAAGCCAATCGCCACGCCCGAGCCGGCGGTGACCAGCGGCATGTCCTTCAAAGCAGGCCCCAGGCGGTGCAGGTCGTCGTTGCTGGTCGCGTCCACCACCGCCACGCCCACACCCTCGGCCCGCAAGGCGGCGATGCGTTCGCGGATAGCGGCCTCGCCTTGGGCCACGGTTTTGTGATCGATCAAGCCCACCTTGCGCTTCGTTTGCGCCTGCATCACGCGCACCAGGTTGGGGTCGGTCATGGGCGTGAGCGGGTGGTTTTGCATGCCCGACTCGTTGAGCAGCACGTTGCCTGCGAACAGGTAGCCCTTGAACACGGTGCGCCCGTTGTCCGGAAAGGCCGGGGTGGCGATGGTGAAGTCCGTGTCCAGCGCGTCCATCAGCGCCTCGGTCACGGGGCCGATGTTGCCCTCGGGCGTGCTGTCAAAGGTCGAGCAGTATTTGAAATAGATTTGCTGAGCGCCTTGCGCCTGCAACCACTTCAAAGCATCCAGCGATTGCGCAATGGCTTCGGCCGCGGGAATGGTGCGCGACTTGAGCGCGACCACCACCGCGTCCACATCGGCCGCCAGTGGCGTTGCGGGCACGCCGATGGTCTGCACCACCCGCATGCCCGAGCGCACGAGGTTGTTGGCCAGGTCAGTGGCGCCGGTGAAGTCGTCGGCAATACAACCCAATTTGATGTTCATGCCTTGCCTTTCGGCAGTTCAATGCCCGGAAAAATCTTGATGACGGCGCTGTCGTCTTCCTTGGCAAAGCCTGCCGTGCTGGCCTGCATGAACATCTGGTGCGCGGTGCTGGACAGCGGCAGCGGAAATTTGCTGGCGCGTGCCACGTCGAGCACGATGCCCAGATCCTTCACAAAAATGTCCACAGCCGACAGCGGCGTGTAGTCGGCCGCCAGCACATGGGCCATGCGGTTTTCAAACATCCAGCTGTTGCCTGCGCTGTTCGTGATGACTTCGTATAGCGCCGCTGCGTCCACGCCTTCGCGCAGGCCCAGGGCCATGGCTTCGGCCGCCGCCGCGATGTGCACACCCGCCAGCAACTGGTTGATGATCTTGACCTTGCTGCCTGCGCCCGCGCTGTCGCCCAGCTTGTAGACCTTGGCGGCCATCGCGTTCAAAAACGGCTCGGCCAGCGCATAAGCTTCGGGTTTGCCAGCCGTCATCATGGTCATCTGGCCGCTGGCCGCCTTGGCCGCGCCGCCCGAGATGGGGGCATCGATGTAGCGCAGGCCCATCGCTTCCAGTCTCGACTCCAAAGCGACCGACCAGTTCGGGTCCACGGTGGAACACATCACGAACACGCTGCCGGGCTTCATGCTGGCAGCACAACCGGATATGCCATCGGGCGTGGTGCCATCGCCAAACAGCACGCTCTCGGTCTGCGCGGCATTGACCACGACCGACACGATCACGTCGCACGCAGCGCCCAGCGAAGCCAGCGTGTCGTGCGCCGCACCGCCGCCTGCGGCAAAGGTGGTGGCCACTTCACGGCGCACGTCAAACACCTGCACTGCGTGCCCGGCACGCCGCAGCGAAGCCGCCATGCCCGAGCCCATGGCCCCCAAACCGATCAAACCGACTGTGCTCATGTCATCTTCTCCGTGGCGCAAGCAGGTGCTGCGCCGGTTGTGGTTAATCCAGGGCCATCCTGGCGCATGCCGCCACGTTGTTCCATTGCGCGGTGGTCATCGGGCGGGTCAGGTTGGGGCCGTGGCTGTGAACGCCATCCATGGCACAGCGGCCATAGCCGCTACGGCACTGCATGAAGCATCTCCTGATGGATATTCGTCAGGTCATCATACAAATTGTGGTCGAAATTGACCATAGGGAGAACGCTTGGTGTTGATGCCAGATCACCTTGCATGCCTGGGCGTGACATGGTCATGCTCTGGCTTGTGGGGCGGCGTGGTCAGGACGATGGATCGGTCTTATCAATGACATGGTTTCGAGCGGGCCATCTGATCACTGATTCAGATTATGTAATTATTGAATTTAAGTTCTAGACTGAATGTTGTATGGCCATAAAAATAAATGCCAAATAAAATATGCCAATGCTTAAAAACTTCAATCGATTCATATATTTTATTTTGCTATTTGTTATTTTGAATTTTATTATTTCATATTTTCAATTGGCAAATGCAAGCAGCATCAATCCTTCTTCGTTGGCGATGGAAGATGATTATGTTTTTATGGGAAAATGCTCCGATGGGCGTGTTTACAGATTGGTTTCATACAAAAAGATAATAAATGGGTTGGATATTCCTTTTTATGATTACGCGGGTCCCGCAGGCCAAGGGACGGTGAAAACCAATATTCAACCCAAAGTCATGGCTGTCCGGGTGTGCAGGGAATTGGCAGAAATTTCCGACGATCCCAATTTGGATTGAGCAATAAGTTATTCACATCCAAAGTGTGGCATTGCCAAGGCGCGAAAGCGGCTTGGTGGACCAGGGCCTGAATGGATGACGCTGGCGTCAGCGTGACGGACCACGGCCGTCCCCTGATACAGTCCAGTGGACATGACCGACAGCCAATTCAAACCCCAATCCCGCCACTCTTTTGGGGAGGACGTGCAAGGCTTGCTGACGGGCACGCTGCTGGTGGCTTTGGGGGTTTTGTTTTTCAAGGTCACCGCTTTGCTGACCGGGGGCACCACCGGTTTGGCGTTTTTGATCCACTACCCGACGGGCTGGCGCATTGGTGCGGTGCTGTTTGTGATCAACCTGCCCTTTTATGTGTTCGGCTATCGGGTCATGGGGCGGGCCTTCACCATCAAGACTTTTGTGGCGGTGGGCCTGCTTTCGCTCTACATCGAGTTGCTGCCACGCTGGATAGAGATCGGGCACATCGAGCCGGTATTTGCAGCGATCATGGGGGGCTTGCTGGCGGGCACGGGCATCTTGATCCTGATCCGGCATGGGGCCAGTCTGGGTGGGGTGAGCATCATGGCGATCTATTTGCAAAAGACCCGCCAATGGCGAGCAGGCTGGGTGCAGATGGGTTTTGACGGGGTCATTTTGTTGCTCGGCTTGTGGGTGCTCAGCCCGTCCCAATTGCTTTTGTCCGTCTTGGGCGCAGCGGCACTCAACGCGGTGATTGCGATCAACCACCGCACCGGGCGTTACTTCACGGTTTGAGCTTTGGCCTGCGGGCTATTGAAGACGCCCTGCCCGTACCTGCTGTGGTGCACATCAAACCCCTTCGGGCTGAATCTTGGCCCTGGCAATCACGGGTTTCCAACGCGCCTGTTCCTGTTTGATGAAGGCCTCGAACTCGGCGCGCGTGTTGCCCACGGCCAGTGCGGTGTCCTGGCTGAGTTTGTCGCTCACGGCTTTGCTGCGTGCGGCTTTGACGGCTTCTTGCTCCAGGCGGTCGATGTGGGCCTTGGGCCATTTGCTGGGGGCCATCAGGCCGTACCACTGGGTCATCTCGAAGCCCTTGTAGCCTTGCTCGGCCACAGTGGGCACATCGGGCAGTTGCGGCAGGCGTGTGCTGGTGCCGGTGGCAATGCACCGCAGCTTGCCTGCCTTGATGAATTGCAGCAGTGCAGGTGCGCCCACAGCTGCAGCTTGCAAGCGCCCGGCCATCAGGTCGGTCAGCATGGGGCCGGTGCCGCGGTAGGGCACATGCAGCATGAAAGTGTCAGTGGCCATCTTCAGGTATTCAAAAGCCAAATGCCCTGCACTGCCGTTGCCTGCAGAGCCGTAGTTCAGCTGGCCGGGTTTGGACTTGGCGTAGGCCACGAATTCCTTGAGGTTCTTGACCGGCAGATCGGGGTGCACCACATACAAGCTGGGCACTTTGGAGATCAGCGTGATCGGCACGAAGTCCTTGTTGGCGTCGTAGGGCAGCTTGGGGAAGATGTAGGGGTTCACGGCCAGTGTGCCGATGTGGCCCAGCACCAGGGTGTGTTCGTCGGTGCTGCCCGCCACTTCCTGCATGGCGATGTTGCCCGCCGCGCCGGGCTTGTTGTCCACAAACACGTTCTGGCTCAGGCCCTTGGCCATTTCACCGGCCACGGCGCGGGCCACGATCTCGGAGCTGCCACCGGGGGCAAAGGGCACGACCAGGCGCAGCGGTTTGTTGGGCCAAGTCTCCGATTGAGCCAGCCAAGGCGATGCGGACAGCGTGGCGGCAGCAGTTTGAAGCAGCCATTGGCGGCGTGAAGGGTGGGGGGTATGCATGAGGGTCCTGAAAAGGCAAGCGACAGTCTGCAAATACTAACCGGCCTATGCCCACCTGGAGACAAGAGGCATCACAATGGCGCTTGTCTTTTACACCTGCACCATGAGCACAGAACCAGCCCCTTTGACCGCCGAAGCGTTGAAAACCTTTGCGGCCGTAAAGCCCGCGCAGACCTGCACCTGCGGCATGGGCAACTGCACCGCGTGGGAGAGCGTGCCTGGTGAGCGTTGGCCTGCAGCGCAGGTCACGCGCGTGGGCAGTTTGCGTGCGTCCGACAGCTTCGGTCCCGAACCAACGTACGAAGAGTTTCACCCCGACAAGACGCGTTACGACTCGCTGGATGCACCGATTGCACCGGCGTTCTTCCCGTACAACCGCTGCGATGTTTTTACCTGCGAGCAGTGCGATCGCGTGTTGCTCAAGTACACCGAATACGGTGGCTATTACGTCGATGACCGGGTGCGTGCGGTGCAGGCCGATCTGGTGACCGATGCACAGCCCGCAGGCTGACGCATTGGCCTGTGCGTGGGCCTCAGTCGAAACCGCGAATCATCAGCACCGGCACCGGTGACAAGCGCATGATCTGCTCAGAGCCGCTGCCCAGCAGCACGCGCCCAATGCCGCGCCTGCCGTGCGTGCCGATCACAATCAGGTCGGCGCCCCATTCGCCTGCGGCGTCGGCCACTGAATCGCCCAGGCGCTGGGCCACGCGGTCGATCAACACATGGTCTGCGGCCACGCCCATGGCTTTGGCGGTGGCGCTGCCGGTTTGCAAGATGCGGTTGCCGTTTTCGCGGGCGATTTGCATCAACTCGCCCGAGTATTCGTGGCTGCCCAGGAATGACAACTCGTCGATGCAATGCACCAGCCGGACCTGGCCTTTGCTGTCGTGCGCCAGACGCAAGGCGTAGTCCAGGGCTTTGTCAGAGGTTTTGCTGCCGTCGATGGGCACCAGGATTTTCTTGAACAGGGACATCGATGTCTCCAGTTGGGCATGCGGCAGCAGTTGCATCAGCGTTTGTGTGTCTGCGTGCATGGTGTGTGGATGAAACAAAACGAAGCACCATGCTATGCAAGCCCCCATCCGTGAACCATCTACCGGAGGGTGTGACTTCGATCAATACCCATCAACACCCCCAAAACAAAGCCCCCCGAAATGGCATGCATTCCGGGGGGCTTGCGTGTTCATGATCCGGTGTGCCGGATCAGACGGTCAGCGTATCACTGGGCCATGGCTTCGATGGCCACATCGATGCGGACCTCGTCACCCACGTAAGGGGCGTACTTGCCAGCGTTGAACTCGGTGCGCTTGATGGTGGTGAAAGCGTTGGCGCCCAGGGCAGGTTTTTTCATCATAGGGTGGGGCATGGCCTGGAAGCTGGTGACGGTCAACGTCACGGGCTTGGTCACGCCTTTGATGGTCAGGTTGCCTTCGATGGCCTTGGGTTTGTCGCCTTCAAACACCACTTTGGTGGACTTGAAAGTGGCGGTGGGGAACTTGGCGGTGTCCAGGAAGTCTTCGCCCTGGATGTGGCCGTTGAAGTCGTCAAAGCCGGTGTTGACCGATTTCATGTCGATGGTGATGTCCACCGAGCCGGTTTTGGCTTCGGCGTCCAGCACCACTTTGCCGCTGGTGTTCTTGAAGCTGCTCAGTTGGGTCGAGTAGCCAAAGTGCGAGTACGAGAAACGGGGGAAAGTGTGTGTGCTGTCCACGTTGTAGGTCACAGGGGCGGCCAGGGCCGAGCCTGCGGCCACCGATGCGAAAGCCAAAGCGGCGGCGAGTTTTTTCAAAGTTGTCATGGGAAAGCTCCTGAGTGAAAAAAGAAAAGTGAAAGGCCGAGGCCCGGTTTATTTGCTCAACTGAGCGGTGAGGGAAAAGTTGACCTGGATGTCGTTGGCCACCACATCGAACTTGGCCCACATGCCTTCGCCGATGTTGAAGTCGCCACGCTTGATGGTGAAACTGCCAGTCAGCACGCCGTCCTTGCCTTGTGCGGTGTGTTTCATGGGGAACTTCACTTCGCGTGTCTGGCCCTTGATGCTGAGCGTGCCGGTGACGTCGTATTGGTTGGGCGCAGTTTGTTTGATTTGTTTGGCCACAAAGGTGGCTTTGGGGAAGGCGGCGGCGTTGAACCAGGACTTGGTGACCACTTCGTCATCGGCTTCGCTCGATCCGGCGTCCACGCTGGCCAGTTCTACGTCGAAGCTGGCTTTGGCCTGCTCGGCTTTGGCCGGATCAAAGTTCACCTGGGCTGCAAATTTCTTGAAGCGGCCGTCCATGGCCACCCCCATTTGTTTGTAGTTGAAGCGCACGCTGCTCTTGGCAGGCACGATGGATTGGTACGGTTCAGCATGCGCCTGCAAAGCCAGGGCGGCGACCGACAGGGCAACGAGGCGTTTTAAAACGGTGGTCATGGTGTTTCCTTGTAAATGGCAGTGGATCAACGCGAAGGCAACATGCGGCGCAAGGTGTCGTCTTTGTGAACGACATGGTGAAAGAGTGCGGCTGCAGCGTGGCCTGCGATGAGCAGCAACAAACCCATATTCAGCGCTTCGTGCACTTCGGCCAGCAGATGGCCCAGGGCTTTGTCTTTTGCCAACAAATCGGGCAAGGGCAGCACGCCAAACCAAACGGTTTGAACGCCCTTGGCTGAGCTCATCAGCCAGCCTGACAGCGGGATGGCGATCATCAACGCGTACAACAAAAAGTGGCCAGCATGCGCCGCCCATTGCATGTGTACGGGCATGCCGTCCGGCAGGGCCGGTGGGCGGTGCGTGATGCGCCAGGCCAGGCGCAGCCAGACCAGCACGAAGATCGTCACGCCAGCCCATTTGTGCCAGGAGTAAAGCTGCAGTTTTTCAGGCGACAGGGGCAAGTCGCTCATGTAAAAACCCAGAGCCAGCAGGCCGAAGATCATGAGGGCCATCAGCCAGTGCAGGCCTTTGGCCAGAGGGGTGTAGTGGGTGCTCATCGTGTGTCCTGTTCAATGAAAGGTGTAGCCATCCATGGCGATGACGTGGTCACTGATGCCCCGGAAGAAGGCTTCGGGTTGTGCGTCCGCACCCGCTGCGCCCAGCGCAGTGAACAGCGGCAGCAAGTGTTCATCGGTGGGGTGCGCGCGTTGGCCAGAGGCTTGCTGGCAGTAGTTCAGCAAACCTGCCACATCGCGCTGCACCATGTGGGTGTGGACCCAGTCGGCGAACTCCTGCACATAGGCCGGTGTGGCGCCGCCTTGCATGCTGACCATCATGAAGTCACGCAGGTTGTGGGTCACGTTGCCTGAAGCCACGATCAGGATGTTCTGCTCGGTCAGTGGTGCCAGCGCCTGGCCCACACGCAGGGCGTGGCCCGGGCCCAGATGGCTCTGAACCGACAGCGGGACGATCGGGATATCGGCATCTGGAAACATCTGGCGCAAGGGTGTCCAGGCGCCGTGGTCCAGACCGCGCTGAGCGTCTTGCAGGGCAGGCAAGCCCGCTGCCTGCAAGGCGGCCACCACCTGTGCGGCGGCCTCGGGGCAGCCGGTGGCGGGGTATTGCATCTCGTACAGGCGGGGATCGAAACCGCCAAAGTCGTGGATGGTTTCGGGCCGGGTGGCAAAGCCCACGGTGGGGGCGGCAGTTTCCCAATGCGGGCTGACCACCACGATGGCGCGCGGAGTGCCCAGCGTGGGCACCAGCTGGCTCATGGCCGCGCCTGCAGCGCCGGGGCGCAGGGCAAACATGGGGGAGCCGTGGGGCACAAACAGAACGGATCGTGGGGTGGTCATGGTGTTCTCGCTTTCGATGGGGTGACTGTAGGCGGTGTCGATGATTTGAAAAAGTAGCCAATGTGCAAATATTTGTTGCAAAATTGGCAACAATGGACAAACTCGATGCAATGCAAATCTTTGTGCGCGTGGCCGAAGCGGGCAGCTTCACCGCCGTGGCCGATCAGCTGCAGGTCGCGCGCTCGGTGGTCACGCGCCAGATCGCCGCGCTGGAAAAGCACCTGCGCGTCAAGCTCATCACCCGCAGCACACGCAGCCTGACGCTGACCGCCGCTGGCGCGGCTTATCTGGAAAAGTGCCGCGTCATCCTGAACATGGTGGATGCGGCCGAAGCCAGTCTGGACGAAGAAAAAGCCGTGCCGCGTGGGCGCATCCGGCTGGGTTTGCCGCTGAGCTTTGGTTTGCAGCGGCTCATGCCTGCCCTGCTCGACTTTGCCAAGGCGCAGCCGCACATCGAACTGATGATGGATTTTTCGGACCAGCGCTCCAACCTGATCGAAGAAGGCATTGACTTGTCGATCCGCATCACCGCCGATCTGCAGCCGGGCGACATCGTCCGGCACCTGGGCGAGTGCCGTTTGCTCACGCTGGCCTCGCCCGCTTACCTGTCGGAGCATGGCCAACCGCAGCACCCGGACCAATTGCGGCACCACGAATGCCTGGTCTATTCCATGACCATGAGCGCGGCCACTTGGGCCTATCAGGTCGATGCACAGGTGTCGGCGTTTCCGGTGCGTGGCCGCATCCGCGCCAACAACGGTCTGGCCCTCACGCAAGCGGCCGCGCAAGGCATGGGCATCACACGGCAGCCGGACTTCATCGCAGCGCCTTTTTTGGCACGCGCTGAGGTGGTCGAGCTCTTGCAAGACTTTGCGCCACCGCCTTTGGGCATTTACGCGGTGCTGCCCAGCAACCGCTACATCCCGCACCGGGTGAACGTGTTGATCGAGCACCTGGCCAAAGCCTTGCGATCGGCTTGAGCGTGTCCCGTGCTTGACGCACGGCCTAGCCATTTCAGACACAATGCGCCCACCGCCGATTCAGGCGCTCACCAGGACAAGCCCATGACTTACCCCAACACCCAGCTCTTCATCAACGGCCAATGGTGCGATGCCGAAAGTGGTCGCACCATGCCGGTGTTCAACCCCGCCACCGGCACCGAGATTGGCCGACTGGCCCACGCCGGTGTGGCCGATCTGGAGCGTGCTGCGCAAGCGGCGCAAAAGGGTTTTGAGGTCTGGCGCGATGTGCCTGCCAACGAGCGCAGCGCCATTTTGCGCAAGGCCGCCGCCCTGATGCGCGAACGCGCCCCGCAAATTGCCCAGCTGCTCACACAAGAGCAAGGCAAGCCACTGGCCGAAGCCAAGATCGAGGCCATGTCGGCTGCCGACATCATCGAGTGGTTTGCCGAAGAAGGCCGCCGCGTGTATGGCCGCATCGTGCCGCCGCGCAACATCAATGTGCAGCAAAACGTGCTCAAGCAGCCCGTGGGCCCTGTGGCGGCTTTCACGCCCTGGAACTTTCCGATCAACCAGGCCGTGCGCAAGATGTCGGCCGCTTTGGCCACCGGTTGCTCGATCATCGTCAAGGCACCCGAAGAAACCCCGGCATCGCCTGCCGAGTTGATCCGCGCTTTTCACGACGCGGGCGTGCCTGCCGGTGTGATCGGTCTGGTGTTCGGCACCCCGTCCGAAATTTCCAACTACCTGATCGCGCACCCGATCATCCGCAAGATGACCTTCACCGGCTCCACGCCGGTGGGCAAGCAACTGGCCGCACTGGCCGGTCAGCACATGAAGCGCGTGACCATGGAGCTGGGCGGTCACGCGCCGGTGATCGTGGCTGAAGACGGTGACATCGCTTTGGCTGTGAAAGCCGCAGGTGCTGCCAAGTTCCGCAACGCGGGCCAGGTTTGCATTTCGCCCACACGCTTTTTGGTGCACCACAAGATCGCCGACGAATTTGCCAAGGTGTTCGCTGCACATGCCGGTTCCTTGAAGGTGGGCGATGGCCTGGCCGATGGCACGAACATGGGCCCTCTGGCCAATGACCGACGCCTGACGGCGATGCAGGCGATCACCCAAGACGCGCTGGCCAAAGGCGCCAAGCTGCTCACCGGGGGCGAGCGCATCGGGACCGAAGGCAACTTTTTTGCCCCCACTGTCTTGTCACATGTGCCGCTGGACGCCGACGTGGTGAACAACGAGCCCTTTGGTCCGATCGCCGCGATCCGCACTTTCGAGAAGATCGAAGACGCGATCGCCGAGGCGAACCGCCTGCCCTTCGGTTTGGCCGGTTATGCCTTCACCAACTCGCTGAAAACCGCACACCTGCTGAGCCAGCGTCTGGAAGTGGGCATGTTGTGGGTCAACCAGCCTGCCGCGCCTTGGCCCGAGATGCCTTTTGGCGGCATCAAGGATTCGGGCTACGGCTCTGAAGGAGGCCCTGAGGCGCTGGAGGCTTACCTCAACACCAAGTCGGTGGCGATTTTCAACGGTTAAGCGAGGTCCGACCTGCGGGTCAGGGCCTTGCTTTTTAGGTCGGGGCTTCAGCCCCGACATCAGCTTGGTGTTGTGTCAGCGTCGGAGCTGAAGCGCCGACCTGCCGGTGCAAACCGGGCTTAAGAGCCGATCACACCACCATCGATCTTGCGGATCACCACGTTTGCAGAGCGGGGGCGACCATCGGGTTGGTAGTCGGGCCAGCTCGAGTATTTTTGCGGCTGTTTGGGGTCGCTGCGGTCGGTGGGTGTTTCGCCCGGGTGCTGCACGCTGATGAACAGGTGACGGCCATCGGGTGTGAAACTCACGCCGGTGATTTCGCAGTTGGTCGGGCCGGTCAAAAAGCGGCGAACTTCTCCGGTAGCCGTGTCGCAAGCGAGCATCTGGTTGTTGCCGATGCGGGCAAATTCACCCTTGTACATCTGTGTGGCGTGGGCATCGGTCTGAATCCAAAGCAAGCCATTGGGGCTGAAGCCCAGGCCGTCCGGGCAGCCGAAGATGTCGCCCTTCACATTGCCTTTGGCCTCGGTCCTTTCATTGGCGGGATCTCCGGCCAGCAGCAGGTGGTTCCATTCAAAGCTCAAGCCATCAAAGTCCCCGGCTTCGCGCCAGCGGATGATCTGGCCCATGCTGTTGTTGGCCCGGGGGTTGGCCGCGTCCACGCCGGGCTTGCCTGCCTGGCCGCGCTGGCTGTTGTTGGTCAGCGTGCAATAGACCCAGCGCGAAGCTTTGTCGATGGCCAGCCACTCGGGGCGGTCCATCTTGGTGGCGCCCAGCAAGTCGCTGGCCTGGCGCGTCTTGATGAGCACCTCGCCCTGGTCGGCAAAGCCGTTGGCCGCCGTGAGTGGTCCCTGGCCATGCACCAGCGGCAGCCACTGGCCCTGGCCGTTGGCGTCAAAGCGGGCCACATACAGCGTGCCTTCGTCCAGCAGGTGGCGGTTGGCTTTGGCGCCGCCAGGCTGCATGCGGCCAGAGCTCACGAATTTGTAGATGTACTCAAAGCGGGCGTCTTCACCTGAATAGACCACAGCGCGTTGGTCTTGCGTCAGTGCCACCCAGGCGCCTTCATGTGCCGCGCGGCCAAGCGCTGTGCGTTTGACGGGGGTGCTGGTGGGGTCCATCGGGTCCACCTCGACCACCCAGCCAAAGCGGTTGGCTTCGTTGGGGGTTTGGGTGGCGTCAAAGCGTTTGTCAAAACGTTCCCAGCCGTAGAGCCCTTTCTCGGCCATGCCCCAGCGTTTGTCGTGTGCGCTGATGTTTTTGCCACCGCCGAAATAGAACATCCAGTTTTCTTCACCCGACAAATAAGTGCCCCAGGGCGTGGCGCTGCTGGCGCAGTTGTTCAAGGTGCCCAGGGTGGTGCGGCCTTGCGGGTCAGCCGCGGTGCGCAGCAGGGGGTGGTCGGCTGCGGGGCCGGACATTTCAAATGGGGTGTCCATGGTGAAGCGGCGCGCGTAGGCCGAGGGGCGCACCATCTCCCACTGCGTGCCGTTGAACTTCACTTCGTAGACCGACAGGCCGTGCGCGTTTTGCGACTTCTTGACCTTCGCCGCGTTCATGGGTTCAAAGCCATCGGGGTGCAGCAGGCCGTCGTCGGTGTACTCGTGGTTGAGCGCGATCAGGCCGTGCGTGGACGAGCCATTGATGGGGAAGAACGCCAGGCCGTCGTGGTGCATGCCCAGTTGCACGGCCTGGTCGGCGGCGCTGTTGCTGCCATCGGTGCGAAAGGCCGGCATGTTCCCTGCGATGCCGACGGGCTCGCCCCAGCGTGCAATCACCTGGGCCACATAACCGGGGGGCACCACCAGCGCATCGGTCTGACCGGGTGGGATGGCACTGAAGCCCAATCGCGCTTTGTCTGTGGCCAGGCTGGCACAACCCGATAAAGGATGCAGCGCGCCCAGCAAGCTGGCAAGGCCCGCACCGCGCAGCACCGTGCGCCGGTCCATCGGCATGCGGGCAATCAGGTCGTGGATCGAAGGGTTGTCCGATCGGTTGCTGTCTTCCATCGTTGAAAAGTCTTTGGGCATGTGTGTTCTCCAGAAGTTCAAGCCAGCGTCAGGTTGACCCAGCTTGTAGCGTCACGAAAGATAACCCGTCGCGATGACACGGGTGTGAAAGCCAGTTGCTTGACAGCGGGGTGTGCGTCAGATCAAGGAAACGGTCGCCTGGCCTCTGTAGGATGCAGGCATTGACTTTGACGAGCAGACTTCATGAAAAAAACACGGTTCTTGTTGGTTTTGTCGGCCAATTTGTTGTGCATCGCTTCCGCGTCATGGGCCCAGACCTCCATTGCTTTGGGGCGTGCGGACTTTCGTGACAACTGCGCCAGTTGCCACGGCATGACGGGCAAGGGCGATGGGCCGATGCGGTCTTCGCTGGTCAAGCCGCCCGCCGACCTGACGACCATCGCGCAGCGCAATGGCGGTCAGTTTCCGCAAGAGCAGATCGGAGAAGTCATCGATGGCCGCTGGCTGGGCGATGCGGGCCCGCACGGTTCGCGAGAAATGCCGGTGTGGGGTCAGGTGTTCAAAAAGCGCGCCATGACCCGGCCTGGTGACTCGGCACGCACCGCAGAGTGGTCGGCGCAGGACCGCATCACTTCTTTGCTCAAGTACCTGGAAGACATTCAGGTCAAGTGAGGTGGGCGGGCTTCAGGGCGTGCTGAGCTGGATGCGCTGCAAGTCAAAGCCGTTGGCGGCCAGTTTGTCGAGCAAGCCTTGGTAGGTCGCTGCGGGCAACTCGGACGTGCGTGACAGGATCCACAAATACTCGCGGTTGGGCTCGCTGACCACCACCCATTGGTATTGCGAGTCCAGGTCGATGATCCAGTAATTGCCCCAGACCATGGGGATGAACGACAACCAGGCGGGCGCAAAGCGCACCTGCAGACGGGGCGAATGGGCTCGCCCGATCTGGCGTGCGATGCCCAAAGCTTCACTCCATTCCCCGTTGGCGGTTTTGCAGCGGTTGAGCACCTGCACCTGGCCATCGGCTTGCAAGCTGTAGTGGGCGCTGGTGCTGCTGGTGCATTTTTTCTGAAACCAGTTGGGGTACTTGGCGATTTCGTACCAGGTGCCCATGTAGCGCGGCACATCCACGGACGCCACCGTGTTCAATGGCGCCGGGGGCTGTGCCGAAGCCGTCAGTGCGCACAGGCCCAGACACCCAACGGCCAGCAGGGTGGTCAGCCGCATCACACCACGATCGGGTTCAATGCCCCGTCCATGCTCATGCAAATGCCGGTGATGTAGCTGGCCTTGGCCGAAGCCAGAAACACAACAGCGTTGGCGATTTCTTCAGGCTCGGCCATGCGCCCCAGAGGGATGCGCGAGACGGCTTGCGCCATGGCCTGCTCGGTGCTGATGCCCTGATTGCGCGCGTCGGCCACCAGGCCTTCTTGCAGGCGGTCGGTGCGCGTCAGACCGGGGTTGACGGCGTTGACGCGGATGCCCTGCGGGCCATAAGCAGCCGCCAGACCCGCGCTGACCAGCATCAGGGCCGCATTGGCGGCGCCCCCGGGCAGATGGATGGGGCTGGCCACCTTGCCGCCGTTGCCCACCACATTGACCACGTTGCCTGCACCGCGTGCGGCCATGCGCTGGATGCAGGGGTTGATCATGTGGATGTAGGTGAAGTATTTGGCCTGCATGGCGTCGTGCCAGGCTTCGGGCGTCAGCTCGGCGGCTGGCGTGCGCTGTGCGGCGCCTGCCGAGTTGACCAGCACCCCGACCGTGCCGAAGGCTGCCTCGGCAGAGTCGAGTGCAGCAAGGGCGGCTTGCGCATCGCGCAAGTTGGCGGCCACGGTGTGGATGCGGTCTGCTGGAAATTGCGTTTGCAGGGCTTGACGGGCCTTGTCCAGGTTCGCGCTGTCACGCGAGACCAGCGACACCTTGGCGCCTTCTTGCAAGAAGGCCCGCGCGCAAGCCAGGCCGATGCCTTTGCTGCCGCCGGTGATCAGGATGTGTTGGTGGTCGAGCTGGAGATCCATGGGGTGCCTTTGTGGTGCTGGGATTCAGAAAGAGGTGCGCAAGCCTTTGACCAAAGGCTGCGCCAGGCGCTCGCCTTCTTGTTGCCAGAAAGTGGGGTCGGCCCGGCGGATGCGCACAATGGCATTGCCCATGTGCGTGGCCGCAGCCTGGCGGGCCTGGTCGGCATCGCCCGCTTCCACCGCGGTCACGATGGCCAGGTGCTCGGTTTGCACATCGTTGGCAAAGTCCATGCGGCGGGCTTCATTGGCGCGGGTGACTTCGGTCACGCCATGCAAGAACTGCCCCAGGTACTCCAGCGTTTGCAGCAGGAAAGGGTTGCGTGCCGCATTCGCGATGGCGCGGTGAAATTTCACATCTTCGGCCACACCATTGCGGCCCGCTTGTACCGCTTCATCGAGGGCCTTGACGGCTTGGCGAATGGCGCGCACATCGGCGCTCGTGCGCCGTTGTGCGGCCAGGGCGGCCACTTCGGCTTCCAAGGCGCGGCGCACTTCAACCATCTGGATGACGGCCTCTTGGGAGGCGGCCAACTGGGCTTCAAAGTGCAAAGGCGCAAACGGCAGGTGCTGATTGACAAACACCCCGCTGCCCTGACGCGAGTCTACCAGCCCCAGCGACTTGAGGCGGGAGACCGCCTCACGCACCACCGTGCGGCTGACCTGAAATTGCTCGACCAGGCGTGCCTCGGTGGGCAGTTTGTCGCCCGGTTGCAAGCGACCGCGCTTGATTTCGGCGGCCAATTGTTCCGCCACTTGATCGGACAGACGCGCCCCGCTGGAGACTGGGGTGAAATGTTGACTCATTGGCTTGTCATACAAAGAAACAAGTTCAAAGGATAGCCGGACTTGTTTCTCTGTGCTGAAAACAGCGTGACAGCGGTCGCCGGGGTGTGTTGGCCTTTGTTTTGAAATTACGATTAGGTAAATTGATTTATCTATAGTAAATTACGGGTTTCGCACCCCAGGTGCTTATTCACATTGCCGGAGACCACGCATGGGTGCTTACGTCAACCCGATTTATCCGTACAAGGCGCCGACCGACCTGAAGGTCGCGCCGCCGCTGCGCAAACCGCTGATCGTCATCGGTGCGGGCCCCGTTGGCCTGGCCGCTGCGGTGGACGCCCGTCTGCAAGGGCTCGACGTGTTGGTGCTGGACGACGACAAAACCGTGTCGGTCGGTTCGCGTGCCGTCTGCTACGCCAAGCGTTCGCTCGAAGTGTTGGACCGCCTGGGCGTGGCCGACCCGGCCTGTGCCCTGGGTGTGAGCTGGAACATCGGCCGCACCTTCCTCGAAGAGGACGAGGTCTACCAGTTCAACCTGGTGCCCGATGCGGGCCACAAGCGCCCGGGCATGATCAACCTGCAGCAGTACCACATCGAGGAAATGCTGATCGCCCGCGCGCTGGAGTTGGGTGCTGACATCCGCTGGCAGCACAAGGTCACGGCGGTCACCCGCCATGACGATCACGCCACGCTCACGGTGGAAACGCCTGATGGCACCTTTGACATCGAGGCCGACTGGCTGGTGGTGGCCGACGGCGCGCGCAGCCCGATCCGCCGCCACCTGGGGCTGGACATCGAAGGCCGTGTGTTCCAGGACCGTTTTCTGATCGCCGATGTGATCATGAAGGCCGACTACCCAGCCGAGCGCTGGTTCTGGTTTGACCCGCCGTTTCACCCCAACCAGAGCGTGCTGCTGCACAAGCAAAGCAACAACGTCTGGCGCATCGACTTTCAGCTCGGCTGGGACGCCGACCCCGAAGAAGAAAAGAAGCCCGAAAAAGTCATCCCGCGCCTGCAGGCCATGCTGGGGGACGACCGCCCGTTTGAGCTGGAGTGGGTGAGCATCTATACCTTCCAATGCCGCCGCATGACCGACTTCCGCCACGGCCGCGTGCTGTTTGTGGGCGATGCGGCGCACCAGGTCTCGCCCTTTGGCGCACGCGGGGCCAACTCGGGCTTTCAGGACACCGACGACCTGATGTGGAAGTTGGCGCTGGTCATGAAAGGCCAGGCCCCCGACAAGCTGCTCGACACCTACGCGCTGGACCGCCAGTTCGCGGCCGACGAGAACATCATGAACTCGACGCGCTCGACCGACTTCATCACACCCAAGAGCCGCACCAGCAAGACCTTCCGCAACCAGGTGCTGGCGCTGGCCAAGCACCACCCGTTCGCGCGCAAGCTGGTCAACTCTGGCCGTCTGTCGGTGCCGTCCTTCCTGACTTCATCGCTGCTCAACACGCCCGATGTGGATGCGTTTGAAGGGAGCATGGTCCCCGGCGCACCGATGGACGATGCGCCTGTGCAGGTGGCGGGGCAAGACGCCTGGCTGCTTGACCAGGTGGGCAAAGGCTTTGCCTGCCTACTCTTTGTAAACGCTGTACCCAGCGCAGAGACGCTGGCCACACTGCAAGCCTTCAGGCAAAGTGCTGTGCCGCTGGAGACCTTGATCGTGTCATCCAGCCCCTTGACTGTGCCCGGTTGCAAAGTGTTGGTGGATGCCCAAGGTTGGATGGCCAAGCGTTATGACGCCAAGCCGGGTACCACCTACCTGCTGCGCCCTGACCAGCATGTGCTTGCCCGTTGGCGTGCGCTTGATCCAGTGGCTGTGCAAGCCGCCATGGCGCGTGCCATTTGTAAAGCCTGAGGAGGATGGCCATGAACACGTCTGCATTGAAAACCGACCCCAACTTTCACGAGGCGGGCCGCCGCTTCTTTCGTGACTTTTCGCCCGGGGATGAGTTTTATGAGCACTTGATCGAAGCCCACAATGGCTTGAGCGATGAGCAAAGTGAAGCGCTCAACGCGCGTTTGATTTTGCTCTTGGCCAATCACATTGGCGATTTGAAAATTTTGCGCGAGGCATTGCAGCACGCTCGCGCGGCGGGCTGAAACCCTGTTGGAGTTGCCCAATTCCCCCGAAATGGGGCGCGATACCCACACGCCAGAGTGGATGCACGATCAGGAATTCACAGGCTAAAAGGAGGACTGGCTCAGCGTTGGCGGTGCAGCCACAGCTGCGCGGCCAGTGCCAGCAGGCTGAAGGCCAGCATCATCCAGCCCATGTTGACCGCGCTGTCGTGCGGTACCAGGCCGATCAGGTAGCCGCCTGCCGCCCCTGTGAGTTGCTGCATCAGGCCAGCCACTGCAGCGGCCGAGCCCGCCAGGGCGGGCATCACGCCCACGGTGCCCGCCAGTGCAGGCGGGTTGAGCAGGCCATGGCCAAAGCCGGTGAGCAACAGCGGCAAGGCCACCGCCAGAGGCGAGGGCATGCCAATCAGTCCGAGGATCAGCATCAAGGCGATGCCGCTCAATGTGGCCACTTGGCCCCAGCGCATCAGGCGCTGTTCGCCTACCCGATGGATCAGCCGCGAAGTGAGAAAGTTGCCCACGATGTAGGCCAGCGGCACGGCCATGATGAACCAGCCCACGCCATCAGGGCCAATGCCGTAACTGGCCAGCACAATGGGCGCGCCACCCAGAAAGACATAGAACGCGGCTGTGGTGGCCGCCAGTATGGTCACATACAGCAGAAAGCTGGGCACCTGCGCCAGGCGGGCATAAGCCTGCAACATGGCCCGCAACCAATGGCTGTCGGTGGAGGCCGCAGGGCGACGGTCCGGCAAGCCGCGCCAGGCCGCCAACAGAAGCATGGCCGCCAACGCCGCCAGAATCCCGAAGTTGGTCTGCCAGCCCAGGCGCACATGGATCTGTCCGCCGATCAGAGACGCCAGGGGCGGGCACAGGCCCAGCGTCATGCCGATGTAGGCCATGACCCGTGTGCGGGCCGGGCCTTCAAAGAGGTCCTGCACCATTGAGCGGCCCACCACCATGGTGGCGGCGCTGCCTGCACCCTGCAACACGCGCGCCATGGTGAGGGTGAGGATGTCGTTGGAGAGCATGGCCATCACTGACGCAGCACCGGCAATGGCCAGACCGATGAGCAGCATGCGTTTGCGCCCGTGGCGGTCCGACAGCGGACCGTAGACCAGTTGCAGCAATCCGTAAGTGATGAGGTAGCCGCTGAAGGTCAGCTGCACATGGGCCTGGTCGGTGCCAAAAATCGCGCCCCACTCCTGCATGGACGGCAGGCACAGTGTCATGGCCAGCAGGCCGAATGAAATCTGGGCCAGCAAATTGGCGATCAGCCAGGGCGAATGTGGGGTGGCCCGGGCCGTCATGCGGTCAGGCGCGCTGCAGTTTGAAGACCGCCGTGCCCGCCATCAGGTTGGGCCACAGCCGCACTTCCTGGCCGTGTTGCAGGCCAAAGGCGTCGAGCACCTGCAAATCGTTCTTGCGGGCCAGGTCGGCAAAGTCGGCGAAAGTGCCGACGCGGATGTTGGGCGTGTCGTACCACTGGTAAGGCAGGCGCTTGGTCACCGGCATGCGGCCACGCAGCACGCTCAGGCGGTTGAACCAGTGGGCAAAGTTGGGGAAGGCGACGATGCCGATTTTCCCGACGCGTGCCGTCTCGCGCAGCATCACCTCGGCATTGCGCAGGTGTTGCAGCGTGTCGATCTGCAGCACCACATCGAAGGACTGGTCGGCAAAGACCTTCAGGCCTTGGTCGAGGTTCAGTTGCAGCACGTTCACGCCGCGCTGGGCGCAAGCCAGCACGTTGGCATCGTCGAGTTCCACGCCGTAGCCGGTGCAGCCTTTGTGTTCTTGCAGGTAGGCCAGCAGGGCACCGTCGCCGCAGCCCAGGTCGAGCACGCGTGCGCCTTGCGGCACCAGGCGGGCAATGGCTTGCATGATCAAAGGGTCGCTCATGCGGCACCTCCCAGGCTGTTGGCGATCTGCCCGAAGTAGGCCCGCACCACGTTCATGTAGCGTTCGTCGTCCAGCAAAAAGGCATCGTGCCCGTGGGGTGCGTCGATCTCGGCGTAGCTCACGTCGCGCTGGTTGTCGATCAGACCTTTCACGATCTCACGGCTGCGCGCAGGCGAGAAGCGCCAGTCGGTGGTGAAGCTGATCAACAGGAATTTGCAGATGGCACGTTCCAGCGCTTGCGACAGGTCGCCGCCAAAGGCCCGCGCCGGGTCAAAGTAATCGAGGGCTCGCGTGATCAGCAAATAGGTGTTGGCATCAAAGTATTCGCTGAACTTGTCGCCCTGGTAGCGCAGGTAGCTCTCGATCTGGAATTCCACGTCCTGTGTGGAGTATTTGTAGCCGGTGGCGCTGTTGACCGCGCTGCGCAGCTCGCGACCGAACTTCTCGTTCATCACGTCGTCGCTCAGGTAGGTGATGTGACCGATCATGCGGGCGATGCGCAGGCCGCGCTTGGGCACCACGCCGTGCGCGTAAAAGTGGCCGTCGTGAAAGTCCGGGTCGGTCACGATAGCGCGGCGCGCCACTTCGTTGAAGGCGATGTTTTCGGCGTTCAAATTGGGCGCGCTGGCCACTACCACCGCGTGCTTCATGCGCTCGGGGTACTGCAGCGTCCAGCTCAAGGCCTGCATGCCGCCCAGGCTGCCGCCCATCACGGCGGCCAGCTGTGCAATGCCTAACGCGTCCAGCAGCCGGGCCTGCGCGTTGACCCAGTCTTCCACCGTGACGACCGGAAAGTCGGCGCCATACACACGGCCCGTGTCGGGGTTCACATGCATGGGGCCTGTGGAGCCGAAGCACGAACCCAGGTTGTTCACGCCAATGACAAAGAAGCGGTCGGTGTCCAGTGGCTTGCCGGGGCCAATCATGTTGTCCCACCAGCCGGTGTTGTCTGGCTGGTCGGCGTACACGCCTGCCACATGGTGCGAGGCGTTGAGCGCATGGCAGATCAGCACCGCGTTGGACTTGTCGGCGTTGAGCGTGCCGTAAGTTTCGTAACTGAGGGAATAGCCGCGGATGGACGCGCCGCTTTGCAAGGGCAAAGTGGCTTCAAAGGTCATCGACTGTGGCGTGGCAATCAAACGCATGGCGAAAATGAAAAAACCCGATAACGCTCAAGAAGCGATACCGGGTCGGGCTCTACCTCTTTAGCTGCATTTTGGAATCTTCAGGATTCCTGCGCCCGCAAGCTGGAGCAAATCGGCGCAACGCAAGTATAAACCGCCTCGATCAGGCGTGCCTGCGGTCATTGCCCTGTGGATGCGCTGTGGTTTAAGCTCATTCAAGCGCACAAGCAGGAGCAAATGCATGTCAGATCTTTATGGTTTGGACGTTTACAGTCCGGTTGAAATCGCTCGCCGCATCGAGTCGGTGGGCGAAGCCAAGGCCCGCATGGCCCTGTTGCCTTTGGCCTTGCTGGGTGTGTTGGCTGGCGCCTTCATCGGGTTGGGGGCCATGCTGTTCGTGTTGGTCAAATCGGATGCTTCGTTGGGTTTTGCAACCAGTGCCTTGCTGGGTGGGCTGGTGTTTTCCATGGGGTTGCTCATGGTGGTGGTGGCGGGTGCCGAGCTGTTCACAGGCAACAACCTGATCATCATGGCTTGGGCGGATGGGCGCATAGGCGCTTGGCAGGTCTTGCGCAATTGGGTCGTGGTGTGTTTGGCCAATGGTGTGGGCGCTGCCGCTTTGGCGGTGCTGGTGTTTGCCAGTGGCCACACAGACCTTCATGGTGGCGTGGTGGGCCAACAGGTCGTCAAGATTGCTGTGGCCAAACAAGACTTGCCTTTTGTGACCGCTTTGGTGCGAGGGGTGCTGTGCAACATTCTGGTGTGCATGGCGGTCTGGATGGCGATGGCTGGGCGCACAGTGGTGGACAAGGCCGCTGCGGTGATGTTGCCGGTCATGGCATTTGTGGCGGCAGGTTTTGAACACAGCATTGCCAACATGTACCTGATGCCGTTGGCCATGTTGGTGCAGCAAGGTTCCAGCACGCTGACCACCTTGCCGCCAGTCACCTTGAGTGGAACTTTAGGTAATTTGTTCCCGGTGATTTTGGGCAATTTGTTGGGCGGAGCCGTCTTGGTGGCGGGGGTGTATCACATCATTTACCGGCGATTTGCTCAGGTCTGAGCACTTTCAGCGCCCCCAGCCAATCAAGGCGATCACACCCAGCACGGCGAAGACCACAGCCGAGACCAGATGCACCAGGCGCAAAGGCACCCGCTTGGTGATTGCATCGCCCAGCCACACCACCGGGGCGTTGGCCAGCATCATGCCCAGCGTTGTGCCCGCCACGACCATCAACCAAGTTTGGTATTGCGCCGCCAGCATCACGGTGGCAATCTGGGTTTTGTCGCCCATTTCGGCCAGAAAAAAAGCCGCGACGGTGGTCAGGAAAATGCCCATGCGCGGTGCGTTGTCTGTGTCTTCGTCATCCAGTTTGTCGGGGATCAGCATCCACACGGCCATGGCGATGAATGACACACCCAGTACCCAGCGCAGCACATCGGGCCCCATCATGGAGGTGACCCAGCTGCCGACAGCGCCTGCCAGGCCATGGTTGGCCAGTGTGGCCACCAAGATACCCAGCACGATCGGCCAGGGTTTGCGAAAGCGGGCGGCCAGCACCAGTGACAGCAATTGGGTTTTGTCACCCATTTCGGCCAACGCCACGATGCCGGTAGAGACGAGAAAAGCTTCCATGACAGTGTGTTGACGCAGGCCATGCCCACGTGCAAAAGTAAAAGCCGATCTTACGAGACGCAGATGCGATCAATCTTGGGGCATGTGACAGGCGTGCGCATTCAAGAAGACATGGCGGTGGCCACTTGCATCAAATTGGGCATGATTTGTGCGTGTAAGTGGTGCGAAATGCCAGAAATGGCCTGTTTTGCACCAAGTTAAATCAAAAATCAAAGAGGACAGTGATGGATGCACTGAAACAGGGCGCTGATGCGCTCTTTATTCTGCTCGGCGGGATCATGGTTTTGGCCATGCATGCGGGCTTTGCTTTTCTGGAGCTGGGCACAGTCCGGAAAAAGAACCAGGTCAATGCACTGGTCAAGATCCTGGTGGATTTTTCGGTGTCCACGGTGGTTTATTTTCTGGTCGGCTATGCCGTGGCCTATGGCACCAGCTTCTTCGTCGGCGCTGAGACGCTCGCCGCCAGGAATGGGTACGAGCTGGTCAAGTTCTTTTTCTTACTGACTTTCGCTGCGGCCATTCCGGCCATCATTTCTGGTGGCATTGCCGAGCGTGCGAAGTTCTGGCCTCAATTGATTGCAACGGCCGTGATCGTCGGCTTTGTTTATCCTTTCTTCGAGGGCATTGCCTGGAATCAGCACTTCGGTGTGCAAGCCTGGATCAAAGCCTTCACCGGCGACGAGTTCCACGACTTCGCTGGTTCCGTGGTTGTGCATGCCATGGGCGGCTGGATCGCGCTGCCTGCAGTGCTCTTGCTGGGTGCGCGCTACAACCGTTATCGCAAGGATGGACAAGTCTCGGCGCATCCACCGTCGAGCATTCCCTTCCTGGCTTTGGGCGCCTGGATTCTGATCGTGGGCTGGTTTGGCTTCAACGTGATGAGCGCGCAGACGCTGGACAAGATCTCCGGGCTTGTGGCGGTCAACTCCTTGATGGCCATGGTGGGTGGCACTTTGACCGCTTTGTTGTTGGGAAAAAACGACCCTGGTTTTGTGCACAACGGTCCCTTGGCAGGCTTGGTGGCCGTTTGCGCTGGCTCCGATTTGATGCACCCTTTTGGTGCGTTGGCGGTAGGCGCTGTGGCCGGTGCACTGTTTGTGGTCATGTTCACACTGACCCAGAACAAATGGAAGATTGACGACGTACTGGGCGTTTGGCCATTGCATGGTCTGTGCGGCGCCTGGGGCGGCATTGCTGCCGGCATTTTTGGCTTGCAAAGCCTGGGTGGTCTGGGCGGCGTGAATTTCACGGCCCAATTGATCGGCACGGTCATGGGGGTGAGCTGGGCTTTGCTGGGCGGTTTTGTGGTTTACGGCACACTCAAGGTGACCTTGGGCCTGAAACTCAGCCAGGAAGAAGAATACGACGGTGCTGATTTCACCGTGCACAAAATCAGTGCCACACCCGATCGCGAAGTGAGCTGGTAAACCAGCCGCTTTGTGTGAAGAAGCCAACCATGGCGCGCCTTGCAGGGATACCCCTTGCGACATTTTTTGTTTTATGGCGCATAATGGCCGAGCGTTGCTGTCTGAAAACAGTGGCGCAATGTTTGCGGTGACCAGATCAGTTTCGCTTCCCTTCCGATGTTTTCAGGTTTGTTGAATGCGCTTTCGGAGCTCCATCGCTTTTATCTCTGTGTTTTGAGGAGTCCCTTTCATGGGCA
>Ga0228702_1000353_pt1 | contig 36598 bp, 26 predicted proteins | sample McNCre217_Aug_MG_2_FD_178018 | JGI IMG/M metagenome (GOLD analysis project Ga0228702, IMG submission 178018) | Freshwater microbial communities from McNutts Creek, Athens, Georgia, United States - 20-17_Aug_MG | ecosystem: Environmental > Aquatic > Freshwater > Creek | place: USA: Georgia...
GCTATTTCAAGGATCATTTCCAAGTTCCTATTGAAAAGAAAGCGGATGGTGACCAGAAAAAGCGTCTATACTTCTTAATTAAGCCCTATTTATTGCGTCGTGAAAAAAGACAAGTGGCAGCGGATTTACCTGAAAAAATGGAGTCCATTACCTATTGCACGATGTCGGAAGAACAGGAGCGATTATACGATAAAACGAAGTCCTTCTACCGCGATGTTTTATTGAAACAGATCAAAGACGAGGGCTTGCAGAAATCAAGGTTCTCTGTGTTACAAGGCTTGACGAAATTACGCCAATTGGCGAATCACCCAGCCTTGTGCGAGGATGGTTTTGAAGGTGAATCGGGTAAGATGGAAGCCGTATTAGAGAAGTTGGAGACTGTACTTGAGCAACACCATAAAGTCTTAATATTTAGCCAGTTTGTTCAGCATTTGGGATTGATTCGCAAGGCTTTGGATGAGCGTGGAATTGATTATGCTTATTTGGATGGAAGTACTGCTGATCGGAAAGGTCAGGTGGAGAGTTTCCAAAAAGATGATGGACAATCAGTCTTCTTGATTTCGTTAAAAGCGGGGGGAGTTGGATTGAACTTGACGGCTGCGGATTATGTCTTTTTATTAGATCCTTGGTGGAATCCTGCTGCGGAGGCGCAAGCTATTGATCGTGCGCACCGGATAGGTCAAAAGAAGACTGTATTTACCTATAAATTTATCTCGAAAGAGACGGTTGAGGAGAAAATCTTATCCCTGCAACAACGCAAGTTGGACTTAGCAAATGAGTTGGTTACTTCCGACGAAAGTATCTTACGTAATTTAAGTGAGGACGAAGTCTTGGATTTATTAAGCTAATTTGACCAAAATGTTCTTCGCTACTTCGTGACTAATGAAGACAGCAGGAGCATTGTCTATCGATACCGAAATCGAACGGTCAAACGCATTCACTTCTTGAACATGTAATGCTGCACCTAAACTCAGTTGCATTTTTGTGAGTAATTGGAGAAATACAGCCGAATCTTTTGCAACGCCCATCAACACACAGCGTTTTCCAGCTTTGATATCCGAAAGATGTAAATAGCCCAATTCAGGCATCACCCCATTTTTGGTTGGGATTGGATCTCCATGCGGATCTGTTTTAGGAAACTCGAGGAATTCATCTAACTTATCGATAAGCGAATCGGATTCGATGTGCTCTAATTGTTCGGCAATTTCATGTACTTCATCCCAGTTGAAGCCCATCTTTTCTACAAGGAATACCTCCCAAAGTCGGTGTTTACGCACAATTCCTAAAGCGATCTTTTCTCCAGCGGGACTTAAACGCACGCCTTGGTATTTTTGATAATGTACCCAACCTTTTTCAGCGAGTTTACGTAGCATATCGGTTACGGATGCCGCTTTGGTTTGCGTTAATTCAGCCACAGCGTTTGTTGAAATATCGTCATCATGACCTTCAGAAAGGCGATAGATGATTTTCAAATAATTCTCTTCAGCGAAGGAGGTGGACATTTGTGCGAATTTGGTGCTCAAAAATAAGCATTTATTTGTTTAATTTATTTTTTTAGGCCCAACTAAAAAATATTTTTGAATCATCATAATTCTTGTATATTTGAATGTTAAAATCGAAATATGTCCAACTCTTGGCGCAAATCACATCAAGAAAACTCAATGAGTGAGGTTTTTGCTTCCATACCCGTTCCGAAAGGAGGAGGATTTTGGAAAAATTTGCGCGCATTCATCGGGCCAGGTTTTATGGTGGCCGTGGGATATATGGATCCGGGGAATTGGGCAACGGATTTAGCGGGTGGCGCTCAGTTTGGCTATACGCTTTTATCCGTTATTCTTGTCTCTAGTTTATTTGCCATTCTTTTGCAGCATTTGGCGTTGAAATTAGGTGTAGCAACCGGCCGTGATTTAGCCCAAGCTTGTGGGGATTCTTTTTCCAAACCTGTCGTTTATTTTCTTTGGATTATTTGTGAATTAGCGATTGCTGCCTGCGATTTAGCAGAGGTCATCGGCTCCGCACTTGCATTACATTTACTGTTTGGCATACCTATCTTGGCCGGTATTCTCATTACGATTCTCGATGTATTTTTAATTCTCTATTTCCAGAATCGCGGTTTTCGCGTCTTGGAATCTATTGTCATGGCTTTATTGGCCGTAATTACGTTGTGTTTTGGATACGAAATTTGGGTGGCTCAGCCAGCCGTTTCCCATGTTTTGAGCGGATTAATTCCGCAATCGAGCATCGTCATGGATGAGCATCAATTGTATGTGGCGATTGGTATTTTAGGGGCTACTGTTATGCCGCATAACCTCTATTTGCATTCGAGCATTGTGCAGACCAGGGCTTTCGAGCAGAATGATACCCATCGAGGAAAAGCGATTAAATACGCGACCTGGGATTCCACAATTTCGTTAAGCTTTGCCTTTTTCATTAATGCGAGTATTTTGATTTTGGCAGCTGCTGCGTTTCATTGGAATGGCCGACAAGATGTTGCTGATATTCAAGATGCGTTCTTATTGTTGGACCCTGTCATGGGCACAAAATGGGCGAGTATCTTATTTGCGGTAGCCTTATTAGCCTCAGGCCAAAATGCGACAGTGACTGGAACTTTAGCAGGTCAAATCGTGATGGAAGGTTTTATCGATTTGAAAATGAAGCCTTGGTTAAGGCGTTTAATCACCCGACTCATCGCCATCGTACCTGCTTTTTTTGTCACTTGGATTTGGGGGGAATCTCATATCAATGAATTGTTGATTCTTTCGCAGGTCGTCTTATCGATGCAATTAAGTTTTGCTGTAATTCCTTTGGTATGGTTTACGAGTGACGCTAATCGGATGGGGAAATTCGTGAATCCTACGTGGATGACCTGGTTGGCCTGGTTCGTTTCTGCGATTATTCTCTCGCTGAACTGCTATTTATTAGGCCAAATTTTCTTCGCCTAATCGAACTTTCCAGTGGTTATCATTTCCTAGTTTATAGGTTCTTTCGACTGCGAATTGGATATTGGGCGCTGAAATGCCTGAACCTAAAACCTCGGTTGATTCGATGTGAATGATTTCTTGCACATCGATTTCCTGAATAAATGCTTCAATGGTCTTTGCTCCCCCTTCGATTAAAATGGATTGGATTGCTTGCTCCTCACAATAGCCCTTGAATTTTTGCAAGTAATTTTCAGAGCCAAGGGCGATCCAGTGTTTATTCCCCTCGGATTTTGTCACATCTTGTGTGAAAATGTATGTTGGGAATTCATCCTGCAACAAGGTAAGGTTCTCATCCATCCGCGCTTGCGGATCCAACACGAATCGCATGGGTGAATTACCCGGCCAAACACGTGTTGTCAAACTTGGGTTATCTGCATTAGCCGTATTAACTCCTACCAAAATGGCTTGATGTTCTGCGCGTAAACGATGTACGAGCTGTTGGCTGATTGGATTTGAAAATAGGTGAGCATCCCCATTCGGATGTGCGATAAATTGGTCAGCAGAACTCGCGTACTTGACTGTGATATAGGGTCTGCGATTTCGGTGGAAATAGAAAAACCGACGATTAATCAATTCGCCCTTTTCTGATAATATACCCACTTGTACCTCGATTCCTGCTGCTTTGAGCTTGGCGATACCTTGGCCGCCAACAAGTGGATTGGGGTCTAAATTGCAAACAACTACGCGGGATACTTGATGCTTAATTAATAAGTCGGCACAAGGAGGCGTTTTGCCCGTATGGCTACATGGTTCCAGACTAACATAAGCCGTTGCAGCGCGCGCGTCTTTGATATCCCTGAATGCGTTTACTTCGGCATGTGGACCACCGTATTGTGCATGAAATCCTTCACCTAGTAATACGTTATCGCGCACGACAACACAGCCTACCCAAGGATTAGGAACAACAAAGCCTCCACCTAGCAGGGCTAAGTCGAGGGCTCGTTGCATCCAAATTTCATCAGTCAACATGTTTCGTTTTTACATTGCGCGACATATAACTATAAATCGCAGGAATGACATAAAGGGTTAAGGTTGTGGAGAACAACATCCCGCCTACCACAGCGATACCCATGGAAACACGGCTGGTTGATCCTGAACCTAATGCCAGGGCAATCGGTAAAATACCCAATATCGTACACAAAGATGTCATGATAATAGGTCTGAAACGTGCTGTAGCTGCACTTTTTACAGCATCCAATTTAGTTAAACCGGTATCTTTCTTTTGATTGGCAAATTCCACAATCAGGATACCATTTTTGGTTACCAAACCAATCAATACAATGATTCCAATCTGTGAGAAAATATTCAGCGTTTGACTGAAATCCCATAAAGATAACAAGGCTCCCGCGACAGCCAATGGTACCGTGAATAAGATGATAAATGGATCGATGAAGCTTTCGAACTGCGCCGAAAGGATTAAGTAAATCAGTAAAATGGCAAGGGCAAATGCAAACAATAAAGAGGAACTCGATTCTTTGAATTGCTTACTTTGTCCGTCATAGGCGGTTGAGAAGGATTCATCAAAAGTCTCTTTGGCCAATTTATCCATTTCATCCAATGCCTCTCCTAATGTTACCCCCTTCGCCATTTGGGCTGTTACCGTCGCTGCAGAATAACGATTGAAACGGAATAATTGTGGCGGCGTACTTTGCTCCGTGATCTTAACCATGTTATCAAGCTGAATCAAATCACCGCGGTTATTTTTAACATAAAGCGATTTTAAGTCATTTACATCGTTTCGAAGCGACCGATTAATTTGTCCAATCACCTGGTATTGTTTCCCATCCATGATGAAATAGCCAAATCGTCGCCCGGAAAGTCCTAACTGTAAGGTTTGCGCAACATCTTGAATAGAGACACCTAAGTTTTGGGCTTTTTCGCGGTCAATTTCTAAGCGTAATTCCGGCTTTGTGAATTTTAAGTTAATATCTGAAACCTCGAATTTAGGGGAGTCGCGAACCTTCGCCATGAATTGTGGCATCATTTTCTTCAACTTCTCGAAGTTTGGCCCCTGAACTACGAATGCCACCGGCAAACCGCCACCACCTCGTTGGCCTGTCTGTAATGTCGGTTCCTGAATCACAATCGACTTCGCACCTGGGAATTTTTTAACCTTCGGTTGTAGCGCATCGACGATGGCTTGTTGGCTTCTACGTGCATTGGAATCACTCAGTAACACACGAATCATACCCGAATTCGATCCAGCATTACCAAATCCAGGTGACGTAATGGTATAAATCGCACTGCGTTCTTTTTCCGGTATTTCCTTCATGATGAACCGGGTGATTTCATCCGTAAAGTTCAACATGTAATCAAAGGTTGCTCCTTCCGGTGCCGTTGCACTGATACGCATTTGGCCTCGATCTTCTAAAGGCGCTAATTCAGATGGAATCGCACCTGTTTTGAATAAGGTATAAATGACTCCAATTAATCCGATCATGACAACCCAAGCAATCCAACGAACACGCAAAAATGCGTTTAATGAGTTTTCGTAGGCTGCGGTCATCCAAACGAAAAAGGGCTCAGTTACATTGTAGAACCAGGGTTTGCTATGTCCTCCTTTTAATAATTTGGAGCTTAGCATCGGCGTTAAGGTTAACGAAACGAATGCAGAAATAATCACAGAACCGGCAACCACAATACCGAATTCTCGGAATAATTGTCCCGTAATACCTTGTAAGAAAATCACCGGTAAGAATACGGCTGCCAATGTTACAGTTGTTGAAATTACGGCAAAATAGATCTCTTTCGAACCTTCTAAGGCAGCTTGCCAAGGTGAAAAACCTTCCTCAATTTTCGTATAGATGTTTTCTAAAACCACAATCGCATCATCCACTACAAGACCGATGGAGAGTACAATTCCGAGTAGGGTTAGCACATTGACAGAGAATCCTGCCAAATACATAAAAAAGAATACCCCGATCAAGGAAACTGGAATGGCTGTTAATGGAATGATCGTCGAACGCCAATCGCGTAGGAATAAGAAGATGACAATCGTTACAAGCAAAATCGCTGTTAGAATCGTTTCTTCTACTTCTTCAATGGATTTTCGGACATATTTTGTATTATCAAAACCTTCTTTCAGAATTACGTCGCTTGGGATCGTTGCTTGAATCTGTTTTAGTTTTTCATGCACTTGGTCAACGATTTCAATCTGGTTGGACCCCGGCTGCGGTATGACCGCAATGGAAATCATCGGAACCATGTCGCGTTTAAAGAATGTCTTTTCATTCTCAGGGGCTAACTCAGCATTTCCTACATCCGAGAATTTAACCGAACGATCCCCTTCTTCGCGGATAATTAAGTTGTTGAAATCTTCCACAGTTGTCATACGACCTTGTGTCCGAACTGTTAATTCGGTATTGTTTCCTTCGATGCTACCGGATGGTAATTCGATGTTTTGCTTCGTTAATGCGCTAACAATATCAGGGGCAGTTAAACGGAAAGATGCCAAACGCTCTGGGTCTATGTGCAAACGCATTGCGTATTTCTTTTCGCCCCACATTTGTACCGAACTTACGCCTGGAATGGTTTGTAGCTTTTCTTTAACATTACGTGTAGCAATCTCATTTAAGCTCAGCAAATCACGTGTATTGGAATAGATATTTAAATTGTAAATCGGATTCGAATCTGCATCTGCCTTGGAAACTACAGGGGGATCCACATCTTTAGGCAATAGGGCCATGGAACGTGAAACGCGGTCACGTACGTCATTGGCGGCATCCTCAATATTGACAGCTAAGTCAAATTCTACGGTGATGTTAGACCGACCATCCCGGCTCGAGCTCGAGAGTGTTTTAATCCCGGCAATTCCGTTGATGGATTCTTCTAATGGCTCCGTAATTTGGGATTCGATGATGTCTGCGTTCGCACCGGTATAGCTCGTTTGGACAGTTACGACGGGTGGGTCAACGGACGGATATTCACGGATTCCCAGATAGGAATAGCCAATTAACCCAAATACGATAATCGTCACGGACATGACAATGGAAAGTACGGGGCGTTTAATGCTGATGTCGGATAAAGATGCCATAGGTTTAATAGGTTTTAGGCCAATTGCGTGGAAGGAATTGGTATTTTTTTAACGAGTTGTTGCCAAACGATGTCCAAGGGAATTTCCGCGGATGAACCATTTGGGTAATGATAAATGCTTGCTCGGCCTTGCTCGTATGCACCCGAATAAGGCATGTGGTTTTTAAAGTTTTTATACTCACCAAGCAAAATTAAGCCCGGAATTTCAAATGCATTTGCAATGTGTGCTGGGCCGGAATCGATGCCGATAAAAAAAAGTGCGCCTGAAATGATGTTTGCCATTTCGACAACACTGGTTTTGCCAACCATCGAAATGAATTTCGGATGATTTAAGGCTAAGCCATCGGATGCCCCCACTTCAATGATTGAAATGTTATAACTTTCAATCGCCTGTGTAATTAAGGCAATCCAATGTTGATCCTGCCACTCGCGGTCGGCACCATTTGATTTCCGATGTATCACCCAATATTTCGCAGGTAAATCCAATGCTTTTTGTTGGCCTAAATAAAGTCTAGGCTGTTTTGATTCCAGGTAGGGGATATCACATAAGTCGTAAAAGCCCTTCAGTAGATTACCTCGTTTGTAATAATTATGCTTGTTTAATCCGATTTTTTCTGCTTGTTCATTGAAAAGGTAACGCTTGAAATAGGGGTCAAAGCGTAATTCATTCATGTGCAAATTGTAAAAATGCGTGAATGGCGAAAGCGTGGTTAACCAAGTGCTAGCTAACACAGAGTTTTCAATAATCACCTGGTCAACGGAAGGATGATTTTCCAAAAGCCCTTTGTACAAATCTTTGATGATCCAAACGATGCGCGCCTTCGGATGTTTGTTGCGCAAGGCAGCAATAATCGGTTCAGCGGCAACAATATCCCCCAAATGCTCAGCTAATAAAATGCCTACGACCGGTTTTGAAATGCTTGCGATGCGCATGCTTACATAGAGTTGGATATAGGAAATGCAAGCCGAAAACCAATAGCTTAGTTTTCGGAATTTGTATTCCCATAAAGACCGACTCATGTAGATGGACGCCATTTTCCTTTATTCTACCACTTCTTTGATTTCTACTTCACCATCGGGTTTTACTTGAATAACCCCATTGGTAATCAGCGTGTCGCCAATCGAAAGCCCAGAAAGAATTTCGACATTTTTCTCTCCGCGATTTCCAAGTTTCACTTTCACGGGAACTGATTTTCCTTGCTTCACGATGAAGACTTTATTTCCGGACGCTTCCGGAATAATCGCTTCGGTTGGGATTAGAATCGCGCTGCCTTTCGATTTTAAAATCAGGTTGATTTTAGCAAATGCACCGGGAACCAATTGGTTGCCTGGATTTGCGGCTAAAGCACGAATTTGTAGGGTTCTTGTTAATGGATCGATTTTTGGGTCGATTGCATAAACTTTCCCATTAAATGTTTTGTCTTCATTTTCCGTTTGGAATTCGACGGTGCTTCCTTTGCGGATAGAAGTCGCATATTTCGCTGGAATGGAGAATTCAATTTTCGCCGGGTTTGTATTGGTTAATGTCGCGATTTTCGTTGTAGGGGAGATGTAACTTCCTAAGCTGACATAGCGGAAACCAACCGTTCCCGAAAATGGAGCTTTTACCGTTGTCTTGATGATTTGGGCTTTCAAATCTTCAATATCTGCCTCAATCGTATTCACGGTATTGACTGCAATGTCGTACTCTCGTTGGGAGATTGCCTCTCTTTGCAATAAGATTTTTTGACGCGCTTCATTATCCTCTGCAAGTTTCTTGTTGAAGCCTAATTTGCGTAAGCGAGCTTGCAAATCATCATCATTGATGCGGAAAAGTACGGTACCTTTTTGAACAACATCCCCTTCTTTAATATTCAATAATATGATACGTCCGGCAATTTCAGAGCGAATTTCTACTTCCTCATTCGCCAAAATACTCCCAGTCGAATTCACCATGTCGTCTAATCGAGTCGATTTTACCACAGTTACAACCACTGCGGTTTTTCCGCCACCTTTTCCACCTGGGCCGCTTTTTTCTTTTTTTGCATCCTCTTCGGGATTCTTAGAAATAGCCTGTTTGAGTTTCGGATAAAATGCGAGTCCAAGGATCAAGGCAATGGATGCTAGCGAGACGATTGTTTTGGTAACTTTATTCATGTGTTTTAAATTCGGTTTAGAAGGATTTCAAATTACATATTTTCCTACATTTGGCTGTCCTAAATTGTAGGTTTATTGGGCTGTTTTATTGGTTAACCAAGGTAAAATTTGTTCGTTTTGGATTTGGTTCATGACAAAGTGGCTTTGCGCATTACCAATATTTTTGATGCTAGCTAATTTATGGAGAATGAAATTTCGATATTCATCCATATCGGAAACAACGATTTTTAAGAGAAAATCACTGTGACCAGAGACGCAATAACATTCTTGAACTTCAACAAGTGACATGACATCTGTTTCAAATTGATTCAAATATTCTGCCGCATGTTCCTTCAGCGATATGTCACAAAATACGGTAAGTGATTTGCCTAATTTATTCGGATTGATGGTTGCTTTATAGCCTGTGATGACGCCCTCTTTCTCCATGCGCTTAATTCGCTCATGTACTGGCGTTGCACTCATGCCCAATCGGGAGGCCATTTCTTTATTCGACATGAAGGCATCCTCATGCAAAAAAGCTAAAATTTGCTTATCGATATCATCAATTTTGGCCATCGCTTGTTGGGGTTTCAATGATGGATGCACCTGCAGAAATGACACCTTTTAGGGTATCGGTCCGCATAAATTGTTCTAGACTAACTTGATATTTTCCAGGTCGGGTAAATTTCAGACCTTTGAATAACGTATACTCATGGCTGTACATATCGCCCAAACCACTTCCTTTGGGTTTGCCGGTTTTAGCATCATAAAAAAATGCCTCTGCAAAGGCCCGTTTTAATACAAATCCATTCGCATCAATAATTTTCGGAACAAAATAGAGGTTGTAATAAGGATATTCATTTGATTGACGAATGGCCACACGCATGTCGTAGGATTTAGTCGTGTCTGTGACTTGAAAATCAATCAAAATCTTGTTTTTTTGCAACCAACCTTGTTCTGATAAGGAAACGGTTTGATCGACCAAGGTGTCGTTTTGGCAAGCAAACGCGAACAAAGCCATCATGAAAAGAATAATGCGCTTGTAATACATGGCTTATTGTGCTGCTGGTCCCTCAGAAGAGCCTCCTTCACGTGGTGGGCGTGGTTTGAATTTCTTCTTAAACTTCTTTTTAAATGGCTTCGGTGTTGCGTTTTCTCCGTCAGCTACGGGTGCTGCACCTTCCGGCTTCGGACCTTGTTCAGGTCTAGGTTTACGCTCTTGCTGTGGTCTTGGGCCACGATTCGTTTCGCCTTCTTTTCCTGGGCTAGCCGGTCTAGGTCCGCGATTTGCTTCACCTTCTTTAGCCTGACCAGCTGGCTTAGGGCCACGATTATCGGGGCGTGGACCGCGAGGGTTATCACGTCCCTCAGGTTTTGGTCCTCGGTTTTCGCGTGGTCCTCTGTTCTCAAAACGGTCACGACCGCCACGGTTATTTCCTGATTTGTTTGCAGGTTTCTTTCCGCCGTATTTCTTATCCATGCGCTCCAAATCAGAATTTAATTCTGAAAGCGATGGTTTTTCTACTACAGGAGCATCTGGATTCAAATCCGAGAAGGATTCCGGAATAATACCCTGCTTATTCAATTCAATGATTTCTGCGACACGATCACAACTCACCGGAATCCAAATGGACTCTTCACCTACAATGCCAAACCACATCATCCGTTTGAAAATGTCCGTCTTTTGAAGAATGGCATCTCCCTTCTTCGTCTTTAAGCGACCTTCAATCGTAGGAATGCCTTTTAATGCATCCATGTAAGTCTCTAATTCATAATTCAAGCAGCATTTCAAACGGCCACATTGTCCGCTCAATTTGACTGGATTCAACGATAAATTTTGATAACGAGCAGCTGAGGTTGTTACGTTTTTAAAGTCGGTTAACCAAGTTGAACAGCATAGTTCGCGTCCACAAACCCCAATGCCCCCTAATCTCCCCGCTTCTTGACGCAAGGAAATTTGTTTCATTTCCACACGTACTTTGAACTCCGTTGCCAATAGTTTAATCAATTCCCTGAAATCGACACGGTCGTCCGAGGAATAATAAAACACAGCTTTTGTACCGTCCGACTGAAATTCAACGTCAGACAGTTTCATGTTCAATTTTAAATCCCCAATGATTTGCCGGCCGCGATACATGGTTGGCAGATCACGGGCAATCATTTGCTCGTGTTTCTCAAGGTCTTTATCCGTGGCAATGCGGACGATGGATTTTAAATTGTCATCGACTTTGATGCTCTTTTTCAATAATTGTAAACGTACTAATTCGCCTTGAAGGGAAACGACTCCTAGATGAATGCCAGTACTGGACTCGATCATCACGGCATCACCAGTATGTAATTCGAGTTTATGTGTGTTACGGAAATACTCTTTACGTCCGCCTTTGAATTTTACCTCTACGACATGGAAACGTTGAAACTGAGGTACGTCTAAGTCGGAAAGCCAATCAAAGACATTCATTTTATTGCAGCCTCCTGAGCCGCAACCTCCATTGCTTTGACATCCTGCGACTTCGCCCGTTACGCTTTTGGATCCACAAGACCCTGTTGAACACGATTTACATGCCATAATATATGCTTGATTAGCTAATTATCCTTTATACCGGAGGACGTCTAAGCCAATATCTCTTCTAAAATTTTTACCTTCAAACTGGATGGCAAGCGCAGCCTTTTGGGACTTTTGAATTGCTTTTTCCAGGGTATTCGAAGTTCCTGTTAGGGCGATCACCCGACCGCCACTTGTTAGGAGTTGGCCTCCTTCTTCACGCGTCCCTGCTTGGAAAATGTGTGCTTCTGTTACCTGGTCTAATCCCGTGATGACATCACCCTTTCGGTAATCTTCGGGATATCCACCGGCGACAACCATCGTTGTAACAGCATATTGCTCAGAAATCTCAATTTTTTCTTTGTTCAATGTGCCTTTGGCAGCCGCAAGAAGCAAAGATAAGAAATCTGATTCGATTCTAGGTAAAACAACTTCCGTTTCTGGATCACCCATTCGAGCATTGTATTCAATCACATAAGGTTCTCCTTCATGATTCATCAAACCAATGAAGATAAAACCTTGATACTTGATACCATCGGCTTTCAAACCAGCTAATGTAGGTTTGATGACACGATTATCTACATATTCCATGAAGGATGTCGTAGCAAAAGGTACCGGAGAAACAGCTCCCATTCCACCTGTATTCAACCCTTCATCATTATCGCCAATGCGCTTATAATCCTTCGCCTCTGGCAATACAACATAGTTTTCACCATCCGTTAAAACAAATACAGATAATTCAATTCCACGTAAAAATTGCTCGATAACGACTTTGTCTGATGCCGCCCCAAATTTGGAATCCAATAACATTTCGCGCAATGCGGTTTTGGCTTCCTCGAGTGTTAATGCGATGATTACGCCTTTACCTGCTGCTAAACCATCTGCCTTCAATACAATCGGTAAGGATTGGGTATCTAAATAAGCCAAACCTGCATCAATACTTTCTTTCGTAAAAGTCTGCGAAGCGGCCGTTGGCACACCATGACGATGCATGAAATTTTTCGAAAAGTCTTTACTCCCCTCTAATTGTGCTCCTTCAGCTCCTGGGCCTACAATGCCCACATGCTTCAAATCCTCTTGCGACTCAATGTAATCCCGGATGCCTTTGACCAATGGTTCTTCCGGCCCAACAATAACTAATTCGATTTGATGTTCCCGAATTGCTTGCGCAATGCCTGCTAAATCTGCTACTCCGATGGCTAAATTGGTACCTAGGCTGGCTGTCCCAGGATTTCCCGGGGCAATAAATAAACTACTTAGTAATGGGCTTTGCGATATCTTCCATGCAAAAGCATGTTCACGACCCCCTGACCCGATAATTAATACATTCATCTGTTTTATTAATTGGCTAATTCACTCAAAAACTTAATACGCATTAAACGCAACTCTTCTTCACTGACATCTTCAATATTACACTCGTCTAATGCTTGTGTAATGTTGTCAGTATCCGCCGACATGAAATAGTCGTAGATTTCCTCTTGCTTATCTGGTTCGATTACTTGGTTAATGAAGTAATCTAAATTCAATTTAGTTCCCGAATAACAGATCGTTTCAATCTCCTCGATTAACTCGGCCATCGATAATTCTTTCTGTTCCGCAATTAAATCCAAATCAATTTTACGATCCACTTGCTGAATGATGTAAATCTTGATTTTAGACTTATTGACTGTCGATTTAACAACCACCTCTTTAGCTGTTTCAATCTCATTCTCCTCCACATAACGAATGATCGCATCCAAGAATTGCTTCCCGAATTTGACTACTTTCCCCATCCCAACGCCATTGATCTGCGCCATTTCTTCCTGCGTAGTCGGGTAGGTGGTTGCCATTTCTTCCAGAGATGGATCTTGGAAAATCACATAAGGCGGCAAGTTTTTCTCTTTGGCTACCTTTTTGCGTAGATTTTTCAAGATTTCAAATAGGGCATCGTCGTATGCTTTCGCTCCAATCGCTGCGTTTTCTTCATCGTTTTCTGCCGTGATCGCCTCTTGTTCGTAATCATGATCACGCGAGAAAGTCAACGGATGTGAATCTTTTAAATAGGATTCTCCTTTTTCTGTTAAGTGCAAAACACCGTAGTTTTCGATGTCCTTGCTCAATAAATCGTAAATGAGGACCTGCTTGATGAACGAAATCCATGGGGACTTTTCATCTTCCGGGTTGACTTCTTTTTTCTTTTTACGAAGCTTCTGCTTTTTCGGTGCTTGCTCTTCTCCGTCTACATCCTCATCATCGTCGTCATCTTCTTCATCTTCGTCGGAAATCGCCCATGAAACTGTTTTGCCTACTCCAAAAATTGGCAATTTTTCATGCTCGTAACTTTGGGTATATTGGTTGGTTTTCCCTTCCAATACATCTGCAATGTGTTCTGCATCAAATTTTTCCCCTGTCTGCTTGACAGCTTCCAGCACCCAAGAAACTTCTTGTTCGGCCTTGTAGGTAGGTGTAGGATGCATGCAGTTATCGCAGAAACCACAATTTTCGGCCATGTGTTCTCCGAAATAACTCAAGAGTTGTTTCCTGCGGCAAACGCCTAAATTGGCATAATACACCATTTCGCTCAAGAGGATTTTGGCATTTTCCTTCTCAGAAACAGCTTTATCCTTATTGAACTTATCTAATTTTAAAATGTCATCGTAGGTGTAAAACAAGATACAAGTTCCGTCCAAGCCATCACGTCCCGCACGTCCCGTTTCCTGGTAATAGCCTTCCAAAGATTTGGGAGCATCATAGTGAATCACAAAACGAACGTCGGGTTTATCGATGCCCATTCCAAATGCGATCGTAGCAACCATCACCTCAACCTCCTCGTTCAAAAAGGCCTCTTGGTTCGACATGCGAACTTGTGGATCTAGTCCTGCGTGGTATGGGAGCGCTTTAATTCCGTTGACCCCAAGTAATTCCGAAACCTCTTCCACGCGCTTTCTGCTCAAGCAATAGATGATGCCCGCTTTGCCTGTATGGCTTTTGATGTAGCGGATTAATTGCTTGTCAATATCTTTCTTCGAACGAATCTCGTAATACAAGTTCTTCCGATTAAAAGAAGATTTGAATACAGTCGCGTCCTCAAGGTTTAGTGTCTTTTGAATATCCTGCTGCACTTTTGGTGTTGCAGTGGCCGTAAGCGCAATGATGGGTAATTTCGCATCAATCGATTCGATGATGTTACGAATCTTCCGGTATTCAGGTCGGAAATCATGCCCCCATTCCGAGATACAATGTGCCTCATCGATGGCAACAAAGGATATATTTGCCTGCTGCAAGAAATTGAGATTTTCTTGTTTGTTCAGCGATTCGGGTGCTATGTAGAGTAATTTGACACTTCCACTGATGACCTCGGCTTTGACACGATTAATTTCTGCCCGACTTAATGATGAATTCAAGAACTGCGCATTGATGCCAAAAGCAAGCATTTGGTCAACTTGATTCTTCATTAATGCAATTAGCGGGGAAATCACAATGGCCGTACCTGGCATCACAATCGCAGGCAATTGGTAACAAAGCGATTTGCCGGCCCCAGTAGGCATTAAAACGAAACTATTATGCCCATCAATCGTATTTCGAATGATTGCTTCTTGCTCACCTCTGAACTGACTAAAGCCAAAGGTCTTTTTGAGCTGTTCCTTCAATACCTCACTAGAAATGGAAGTCGGCATAATTTTTATCGTGGCGTAAGTGTTTCAGTTATTGGGCAAGAATTGGTTATCTTTGTGGGTCCCCAAATTCTTACTAACATTGAAATTAAGCAAAAATATCCAAAGCACAGCAAAAAAAGTTTTAAGCCAAGAAGCTGAGGCAATTCTTCGTGTAAGCGATGCAATCGATTCCGAATTCGAGGCTTGTGTCGAACATTTGTTGGCCAGCAAAGGGCGCATCGTTTTTACGGGAATCGGGAAGTCCGCGATTATTGCCCAAAAGATTGTGGCAACCATGAATTCGACTGGCACGCCAGCCTTGTTTATGCACGCTGCGGATGCGATTCATGGAGATTTGGGTATGATTCAAGATGGGGATTCAGTGATTTGTATTTCCAAATCTGGGGATACGCCTGAGATTAAGGTTTTGGTTCCGCTGATCAAGCGAACAGGCGTTTCCTTAATTGCAATGGTTTCCAATAAACAGTCTTATTTAGGCCAACAAGCAGATTTTATCTTACATGCTTTGGCGGAACAAGAAGCTGATTTGATGAATCTAGCACCTACGACTTCCACGACGGTCGCACTTGCTTTAGGTGATGCCTTAGCTGTTTGCTTGCTCGAGTGCAAAGGTTTTACTGCACAGGATTTTGCTAAATATCATCCAGGTGGTGCTTTGGGCAAACGGATGTATTTGAAGGTTAGTGATATTTATCCGCAGCACGAATTTCCAGTCATTACGCCTCATGCGAGTATTCAAGAAGCTATCCACGAAATTAGTTCGAAGCGTTTAGGCGCGACAGCCATTGTAGGAGAAAATAATCAATTAGTTGGTATTATTACTGATGGCGATGTTCGTCGGATGTTGGAAAAACAATCGAATTGGTCTGAAATCCAATTGGTCGATATGATGAATCGCACGCCCAAAGCCATTGAAGCGGATGCATTTGCTACTGAGGCTTTGGCCATTATGCAATCGATGAATATTACTCAATTGGTCGTGACGGAAAATAAAAAGGCCGTGGGATTTGTTCATCTCCACGACCTTTTAAAAGAGGGTATCGTTTAAATTTAGCGCATGCGGTTCGAGGATTGCACAAGCATTTCGTCCTTACGAATCAAGCGATTTGCGATCATATTGGCCAATAACGCCACTACCATCGCATAAAAGCCGTAGCCATATTTTCCTTGTGCTTCTGGTTCAAAGGTGGGCATCGCCTCTTTGAAAATCACCCAAAACGAATAGCCCATTGCACCAGCCAACAAAAGCGAGTTGATCAGCCCCAATAACATTTGGCGGATACGATTCTTGAATGAGAAGATGGTAATTAAGGTGACAATGGTCGATAATGTCAATAAAATAACAATGGCAATTGCGCTTGTTGATGTCGTTTTTCCGGCATCCGTCAGCGTCCATTCATTGAAAAATAATTCGGCTCTTTGGCCTGCTTGCCCAACTTTCGCCCAAATGCTCCAGCCAATTGAGACAAGGCAATTGGCAATTAAAACGAGGCTTAAGAAGATTGTTTGTGGTCTTTGAATCATGATTGTTAAATTTTCACACGAAATTAAGCATTTTCTTGAAAAAGCTTGGCGGCAATTTTAGCCGAACTCAAGCAGAGTGGAATTCCACCTCCCGGATGAACGCTGCCCCCTATCCAATACATGTTTTTGATGGCGGACCGGTAATTCGGGTGACGCAAAAAGGCCGCAAATTTATTATTGGACGCATTTCCATACAAAGCTCCTCCTGCGGATGAAGTTCGTGACTCAATACGGCGCGGGTCTAAATAATCTTCCGCAACAAGATAGTCTTCTAGATTTATGCCGAGTGTCCGATTGATTTTATCGATGACCTGTTGGCGGCACCGCTCTACAAGCTCATCCCAGTCCTGACCTGAATCCGCTGGGGCATTGATTAACACAAACCAATTTTCTCCCCCTGCCGGAGCATCTTCCGGGGCAACTTTGCTAGATATGTGTACATAGACCGTAGGGTCCTCAAACAAGGTAGCTTGTTTGAATATGGCTTTAAATTCAGCTTGGTAGTCTTTGGAGAAAAAGATGTTATGCACGCCTAGTTCTTCGAAAATGCGGTTTATTCCCCAATAAAAGATGACGCCTGAACTCGATTTAGGCTGATTTAGTAATTTGTTGGGACGAAGATTTTCAGGTAATAGCTGCTGGTAGCTCGGTCTAATATCTGCGTTGCTGGCAACGAAATCAAAATCGTAGGATCCTTTTTTTGTTACAATTCCATTGGTGATATTACCGTTGGTCCGAATTTTTTCAACGGTTTCATTCAAGTGGAATTGTACCCCTAAATCTTTGGCTAATCGAACGAGCGACCGAGGGATTTCGATCATTCCTCCTTTGGGGAAATAGGCCCCTAAGTTGTATTCTAAGTGGGGAATGATGGACAGGGTAGCAGGCGTTTGGTAGGGGTCGGAACCATTGTATGTCGCATAACGATCAAATAATTGGACCGTTTTAGGATTTTTGAAACGCTTTTTGTGCGCTTGATGCATGGTCTGAAAGAGGCCTAATTGATGCAAATTCGCATAACCAAGCATCGCTTTTTTGCTCGTCCAGGTGCTAAGTTTATGTAAGGAATCATCGAGGAACAAATCGCTAATAATGTTGTATTTGCTTCCTGCGTCTTTAAGATATTGGCCAATATTTGCTGCATCTTCCTGAAGTGCTTCTGCCATTAATTTTGCCGTTTCTCCTGCATCTTCCACCGTTTTTAATCGTGTTTGATCCTCCCAAAAATAGCTGCATATTTCAGGCAATCGCTGATAATTCAAGTAGTCACGTGGGTTTTTGCCGGCCAATTCAAATAATTCGTCCACCAATTGGGGCATCGTAAACAAGGATGGTCCCGTGTCAAATCGATACCCTGCTAATTGCAGTTGGCCTAATTTTCCTCCTGCCTCCTCATTTGCCTCAAAAACAGTCACTTCATGACCTAACAATTGCATGCGAATCGCAAATGCAATTCCACCTATACCTGATCCGACAATTCCGACTGTTGACATGTCAATTTAATTTCCCGTGAAATTAACTAAATAAGAATAAACGGGTAAATGTTTTACACTACATACTCTTTTCCGTAATTTTGCACGAATTTTTATAATAAACTATGTTACGTACACACACGAACGGCGAATTGAGAATGGAGCACGTGGGCCAAACAGTCACTTTATGTGGTTGGGTTCAAAAAACACGTGATAAGGGGGGCATGTTATGGATCGACTTACGCGACCGCTATGGCATCACCCAATTAATGTTGGAAGAAGGGAAATCGGATCCGTCGGCCTTGACTTTAGCCCGTGGCTTGGGTCGGGAGTTTGTTGTCGCAGCAGAAGGAGTTGTTGTTGAGCGTTTGGCAAAAAATGACAAGTTGCCTACAGGTGATGTAGAAATTAAGGTGAGCAATTTACGCATCTTAAATCCTGCTAAATTACCTCCGTTTTTGATCGAAGATGAGACGGATGGTGGCGATGATATTCGAATGAAGTATCGTTATTTGGATTTACGTCGTAACCCGATTCGTGAGAGTCTTCGTTTGCGCCACCAAGTAGGTCGTGAAGTTCGTAATTACTTAGATAAGCAAGATTTTATTGAGGTAGAAACACCTGTGTTGATCAAGTCAACCCCGGAAGGTGCGCGTGATTTCGTTGTGCCATCTCGGATGAATCCAGGTGAATTTTATGCGTTGCCACAATCGCCGCAAACCTTCAAGCAATTATTGATGGTTTCGGGATTTGATCGTTATTATCAAATCGTAAAGTGTTTCCGTGATGAGGATTTACGCGCGGATCGCCAACCGGAGTTTACGCAGATTGATTGTGAAATGTCATTTGTGGAGCAAGAGGATATCTTGAACATGTTTGAAGGTTTGATTCGTCATTTGTTTTCGACGGTCAAAGGTTTTGATATCGGCGAAGTTCCTCGCATGACTTATGCGGATGCGATGAAATATTACGGTTCTGATAAGCCGGATATTCGTTTTGATATGAAGTTTGTGGAGCTGAAAGGAGAGGGTGTTGACTTGACTTCCGGAAAAGATTTTCAGGTTTTTGATGCTGCGAATACGGTTGTTGGGATTTGTGTCAAAGGAGCTGCAGAGTATACGCGTAAACAATTGGATGAGTTGACGGATTTTGTTCGTCGTCCACAAATTGGTGCCAAAGGATTGATTTATGCACGTGTTCAGCCGGATGGCGTCGTGAAATCATCGGTTGATAAATTCTATTCGGAATCAGATTTAGCTACTTGGGCCTCGGCATTTAATGCAGAACCAGGTGATTTGATTTTGGTGTTGTCAGGTGACGGAGATAAGGTGCGCAAGCAGTTAAATGAGCTTCGTCTCGAAATGGGAACACGCATGGGATTGCGCGATCCGAATAATTATAAAGTGCATTGGGTTGTTGATTTCCCGCTACTAGAATACGGTGAGGAAGAGGACCGTTGGTTCGCGATGCACCATCCGTTTACAAGCCCTAAGCCAGAGGATATCGCGTTGATGGAAGCTGGGGACTTGGGTAAAGTTCGTGCGAATGCTTACGATTTAGTCGTGAATGGCGTGGAAGTAGGCGGAGGGTCGATTCGTATCTTCCAAAAGGATTTGCAATCGAAAATGTTTGAAGTCCTTGGATTTAGCGAGGAGGAGGCGAAGGCACAATTCGGCTTCTTGCTTGATGCATTTGAATATGGAGCGCCGCCACATGGCGGTTTGGCGTTTGGTTTTGACCGACTATGTTCATTGTTCGGAGGAACGGAATCGATTCGTGATTACATCGCCTTCCCGAAAAATAATGCGGGTCGTGATGTGATGATTGATTCGCCATCTCCGTTAGCGCAGGCGCAATTGGATGAGTTGAAGATTAAAACGAATTTATAAGTTTTAACGACGATTTTGTCGCTTTTCCCGCGTAGCTTTGGCAATCCTCCAAGGTTTGCCAAAGCTAAGGGACTAAAACACGCTAATCCAGCGTGTTTTTTTGTTGATAGATAATCTTTCCTTGCGCATCACGCTCCTGTACTAATTCCGGTTCTTTCGTATCAAATTTATCTTTTCCGTAGCGCCATTCTTTCTTTAATCGGCCCCCCGAACCAAATTCATAATATTCCCTCCAGCGGCCTACACGTACGCTATCATCCAGCATGCCTTCTTCTTTGACATTTCCACTCGCATAAAATGCACGGTATTGTCCTCGTACTTTTCCGTATACAATGGGAATGACTTCTTTGATTTTCTTCTGTTCCGTGTCGTAATAGCTCACAGTAGACTCCACGGGAAATCCGTGATGATAATATTGCTTGTTTAATAATTCCCCATCAGGTCCATAGGTTTCCCAGCGGCCATCTTTGGCCCCCATAAAGAAAAAGCCTTGCTCCGTAACGTTTTGATTTACGACACGTCGGAAGGGGCCGTGACAGATTTGTGCGGATTTGTTATCTTTTAATGAACCAGTTACGATGCGTGATTGTACTGGATCGAACCACCAAATTTCTGCAACATAAGGACTAACTGCCTCATCTTCGACATATTTGACCACATTGATTTCTTCCTGCGTATTCCGGGTCCCACTGCCATAATTTCCCAATCTGCGTTCTGTTTTAACGCCAGCATATTCATCTTTAGGAGGTGATTTTTTGGCCGCTCTTCTTGCGAGCATACTCGCTTTGATGCCCAGGTTTTTGATTCCTAAATCCTCAATGATCGCTTTTCCTTCCGATTTAATTTTTTTGGCTCCCTCCACATGCTCCTCTAAGCCCGTGCTCAGGCGTCCTCCAAGAAATCCCTTTTGAGCGCTTGTGTCGGTCAACGGTTTTTTGGTCGAAATGACTGCTTGCGTTTGACCAAAGCCTGAAAAGGCAGCTACACTCAGGAAACAAAAAATAAGGAACTTGATTTTCATGGCATTTAGAACGCTAGGCGCCCAAAAAAATTTTCCAAAAATAGGAATTTAAATGATTAGCTTAGGTAGTTTATGTATTTTTGCAAGGTTTTTCACGCGTTAATTATCGCATAGCAGTCAATCATTGAAAAAGGAAGCTAAAATATATGTAGCAGGACACCGTGGAATGGTGGGATCTGCCATCGTTCGACAATTACAAGCTCACGGTTATCAACAAATCGTTGTTCGGACATCCAGTGAATTGGATTTGCGGAATCAGGAAGCTGTGTTAGCGTTTTTCCAACAAGAAAAGCCAGATTATGTTTTTTTAGCCGCAGCCAAAGTAGGAGGGATTGTGGCGAATAATACCTACCGTGCGGATTTTCTATATGAAAACTTAGCGATTCAAAATAACGTCATTCATGCGGCTTATCTAAATCAAGTAACAAAATTGATGTTTTTGGGGTCTTCTTGTATTTATCCTAAAATGGCGCCTCAGCCACTGAAAGAGTCATATTTATTGACTGGTGAATTAGAGCCAACCAATGAGCCGTACGCGATCGCCAAAATAGCCGGCATTAAAATGTGCGAGGCTTATCGTGCCCAATATGGTTGTGATTTTATTTCCGTAATGCCGACCAATTTATATGGTCCCAATGATAATTACGATTTGCAGAATTCGCATGTGTTGCCTGCAATGATTCGGAAGTTTCATGAGGCAAAAGAGCGAGGGGATGCATCCATGGAATTGTGGGGAACGGGATCTCCCATGCGCGAATTCTTGTATGCAGACGACTTGGCTGAAGCGTGTTTATTCTTAATGGAAAATTACAGCGACGCTGAATTGGTGAATATCGGTACGGGTGTAGACGTAACAATTAAAGAACTCGCGGAAACGGTCCAAAAAATTGTGGGTTTTGGTGGTGAAATTCGTTGGGATGTCTCCAAGCCCGACGGTACTCCACGTAAATTGATGGATGTTTCAAAGCTACATCAGTTAGGCTGGAAGCACCATATCGAGCTGGCGGATGGAATTCGTTTGGCCTATCAAGATTTTTTACAAAACCTCGCTTTGCGCAAATAATGGAAAAAGCAACGTGGTTTAGTACATGGTTTGATTCCCCTTATTATCATCAATTATATGCGAGTCGGGATGATCAAGAAGCCAAACACTTTATTGAAACTTTACAAGCGTATTTAAAAATTGCTCCTGGAGCGTTTGTTTTAGATGCGGCTTGTGGCAAAGGTCGTCATGCCAAAATGCTTCAGCGCCACGGGATGCATGTGGAGGGTTTTGATTTGTCCCCGAGTAGCATTGCGGAGGCGAATCGTTTGGCCAATAAACACTTGCATTTCTTTGTACATGACCTGCGTGTGCCGCTGCCCAAACAAGCACATTACGATGTTGTATTTAACTTTTTTACGAGTTTTGGGTACTTCGATGAGCCTGCCGATAATGCGCGTGCGTTCCAAACGTTTGCTGGAGGTTTGAAGCCTGAGGGAATTTTGGTGATGGATTTTCTAAACCCCACTTATATTCTTGCGAATTTGGTTCCAGAAGAAGTTGTCAAACGCGGTGCAATCAAGTTTCATATTAAGCGCTGGGAAGAAAATGGCTATCTCTATAAATCCATTTCTTTCGAGGATCAAGGTCAATCCTATGCTTTTCAGGAAAAAGTTGAATTGATTTCTAAGGATGATTTTTTGGCTTATGCGGAACAAGCGGGTTTGACGTTTCTCAATTTGGCGGGAGACTATACTTTAGCTAAGTTTGATGAACAAAAATCCCCTAGAATGATCTTTTTCTGGGCTAAGAAATAAAGCTTATGCAATCTTTTCGTGCACTCGTAACGGAAATCAGTCCTGAGGGTCAGGCGTCCACGGCGCTTCAAACACTACCTTTGACTTTTTTGCCGGAATCTGATGTTCTCATCAAAGTAGTATATTCCTCCTTGAATTATAAAGATGCTTTGTCGGGCAGTGGACATAAAGGCATTACCCGAAATTTCCCACACATTCCTGGAATTGATGCAGCGGGTGTAGTCGTGTCTGACCATTCCGGGAAATTCCAAAAAGGTACTCGCGTATTGGTTACCGGCTTTGATATGGGGATGAATTCGCATGGAGGTTTGTCGGAGTATATTCGTGTGCCAGCCAATTGGGTTATCGAAATTCCAGAAAACTTACCTTCACGCATCGCTATGCAATGGGGGACGGCGGGTTTAACGGCCGCCATGGCCGTTGATACCTTGATAGCGAATCAGCTAAGTCCTGAAAAAGGGGAGGTGTTAGTGACAGGTGCTAGTGGAGGCGTGGGGATGATTAGTATTCGTTTGTTGAGTCATTTAGGATTTTCTGTTGTTGCCCTTAGCGGGAAGCCTGCGCTGGAGGAAACATTGATAGGATTAGGAGCCTCGCGCGTGATTTCGAGGCAACAATTTGCTGAAGAACCCGTTAAAGCGCTATATCCTATGGAGTATGCCGGTGCGATTGATACTTTGGGCGGAGATTACTTAGTTCAAGTGGTCAAACGATTGAAATTCGGTGGATCCGTTGCTGTTTGTGGCATGGCTGCGGGGGTTGAATTGCCTATGCAGGTTTATCCTTTTATTTTGCGTGGAACGCGCATGCTTGGCATTTATTCGGCTGAATCTCCTTTGTCATATAAACAGGTTTTGTGGGAGAAAATAGCTGAAAATTGGTCCGTCGACTTGGAAGGCCTCAGTCAAGAAATAAATCTTGAGGAGGTTCCTGCCGTATTTGAAAAAATGTTAGCAGGGAATAGTAGTGGTCGTTACTTGGTTAATATTTAACAAATTTGATTCCTGTCTGATTCGGTATTTCGGGGAATGAAATGATATAATTTCCATTCGTCAGTTCCCTCACATCGAGCCTGATTTGTTGGCTTGGATTTTCAAAATTTACCGTTTTTATCCTTTGGCCTACCTGGTTCCAAAGCTCAACTTTTAGAGAGGCTGTTTGCTGGAACTTATCCGGTAGTCCTAGGATAATTTCATTTTGTGTCGGATTAGGGAAAGCTGTGATTTGAAGGAAGGGATTTTGTTCTTCGTTTGCCAAGATGCTAATGCGATAATTTTCTGAGCTTGCCACGCAACCATTGATATCAGTCAATTTAATCGCGTAGGTCCCTGATTCTGTGGGCAGGTAATTGGCTTCAACCGCCCCAGGGATTGCTTTACCATTCAAATACCATTGCATGTTATTTCCGCCGGATGATTTTAAGACTCCATTTGCATAAGATAATAAAGGAGATAAAGGGTTTGAATAGACTAAATTGAAGCTACTGCTTGTGTTGCTGCAGTTGGAGTTGTTGCTAACTTGTGCCGTATACATTCCAGGTTTATTCGCCGAAAAATTTGCTTGTGTCGCACCTGGGATAGCAACATCATTCAATAGCCATTGTATGGATGCATTTTCGCTATAGGTTGCCACTAAGGATTTTGTTTCGTTCGAACAAGCCGTTAGGGTTCCCGTTGGGCTTATGCTTACAGTGGGACTTGGGCTTGTGTTTACAGCCACTTGGCTCCGGGGACTCGGACAACCCAGGGACCGGAATTTCATGTCATAGAAATAATAATAGCCTGTGGTAATCGCAGAGCCATTGTATTTTGCTCCAGTTAAGGAGACAATATTGGCAATGCTGTAGGGGTAGCCCATATTAGTGGGTGCGTTAACCGTATCCGTCAAACTTCGATTACTTCGGAAAATACTGGCTCCATTTGAGCAAGCTTGCGAAATCAAATAGCTCCCAGCCTTCGGAAAAGCAAGGTTCAAATAGACGATTTGGCCAGGATCATTTTTGTCATCAATAAGTTGGCCACTTACGCGTGTTAAGTTACTTTGGGTACGCGTAGCTTCTACTTCCTTAGTCGTGGTGGCCACAAGTTCTCCTGTATCCTTGTTGTACACGCTAAAGGTAATCGTTCCAGAGGTTCCTACGTAGATGCGGGCACTTTCTAAAACAATGGGGCTTTTGATTTCAAAGATGGGTTGTGGTCCGAAATTCTCGTAATAGGTTCCTGTTCCAAATGCCGACTTGCCACTCGGACTCAAGCTGCCAGAAAAATCGGCCAGCGCAACTTGGTAAGTAGCAGTTGCTGGAAGGCTAATTTTCGGTCCTGAACCTACCAATGTATTGTTTGCATACCAAAGCGCCCCATCACTCAGGGATGTCAAATTGACCAAAGTCCCCGGGGTACATTGGGTTCCTGTCGCTACTGGGGTTTGTGGGCTTTCAATTTTCTGTTGAATTTGGATTTTGTTGTTGGGGGCGTATTGGTCGTTTGCCAACTGGTTTATAAGCTCAAAATTATATGTTTTGCCTGCTAGGAGTGCGATATCTGCTTGCAAGGCAAGCTCTTGTTCGTGGCCGGCAATGATTTTGTTAACAATACCTTTTAAAGTTCCTACCTGTTGGGCATTTTCAAAAACTGAAATCTGAACGGGTACATTGTATTGTGTTTTAGTGCCACTGTTTTTCACTCGGGCGATGAGTTTAAGACTACCGCTATTTTGGCAGAAATTACCTACGGGAGTGGAGATGCCAGTGGCTTCTATATCGTTGGAAGCCTGTAAAATTTGAATGCTTGTTTCGAGGATATTTCCATTTGAAATGGTGCCACAACTGCCTGAAATCGGATCATTTGATGCCAATATGCGCACCTTGTAGCGTTTGTTGATTGACACACTACTAGGTGGTGTAATGGAAAGGTTAATGCTGTTAGTGCTCAGGTTTGTCGACGCATTGATTAATTCATCCGCATCATCAAAATCTCCGTCTTGATTCCAATCTGCCACTGCTCGCAGGTTTTTGGTGGTTGAATTGCTGAATAGGATGTTAGCAACTTTTGTTTCCCCTAGTTCAATTGGAATGGCTGATCCTGTACTATCGACGGTATTTGCGACAGCTTTCCCATCCACCAAGACTTGTGATATGAGTAATTTGTTCGCACTTGTGCTTGCGCTGCAATATGCTTTACCTGCTATGCCAGAAAGGATTAATGAAAAATCTTGTAAATTGTTTTTTAGGGTCCCTTTATGGTTAATGGCTAGCGTATACGTTTCGCCTGGGATGCTTTGGGGAATTGTGATTTTTTCAACGTTGTCTAGATTGTTTACCCCGGTCTTAGCAAGAGCGCTCGGATTTTCAGGGTCTAGGGTAAAGGGTAGGTAAGTTCCCTTGCTATCCTGAATTTTGATGTCTAAATCATTGACGAGTCGAGGCGTTCGGTTATTTAAACTACTCGCGATAAGGGGTAAAACGCTCCCTTCTGGATCAGTCCAAGATAGCGTCACGCTAATATTCCCTGCTCCAGAAGCTATGAGCTTTTCCGTATATAAAGTGCCATTGCTTAAACTTAGCTCGCGAATCGCTTGCGTTTTATCCGTGTTTTGAATGACTTTTGCAGCGCTTTCTGCATTCAATAAGCCCCACCCACTTTGGTAGTCGGGCCCCAAAGGCCCAAAATCCAGCGCTGTATGGATAACCAATCCTTTTAGCGTTGCGGAACGCATGAATTTACCATTATTTAGACGATTGTATAACTGCTGAAGCAAAAACAAAGATCCGGCTACTTGTGGGGAAGACATGGAGGTGCCGTCGAGCGTTGTGTAGGCCGCATTTGAGGTGTTACTGGTCGATAATATGTCGGTTCCTACGCCCATTATATCCGGTTTGATCCGACCGTCGTCGGTAGGACCCCAACTCGTAAAATTGCTAACTCTGATATCTGAAGCGAGGTTTGGGGTTTGTTGGATTGACTCGATAGCACCCACGGTCAAGATATTTTTGGCAGTCCCCGTCGTGGAGATGATGTCATAAGCATCATTTTTTGAGCGAATGACATTGCTGGAATCTTTGGTGTTTTTGAGATAATAATATTCGCCTTTGGTAAAATCGGGGCCATTTTCTGATCGGCTATTTCCAGCTGATTTTGTGATGAGGTAGTAGGGAGCGTTGAAGGCAATCTTGTCTAAGGCTTGCGCATTGCTGTCATAATATCCGAACTTATAATCTTCCAGTATGCTGATAGCATCATTTCCCCACCACTGCCATTTGTTTTTCGTCGAATCATATACCCAGCCCGCCTGATACCCATAAGAATGATTGCTGATTAATAAATTCGGGGATGCCGCACTAATTTCAGAATTGTCATTATTATAATCCCAAACCTTTAAATCCGCCCCAAAAGCCATTCCGCGTGCCGAAGCAATTACGCCACTTGCTATCATCGTTCCCGCAACATGCGTGGCGTGTAGGTCAGAAGTTAATGAACTCTCTTGTGCCTTTATGCGACCACTCAATTCCTGATGCGTCGTCATTGCACCTCCTCCATCCCAAAGGGCTAGCTTTCCAGCTAGCGTGTCAGATTTCCCCGTTAAGGAAAGACCTAATCCTCCCGTACTATACAATTGGTCGGTACGTGTTATTTGTGCCGAACGGCGATTCGATTCTACTCCGAGATATAGTGCTTCTCCAAGCGAATTGATCTGTTGCAAGGTAATTTTTTTATCCCCGATTTGATCTTGGAGTTTGAGGCCTTTTTGTTTGGCGAGGGCTTGGCTTTGTAAATACTGCTTGTTTAGCTCCCGACTGAAATCATCCGCAAACTCTTGCAAGTGTTGTTTGTTTTCACCCCTGTACAATTCATGTTGTGCATGCATGCTCAGAGAGAAAATAAGCATCAAGAAAATGGTATTTAGTAGTTGTTGGACGCGCATCACATAGAGCTAAAGCACTAATTTAGGCTTTTTCCTTTAATTCTACACGAAAGGTTTTTCGATGGATTTCCGTAGGGCCTATGCGAAGTACAGCCTTTCGATGTTCCAAGGTCGGATAGCCCGCATTTCGCTCCCATCCGTAGCCTGGAAAGCGTTCTGCTGCTTTTAGCATCCATTCATCTCGATATGTTTTGGCTAATATGGAAGCGGCCGCAATGGAAAAATACTTGGAATCTCCTTTCACAATGCAGGTGTGCTGGACAAATGGATAGCTGATAAAACGATTTCCGTCGACTAATAAATGATCAGGCTTGGTTTGTAGTTTATCCACCGCTTTGTGCATCGCCAAGACACTTGCTTTGTAGATATTAATCTGATCAATTGTTTCATGGTCAACTTCTGCAATTGCATAATCAATGGCATAGGTTTTGACCACTTCGATTAATTGTTGCCGCTGTTTGGCATTCAACTGTTTGGAATCAGTCAATAACTTATCATGAAAATCTTTGGGTAAAATGACGGCAGCGGCAACTACGGGTCCTGCCAAACACCCCCGACCGGCTTCATCTAGGCCTGCTTCGATCCCTTCAGGCTGAAAATAAGGTAGTAAGGCGTGTTTAATTATTGGCATTATTCCGTTGCGTACAATAAATTTTGTTGGTGTTTCCACAAATATGGCTTAAAATTGCTAATTATTTCCAACGATTCCACCTATGATTAAGCACCTAGTTTGTAGTTTTTTGTGTATTTCGCTACTGGTAAACACAGCATTTGCTCAAAAAAATCGCTCTAAAAAGATTTTCCATATCGAAGCGAAGTCAGCCCGTTTCAGCGGTGATGGTGTAGGAGGAGAAACTTATTTTTTTAAACCAGCCTTCGAAGTTGGCTTCGGTGTACAATATCCGTTGACATCCCGCGTCAGCTTTAATCCCGAATTGACCTTGTCCCAAAAAGGATTTCACGGTAAAACGAATTATTCGGATTCTACGTATACAGAACGAAACCTATCCCTAAACTACCTAGATATTAGTCCAAATTTCGAGATTAAATTAGGTTCCGTTTCCGAATATGCCAGTGGGTTTTCCGTTTGGGGAGGTCCATACATGGGAATAGGCCTGTGGGATAATGCAACTTACAATATCCGCTCAGCAAATGTGCAAAAACCGGGGACTTATGTGTTGACATCTACAACTGGTGAAAGCTTTTCGCGTGATATTCGCCGACTAGACCTAGGTTTTAAAGTGGGGATCGGTGTTATTTCCCAAAACTTTGTGTCCGTAGGATTAACGTACCAAGCAGGATTAATCAATATAGCGACTGATACAAAATCGTTGTATAATCAGTCACTCGGTTTTTACATGCGCGTTTTCTTCGACGAGATTCTCTAAGTCTATCGATTAAAAAGTAGTCGTTCACCTTTTTTTCTCAGATCAAATCGGCCATTTGCATAGGCCAAATGTCCTGAGACAAACGTATGTGTAATGCTCGCTGGGAATTGATGCCCTTCTAATGGTGACCAGGCACATTGATAATGTAGTGATGATTTTGTCACCTCATTCGTTTGCTGTAAATCAACAATGGCCAAATCAGCCCAATAGCCCTCTCTGATATATCCGCGATCTTGAATTTGGAAGCATTCAGCCAAATTATGCGCTGTTTTTTCAGCAATTTGAGTAAGGCTCAATACGCCCTCTTGGCTCATTTCTAATAACATCAATAAGGGATGTTGTACCAAGGGCAATCCAGATGGAGATTTCCAATAGCCTTGTTGTTTTTCTTCCCACGTGTGAGGAGCATGATCCGTGGCAATGACATCAATAGCTCCTGTTTGAAGCGCTTGTCGAATTGCCGCACGATGTCTTCCATCTTTGATGGCAGGATTACATTTGATTTGATTTCCTAATGTTTCATAGCTTGTGGCATCAAACCACAAGTGATGTACACAAGCCTCTGCTGTAATTCGTTTGTCTTTCACAGCCTTCCCAGTTTCGAATAAGGCTAGTTCTTCCTCCGTGCTAATGTGTAAAATGTGTAATCGGGTATTGGATTTTTTCGCCAAATCTACCGCCATCGATGAAGATAAAAAACAAGCCTCTTCATTTCGAATCAACGGATGAATAAAGGCCGGCGCATCTTCCGTTGGGTATTTTTCTCTGAATAATTGCAGACGTGCACGGACTGTTGCCTCATCTTCGCAATGCGTCGCAATCAATAATTCACTGGAATTGAATAGGGTTTCAAGGGTTTTGGTATTATCCACTAGCATATTACCCGTGCTAGAGCCCATGAATATCTTGATCCCACAAACATTGTTTTTGTTCGTCTTTAATACTTCTTCCAAATTGTCGTTGGCAGCGCCCATGAAAAAGGAATAGTTTGCCAAAGAATTCTCGTGTGCGATGTGGTATTTGTCTGAAAGCAATTCTTGCGTCAATGCATTCGGAACGGTATTCGGCATTTCCATGAAGCTCGTTACGCCACCGGCAACTGCTGCCCGTGCTTCGCTGGCAATGGTTGCCTTATGGGTCAAACCTGGTTCTCTAAAGTGGACTTGGTCATCAATCATACCGGGAAAAACATGTTTGCCTTGTAAATCAATAACCTGTTCGTTGCCTTCAGGGCTAATGCTCGCCCCGATTTTCTCAATCCGGCCGTTTTTAATGCGAATATCACCGGTCGTGATTTGCCCTTCGTTAACGATTTGACCATTTTTCAATAAATATGCCGACATATTATTCCTAATTTATTTGTATGATTTTAAACTCTGTCCGACGGTTCTGCTGATGCATTTCCTCTGGGCAATCTACGCCGTCTGAACATTCATTAATTAATTGGCTTTCGCCATACCCTTTCGGTTTGATTCGGTCTTTCGCGATGCCTCGTTGTAAGATGTATTTTACAGCTGATTCCGCGCGGCGTTGTGATAATTTTTGATTGTATGCGGCCGTAGCACGGGCATCTGTATGGGCGCCCAATTCTAAGTTTACTTGAGGATTGTCCTGTAAGAAATTGACAATTTTGTCTAATTCAACGGCAGCGTCTGGTCGGATATCTGCTTTGTCTAAATCGTAATAAATGGAATTCAACTGGTAAAATTGGCTGATTTCTTTCCCGATTTCCGGTTGGTCCATCACGATTTTAAACGCAAAGGTCGTATCTGTGAGTTCCTTTTTTAGCAATGCCTGTGGAATTTCCCTGCCTTCCAACGAAAAGCTCGAACGAGCCGATATATATCCATCTTTTTCAAGTTTGAACTGAATCTCATCGCCTGAGTTTAAATTGATCGTTTCAATTTTGCCCAATTTATCCGTAGTAAACACTTCACTAGATTCCCCATTTCTTCGGGCACTTACTTGAACCCCCGGAATCGTTTTGCCATCCGGTTGCACGACTTGTACGGCTAATGCATAATTGACTGTTTTTAGTGCTTGAGGCACTTGCGTTGACGTTGTGTCGTTTGACCACCAATGTTCTTCGTTTCCGCTAGACTTAAAGAAATAAATGTCGTCATCCCCTTTGCCACCTGGACGATTGGAGCTGATATAACCCGAAATCGGGTCGGATAAATTGATCGCAAAATCATCCCCAATCGAATTCATAGGAACACCTAAATGTTCGATGCTTATTTCATTGTCATTTCGACTCGCTACATAAAGATCTAAGCCGCCAATACTCGGATGTCCATCGGATGAAAAATAGAGTTTCCCGTTTTCACTCACATATGGGAAAATTTCATCCCCAGGTGTATTGATGATGGATCCAAGATTGATGGGTCTACCAAAACGTCCTGAATTGTCAACGGGTACGCGATATAGATCTAGTCCTCCTTTGCCGCCTCTTCTATTTGAGCTGAAATAGAGCGTTCGGTCATCAAATGAAAAACAGGGGCTACCATCCCATGCAATGGAATCTGAGATGGCTAAGCGTTCTGGCTCCGACCAATCATTTCCATTTTTTTTCGAAATGTATAAATCTACATCCGGCGATGGGTCCTTGCTTTTGCCGGTATTGCCACGTGCAAAAACGACCGTTGTTCCATCGTGAGAAAAAGCTGGAGTGCCGTCATTGGCATTCTCTTTATAAAGTTTATTGCTAAATAAATGTGGTGTGGTGATTTCATTTTCTTTCAACAAGGGGGCGCTATATAGGCCCAAAAATGGCAGCCCATTGTTTTTATAAATCAGCGGTTTGCTCGAACTCGTGAAGAGTAATTCATTGCCAATTTTTTGCGCGGCAAATTCCGTTTTCGGGGTATTCCCCATTAATGGAAAGAGCGTAACCGGGCTTTGTTTTTGAACCAACGTTGGGATTTTATCCAAATTCTCTAATTCAATTTCGGCCTTAATTTGGTAGAAACGATTCGGCTTGCTTTGAAGGAATTTAGTTAAATAGGTTTTGCACAAGGTATAGTCTCCGACTGATTTTGCTGCCAGGGCAATGTGGTAATTGACTAAAATGTCGTCGATTCCTTTTGATTGGGCTTTTTGATAATAGGGGAGCGACAATCCAATTCGGTTGGAGAGTCGGTAAGATTCCGCCACATAATAGGCGCTTTTATCTCCTTCGATACCTTGATCTGCCAAAGGCTTGAGTGCTTGAATAGCCCACTCGTATTCCCCTCTTTCAAAATATTTCAAGCCTTTTTTGCTTGTTTGTCGTGTGGGGTTACATCCAAATACCGTAAGGATTACGATAAAATAGGTAAGTAAACGGACGATTTGAGTTGATTTTGCTAGCATGGCCCTTAAAGATCTTTCAAATGTAATAAGCTATGCTCGTTTTTTTGATGTACCTTTGCATAAATTATCAATCAGTCAGGGAAATAAATCCTTGTCAAATCCAGCAGTGATGTTGCATATTTTATGAGAAAAAGAATTCAGAAAGACGACAATCGTCGTTCAGATGCGCCACGTAGTAATTCAGGTGGTCGCTCAACAGCAAGAAATTTTAGTGATCGTTCTTCAGGGCCTAATCGGGCTTCTGCAGGAGACCGTAAACCTTTTGAAGGCGGAGATCGTCCATATACACCGCGCGCACCGCGTGAAGGTGGTGAGCGTCGTCCTTATAACCGTGAGGGATCTAGCGATCGTCCGTATACTCAGCGTGCACCTCGTGAAGGTGGCGAACGTCGTCCTTACAACCGTGAAGGATCCAGCGATCGTCCATATACACCACGCGCACCGCGTGAAGAGAGTGAGCGTCGCCCTTACAACCGTGAAGGATCTAGCGATCGTCCATATACTCCGCGTGCACCTCGTGAAGGTGGTGAGCGTCGTCCTTACAATCGTGAAGGATCTAGCGATCGTCCATATACTCCGCGTGCACCTCGTGAAGAGGCTGAGCGTCGTCCTTTCAATCGTGAAGGATCTAGCGATCGTCCATATACTCCGCGTGCACCTCGTGAAGAGGGTGAGCGTCGTCCTTTCAATCGTGAAGGATCGAGTGATCGTCCATATACGCCACGAGCTCCTCGTGAAGAGGGTGAGCGTCGCCCTTACAATCGTGAAGGATCGAGTGATCGTCCGTATACACCTCGTGCTCCTCGTGAAGAGGGGGAAGCGCCTCGCGCACCTTTTAGAAGAACGGGGGGTGATTTTTCGCCACGCCCAGCGCGCAATGAGGCACCTCGAAATTTTGAAGCACGTGAAGAGCGTAAGTTTACTCCTCGGGAAGATGATCGTGGTCGTCCAGCCAAATTTTCGAAACGTGACACATTTAAATCGCGTAATCGCCATGATCAGGCACCTGCCTTTTCTCCAGCCTATAAATTAGACCGTTACAAAGAAACGGCACCTGCCAAAATTCAAAAGAGAATTGCGCAGACAGAACGTCGTGGAGATGATGTTCGTTTAAATCGTTTTATCGCGAATGCGGGCATTTGCTCTCGTCGGGACGCGGATAAATTGATCGAAGCGGGTGAAATTAAAGTAAACAATAAGGTTGTGACGGAAATGGGTTACCAAGTGGGCCCAACGGATGTCGTGAAATACGGTAACCGCCGTTTGAATCGCGAGAAGCCTGCTTATGTTTTATTAAATAAGCCTAAAGATTTCTTAACAACAACGGAAGATCCTCAAGATCGCAAAACGGTTATGGAATTAGTGAAAAATGCGGGCGAATCACGTATCTATCCCGTTGGACGTTTGGACCGAAATACGACAGGTTTAATTTTATTGACAAACGATGGCGAATTAGCGGATAAATTGACGCACCCATCGAATGAAATTGAGAAAATCTACCAAGCGGAATTGGATAAGCCATTGACCGACGAGGATTTTGAAAAGATTGTTGCGGGCTTAAAATTGGAAGATGGTGAAATTAAAGTCGATGATTTGGCCAAAGTTACTCCGGATGGTTATGTGATTGGGGTGAAAATTCACTCAGGTAAGAATCGCATCGTTCGTCGTATTTTTGAACATTTGGGATACGAAGTAACGAAACTAGACCGTACAACCTTTGCAGGTTTGACCAAAAAGGATTTGCCACGTGGCAGCTGGCGTTACCTAACGGAGCGTGAGTTAGTGAAGTTGAAATACTTGTTATAGTATTAGCAAAAGAAAAGGCCCAGTGAAAACTGGGCCTTTTTTATGTTCAGAGCGGAATCGCTTAGATATTCATCAAGGATTCGCGACGTCTCATTTTACCCGCTGGTATACCAAACATCATTTTAAAACGACGACAGAAATAGGCGGTGTCTTTGTAGCCAACTTCTGATCCAATCGCGCGGATTGATTTTTTTGTTGTACGCAATAGACCTACAGCCGCTTCCATACGTTGGTATTCGATGTAATCTTGTGGATTAATACCAGTCAACATTTTGAAATATTGACCTACATAATCTTCGGATACATTGGCAACGTTAGCAAGAACCTTATTTGATAAATCGCCACCGATATGATCTTTGATGTAAGCAAAAATGTCAATTAAGCGAGGGTCTTTGAAATATGTACTGTTTGTTGCTAATTGCTCAACGAATAAACGATTTTGGATAATGTAACGAATGACTTCAATGACAATTTCTTCCGTTTTAATTTTAATGATACGACCTTTGCCGATTTCCTCCGACATGTCTTCTAATAAGATTTCTTTGATCGTTTGAGCGAGCTTTTCGTCTTTTTTAATTAAGAATGGAGGGATATCTAAGGAAGTGAAGAAATTCACAGAATCGAATACTTTGGCTTCGAAAGCCACCATGCCAAATGAATTGTCATGCGCTCCGATGTTCTGTGGCTCCATATTCAAGTCGAAGTACAATTCGCGGTGCGTCATGAACTCTTCATTGTTAACAGCTTTAGGTTTTTCCGCGTTTCCGTAGGTAACGCTGACCATTTTGCCTCCCGGGATAAAAAGCATGTCGCCTTCCTCTACTGGGGTATCTTCTTCGCCAAATGAAACTTCGCCTTTGTACAATATCAAGAGCGAGTTTTCCACATCGTAATAATTCTTAATACGAATAGGTTGTAATATTCTTATGTTTCGTGCTTTGATGAATTTGACCCCAAGGGACTCAATGATCTTGTTGTAATCTTCCATTTTATTGCTGATTATCCACCGACAAACACGGTTTTAACTTTTAAATTTGGACAAAACTAATAAATCAGATAATAATTCCAAATTTTTTTATGTTAATTTTTGTCCATTTGATGAAATGTGTCGACCACTTTTAATTGTAATATACCTATAAATCCCGCTGGCGGGGTGGGAGCGGTTTGAATTTCTGTGCTAATCTGTTTTTTATAATTATTTTTAGGGTGTGGCAAAATTTGAAATAAAATCAATCAATAGGTCATTTTTTATCTGTAAATTTGTTTTCTGGAGCATGTATAGCTTTATTATTTCCCCTATTTGAAACACCATGGGACTATTTAATTTCCTGACCAAGGACATCGCCATTGATTTAGGTACAGCGAATACCTTAATTATCCACAAAAACCAAGTTGTTGTCGACGAGCCGTCGATTATTGCTTTAGACCGTACCACAAACAAAGTTTTGGCCGTTGGTCGTCAAGCGATGATGATGCACGAAAAGACAAATGATAATATCAAAACGATTCGTCCTTTGAAAGATGGGGTAATCGCCGACTTTACTGCTGCGGAATTGATGTTACGTGGGTTAATTAAAATGTTGGATCGTGGAAATTCATTTTTCTCACCTGCACTTCGGATGGTGATTTGTATTCCTTCTGGAATTACGGAGGTTGAGAAACGTGCGGTTAAGGATTCTGCGGAGCACGCGGGTGCACGTGAAGTTTACATGGTACATGAGCCTATCGCAGCTGCAATTGGTATTGGAATAGACATCGAACAACCCAATGGTTCATTGGTTGTAGATATTGGAGGAGGGACAACCGAGGTTGCCATCATCTCTTTGAGCGGTATCGTTGTTGAAAACTCGATTCGTGTCGCAGGTGATGAGTTTACGCGTGACATTAAAGATTATTTATTACGCGAACACAAATTGGTGATCGGTGAGCGCTCTGCAGAGCAAATCAAAATCCAAGTGGGTGCAGCCTTGCCAGAATTAGAGAATCCCCCTGCGGATTTCGAAATTCGTGGTCGCGATCAAATGACGGGTATCCCGAAAGAAATTTTGATTAATTATTCAGAAATCGCATACGCTTTGGATTCTTCCATTACGAAGATTGA
>Ga0228702_1000354_pt1 | contig 36587 bp, 8 predicted proteins | sample McNCre217_Aug_MG_2_FD_178018 | JGI IMG/M metagenome (GOLD analysis project Ga0228702, IMG submission 178018) | Freshwater microbial communities from McNutts Creek, Athens, Georgia, United States - 20-17_Aug_MG | ecosystem: Environmental > Aquatic > Freshwater > Creek | place: USA: Georgia...
GGTTATAGGCTACAACCCCAAGGGGATGAACCTGAACGTCTTGCTGCGGCGGGGTATGAAGGCCATTTTCGACGCGGCGGAGGAGCAGGGGCGTGAGCCGCCGAAGACCATCGCTGTCCTCACTGACACCGGCGGCAACGCGTTAGGCGCTTCCAAAGCCCTGAGTGCCGTCGGTGAAGCCAACAAAGGAAAGGCGATCGGGCACAAGTTGCATTTCGACGAGGCAGAGGCCCTACTTACGGCACGCATGGCTGCGTTCTTGCTGGAGCCCAAGGTAGAGGCTAGGCAAGACGCCGATGTCGCCACCTGCATGGACTTGCTTTCTAATGCGCGGAAGTCCACCGGTGCCGGCAAGATGGAGGTGGCGACCATGCTCAAGCAGAGTTTGGATTTGCGAGCAGGAAAGGTCTCCAAGGCTGCCATCGTCGGAGCCCTTCGCGGGGTACTCACCGAACTCCATCAGCAAGGATTCAGCGGCAATCCTGCTGTCGATTGGATTTTGGTCAAACGAGTCCTTCGAGATAGCGGGCACAAGGATCTGCTCCGCGCTGTTCAGCAACTCGACTACATGGTCGCGTTCCAGCGTGGCGATCGAATCTCAGCCGGACTTGCGGAAGAGTGGCTTCGTGACGGTGCCTACACGCACGCGCGCCAAGCTTTGGATCATGCGTTTGCACAAGATCAGTTGCTCGACGGCACGCAGTCCCTCACGGGCGTGCACATCATGAATGTGCACAAAGCCAAGGGTAAGCAGTTTGACGGGGTCATCCTTGTGCGTCAGGCTAGATTCTCTGGCCCCAAGCCCGAATCAAACTTCGTCTGGCGCGGAGACGCTCCACCTTATGCCAAGAGCCGAAAGATCCTGCGCGTTGGGGCCAGCCGTGCACGTGAGCATCTAGTGGTTCTGGATCCGATCTGGCCTACATGTCCGATCATGAAGGGCCACAAGTTGGCATAAATCAGTCAGTCGCGGGGTAACTTTCGAGCGACCGCAACCGCTGCGAAGCGGGCTTTTAGAATTCGGGGGATGTGGTCCGTTCGGAGTGGTCAAAATTTCTTCCTCGCATTCACGCTCCAGTACTCGCTAGCATGATTGAGTGCGAATAGAAAGTTCCTGAGCCGTGAACCATGGACCACCATATGCAAGTCCAAGGGCGTTTGTTGAAGTTCAGCAAACGCCCTTTTCCTTTGGAAAATCAAGGGTTTGCAGTCCGGTAACGTTTATTAAGGTTCGTTGACAGCCAGGCAAGCACTCTTGGACTGATGGCGGCCATGTCGATGGCGTATTTATGAAAACGCCAAGGCTGAATCCGCTGCGCATCTTTTTTGTCTATTGATAAGTGAACGTATCTTCTTGACTGAAATTAATAAGTACAGTTATTATCTACTCTGTGCCGGATTTCGGTGTTTTTCAACTCTTGGAGATGAGTGATGCAGTTCTACAAAAATGGCTTTCGCGGCGGCAGCCCTGACATTAAACAAGCGGCACCGAACCGGCGCAACCGCGGCATCAACGAGCCGCTGCCCGAAAAAGTGGATGTGCTGATCGCTGGCACCGGGCCTGCAGGTTTGTGCCTGGCCGCGCAGTTGGCGCAGTTCCCCGAGATCGAGACGATGATCATCGAGCGCATGCCCAGCAACATCATCAAGGGCAAGGCCGACGGCATCAACACGCGCACCATGGAAATGTTCCAGGCCTTCGGTTTTGCCGACAAGGTCAAGCGCGAAACCTATTGGGTCAACCAGACTGCATTCTGGATGCCCGACCCCAAGAACCCCGAGCACATCCACCGCGTGGGCCGTGTGCAGGATGTGGCCGACGACAGCTCGGAAATGCCGCACATCCTGATCAACCAGGCGCGCCTGCACGAGCTGTTCCTGGAAGTCATGAAGAACTCGCCTTCGCGCTTGGAGCCTGACTACAGCTGGGAAATCGTGGGCCTGACCATCGACCCAACAACCGACGACCATCCCGTCACCGTGACCCTGAAGGATTCGAGTGGCGTGAACTGGGGCGCCACTCGCACCGTGCGCGCCAACTACGTGGTGGGTTGCGACGGCGCGCACTCGGCCGTGCGCAAGGCCATTGGCGGCCAGCTGCACGGCGATGCCGCGCACCAGGCCTGGGGCGTGATGGACATCCTGGCCAACACCGATTTCCCGGACGTGCGCCAGAAGTGCCTGATCTCGTCGGCCAAAGAAGGCAACGTGCTGATCCTGCCGCGTGAGGGGGGCTATGTGTTCCGCATGTACGTGGAACTCGACAAACTGCGCCCCGACGAAAAAGCGGCCCAGCGCAAGTTCACACAGGACGACATGATTGCCGCCGCCAACCGCATCATCAAGCCCTACACGATCGACGTGAAAGAGGTGGTCTGGTGGTCTATCTACGACATCGGCCACAGCATCACCGACAAGTTTGACGACGTGCCCGAGGGCGAAGACCGCAACCCGCGCGTCTTCACCGCAGGTGACGCCTGCCACACCCATTCGCCCAAAGCCGGGCAGGGCATGAACGTGTCCATGCAGGACACCTTTAATCTGGGCTGGAAGCTGGTGCATGTGCTGCAGGGCCGGGCCAACGCCAGCCTGCTGCGCAGCTACACCAAAGAGCGTCTGACCGAGGCCAAGCGACTGGTCGAAACCGACCACAAATGGTCGCGCGTGATGTCGGCACCGACCACGCAGGCCGAGCGCGATGGCACCGAAGAGCCACGCATCATCCGCCAGTTCAAGGAAAACCTGGAGTTCACGGGCGGCACCGCCGTCAAATACGACAGCTCCTACCTGTTTGCCACCAGCCCGCACCAGGCGCTGGCCAAAGGCGAAGAAATCGGTCGCCGTTTCCACTCGGCGCCCGTGGTGCGTGTGTCCGACGCCAAGCAGATGCAGCTGGGCCATGCGGCCGAGGCCGATGCGCGCTGGCGCATCTATGCCTTCGCGGGCCAGGCCGACAGCTCGGCCCTGGGCTCGGCCATCCACAAGCTGGCTGATTGGCTGGAAACCAACGCCAACTCACCCGTGGTCAAGCACACCCGCAAAGGCGAAGACATTGACGCCGTGATCGACGTGCGCGCCGTGTTCCAGCAAACCTTTGACCAGCTGGCCTACGAGCACATGCCCTCACTGCTGAAACCCAAGACCGGCAAGCTGGGCCTGCAGGACCACGAGAAAGTCTTCTGTGTGGACCACAAAGGCGTGGGCGACATTTACGACATGCGCGGCATCGACCGTGACAAGGGCTGCATGATCGTGGTCCGTCCCGATCAGTATGTGGCCCATGTGCTGCCGTTGGATGGCTTTGCTGAATTGACGGCCTTCTTTGCTGGTGTTCTGCAGTAATTGCAGGTCACGAAGCCAGTCAATGGGTCTTGCATAGGCTGGCTTCTCGCGGATGTCCCTGATCTGCTGGTCGGGGCGGCATATCTTTGTGCATGCAGGCCATTGGCTCGCCAGATTGGCTTCGTGCCCATTGAATGTTTGTGGGCACCGCATTGAGACTTGGGGGCATTCATTGCTTAATGTGATCGCTTTTCGGGATTGCATCTTTATCCACGGTGCTGACAGAGACACCTGCAGATGGTCTGGCGTTGTGTATTAAAAAAGCTCACACCTCCAACAATTTCGAATTGAGCCATATGAACGAATGTTGCGCATGTTTACAAAACATGGCTTGTATTTGACTGAACTCAACGCTCGAAAATCAAGCGTACACAAGTTCCCTCAGAAGATGAGTCGATCATCAGTTGTGCGCCCAAACGAGTAGCGCGAGCCATCATGTTGGCCAAGCCGTGACCGGTGCGTTTGCTGGTGACCTTGGATGCCTCGATTCCTCTGCCATCGTCGCTGACTTCAAACACAATAGCGCTGGTGGTGACATGGGTCCGCAGTGATACCCGGCGTGCCTGGGCGTGTTTGATGACGTTGGTGCAGGCTTCCTGAAGCAAGCGCAGCAATTGCAAGCGATCACGATCTCCTTGTAAAAAGTCGTGAGGCAACGGCTCTGCCTGCCAATCAAAATCAATGGCCTGTGAGCGAAACACGGGTGCTAAACGATGACGCAGCATACCCAGAAGCACAGAGACGGTGTCTTCCGATTCATCACCATCGAGATTCTTATTGCTGGAAAAAACGTCCAGCATGCTTCGCAAATCCAGCAAGGCTTGGTCAATTAATTCTGATAACTCGACTGACATGGTGTCTTGGGATTGGCTTGATTTGAGCAAGGCGCTGGCTGATACCAGTTGTGATCCCAATCCATCGTGCATGTCGCGTACCAAGCGCTGGCGTTCCTCGGTCAGCAGCATTTTTTCCCGTTGTTTTTGCAACTCTTCGTGTGAGGCCGCTAACTGGACTTTCTGTGCTGCCAGTTCTCGTTTCAATTGTTCTGCAGCTTCTTTTTTGTAGCGAAGGTAGCGAACCAAGCGTTCAATCACCAGCAGTCCAATCCCCAGCGCCAGCATGGGGGCAACCCAGTAGGTCATCGACAGAATTGAGTAGGGTAACCATCCATTGGCGCGCGCCAAGTCAAAAGCGTTTGCGCCCACCCCGAAAAACATGGACATTGCAAAAGCAAAATCAGACAAATAGTGCGATCTGGCGGATGCGTGCCACAACAGATAAAAAGCCATCACCAAGGTCAGAGGTACCAACAACAATCCGACGCCAACCAGCCATGCCTGCCAATACGCCTTTGGCAAAACTGCCAAAGTGATGTAAGCCAGCAGTGCCAAGCCCAGTAGCCCCATGTCCAGACTCCGAAGAGGACTCTTGACCAAACGAAGTGCCACATAAATGCCAGCAAAACCTGTCATCGGTCGACTGACCATGAACCATGTGATCCATGTGGCATCGCTCATGGGACCCAGCCAATCCAGGGTGACCAAGGCGTGTAGACACCATCCCGCGCTGGCCAGAACAAAACCCAATGACAGCCCATCACGCTGTGAGGCATAAACGCAGATGGAGACCAGTGCGATGAAAAACATCAATAGCATGCCGCCAACACGCATGCCAATGAGCAAATCCTGTAAATCTCCGCATTCGCGTGCAAGCACTTCATGATTGCCAAGCCACACTTCTGACAGGCCCGGAAAAGTACCTGCGACTGTTCGCAGCCGAATGTCGATGCGGTGCTGCCCTGGACTCAGATCAAGCGGCAAAGAGACAAAGGCGGGCCGAAAGAGTGTTTTGAAATCAAGTTGATTTCGTTCTTGACTTAATAGTTGTCGTCCATCGATCCATACACCCGCATTGGCTGACCATCGCGGCACACACAAGGCCATCTTGTTTTCGTTGGATGAGGTCGGCTCCACCATGAAAGGCAGCCGGTAATGCGCAAATTCCGCAGTGCTGTTTTCAACGCGATGGGGCAAATTGACCAGCGTAGCTCCTTTGGCTGGGGTTTCCAGATCAGGGTCGATACCCATGATCGCGGTGCGAAAAATGCTGATTTTTCCTTGGCTGATCTGGCCAAAGGCATCAGAGGTCATCGACCAATTCCAGGTGTAAATGCCTGCCAAAAGAACTATGGCAGACAACAAACCTAATAAAAATCGGAACGCTGTCCACGTGCTGACTGTGACAAAAGAACGCAGGTGCTTCATGTATTCATCGCAAAGAGACCGAGTCAAACCAGGTGGATAGCAGGGATCACGCAAATCACGTGATGCGTAAATTTACCAGATACGAGAAAATCAAAGGTATTGTATTTTTTGCAAAAAATTCAATAAAAAATAATATAACAATGAATCCAGTCAAGTCATTTTTGCTCTTGGTCGAAGATGACCTGAATTTTGCCAATTGGGCGCAAGCTGAGCTCAGGCGTGATTGCGCAGATTTGACGGTCGTGATGTTTCATGACTTGGTATCCGCGCGTACTTGGTTGGCCAGTTCCGATGCAGAGCATTTGGCTTTGGCGGTGGTCGATTTGCATTTGGGTCAAGAGTTGGGGGTGGACTTGATCGCTCAGTTGCATCAAAGCCATTCAAGTGTGCCTTTGTTGGTCTTGACTTCGGTGGATGCGCCACAAGAAGCTCTGTCCGCTATCCGTGCCGGAGCGCAGGGCTATGTGCTCAAAAGCACAGTGGACAAAGAGCTCAGCCGGGCTGTGGCGCAATTGCGTGCAGGCGGCTCGCCCATCAATCCCGGAATTGCATTTCAGCTGTTGGCGGAGTTTCGCGCTGTCGAGGCGACAGTGTCTGATGCCACTTCATCGCTGGATGATGCGCTGTCTATGTTGGCCACCAAGCTGTCTCAGCGCGAGACCGATGTGCTCAAGCTGGTCGCTCGCGGCTACGCTGACAAGGAGGTGGCGATACGTTTGGGCATTTCACCCAGCACGGTAGATACCCATGTGCGTGCGATCTTTCGCAAATTCAGTGTCAATTCCCGGTCACAGCTTCGTCGCGTGATCGGGGGTTGAACGCACCGCTGTCTGGTGCATCTCTTCTTCTGTATCGCTGATTTTGGTTCCTCACGTGTTTTGCGTGATGGTGTCAATTGAATCAATTGATGAAAATAATTCCATCAAATTGGTTGTTTGCAACATTTAATATTGATTTAACTAATTTGGATGAATATGTTGAAAAAAGAATTCGTGATGTGGGCCATCGCCGTACGCGTGAGTGAGCGTGTGGGTGGGTGTCGCTCGGTCGGCTTGGTGTTGGGTGTGCTGAGTTTGTTGATGACGATGCAGGTGCAAGCCAATGGTTACGGCGAAAGCGGCAGTTGGGGCTTTCAGACGCAGCAAGACAAAGTCAACAAGGCCTATGTCCTGGACATGATCGAGAAGAAGAGAAATGGCTACTACAACGCCATCAAGTCGACGTACAACTACAACACCTATATTGATAAACAGGTCAATTGTTCTTTGTCGTCGGTGACGACCGGTACCTCCGGTAGCAATGGCCTGCAAGCATCGGCGTCGTCCCCTGTTTTGAACAACACGGGGACGACATCGACCAGTGCTGCAGCGAACTCGGCCAGTAATGGTTTATCACAATCGAGTCTGACAGGGGTTTTCAATACCAACGCCACACCGCCGGGCAGCTTGAGCAATGCTCAAAGCAGTTCGGGTGCGCTCAATTCCAGTATCTCTGGTGCCAGTAATACGGCCAGCACAGGCCAGGTGGCGGCCAATGGCGGCACGACCGATCAGGTGCTCAATTCTCAGCAGTCCAATTCGGGCGTTTTGACTTCCTCGATCAGTGCCAGTACGGCTTGTGCCGGTTCGCTGCCCTGATTGCACATGCCCCAAGGTTCACACATGTACCGCACACCCTTTTGTCGAACGCTTGAAGTTCTCAGCTTGCTGGCTGCGATAGTCACCATGGCTGGTTGCAGCATGATCGGAATCAAACCCTCAGAATCAGAACCGCAGCCAGCCAAAGAGGCTTCGGTCATGACAGGCAGCTCTTCGCGCAATAACACCACGCCGATGGAGCCTGCCTTTGCTTGCTTGGCCAAGGCTTACGGCGCTGTGAGGGTGCCCGTGGTCTCCATCACGGTGGGTGATGTGAAGGATTACACCGGTAAGTACAGTCAGGCCGAAGGCAATGCCATCACGCAGGGCGGTTCACTCATGCTTTATTCCGCGCTGGGCAAAATGGGCCGCAGTGTGCGTTTGCAAGAACGCTTTGACACACGCATTGCCGAGCTTGAGCTGGCCTATGCTGATCGCCGACAACTGGGTGATGGCCAACTGCACACGGTGGAAGCGGGCAAGCCGAATGTGCCGTGGGTGCCTTATTTCGGGGGGTCGATTTTGCGCAGCGATTACTACATCGTTGGCGGCATCACCGAGGTCAACTACAACATCCAATCGAGGGGAGCCGAGTTCGGCGTCTCGTCCATTGGCGCCAAAGTCCGTACCTTCACCATGAATGTGGGCGTGGACTTGCGCATCGTCGATTCGCGCAGCCTGGTGGTTGTCAAGACTGTCAGTATGCAAAAACAGATCACAGGGACAGAAGTGGGGGCCGGCATCTTCCGCTTTTTTGGTACCGAACTGCTGGATGTGAACATGGGCTCCAAAAACCAGGAGCCCCTTCAGTTGGGTGTGCGCACCACCATCGAGCACGGTTTGCTGGAGTTGCTCGGGGCGGTCAGTGGTCTGAGCCCGCAGCCTTGTGTGGACTATTCGCTCAAGGGCCTTCGGACACCTGAAGAGTTGCAAATGGCCATTGACGAGACCACCAAGCCCTTGCTGCAAGCGGCAAGCGAGGCTGCGATGGCAGCCAGGCCAGCACCGGCCCCATCCGTCACGGCCCCCAATACAGAGTCTTCTGCAGAAGCGGCCATGCCTGTGCCTGTGAATGCTGCTCAAAACAGCGGCAAGGCCGGGTCCAATGGGACTTTGAGCATTCAATTTGAACCTAACAAATCCGTACTCGATGGCTCGGCCATGAGTGCGCTGGCCGATATTGGCAAAGCGCTGGCTGAAGACAAGCAAAAAGTTCTCAGACTCGAACTGCTCACGCGCGAAACAGAAAACCTGCCCTCTGCTCAACGCCGGCAATTGGCGCAAGACCGAGCCAAAGCCGTCAGTGATGCTTTGGTTGCCACTGGCGTGCAAGCAGGTCGCATCGCCATTGAGTGGTTACCTGATGCGGGCTCCGCCATTCAGCGTCAAGGCGCTGGCATGCAAATTGTTGCGCGTCTGAAAGTCACCGAAGCCAAAGCCGGTAGCGGTTGGTAAATGTTTTTTGTCGAATTGAAATTATCTGGGCCATCAGGCCTGCAAAACCAGGAGTCACAGCATGAGTGTCAAAAATAAAACTTCCCTGAAGACAGCCAAAGTCTGGCAACGCCATGCCTTGGCGCAAGCCTGCTTCATGGTGACTGCTGGTCTTTCTACAGCTGCGTTGGCCGTGAACGCCACACCAGGCGCTTCTTTTAACGAGGTCACTGCTGATGTTGGACAGTCTTGGTTTGGTGGCTACAACGCTCCGCTGAGGCTGAATCAATTCGGTATCGGTCAGGTGACTTTGGATGTAAATGGTGATCCACTGTCTGGGGGGATTTTGTCTGGCATCGACATCTTCAGCAATGTCACTGGCGGCTTGCGCTTGCCTGTCAATATCAACAACAACAGTTTGCTGGTCTATTCGTACGGTAACCAAAACGCCGGCGCGAACGACATGTCGTTGGCAAATTTGGCCATGATCAATGCCAATCAGGATGGGCAGTTGGCACTCAATTTGCAAAAGTATTCAGCTCTGTCCGATGGCAATGGTGGTTTTGTGAGTCAAAGTGCTTTGGCTTTGACGAAAGATTCCAGTCTTTACATCACCCAATCGGGCAAACCTTCTGCACCTTTGTCTTTGTCGGGTAACAGCGTCACGGCCATGCTGATACTCAACACGGTTGACACCACCCTTGCGGGCGCAACAGCCGCAGGGTACACATCGACCACGCAAGGCTTGAGTGATGTCACTTATGGCGACACCAACAGCGCAGGCACTGCTTCTGTGTGGGGCACAAGTGGCAGTGTGAACCTGAGTAACCTGCAAACCACTTTCAATACTTATGGCACGGCCAAACTGGATGACGTGAGTGCCAAGATCACCGTCAAGGAAACTGTTGCAGTCGCTGGTGTGTCGAGGCTGTCTGACAACATCAGCCTCAACAACAACAGCTTCACAGCGAGTAACACCAATAACGCGGCCACCAGCGTTTTTGACGCCTCGGCCGCTTCTTCTGCTTTCACGGGTTCAGTGTCGGTTACCAATATTCAGGCCACCAAAATCAGTGACAGCTCTACCCAATTGGCCAATGTGAGCTATGGCGACATCAAGGCTGATCTGCGCAATACCACCGCCACTGAAAGTCTGCTGACGGGGGGGCTCAATGTCAACGCCAACACCGTCTCTGCCAAATTGACTGGCAATGCCGCAGGTGCTCGCAACAGTGCTGGCAATATCATGGCAGGCAATGCCATTTTGTTCGAGGGCAGTGCCGACATCACGGGGAGTACCGCCCCCAAAGCATTGGGGGCCTCAGGTGCTGCGCACATGTCGAGCATCACCAGTGGTTCTGCCACAGGTAAAGCAGATTTGTTGGTCAACAGTGTGCAGCGTAATTCAGGCAACACCTTTGCGGCCAACGTCGATACATCGGTGATGTACGCCAAGGTTGATAAGCTGGATGGTGGCAGCATCAACCAGAACGACAACACCCAGGCTGTCACGGCCAGTGCCAATTTGGCCGGTAACCTGATCAGTGCGGGTGCTTTGACCAGCATCGGCAGCATCGTCGCCAATGCGGCAGTGATCAACACCCAAGCCAATGCCGCCGTGGATGTCACCGCCAGTGTGCAGGATTCATCGCAGTCGGTCACGGTTGGAGCAGCAAGCAGTGATGCCGCCATCAACGGCAATGTCAATGTCAACGGCAACAACATCACAGCGGCAGTGGAAGGCAATGCATCCACCTCGACTTTGGTGCTCAAGGCCAGCAACCTCACGGTCGGCGGCAATGGTGACAGCACGGTGCAGTTGGTGCCATCTGCCACAGGCGCCGGTGTGGTGGCTCGGTCAGGGTTGGCCGCATCGGTTCTGAGTTTGCAAAAGAACGATGGGGTGCAACTGACTTCCAGCAATGAAGGCAACAGCATCAGCGCGAAATTCAACAATCAACTGGATGTGCCAGCCTCGCGGGCCATCAGTGGTAGCCAGGTCAACCTCAACAACAACAACTTGTTGTCCTCTGCCGCAGGCAACTCGGCCAGCAATGGGGTGACCCTGAACGCGTCCAACGCCACAGGCCTCAATGCGGGTCTGGGCAACAGCCAATACATCAACAACGCCAGCGAGATCACGGCCAATGCCGGTTTTGATGCATCGTTGTCTGTGGAGATCGCGGTTGCCAATGTGAGCGCCTCGGCTGTGAGCATGAATGGCAACACCCAAAGCGCCACCGCGAAGGCAAACACTGCCAACAACGCCATGAGCGTGACCGCTGCCAATGCCAGTGGATTGGACGTGATTGCCAATGGCATGTTCAGCGGTTCCAAGCCATTGAGTGAGGCGTCTGATGCCAATGGTGCGGGCGGTGTCAAAACCAATGCCGATTTTGCCTTGGCGAATGCCCAGGCCGACAGTGGCAGTACCATCAAAGGTGCGTTGGTAGGCAGCAGCAAAATCACCACAGGTTCTGTGAGCGATGCATCCACGTTGTCCGCCAACAGCAACAACTTGACCACATCGGGCAGTGTCAACACCGCAGGCAATGCCTTGAGCCTGAACATTGGCAATATGAACGGCATGGTTGCAGGACTGAGTTCGGCACAAAGCACAGCCAATTCGGTGGCCTCGGCCTCTACCACCGGTGAAGTGTCTTTGAACACGGCCGTTGTCACAAGTTCCAGCCTGACGCTCAACAGCAACAAGGTCAGTGCCTCCGCTTCTGCCAACACCGTCACCAACAGCCTTGATTTGATCGCGACGACGGCTGCCGGACGGGACATTAACCTGAGCACTCCCGATGCGGGCACTACGTGGTTCAACGAGGCCAGCGCGAGCATCGCCAGTGGCAAGGCTTCGGTGGCCGCCGATTTTGCGCTGAGCAACAACCAGAAAATCACGGCCACCAGCCTTGACTTTGCCGCCAGAACGGTGTCCGGCATCAACGCCGTCACAGGGACGTTGATCGATTCATCACTTGGCGTCAACAACAACAACACCTTGGCAAGCGTCAGTGGCAACAACGCCAGCAACAGCATCAATTTGGCAGTAAGCACCCTGAGCAAGCCCAATACAGGCTTGTCTTCCCTGCAAACCATGGGCAGTACCGCCAGTTTCATGGCGTCGGTCAATGACGCATCCGATCTGGTGGCGACCGGTGTAGCCAGTGGGGCAGCCAACAATGCACAAGTCTCTGTGGACGGCAACACGGTCAAAGCCTCTGCGCTGGGCAATGTGGCAAGCAACAGCATTGCATTGACTGGCACCAATGTCACAGGTTCTGATGTGGCTTTCAATGCGCCTGTGGTGTCCACCGATGTGGCGGGTCAGGCTGTCAATGCCTCTGCCACTGTGGCTTTGGCCAGTTTGCAAACCAGCAACGGCAATGCCATGACGGCCAACTTGGGCGATCTCGCAGCGTCCCAGATTGCACTGGTCTCCGGTGCGGTGAGCAACGCTTCCAGTTTGAGTGCAACAGGCAACGCCATGGCCACACAGGTCTACAACAACAGTGCCAACAACAGTGTGGCCCTGAATGCGACCAATCTCAACAAGATGACGGCTGGGCTGGCGTCTGGCCAATCCGTGACAGCCTCGGGTGCAGAGCTGAAGGCCAGCACAACAGGCCTGGTCAAAATTGATACAGATGCTGTTTCTGGTGGCTCCAGCCTCACCGGCAACAACAACGCGCTGAGCGCCCTTGTGGTTGGCAACTCCGCGGGCAACAGCCTCAGTGTGACCGCCACCAGCGCGTCAGGCCGAAACACCAGTCCCGGCGAATCTGCGTTTGCAGACGCCAACAACACTTTGGCGAGAGTCGATTTTGCATTGGTTTCCGAGCAGGCCATGATCCAGTCTGTCTTGAATGCCACCACACAAGGCGCTGTAAAAATCAACACCAACGAGGGCGCAATCACGGACTCGGCTGCCACGCTCAATGCCAACAGTTTGACGTCCTATGCGAGTGCCAACAACGTCAGCAATGCATTGAGTCTGGCGACTGCCAACTTGAGTGCCGCTACGGCAGGCCTGGTCAACAAGCAGCAATTGAATACGAGTGTTGATGTGCCGACCACCGTCACCGCCACCACTCAGGGCTCTGAAGTTGCTGTGAGCGCTGGCAATTTGAGTGCAGCACAAATCAGCCTGATGGGCAACACGGTCAAAGCCATGGCCTTGGGCAATGAGGCCAGCAACCAGTTCAGCGTGATCGGCACCAATGTCACCGCAGGCACCGTGAACCTGGACAATGCGAACACACAAACGCCTGCTGCTGTGGACGCTGGTTTGGCCATGGTCAGCCAGCAAGACAGTTTCAATGCGCAGATCCGCTCGATCAACGGTACAGCGTTAGATCCAAACAACATCAAGGTGTCTTTGGGCGCTGTCGGTTCTGCATCGAATGTGGCCTTGAGCAACAACACCGTCTCAGCCACAAGCTATACGAACAATGTGACCAACGGCATGAGCCTGACCGTGACCAACCTCACGGGCATGACCGCCGGTTTGGCAAGCGGTCAGTACGCGACAGCAGTAAGCGAGAAAACCACAGCTCAAACGGTTGGCAACATCACGGCAGACATGTCGTCGGTTTCTGGTGCATCCAATGTCACACTCAGCGGTAATGCGATCACCGCTTCGAGCAACGTCAACCATGCAGGCAACAGCTTGCAGATTCAGGCCAACCAGATCAGCGGGCGCAATGCCATTGATCCTCAGGCATATGCCAATGACTCTGCAAGAGTGAATGCAGACCTGTCTTTGGCCAATCGGCAATACACTTCTGGTGATGGAGATCTGGCTGCGGCCAGTGTGACCGGTCGAGTTTATGCCAATGGCAACGGAGGTGATTTGTCGGCCTCGTCTTTGAGTGTCAACGCGAACAGTGTGATTGCCAATGTCAACGGCAGCAACGCCAACAATGCCCTCGGTGTCAATGCCTCGGGGCTGACCAAAGCTTCTTTGGGCCTGGCCTCGGGCCAATACACGGAATGGGCCAATCTCAAATCAGAGGTCGTTGCCGACATCGGGGTCGATTTTGCTGCAATGTCTGGTGGCAATCTGACGGTCAATGGCAACCAGATCAAGGCCTCATCGGTGGGCAACACCGCTGGCAACACCTTGGGCCTGGCGGTCACCAACGCCACGGGGGCCGATGGCATTTTTGTGGTGACAGCCAATGCTGGTGCGACCAGCACAGTGGCTCAGGCTTATGCAGATTTCGGCATGGCCAACAGCCAAACCTTGGCGAACAGTGCCATTGAGGCCAAGACCGGTGTCATGGGTGACGCGCCTGTTACCGTGGGTCTCAAATTGAGTGACAGCACCAGTGGCAGTGCCGCTGTTTCCTTGAATGCCAATACCTTGGCGGCCAATGCTTACGCCAACAGTGCCAGCAATGCCGGCACCGTGCGGGCCAGCACACTGGACAACTTCAGCATCGCATCGGCCAACGCGCAAAGCGCCACAGACACAAACGTCAGCGCCAAGACCCATGGTCGGGTTTTCGCTGATATCCAGGATGTCACGGGCTCGAATGTGGCGGCCAATGGCAACCAGATCGCCAGCTTGGCCATGACCAATTTCGCGACCAATTCGCTGGATGTGAATGCGACGACGATGACCGCTCGCTCGCAAGCGCCAGCGACTGGTTTGACAAGTCGAGAAGTCAACGCAGACATGGCTTTGGCCAACACGCAAGTCATGAGCGGTGCGCCAGTTGCCGCGCTGACGCATGGTGAACTTGACCTGTCCACGAATGGCGGAGCTGTCAACAACGGCAGCCTCAGTATGAATACCAATGCCGTGACCGCCTATGCCAGTGGTAACCAGGCGGCCAACAGCATGGGGCTGGCCGTCACGAACCTGAACGCAGCGACCGCAGGGCTGTTGTCTGTGCAGTCACTTGCTTCAGGGTCGACGGTGGGTGCCACGACCACCGGTGAGGTATCGCTCAGTGCTGGAAACATCACCGCGCAGTCCAATGTCAACCTCAATGGTAATCTGATCAAATCCACAGCTTTGGGCAATTTCGCCAGCAATCAGTTGCTCTTGACGGGGAGCAATGCCCAGAGCAGCGCCACTTTGAGTGGTTCCACCATTAATGGTGACAACTCAGCCGCAGATCTGACCGTGGCCAACTTCCAGAATGCCAATGCTTCTGCGGTCAGCGCGATCACGCGACAAGGTGATTCACCGACTTCGCGTTATCAATTGCAAATGACAGTGTCAGGTATCGACACCGGCACTGCGTCCGTGAACAACAACGCCATCGCAGCATTGGGGTATGTCAACAATGCGGTCAACACCTTGGGCATGGGGGTCACCAATTCCGGCAATTTGAATGCCGCAGTGGTGAACTTGCAAAAAGCCGAGGACGCAGCGAACGCAAGTGCTTCTGCCCTGGGTCAAGTTTCGTTGCTTGCCAGTGCTGCTGTTGACACCGCCAGTTTGGCTGTCAACGGCAACGTGATCAGTGGTGCCGCTTACAGCAACTCATCCACCAACACGTTGGTGGTGACGGGCACAGAAGTTGTGGGACGCGGTGTGACTGATCGATTGGTTCGGGCGGATACGAATATTGCCTACCCTGCATTGTTGAAAACCGATTTCGCTCTGGCCAACTCGCAATACAGCAATACCTCCAGCACTGCAGATACTCAGGGCGGCGTGGCCATGACGACGGGTTCGAATTCCGTTGACAGCAGCAGCTTGAGCTTGAACAGCAACAGCATCACCGCTTATGCCAGCAGCAATGCGGCCACCAACCAGCTGGATATGACGGCCACCCGTTTGTCGCAAGCCAGTGCGGGCTTGGCATCGATCCAATCGGGGCAGGGCGCCAACGTGACTGCGACAGTGGACGGCAGCGTCGGCATGACGGCAGGTGCCGTGGCATCGGGCACCCTCAGTGCGAACAACAACACCATCAAATCGACGGCGCTGGGGAATGTGGCCAGCAATGCCCTGAATTTGACCGGAAACACGGTGACCAGCACTGGCAGTGGACTTATTGAGGCGTCAGCGGCCATGGATGGACGTGCGACAGTGTCCGCCGATTTGGGCTTGAGCAACAGCCAAACCCAAACGGGTGCGATGAGCGCAAGCACCACCGGCACGGTGAACATTCAGGCGTCTGGCGCCGTGAGCGATTCGACGCTGAGTCTGAGTGCCAACAGCATCAAATCGACCGCACAGGCCAACAGTGCCAGCAACGATTTGACGCTGAACGTGACCCAACAAAATGGCATTTCCGCCGGCATTGCATCTCGTCAAGCCAACACTGGCGCTGTCAGTGCGACCACAACCACGCCAAATGGCGCATTCGGGATTGCCGTTACAGACGTGGCCAATGCATCGGCCAATGCATCGCTGATGGTGTCAGATAACACGGTTTCGGCTGTGGCGGGTAAAAACGAAGCCTTCAACACCCTCACGGTCAGCGGTGCCAATTTGCTGGGTCGTGCTGTAACCCCTGTCACGAATTTGGCGGTCGGTACTTCCAGCGTCAGTGGTGCAGCTTTTGCGGTGATGAACGAGCAGGCTGCAGCCAGCGATGTGACGGCATCGGTGAATGCGGGCGCCAGCGGGGTGAGCATTTCTGGCCCCTTCACGGGTGGCACTGTGGCCATGAGCGGCAACACCGTCTTGGCCAGCGCCAATGCCAACACCGCTGCCAACACCTTGAGCTTGGCTGCCACCAACAGTCTGGAAGCCTCGGGGGTGGTCAACAACGTTCAAAGCCTGGCCGGAAGTGCCAATATATCGGCCACGGTGGAAACCAGCTCCGCTCTGAGTGTCGATGCAGGAGCATCTGGCAATGCCGTCGCAGTTACCGGCAACCTGGTGAAGGCTGCCGCTTCTGCCAACGTGGCCACGAACGTGCTCAATGCCTCAGCGTCGAACAACATATCCAACTCATCGGGCACAACGGGTACGCCGACCTTTGCGGTGCTGAACTCCCAACACACAGGTTCTGGTTCGTCGGTCTCGTCGGCCATCAATGGTTTCAACATGGGTGGTACGCAGATCAATGGTGCCTTGAACGGCAGCGGATCCGTTCCTGTCATGGGTAATGTGGTTCAGTCGGTCGCCTATGGCAACTCAGCCACCAACGCCGTACAGGTCAGTGCTTTGCCTGCAGGGATGAACACGGCCAGTGCCTCGATTACCAACGTGCAGTACAACCTGGCCTCGATTTCATCGAGCATCAGCGGTGTCTCTGTGCAAGGCAGTGGTGTCAACACCTCAGGTACTGCCGGCGTGAACATCAGCGGCAACAGCATTGTGGCCATGGCTGTGGGTAACCGCGCGGTCAATGCCGGCACTGGCCGTTGATGGCCGTGAGGGCCTGAATGGATAAAAACCTTTCAGGCCCTGTTGGGTTCAGGGCAGTGATTTCAGGGAACGGGATGCGAACAAGAACACGATGGACGAACGTGATCGTCGAGCAAGCCGATGTTCAGCGCTTGCGTGCCAGACGGGATGGTGCCCTCTGGCCCCATGGGCGTGTCTGTGCCAATGATTTGGTGGGTGAATGTCGATAAGTAAATGCGCTCATTTTGGGCTGACTGCGTTGGTCAGCCTTTTTTCCTTGGGGATGACCTCTTTGCAGGCGTCGGATCTGATCGATCCCGCCTCACGTCTACAGAATGATTTGCGCCGTGCAGAGCGTGCCATGCCACCCTCTGCCCCTGCAGCGCAACTTGAGAGATTGGATGCATTGCCGCTGCCCGAGGTGCCGGCGCTCAAAGGTCAGATTTTTTTGCGCGAAGTGCTTTTTTCACCCAGTCAATTGCTCAGTGAAAAACAACTCGGTGATGTGGTGCGGCCATACATTGGTCGTGATGTGGGCAGCGATGACCTCAACGCTTTGTTGCGCGACATTCAGGCGTTGTATTTGGCGTTGGGCGTGCAATCGGCTGTACCGGTGGTGCCCCCGCAAGATTTGCAAACCGGAGTGGTGAAAGTGCTTTTGGTGGAAGGTACTTTGGGGCAGGTCAAGTTTGCGGGCAACAACAAGCCAGATCCTGCATGGCTTGGGCCATGGTTTGATTTGAAACCGGGTGAAGTAATCCAACCGGAACCCTTGACTCGACGGTTGGATATCTTCAACGCCAGCAGCGATTACACCGCTGAGGCGCAATATGTGGCGGGACAAACATTTGGCACCAGTGACCTGGAAGTCACGGTCTCCGATCTGGCCAACACGCAATATTGGGCCATGGGCGAATTGCCAGGCGTCGGCTCAGGCCGTACCTTGGGCAACAGCCTGATCGTCGGCTTTCGGCATTACCCGGTCTCTTCAGTGGGGGGGCGCATTGATGGCATGGCCATTCAGGGACCGACAAGCACTACGGTCAGCCTTTCGGGCGGTTTGCCCATTGGGCAACAAGGCTGGCGACTGGGTGCGAATGCGTCGACTTCACGCTCGCGTACGGTGTTGGCATCCACCGATCCTTCTAAAAGCGATTTGTTGATCGAAGGCGCATCCAGCGTTTTCTCTCTGGAGGTGGTTCGCCATTTGTATTTCATGCCAGGGCAGATGTGGAGGCTTTCAGGTGCCTTGTCGCAAGTGCATTCGAATTCGCAGGCGGCGGGTGCCACGCTGTCTGATCGCTCAGTGCAACGTGCCACGTTGGCCGCATCGACCGATTGGGTGGTGGATCCAGCCTCAGGCGCCGAGCGTGCCACTTTTCGTGGCGCCTTGAACAGTGCCAAAGGGCCTGCCAATTCTTTCTCTTATGTCGAGGTGTTTGGCACTCTGGCCTATCGCTTGGCAGGGGCACAGGGACCAGTTGTGCGCGCCAATGCACAAGCGCGCTTTCTGGACAGTCGCACGCCCGATGTGTCGGATGTTTGGCTCGCCGGTGGAAGCGCCTCGGTGCGAGGCTTTGATCTGGGCGCCATTTCAGGTCGCAGTGGCCAATCCTTGCAGATGGCCCTGTACCAGCCCTTGCCCTGGAAAGGCGTGGACACCCCAGAGGCTTTTGTTTTTGTGGACCAAGGCCGTGCCGTCAAGGACGACATGGCGCACCGCATTGGTTCGGCGGGTGTGGGTCTGCAGTTTCAGATTGATCGCCGCTGGGCGATCGAAACCGCATTGACACACCAGACCCAGGGCTTTCAAGGACCGCGCACCCGTGCCCTTATCAAGGCCAGCGCCGCGTGGTGAGCCCTCATTTTTTATTCAAGGAATCGACATGACTGACAAAAAAACAACTGCACCCGAATTCACCATCTTGCATCGCGAAGCACACCGCCTGCTCAAGTACAACCGCGCAGAGCGCGACATGCGCTGGGTTCAAGGTCTGATCACGGTCACGCTGGCTGCGTCTGAAATGCCATCTGCTGCACTGGCGTTTCCTTGTGTCATGACCCATTCGGAATCAGGGGGGCGCTTGCTGGCCATCACAGGGCTTGAGCAAGGCAGAAACCTGTTTGTCAATGACAAAGGCCACTGGCAAGGCGAGTATTTGCCTGCTGTGCTGCGGACCTGGCCCTTTCGATTGCTGGACCAAGAAGATGAAGAAGGTTCACGCCCGATTGCTGTGCAACGTGATGCGTTGAACCTGACCCAAGGCGATGATTTGTTTGACGACAAAGGGCAGGAAATGCCCTGGTTGCAAGGGGTCATGAAAGACCTGGTGGCATTGGATGCGGGCGAGACCACCACCAGCGCCATGGTCAATGCCTTGCACGCTGCCGGTGTGTTGACCGAACGCGCCTTGCAAGCGGTCTTGCCCAACGGCCGTCAGATGGAACTGACCGGTTTTTTGAGTGTGGACGAGCACAAGCTGCATGGTCTGGAAGACAAAGTCCTGGCCGATTTGCACCGTCAGGGCGCATTGGCCATGGCCTATTTGCATTTGCTGTCCCTGCGTCAATTCAAGGTCTTGATGGACAAGGCCGCAGCGCAAGAACCTCAAGAGGCCAAAGTTCAAACATCCAAAGAAGAAACCGCTGCGGCTTAAAACGCAGCCATTGCCACTGAATGCCAACGACCACACCATCTGGGTGTGCGTCACTGAAAGTCGAACATGATCCGAGCCCCACGCTACTCCACAAAGACCTTGGCTGACCGCCTGGTACGGCGCAAAGCGTGGGTTGCGCGCAGGCGCTTGCTGGTGCGGGTGCGCCCCATGGCCTTGGCTGCGGCTGTGGCCCTGGGTGCCACCAGCCCCATGGTGCTCGGTCAAACGGTCATCACCCCGCTCAAAGGCACAGGCCAGACCAATACGATCATCAGCACCCAGGGCAATCAGACCACAGTCACCACCCAAAGCCTGCGCGACGGCAATGCCTTCAGCACCTACTCGAACTTTGCAGTCGGCCAGGGCGATCAGGTCAAGATGCTGGTCCCCCAAGGCGCCAACTGGTGGGTCAACATCGTGCGCGATGCGCAGGTGCGCGTGGATGGTCGATTGGAGAGTCGCCTGGCCAATGGCAGCATCGGTGGCAACTTGCTGTTCATCGACAGCCACGGTTTCGCCGTTGGCCCGCAAGGCCAGATTGATGCAGGCCGTTTGACTTTTGCTGCACCCTCGACCACCTATGTGGATGGCTTGCTGGGCAGTCTCCAGAATGGCGGTTTGTCGGGTGCCAGCGTGGGCAGCGTGCTCGCTGGACAGTTTGACCGTTCGGCCACTGGCAGTGTGAACATTCAGGGCCGCATCAATGCGGCAGAAGGCGTCACGCTCATGGCCGGTCATGGTGGCACCGACACCCATGCGGTGACGGTGTCGGGTCAGGTGGTGGTCAATGGCCGTGTGGCGGGATCAGCGGTCAACCTCGGCGATCTGAAATCCTTGATGCCCATGCAAGACGTGGACGGTGTGATCGACATCACCACGCCCGGCTCCATCATGTTGGGCGGCATGTTGATTTCGGACAGCGCACAGTTCACCCGCGCCGGTGCGGTGCGTGTGGTGGCGGGGCAGGACATCCTGGTCACGGCCAACGCCAAAGTGTCGGCATCCGGTGCGGCAGCGTCAGGCCAGGCTGGCGGTCAGGTGGCCTTGATGGCACACCGCGACATCGCCAACGAAGCCGGGGCCCAGCTGCATGCCCGGGGCGATGGCGCCGGTGCAGGCGGTGCCATCGAGTACTCGGGCCTGGGCTTCATGAAGCTTGACGGCATGCATTTCGATGCGGGCAGCCAAAGTGGTGCGAGCGGGCAGATTGTGCTGGACCCGAGCGTGGCCGAAGTCTCGGGCACCACTTTGACCGGTGGCGGCAACATCAGCTACGACACACCCAGCGGTGGTGACAAAATCACCGTCAAAAGTGGCGCCATCATCAACACCCGCAAGGTGGCCGATGGCGCTGACGCGACCGATGCCACTGTCTTGTCGACCGGCAACAGCGGCAGCATCACGATCACCTCACCCAACATCGTCATCGAGTCGGGTGCAGTGCTCGATGCCTCGGTCAAGAACAGTGTGTCCAGCACTTACAGCGCAGGTGACATCAAGCTGATCGCCAAACAAAGCAGCAATTGGGGCACCTTTGTCAGCTTGTCGGATGCCAATGCATCGATCAACGTGGCGGGTACGGTAAAAGCCCGCGACATCAACATGCTCGCGTCGATCGAGTCCGAGGCCGTGTACGGTGGTGCTTTGGGGGCCTTTCAGGATGGCTTGGCCGACATGGCCCTGACGTTGCTCGGGTCTCCGATCAACATGCGCCTGGCCTATGTGCAGGCCAAGGGCAATGCGCAGGTCACCTTGGCGCCAACCGCTGTGGTGAATGCCAGCCGTGACCTGGACATCACGGCCAAGGCCGATCGCTATGCCGGTGCCGAGCAGCAAATGGAAGGCTCGTCCAAAGCCAACCTGGGCGCTGCATTTTCGCGTGTGCTGGGCACCACCGAGGTGGATGTGCAGTCCGGTGCCCAACTGTCGACAGGCCGGGACATGAGTTTGTTGGCCGCCTCCAAAACCAAGTTGCTGATGAACACCTCTGCGGTGGGCACGACCGATGCCAACACCGGGGCTGCCAATGTGGCTTCCATCATTTTTGCGGGCTCGCTGTCGGATGTGACGACGCGTGTGAAGGTGGGGGCCGATGCGGTACTTAACGCGGGTAACGATCTGAATGTGCAGTCTTACCATTCTGGGCAATACAACACGTCGGCCGAGGTCAATGTGTACGGCAACGGCACGGCGGGTGTGGTGGGGGCTTTGTCCTTGCAAAAGTCGGACACCAGCACGCAAATGGACGGTCAAGCCACCGCAGGCGGTGAAGCCCGCCTGACGGCCATGAACTTTGTGTCCAAGAGCGCCGTCTCGGCCACGTCGGCCAACAGCAGTGAAGATCCACCTTTCGAGCTACCGCCTACGCTGGAGACCAGCAATGCCGATGCCCAAAAAAACCTGGTCACTGAATTCATGAAAGTGGCGGCACTGGTGGCCGCAGCCCAGGAGTCTTCGACGGGCAACAGCTCGTCTGCTGGCTCACCTTCCTTGCGCTTGGCCGGTGCCCTGGCCTGGGGCGAGTCGAACCACAGCACGCGCTCCACCTTGGGCGCAGGGGCCAGTCTGGTCGCGACGGGCAATGCCATCATCGATGCGCAAACCCTGGCGGGTGCAGTTCAGGGCACAGCGATGGCCGAGGCCACCTCCAAAACATCGGGTGCCGATGCCACCCCGGTGTCCCTGAGTGCTGCCTTCAACTACAACAGCAATAACTTCGACACACAGTCCCGTGTGGGAAAAAACGCGACCCTGACGGGTTCTCATGTGGCTGTCAACGCGAACTTCGACATGCCCGAGTTCTACACCGAAGGCCTGCCATTCACCTGGGACAACCCGATCGATGTTTATAAAAACCTGGTCGGGGGACTGAACCCGTTTTTTGAAGGTTTCAACACCCGCGTGGCGGCCAAGTCGGCTGCGCAGAACCTGGCCGCGGCCGGTGCCGTGAGCCTGTCGTTCAACAAGAACAACACCGTGGCCTGGGTGGACAGCGATGCGCGGGTGACCGCCACCAGCACCAGCCCCGACGCCTGGTCCTACACCATCAAAGAGGTGTATTTCGACTCGGACATTGAACCCCTTCTGATCGGCAATGACCCCTACCGCCTGGACAAGAGCATTCGGGTCATCAACGAATACGCCAGCGAGACCCGCGATGTACTCAAGGCCGACGGCTCGTCCACTGGCGTGACGCTCGATGAAATCAGCATCGATCACGCTCTGAGGGCGGCGGTGGAGGTCCGGGCTCAAAACCATGTGCAGACGCTGCATTCGGCCGGTGGGGAAGCCCCTGAGGGTGGAGCCAGCGGTCTCGCAGTGGGGGGCACGTTTTCCATGGTCGATCGCCAAAACACGGCGGTCTCCGGCATCGCCGATCGGGCGGTGATCAGTGCCAAGTCCTTGTCTGTGGAAGCCCTCAACAGGGAATGGCTGCTCACCGTCTCGGCCACCGCCGGGGCAGGCGATGGCGTGGCCGCCAATGGCATGGCTTCTTACAACAAACTCAGTGAAACCGCGCAGGCCTCGATCAGCCGCGAAGCACGGGTCACCGTCACTGGCGATGTGGATGTGAAAGCCGATCTGTCGCTGTGGAGCTACGGCATCAGTGGAGCCGTCACCAAGAGTTCCAACTCGGGGGTGGGCATTGGCCTGGCGCTCAATGACATCAAGGCCAACACCAAGGCCTACATCGGCGACAACGACAGCGATGCGGGTGGCACCGACACGACGGAAGGTGATGCTGGCTTTGTGCGCTCAAAGGCCTTGTCGGTCTTTGCTCATAATTCGGGCGAAGTGGGTGCTGTGGGTATCGCCGGAGCCATGGCGGGGGGCACGGCCAAACCTGGATTGGCCAACAAGGCCAATGCCAGCTCCAGTAGCTCGCAGGCCAAGGCGGGCGGAGGCAGCACATCGCCCTTGTCTTCGGCTTTGAGCGGAGCGCAATCGCAAAGTGGTTCTTCGGGGGGCAGCTCCAGTTCGGGCAGCAGCACACCGCCGCCGTTCTCAGTGGCGGGTGCGGGTGCAGTGGTCACCAATTTGACCGACATCGATGCCACAGCGCTGATCGAGGGGGCGGTGATCAAGGGCGTGGACCTGGATGCGACCCGGGTCAGCGTGCGTGCCATCTCCAACTTGGTGCAAGTGAGTGTGGCTGGTGGCGGCGCGCTGAGCATGGCCAAAAACACCAGCACCACCTTCAGTTCGGCCATTGCCGGTGCGGTGGCCATCCAGTCTTCGGACGACGATGCCACGGCCCGTATCAAGGACAGCACCTTGACGCAACTGGCCGACGAGTCGGATGCGTTGACGGTGGAAGCCCTCAAGAGTGGTGAGCGCACCGCAGTGGCCACCGGCATTTCGGTGAATCTGTCCAAAGGCAGCACCAGTGACTTGTCCATCGTGGGCTCGGTCTCCATCACCCATGTGAAGGACGACACCGCCGCCAGCATTGAAAGCTCAACCGTGACCGGCATCGCCAGCACCGCGACCGCTTTGGCCCCGTCGGTGGTGGCTTACGACCGTGGCCGTGTGGGCGCGGGTGGTGGCGCTTTGTCGGTCTCGACCGGCAAGGGTTCTGCCGGGGTGGGCGCGACCATTTCGGTGGTGGACCTGGAAGGTGGCGCTTCGGCCGTGGTCAGCGGCGGAAACATGACACAGGTGCATGACCTGTCGGTGGCCGCCTTGTCCAGCCAGAAAGTGGTGGGCGTGGGCGCGGTGGCAGGGGTGCAAACCGGTTCCGACTCCAAGGGCCAGCTGATGGGGGCCTTTGTCTTGAACGACCTGAGCAACACGTTGACAGCGGGCGTCAAAAACGGGGCCAAGGTCAATGTGTCGGGCGATGTGTTTGTGCGTGCAGGCGGTGCACCGAGCGGTGCCACGCTCGATGCCTTGCTGGGCACCGATGACGCCTCGGTCATGACCGATTACGACATGAAGAGCACGACCAACGACTACAGCTCGGATCTGAAAGCCGCCCGTGGCACGGGCGAGAGCGTGATCGGTGTGGCCGGCATTTTGGGTGTGTCAATGGGGAAAAATGCCAGCAGTGTTGGCCTGTCGTATGTGCAAAACAACGTCCAGACCACCTACGCCGCTGAACTCAACGGCGACATCACGGCGACCGGCAATGTGGATGTCACCGCTTACAGCAAGGCCAATGTCCTGGCCGTGTCTGCCGGTGCGGGTGTGACCAAAGGCAAGTTCTCGGGCATGGGTTCGGCCTCGGTCAACATGATTGGCCAGCGCACCGAAGCCAGTGTCACTGGCGGTACCGTGCGTGCTGCTTCGCTGGATGTGGATTCGGCCACCACGGGCAAGCTGTTCAGTTTGGCGGGTAACCTGAGCATTGCCGCAGGCAGCGGCGGTGGCAACGCGGTGGGCGGAGCCGTGTCTTACACAGAGACCGGCACGCGCACTTACACCACGCCCGACTCGACTTACACCGAGAGTGGTCAAACCATCACGCAGACCGGCGGCAGTGTGAGCAGTCGCTCCTCAGGCAACAGCGCCAAAGTGGTCAACACCACTTTGCAGTTGGGCACAGGGGCTTTGCAGGTTCAGGCGCACAACACCAGCGACATCCAGTCGCTGGCCGCATCGGGTGCGGTCAGTGATGGGCAGCTGGCCTTCACCGGCACAGTCACCTGGAACGAAATCGGTGATGTGACAGCCGCGCAGATCGACAACAGCCTGGTCACGGCCGGGCAGATCAAGGTGTCTGCGGGCGAGGCCAGCGATGGCCTGACGGGACGTATCCAGTCGCTAGCCGGTGGCATTGCCGCCTCGCAAAACTATGCGGGTGCACTGGCTTTTGGCTTCAACACCATTGAATCGCAGCGCAGCGCACGCGTGACGAGCAGCAATTTGATTGCCAGTGATTCGGTCACCATCGAGGCCCAATCTGAAGGGGCCATCAAAACCTTGTCGGCCACTTTGGCAGGCAGCGCCACCGGATCGGCTGGGGCCGGATCTTCCTCGGTCAACTGGCTCAATGCCGATGTGTTGGCTGAATACGATGCCAACGGCAACAGCCTGCGCGGCACGGCCACCCAATTGACGGTGCGTGCCAGCGGTTCGGGCAACATCGAATCCATGTCGGGAGCGGTGTCCGGCGGGGCATCGAACGCCATTGGTGGTGCGGTTGCGGTCAACCGCATGGGCCAGGACGGTGACCAGTTCCGTGTGCGTGCCATCCTCAACAACATCGATTTGATGGCCCCTGTGGGGGTGAGCGTCACTTCGAGCCTGAACGGCTCGATCGGTTCGATCGCTGCCGTCGGCAGCGGTTCGGGCAGCACGTCCATGAATGCCAGCGTGACCACCAACGCCCTCAATGCCACCGTGCTGGCCGAGGCCACCCGCGTTAACCAGAGCACCTACAGCCCGCGCGATTTTGTGGTGCGCGCCGACAACGATGCCGACATTTCTTCTTTGGCCGGTACGGTCAGCGGCGGTGGCAATTCGGCCATCGGTGCAGCTGTGTCCGTCAACGAAATTGGCGGCTCGGTCACAGCCCGTGCTGCCGATTCCACCGCGCGCACTTCGGGCGTGATCGAAGTGCAAGCCACCTCTTCGGGCACGATCCGTTCGGTGGCTGCAGGCATGGCCGTGGCCAGCAACGCCGGTCTGGCGGGCTCAAGCACGACCAACGCCATTACATCGACCGTGCTGGCGCAGATGAAATCGTTTGTCACCGCAGGCGACGCGGCCTCTGTGACGGTGCGCGCACGTGACACGTCCACCATTGAATCGCTGGCCGGTACCGTGGCCGGTGGCGGCACGGCAGCCGGGGGCGCTGCCGTGGCCTTGAACTTTTTGGGCCGCACCGCGAGCGATGCCGACAGCAGCAAGGTGGTCAAGGCCGAAATTCTGGATACGCCAGCGTCGTCGACGGTGTTGCGCACAGGTGGGGCGGTGTTGGTGGACGCTTATTCCACGTCCACCATCCGGTCCGTCGCCGTGGCAGCCGGGGCCAGTGGCTCTGCCAGCATCACTGGCTCCAACACCACCAACTTGCTGGAAGACGAGATCACGGCATCCTGGGATTCGGCAGGCATGGTGCCCCGCACGGCCAATTCGCTGACCATCCGTGCCCAGAATGCGGCCACCATCGATTCCTTGGCTGGCAATTTGTCGGGCAGCGGCGGGGCCAGCGTGGGGGCCGCCGTGGCGGTCAACCGCATTGGCACAGATACATCTGCCAGCATGACGGGCAATGCCGAGGCTTATGCCCGCGATACCCAAGTCAGCGCAGATTCTGATGCGAGCATCAACACCGTGGCGGTGGGCATGAGTGCGGGCATGGCCGGTGCTCAAGGCTCAGTGGCTGTGAGCATCATCAACTCCCAAACCGATGCCCTGATTGGTGGTGACGACAGCAAGGTCACCAACGTGGCGGCAATGGGCAGTGTCGCGGTCACAGCCAACAGCCGCGACCGCATCAAGGCGTTGGCTGGTGCAGTCAGCCTGGGGGCTTCGGGCGTGGGGCTGGGCGGCGGTGTGGTGACCAACATCATCTCTAGCAATACATCGGCAGGCATATCGGGCAACAACACCCACATCACGGCCCGTGGTAACGGCGATGGCATCACTGTCAAGGACAGCGAGCTGGCCAGCAGCCCCAATTTGAGCAACATCTCGGCGCTTTCCAGCGCGGTGCTGGATGGGGCCACGTTCAAGACCCGCACGCACAAGGGCGTGACGGTGCAGGCCACATCGATTCAGCAGATCGGCGCGATGACTTCTGTGGCCAGCGGTGGCGTGGGCGGTGCTGCTGGCGCATCAGTCAACGTGGACCAGATTGGCGGCACGACCCGTGCCTATGTCGAGAACATGCCGTTCATGAACGACGACCCCAACAGCATCAGCACGGCGAATGAAAACGTGCAGGTGATGGCGGCCAACCATGCCATGGTGGCCAGCTCTGCGACAGCATTGGCCATTGGTTCTGTGGGGGTGGCCGGTGCTGTGGGTACCGAAATCGTTGACCGCAGCACCAAGGCCGAAGTGATCAACTCGGTGTTGCGCTCTGAGAACGCGGCATCGGTCAAGGCGGTGTCCACCAACTCGGTGGCGCAAATTTCTGCCGGTGGTGGTGGTGGCGCTTCGGTCGGTATTGCCGGCAGCGGTGATGTGGTGCTGTTGCAGGGCAGTACGGTTGCATCGCTCGATCGTGCCCGCATTTATGCCAACGACTTCTCGGTGCTGGCCGATGGCCGCAACAGCACCAACCTGATTGCCGGATCGGTGGGCGCAGGCGGGGTGGCCGGTGCCGGCATGAGCTTCACGGTCAACGTGTCAGGCTCGACCGTGCGCGCCTTGGTCAAAGACAGTACCGTGCGTGCCGATGGGGCGGTGAATGTGAGTGCGCTCAATGCCACGACCGAACTGGCGGTGGCCGCCACTGCCGGTGGCGGCGAGTTTGGTGGTGTGGCCATGGGCGCTGTGGTCAGCGTGCTCGAAGGCCTGACCGAAGCCAGCATCAGCGGCACGTCCAGTGTGGACTCGCGCACGCAAGATGCCGATCACACCGGTGCCGCCAGTCTGACGGTGTCGGCCAAAGAAACTGTGGACATCAGCCACAACGCAGGCGCAGCCGGTGTGGGCAAAATCGGCGGCGTGGGCACGGCGGTCAACGTGGTGATTGGCAAGAGCCGCGTGATCGCTGGCGCTGCAGGCAGCAGCCTGGAAGTTGAGGGTAATTTGAATGTGTCGGCTCTGCGTGAGGCCGACATTGACATGGTCACGGCCACAGCGGGTGGCGGTGGTTATGTGGGCGTCAGTGGCGCGGTGGGTGTGTTGATTTTTGGCAGTGCCCCCGACAGCAACGCCACGACCGAATTGAACTCTGGTAACAAGAATGCCATTGGCAGTATTTCTGCCAGTACCAAGGCCAACAAGGCGCAAGGTACCGGATCGGCACTGAGTGCAGACGACACCAGCAGCGTGAACGCCAAAGGCAGTTACGACACCCAGGCCTCATTCACGGGTGCCACGGGTCTTCATTCCACATCGGCCACGGTGACCGCCAGCAATGTGCAGGCAGGCGCCGTCTCGGTCAGCAGTCTGGACAAGACCGAGGCCATGAACAATGCGGGCTCTTTGGCCGTGGGTGGCCTGGGTTTGAGTGCCGGTGTGGCGTTGACCACATTGGGGGGGGCCAACAATGCGAGCATCAGCTCGGCCAACCTGACCACATCTGGTGGGGTCACGGTCGATGCGGGCACGCGTGAATTGCACGCGGGCACAACAGCAGTACAAAGCCGCGCTATTGCAGGCGCCGGTGGCCTGGTGGGCTTGGGCGCTGCGGTGTCTTTGGCCAAGAATGAAACAGCCAACTCGGCATCGCTGTCGGGCACTGTCAATGCCGGTGGCGCAGTCAATGTGAGTGCGCTCGACCAGGCCACCATGCGCAGCGAGTCTTACGGCGCTTCGGTGGGCGCCATCACGGTGGGCGTGGTGATCGCCAAGGCAGAGCAAACGGGCAGTGTGCTCACACAAGTGGGCGGCAGCATCTCCGCGCAAGGGGTCAGTGTGGGTGCGCAGCGCGAGGCTGCGGCCACCGCCTATGCCAAAGGGGGCTCGGCCGGTGTGGTGTCAGGCAGCGGCGCCGAGGCAGACGCCACCGACAGCAGCACCGTCAAGGTGGTGCTGGCCAGTGGCACCCACCTGAACGCAGGGCAGGGCAGTTTGAACATCACGGCCAGCAGTGATCCCAATGCCAACACGGAAGCTTTGGGCGTTTCGGTGGCTTCGGGCGTGGCCATGGGCGTGTCGATTGCCAAATCATCGGTGGCCTCGGAAGTGGCCGTCAACAGTTTGGGCAATCTGACCCTGACCGGACGATCGGTGAACATATCGGCGGTTCTGGGCGCAGGGGATGCCTTGGTCAGCAGCAGTGCCACAGCAGGTTCTGGCGGCATGCTGATGGGCGCAACCGGCGTGTCTGCGACCTCCGAGAACAACGGCTCAGCCAAGGTCATTTTGTCAAATCAGACCTTGTTGACGACCACGGGTGATGTGGCCATCACTGCGATCGACTCCATGGACGTGACGTCTTTTTCGACCGGTATCGGTGCTGGTTTTGTGGGGCTGGGTCTGGCTTTTGCCAAATCCACAAGCGACACGCAGGTGGCTGCGCAAGCCAATCAATTCAAAGGGTTGATTGGCGGCACCCTGCAGGTCACCGCCACAGGCAATGAAAGCATCAAGAGCGAAGCCATTGCGGGCTCGGGCGGTATGGTCGCCGGGGCAGGTGCTGATTCTCGGGTGGAGCACGACCAATCGGTCACGGCTGACCTGGGCTCTGGCAGTGGCAACACACTCACTGTGGGCAGCTACGCCACAGTCAACGCCACACGCCAAGTGCGCTACGACGTGCACAGCACTTCGGCCACGGCCGCCGCCATGGGCGCGTCGGGTGCGGTGACCAAGGCTTATCTCGATGGTTCGGCCACGGCCCGTGTGCTGGACAACACCAAGCTGGTGGCCGATGGTCTGCGTGTGCTGGCCACCAACGATTTGGCTCGGACGGACTTGCAGGCACAAAACGCCGAAGGCGGCGGCGGCGGTGTCATCAGCGGTGCGGGCGCAGACATCTACACCCGCATGAATGGGGATGCCTTGGCCAGCATCGGCAACAGTGCCACCATCACATTGGAGGGCTTGCTGGAGGTGCGGGCCTACAACGAAGTCCATGGCTCATCGCGTGGGCAAATGGATGTGGGTGGCGCCATTCCGATTGCCCTGGTCGAGACGAAGATTGAATCGATCGCCAATGCCGATGCCAAGGTGGGCAACAACACCACCGTCAACAGCTATGGCGAAACCCACGTCAATGCCTTGTCCTACATTGACCTGGAGGCCAATTCGGTCTCCAAGACCTATGGCCTGGCAGCTGCGGCGCAGGGCAACGCTTATGCCACGGCCAATGTGAACAACCGCGTGACGGTGGGCTCGGGCACCGAGCTGCGCAGTGCCGAAGCGATTGATTTGCTGGTGGGGCAGGACAAGGATTACAACCGCAACAAACACTTTGTGACGGCCCGTGTGGACCTGTTTAATCACGCGGTTGTTCCTGTGTCGATCAACCCCAAGGCTGAGGCCGAGTTGAACGTCAACAACAGCCTGACGGTGAATGCCACGGCAGTGCGTTCGGGCGCGACCATCAGGTTGGGGGGCATCGAAGGCACGTATGTGGTGGAGGGCAAAGGCAATGTGAGCGACTGGACGCGTGATTTGGGCGAGATGATGGGCCTGAGCAGCGAGTACGGCAGTTCCAGCAAGAACCTGAACACCACGGCCAGTTTGAGTGGTCAGTTTGAAGCAGGTTTTGGCAACAAGCAGCGCCTGATCATTGGTCTGAACGGCAACATCATCGAAAACACCGGTGATGTCCGCTACACCATCACCAAGGAAGACCTCTCGGCCAGCGCAGGTGCCTATGTGGCACGTTTGTATGACCAATTGGCCCGCTATGGCGATGTACCCGAGATCCGCGCTTTTGTGGAAGCGGAACTGAGTTTTTATTTTGCATCCCTGATTCGAGAGGGCATGGCCGAGTCTTACACCGAAGGGGGCAAGACTTATTACGTGGCCTTGTCGGGGGTGGATGCCAACTTCCTGAACATCAAGAATTTGCGTGCGGGCAGCGGCAATATCGAGCTGTATGGCAACAACGTCACGGGCAATGCCAGTTTGATGGCCCGTGCAGATTCGGAAATCCTGGTCGAGAACCGCAGCCCATTGAATTTGCGGGTCTTCAACATGACTGTCGATGCCAATGGCGGCTTTGTCAAATACAACGGCACCTACATCACCAAGAATGCCGACATTGGTGAGCTGAACAAAACCACCAAGAGCACGGGCTTGACCGTGGACAGCATTGACACGCGCGGCGGCGGGGCCAACCAGCAGCTGCCGACCCTGACAGTGAAAAACACCTTTGTGCCCTTGGGGCCATCGACACGCGGTGAAGACGATGCTTTGATGATGACCGCCCCCGATGGCACATCGGCCAATTTGTACATCGACGAAATGCGCGCCCCCGAGATGCGCGTCAACGGCACGCTGTACAACAAACTGGGCACGATCAATCTGAGCAATACCTCAGGCAGTATTTCGGTGGTGGCTGAAACAGATGGGTACATACCACGTCTGGATGGCAAGGAAATCAGCGTCACGGCGGGCAAGAACTTCATGCTGTCTTCACCCAGCATCAGCCAGTCGGTGGGCGGATCGCCCGAGTCACTTTATGCGGTGCATTACAGCGATGACCAGCAACGCATCATGAATAACCTGGGTATCGGGGTGTGCGGCTACGCCAGGCCGGTGGACCTCAATGTGCATTACAACAGTGGCTGTGTAGTCAATGGTTCAGGTGGCATCTATGCCAGTGGTGGCATTTTCATGGGGGCGCGCTACCTCAACATCAACGGCACGATCCAGTCGGGTCAAGCCGATTACAACGCGACGCTGACCACCGCTTCGGTGGGCACCCAGATCGCAAACTGGGCGGCCCAGTGGCTACGCAACAAGAAAGACTATGCTGCCAATGGTACGTCTTCACAGATTCAGGTTTCCGGGCCTTTGCCATCGGACAGCGAAGCTGAAATCAACAAGCAGTTTGCGAATCAAACCATCACCGCCAGCCAACGCACTGCTGCGCTCAATGCCATGGCGGAGCGTCGTAAACAACCCATCATTTATTACGATGCCAAAACCAACCGTTTGGTGGTGGCCCCCACCAATGTGACCGGTGGCCTGGTGGAGTTGGTGGGCTCGGTCATCAACACCGGTGGTGGTGTGATTCGCGCCTTGGATGGCTATGCCCGCATGAACATCGACAACCAGACCGGCTATGGCATCGATTTGCAGGGCCTGGATACTGGGGGTGACAAAGGCGTGGTCCGCATCACCGATTTGAGCAAACCCATCAAGAACGCGGCAGGTACAGTGGTTTCCTATGAGGTGACCACTTACGAAAAAGATGCCAACGGCGTCTTCCATGCCACAGTCACCGAGGGGCGTGCACCCAATGCCCGGGTGATTTCTGTGACGAACAACTCGCTCGCCACCCCTGATGGCAGTGTCAAGGCACGCTTCAACTACAACCCCTTGGACAACAGCACCTATTCGTGGTCTGCAGGATACGAAACCACGGTCGAAAACTCTTACCACTACCAAAACTCTTCCTGGTTGGGCTTTATCCCCGGGGGCAGCACCAGTTGGAACAGCATCGATACCGTGGTCAAAACGACCAATGCGATACCGCAGGATATTTTTGTCAGCACCAATACCCCGATTGGTGGCGGCAACTTCTCGATGCAAGTGACCAAGTCGGTCACCGATGCCGAGAAAGAGACTTACTACCGTTCGTGGCGCAAGTGTGGCTTCTTGTGCATCAAGAAGACCTATTACATCGAGCGCCGCGCTGAAACGGGTTTCAAGTACTTGTATACCCAGCGGGTGGCGGCAGACCACGCCATCAATGTGGAGTTGATGGGTTATGACACTGGCGCGCTCAACGTTACCAGCGTGGGCGATATCCGTCTGGGTGGCAACATCTCGAATGCCAGCGGCAATGTGTCCTTGACCTCCAGCACTGGCAGCATCAAGCAGCTGACGAGTGGCGCGGTCGTGGAGGGCATTGGTTTGAATTTCCGTGCCAAAACGGGCATTGGCGAGCAGACCGCTCCCATCAACCTGATCACGGGCAATGGCTCGTTCACGGCGGTGTCTGACAGCGGGTCCATCGCGTTCCATTCCAACAGCGGTCCCTTGCGCATCAACCGTGTGTCCACCATCGGCGAGGTTTGGCTCGACGGCGCCGGCGACATCTTGGGCCTGGACCCCGCTGCCGTGCATGTCGCGGGCAAAAAGATTTACCTGTCTGCGCCCAAGGGGGGGATTGGTGAGTTCAACGCCGATGGCTCCGTCAAGTCGACTCTGAACATCCAGACACAAGACTCCACCTTTGGCGGGCTGAGCGCGTATGCGCGTAACGGCATCGCCATCAAGCAACCCACAGGCAACTTGTGGGTCAATCAGGTGGTGTCGGGTGGTGATGTGTACCTGGAAACCGGTGGTGATTTGATTGACAACAACCGGAACGAAACCCGGGACGAACGCAATGAAGCTCAGTTGCTGGCCTTGTGGAATTCGGCATCGTTGCAAGGGACATCGGCTGAAAGTAGCCGACAAGCCACGTTGAATTTGACGCGTACCCAGTACCGTCGTTACTGGGCTTTGCGTGATGTGCGCCAAGTGGTGACCGATGGCAATGGCAACGTGACCAGCTACGAGGCCGACACCATCTCGGATGATTACAAATACACCATGCCTGCACAAGACCGCCAGAAATTGCTGGACGCTGGCGTGAGCGAAGTACAACTGGCCAAGGTCGAGAGTGACCGTACAGCAGAGGTGTTGGCTTTGCACGCCCAGTTTGGTAGCACGGTTTACCAGACCAATAACGATAAGATCATTGCGGCTGTTAACACTGCCAATCTGGCTGCAGGCAAAAATGAAGTCGGCGCCTTGGCCACTTGGTCTGATGCCGAGTTGCGCAATCCTTTGCCCAAGTCCATCTTTTCCAAGAGTTCGACCAGTACACAGACTCGGATCGAAGAGCCTAATGTGGTTGGCAATCGTGTGGTGCTGCGCCCGGGTGGAAAAATTGGCAAGGACGATGGTTCAGTCAGCATTCCCTTGCTCAAAGCGACACGTCTGTTATTGGGTAAACCGGCCGATCTGACTGATGATGAGAAGCTTGCCATCATGGCTGCCGAGACGGATGACATGTCGCTCAACCGTGATACCTGGACACTCACGGTGGTTAAAAAAGACACCTTCAACGTGTTGTCCAACCGTCTGAATGTCACAGCCAACGGTTTTGTTTATCTGGGGGCAGACACAACCGATGCTTACCCCACAGGAGGGACGGCCAATCTGGAAAAAGTCATTGGTACGGGCGAGATCCGCATCAAAGTCGCCGACTCTATTTTGAGCGTGGCTGCTGCTGGGGTATCGGTCATCCAGGGGCAGAAAGCGATTCTGGAAGCTGCCCAGGGTGCAATTGGCTCTGCAGCCAAGCCGGTCCAAATCACGCTACGTAACGATGCCACTGGTACTTTGACTGCCCGTGCACAAGACGGCATCTGGATTCACGAGATCGGAGACATGCGGGCGGCGGATATCTACACACCTAACAGCGCAACGTTGTCGGCTACTGGTGCCATCATCGATGCGCGTCCCGTGATCAATTACCCCAACACGGGTGATCGAACGGTGCGCTCCATTGAGGCCAATACCCTCACACTGACGGCGATGGGGGGCGCGGTTGGTGCGTCCAATAACCCGATGGTGATCAAAGTTGGTTCAGGCGGCGTCAATGCCAGCACACCAGCAGGCTATTCGATGTATCTGGATGCGACTGAAAACAGCCCTATGACCTTGGGTAGCCTTAATTCAGGGTTGGATGCGTATGTCAATGTATGGGACAACAGTCTGACCACATTGGGCGGTATCTCGGCCAAACGCGATGTGTTTGTTTTTGCAGATGGCAACATCACGGGGGCGAATTTCACAGCCGGTGCCATCGCCAATGTCAGCAGTAATGGCGGCATTACAGGTGTCAAGGTTGCTGCTGGTTCTGGCAGTGCCATCCTGAACGCAGAAACCAATATTGCATTGGCCAATATCAGTTCCAACAGCGATGTTCAAGCTACGGCGGGTACTTCGATCAGCAGTACCATCGTCAGCGCCGGGCGGGATGTGTCGCTCACGGCCAATGCTGGAGCTGTAGATGCGGTCTCGTTGAGTGCTACCCGCAATATGACGGTCAAAGCCTATGGAGCCCATGCTGACATCAGCAGCACGGTGGCATCGTCTTCTACAGGCTTTATGACCATGGAGGCCGCTGGCGACTTGTCCTTGACGATGACTTCTGCTCAAGGGGCGATTGATCTCAAGGCTGGACAGGCCATGAGTTTGCTCAATATTGCCAGCAACAACAGCACGCTCAAGCTGCAAGCCGGGCAAGACATCAAGATGCTGTCGGGTTTGTCCAAAGGAAATCTGCAGATGACGGCTGTCCTGGATGTTCAGATTTCCAGCGCTTCCAGTTCTACAGGTTCTCTCACGGTGAACAGCGACACGGGTTTGATCAGGGCCCAAAATTTGACCGCAGTGACGGGCGCCACGGTCAAGAGTACCGGTGGTGATGTGAACCTCAACACGGTCACGGTGTCTGCAGGACCCATCAAGGTAGATGCGGGCAGCACAATTTATTTGGGGACTGTCAAAGCTTCGGGTGTGGTGGATTTGTCTGCAGGCACAGGCCTGACTGCCAGCAGTCTGACCAGCACGGCAGCGAATCTTGACGTCGACTCGATCAGTGGTTTGCTTAAGGTGAGCAACGCATCAGCCAAGACGAATCTGGATGCGCAAGCGGTTGGCGGTGCGTTGAGCGTTGGCACATACACGGCGGCGACGGGTTTGCTCAAGTCGGGTGGGGATATGGCGTTGACAACAGGCACCATCACAGGCGCCCTGACGGCTGACAGCAAGGGCGCAGCCAGCCTGGGCAACGTGACGGCGGGCGGACAGATCACCGCTGATGCGACGGGCGCGATGACGGTGACGGCGGCCAAGGGCACGGTGCTGGACTTGTCTGCAGGCACGGGTCTGACGGCGGGCACGTTGACCAGCACGACCGGCAAGATCGATGTGGATTCGGTCTCAGGACTGCTGAAGATCACCACGGCTACGGCCAAGACGGATCTGGATGCGCAAGCGGTAGGTGGTGCGTTGAGCGTTGGCACATACACGGCGGCGACGGGTTTGCTCAAGTCGGGTGGGGATATGGCGTTGACAACAGGCACCATCACAGGCGCCCTGACGGCTGACAGCAAGGGCGCAGCCAGCCTGG
>Ga0228702_1000356_pt1 | contig 36513 bp, 29 predicted proteins | sample McNCre217_Aug_MG_2_FD_178018 | JGI IMG/M metagenome (GOLD analysis project Ga0228702, IMG submission 178018) | Freshwater microbial communities from McNutts Creek, Athens, Georgia, United States - 20-17_Aug_MG | ecosystem: Environmental > Aquatic > Freshwater > Creek | place: USA: Georgia...
GCATCGGCGATGATCGCTCTGGCTTCTGCTTCAGCATTGATCAGAATTCGTTCCGCCTGTTCGCGTGCTTCATCCTTGATTCGTTTGTTAACAGACTTGGCTGCCGCTTCGAGGGTTTCGGCTTCAAGTCTCGCAGCATTTGCTCGAATCTTTGCCGACTGTAGGGAGGCGTTTGCATCGTCTAGATAGCGCTGGGTTGCAGCAACCGCTTCTTGGTGCTTGGCTAGGTATTCGGCTTCAGCCTCAGCGCGACGAGCAGTGAGTTCTAGGTCGAGATCGATTCTGAACTGTTCGCTGACGATGGCCTCTGCAGTTTCAACATTCCCGGCAGCCAGTTGATTCTTGAAGGCAATTAGTTTTTGTTCGCTAAGTGATCTGGCAACCTCAGCCTTTTTAAGTTCAGTTTCACGCTTGCTAGTTGCGCGTAGCCTGGCAGCCTCGGTTGCTATGTTTCCGCGAATGCTTCCAGCCTCGCGCGTGGCTTCATCAGTGATATTTGCTCCACTGATGGCAGCTTCTTTGAGCGTCTGGTCGTATTCGGCCTTTGCTTGAGCCTGCAAACGTTCAGATCGACGTTGAGCCTCCGAAATCATGGAGTCGTAGTATTCCTTGGCTTCATCGCGAAGGGAGGCAAGTTCGCTTTCCAAATCGCTAAGGATTCTGTCGCGCTCTGCCTCGGCGTCCGCAACAATTCGAATGCTCTGCTCTTCAGCCGTGCTCAAAATGAGTGCTGCTCTAGTGCCAACGGATGCGTAGTTCGGAGCTTGGATCTCCGATAGCGTCGCAAGTGCCGCATTGAGTTCTTCAGTCTTTTCGCGAAGTTCAGTTGCCAGTTGGGCATTGAGGCTGTTGACCTGTAGAAGTTCCTTGCGAATCAGGCGAAGCGCTTCGTCTACAGAATCGCGGTCGTATCCGCGCATGCTCGTAGCGAACTCGTTCTGGCTTTCGCTCAAGAGACACTCCTAGCTGTTGCGCGTAGAATGGGAAGGCAGGTTTTGCGCCCTTAAGTTTACCCCGAATGGATAGTGATGCGCCTTTTCATATCAATAGCGCTATACGTCCTGTCAATAGCGCTCGCCTTGGTAGGAGTGGCTGAAAGAACCATTTGGGCACCGGAGCAAGCAAAGGTCCTTTCCTACACTGTCGAGAGCCCAAGACCACTGCTAGTTATCCCAAATTCGGTGTTAAAGCTTCACGCTGGTAAACCAACCGTCAATGTTTCTGGAAGTCAAACGGTGTTCGTGGCCAGCGGTCGCGAAGCCGACATCGAGGCTTGGATCAGTGGATCAAGCAAAACCGAGGTCACCTTTGACACCAAAGCCAAGAAACTTATTTCAAATTCCATCGACGGCGTGGTGCCATCAATCAATCCCGCAGGTTCGGATCTCTGGAGAACCGAACGAGCCGCTGCTAACAGCGTTGCGACCAAGGTCGATACCACGGCCAGTGGAGCCATCTTGGTGGCCAGCGACGGATTCAAGGCTGCGCCCGGCAACTTGACCATCACCTGGAATCGAAACGTTGATACCACCTGGTCCAATGTCACTCTTTATCTTGCTGCCGGAGTGATGCTAATCACTCTGATTTACAACTTCCTCGTTTATAGAAACATTCGAAACTCCAGAAAGCCAAGAAGAAGACTTCCTAAGGCGCCTCAGGGGCCTCGCAGTCGTAAACCCAGGAGAACCAGCACAATTCCAAAACGAGGTCGCCGAGTAGCCGGTAGGTCTCTGAGTATCGGCATAGCTGGGTTGGCGATTGCCGGCCTGGTCACCGGTTGTGCAACGGGTTCATCTACTGTCTCTAAGTCATCTCAAACCGCCACCAAGAAAGTTGCCACGACTCTTCCTTCGGCGCTCCAACTTGGTCAGGTGAGAAGAATTGTTTCCGATGTCTCCCGCATGGCTAAGGCTGGTGACGACACTCTGAATGCTTCTGCCCTCGTAACCCGTTTCGCTGGTCCTGCGGTAGAGATGCGAACCTCGGCTTACGCATTGATTAAGAAATCCAAGAAGGCGCCGCTAGTAGACACCATCACGGCGTCACCACTGACTCTAAGTCTTCCTTCGGCAACCGACAGTTGGCCGAGGACTCTCATGGTTGTTACCGGGGGAATCAAGGGAAAACTTCCGGTGCTTTTGACTCTTCGACAAATGTCGCCGAGAAGCCAATACCAGGTTTGGTACTACAGCACACTTCTTTCGGGGATTAAACTCCCGGCGCTTCCAGCAATCGATGTCGGTTCGGTAATGGTTGCAGCAGATTCCGCATACCTGCAGATGCTTCCAACCAACATTCCGACCTCATACGGTTCGATTATCGACACCGGTTCAAACTCGGTGGATTTCGGAAAGTACCAGTTGGAAGGCGACACCTTCTACAGTCAGATTGCCAAGATTCAAACCGATCAACTGGCATCGATCAAGAATGCAAAGCTTCAGTACCAGCATGTCCTAGCCGATAACGATCCGGTTGGTCTTTCAACTGCCGACGGTGGCGCCATTGTCGCTGTTTACATGAAGGACGTTACGACAATCAGGCCAACCAAGGCGAATTCCGGTATCACGGTGAATGCCCTAGAACAGGTGGCTCTTGGTTCCCAGGGGTCGTTGAAGGGTGTTGTCTCCACCTACGGAGACATGCTGGTTTTCTACATCCCGTCAGTTGGCCAAACCAGCAAGATTCGCCTTCTCGGTTGGCAAGCAGGTCTGATTAAGGTGAAGTCTCTCTAATGTCGTTCTCTGGTGGAATTGATCTTTCAAGTCTTCGTAAGCAAGAGACGGCACCCCAGGCCGCTGTCGTCAAGGTTCCTTCTTTGGTAATGGAAATCACCGAGGCAAACCTGCCTGCGATTGTAAAACTTTCCAAAACGGTTCCGGTGGTCCTTGAGTTCTTTGCTAGTGTGCCGGATGCAAACCTTGCTAAGGCTATCGAATCTCTCTCCGGCAAGCTGATCCTTGGAACTGTCGATCATGAAAAACAGCCGAGAGTTGCTCAGGCTTTTGGTTTGCGTTCCGTGCCGGTACTTTTTGCCCTGATCAAGGGACAGCCGGTGCCAATCTTCGAGGGAGTGCTCGACCAGTCGCAGATTCCTTCACTATGTGAGCAGCTACTTCTTGGCGCTGCCGATCAGCAGCTCACCGGTGTGGCAACTCTCGGTGACCTTGAAGATATTGTCGAAGAGCTTCCCAAGTCACTCCAAGAAGCAATTGCCCTTGTTGATGAAGGAAAGCTTGACGAAGCAATTGAATTACTTAAAAGGCAGAAGGCAGAAAACCCGAAAGACGCGAAGGCGTCTGCATTATTGGCTCAAGTCAGGCTAATGCAGAGAACTCAGGACCTAGACCACGAAGGCATTCTCAATTCACAGCCAGATACCTTTGAAACCGCCATGGTTCACGCAGATGTATTGGCAGCCATTGGTGATTTTGAAAGTTGTTTCACTCTCATGCTGGCTCTTTACCCGCAGGTAGATTCAGAAGAGCAGGCTGAGGTTAGGCCAAGAATGCTCGAGTACTTTGAAATTGCCGGTGCCACAAATGATGCAGTGAAAACAGCAAGGGCTCGTCTGGCTACTTTGCTTTATTAGTCTTTGCAGGCTTAAACCAAACTGCACCTAGCGGTGGAACTTGGACTATTGCCGAAGCCGGTTGACCGTGAATTCCATCATCTGTCGCGGTAATGGAACCAAGATTCCCAACTCCAGAGCCGCCGAAATCACTCGAGTCAGTGTTCAAAATTTCGTCCCAGACGCCTGTACGAGGTAGGCCGAGTTTGACGTCATGGTGAGGTTGACCGGCAAAGTTAATTACGCATGCAATTGGATTTCCACTCAGGTCGTATCGGATAAACGTAAGCAGATTTTGGCCTGCGTTTCCGCCATCGACCCATTCGAAACCTTGGTGTGAGTGGTCAGCCTGCCAAAGTGGGGCATTGTCAAGGTAAATACGATTTAGTTCGCTCACCAAGTGCTTGAGCTGCTGGTGGGAGGGTTGCTCCAAGATCCACCAGTCAAGTCCGTGCTCCTGGTTCCATTCGCTGAGCTGCCCGAATTCGCTGCCCATAAACAGAAGTTGCTTTCCAGGGTGAGACCACATGAACGCTAGATAGGCTCGCACATTGGCAAGTTGTTGCCAACGATCGCCCGGCATCTTGGAAAGCAGTGAGCCTTTGCCATGCACAACCTCGTCATGGCTGATAGGCAGGATGAATTTCTCATCGTATGCATAAAGCATGGAGAAAGTGATTTCACCGTGGTGGTGAGAACGGTACATCGGGTCTTTTTCAATGTACTTGAGGCTGTCATTCATCCAGCCCATGTTCCACTTGAATCCAAATCCAAGCCCACCACCATCGGTTGGTGAAGACACCCCACCCCAACTAGTTGACTCCTCGGCGATCATCATGATTCCAGGATTACGCCGGTAAGCGGTGGCGTTTACTTCTTGCATGAACGAGATGGCATCTAGGTTTTCCCGCCCTCCATGAATGTTCGGAAGCCAATTGCTGCCCTCACGTGAATAGTCAAGGTAAAGCATCGACGCGACAGCATCAACACGAAGGCCGTCAATGTGGAATTCTTCAAACCAGTAGAGTGCATTGGCGACCAAGAAGTTCTTTACCTCGGTTCGACCAAAGTCGAAAATGAATGTTCCCCAGTCTGGGTGTTCGCCTCTTCTAGGGTCGGAGTGTTCGTAGAGTGGTTCACCGTCGAAGCGGCCCAGTGCCCATTCATCTTTAGGGAAGTGTGCTGGGACCCAGTCGAGAATGACACCGATGCCAGCCTGGTGCAACCGGTCTACAAGGTACCTGAAGTCGTCTGGGGTTCCGAATCTTGATGTTGGTGCATAGTATCCAGTTACCTGGTATCCCCATGAAGGGGCATACGGGTGTTCCGCAATTGGCATGAACTCAACGTGTGTGAAACCTAGTTTGGTCACATAGTCAATCAGTTCATCGGCGAGAGACCGGTATGTGTGTCCGATTTTCCAGGACCCAAGGTGGAGTTCGTAAATGCTCATTGGGCTCGTTAGGGCATCGCGCTTGGTTCTAGCGTTCAACCAAGACTTGTCCTTCCACTTGTACGAACTTTCGGTAACGACAGAAGCGGTGTGTGGGGGAGTCTCGGCACTCTTTGCGAGTGGGTCAATTTTGGTGATCCAAGTGCCATGTTTGGTCAGAATCTCAAACTTGTATCTAGTTCCAGGGGCAATCCCCGGGATGAATAATTCCCAAACGCCACTTGCACCCATCACACGCATTGCGTGGCCGATACCGTTCCAGTCGTTGAAATCGCCGACAACTCTCACAGCCTTGGCATTCGGTGCCCATACTGCGAAGGAAGCCCCGTTGTCTCGCAAGTTTGCTCCGAGTGTATTCCAAAGCTCTTCGTGCCTGCCCTCCTGAATCAGGTGGAGGTCAAAGTCACTAACTGATGGGGCGAATGAGTAGCTGTCTTCGGTAATCCAGGTGTCACCGTTTTCATATTCTGCCGACACCTGATATTTAGGTAGGGACTTGGAACTTACAGCAACCTCAAATATTCCGTTGAAAAGGTGGGTTGCTTCCGAAGACGTCTTTCCAACGATTGCAACGACCTTGGTAGCCATTGGACGCAGGGTTCGAATTACCCATCCACCTTCAATCGGATGAATTCCAAGCACCGAATGTGGATCGTGGTGTTTTCCGTTGCTTACCGCGTCTAAAAGATCGTGGTTGAGGACAGGAAGAGTAAGACTCATTTCTTTTGCCATTAGTTTTGCTCCAACTTCAATACCTGTGCCGGTTCAACAAATGGGTCGATTCGCACATGGCTGGTCGATTCAATCTCTCGTTTTGCTCCAGAAATTAGGTCGGTAACCTGGATCGATCTGTCATAGCTAAGGCCAACCTTCCATAGGTCAAGCGATACCGAAGACTCTCGAATCGAATGAGGATCAAGGTTTACCAGAATCAGATAAGTTGCATTCTTTCCGGTCGAACTGTGTTCGGCGGCGAGGTGCTTGGTGAAGGCGATGATCGAATCGTCGGTGGTCTGGTGAATCTCCAGGTTTCTAAGTTGAACGAGGGCTGGATGCTCTTTGCGAAGCGTGTTCAGTTTGGTTACGTAACTAGAAATCGAGGTTCCAGTTTTTTCGGCAGTTTGCCAATTCCTGTCTTTGTACTGATACTTCTCGGAATCGATGTGTTCATCTGCCCCATTTCGTGCAACCGATTCGATTAGCTCATAACCGGCATACATTCCCCAGCTGCTTCCTGCCAGAGCGGCGAGTGCTGCTCGAATCTTGTGCCCGTTTGGGCCGCCGAACTGAAGGTAAGGAGTCAGGATGTCAGGCGTGCTCACCCAAAGATTTGGGCGGAAGTATGGTGATGAACTGTGTGCAAGTTCGTTCAAGTACTCGGAGAGTTCCTGCTTTCCGTTTCGCCAGGTGAAATACGTGTACGACTGTTGGTAACCAACCTTGCCAAGCATATGCATCATGGCCGGTCTGGTGAATGCCTCAGCTAGGAAGATTACCTCTGGATGCTTGTGGTTCACCTCTCCAATGAGCCATTCCCAAAAATTCACCGGCTTGGTGTGTGGGTTGTCAACACGGAAAATCTTGATTCCCTTGGAAATCCAGAACTCAACAATCCTCAGTGCCTCGTGGTAGATGCCTTCAGGGTCGTTGTCGAAGTTAATCGGATAAATGTCTTGGTACTTCTTGGGAGGGTTCTCGGCATAGGCAATGGTGCCATCGGCTCTAGTGGTGAACCATTCTGGGTGGTCCTTTACCCATGGGTGATCAGGAGACGCCTGAAGTGCAAAATCGAGCGCGATTTCAATTCCAAGTTCATTTGCAGATGCTACAAACTTTTCAAAGTCCTTCATCGAACCCAGATCAGGATGGATGGTGTCATGTCCACCAGCCTCTGAGCCAATCGCCCACGGTGAACCAGGATCTTCGTCGGTTGCGTTCAGGGTGTTGTTCGGACCTTTTCTAAATGCGCGACCAATGGGATGGATCGGAGGTAGGTATAAGACGTCAAAGCCCATTTCCTTTACCGCAGGAAGCCTCTTGAGTGCGGTTTTGAAGTTTCCACTCGTCCAAGTTCCTGTCTTGGCGTTAAATTTCGCGCCTTCACTTCTTGGAAAGAATTCGTACCATGCTCCGCTGCCAGCCAGTGTGCGCTCACAGTTAATGTCGAAATGTGCGCTTTCGGTAACTAGGGTTTTGATCGGTTCGGTAGCGCACGCTTTTTGAGCCAAACTGTTAGCTTCGATAAATCTCTGGTCGTGAGTTTTTTCCGAATCGCTCAAAATCTGTGCGGCTTCTACCAAGAGTTTGGCAGAGGGTTTCGATCTAGCTGTTTCGGCTGCGGCACCGGTGAAGAGTCGAATACCCTCGAGCATGCAAAGTTCTTCATCGATTTTTGCAGCAAGTTTGACTTCTGTGGTGTGATGCCAAGTTTCGAGTTCGTCCCCGAAGGCTTCAATATGAAACTTCCACGGTCCAACCAAGTCGATTTGGTGCTTGGCGTGCCAAGAATCGCTGCCTGGAGCGCCTTCTGACATGCGGATACGTTTTGTAAAGCCACTTGGGTCAGTGATTACAAGTTCGGCACCGAGGGCATCGTGTCCTTCTCTAAAGACAACAGCGCTAAATGGGATGACTTCTGAGTCAAAAGCCTTAGCCGGCCACCTACCGTTTTCAACGACCGGCATGACCGATGTGATCGGCAACCTACCAATTGGATTTGAATTACGGAATTCTATGTCTTGGCTCACATAACAAACATAGCGATTGTTATTTATCAGTTGAACAGAAAAGCAACACCGAAGATTCCGAAACAACAACGTTTTTTGATGGCAGATATTCTTGGTCAGAGTTACTGGAGTCCGACTTTGCGGAATCCCACAGTAGATTAAAGCCTTCGATGCCATCCCAAGTTGGCAATGTGATTTCTAGGTTTTCTTCTGATCCATTGATCACTAGGAGGGTAATGTCTTTTTGGCCGCTCTCGGAAATGTGTCCACTCAAACGCTGAAGAACACGCGTTTCGCTGGAGCTCCAATCATCGTTGTTCATGAGCTCACCCTTTTGGTTGTACCAGCGGATAAGGTCTTCGTTTTCGGTCATTCGCTCGAAATTGCCGAAATCGGTTGGTCTAAGACTTGGGTGCTTGCGGCGAAGCTCTGTGAGTCTTGCAAACGAATCTTCGAGGTGAAGCTGATCCTGGTTCAGTTCCCAGTTGACCCAGCTCAAAACGTTGTCTTGGCAATAGGCGTTGTTGTTACCCTGTTGGGTCTTGGCTCGCTCGTCGCCGGCTGTAACCATAGGTATCCCAGAGGAAAACAGAAGCGTTGCCAAAAGATTACGCATCATGCGAAATCGATCTTTGTGTATTGATTCTTCGGAGGTCGATCCCTCGAAACCAAAATTGAACGAGTAGTTATTCGTGTTGCCGTCACGGTTTGATTCGCCGTTCATGTGATTGTGCTTCACGTTGAAACTGACCAAATCATTCAAGCTAAAACCGTCGTGTGCGGTTATAAAATTCACCGTTCCAAGAGTTCCCATTGGCCCGTGAACCACATCCTTGGAACCTGCAAGTCTGGTGGCAAGGTCCGCGACACCATTGCCATAGCGTCCGCTGTTTCTAAAGTTAGCTATGTCTGTCAACCAGAAGCGTCTGACGCTGTCACGATAGCGGTCGTTCCATTCGCTGAACGAGTCTGGGAAGTTACCAGTTTGCCAACCTCCAAGACCAACATCCCATGGTTCAACAATCAGCTTGGAGTTCGAAATGATCGGATCAGCCATCATGGCCTGTAGTAGCGGGTGATTCGGATCAAACTGATTGTTAGAATCTCGCGCGATGGTGGTGGCTAGGTCAAAACGGAATCCGTCGATCTGGAGTTCCTCGGTCCAATACCTTAGTGAATCTAGAACTAGGTTCACCACAACAGGGTTTGAAAAATCAAGCGAGTTTCCGCAACCAGTGGTGTCGTGGTAGTTACCAGCGTCGTCGACTCTGTAATACGAGGCATTGTCGATTCCACGGAAAGAGTGGATCAATCCACGGTTCCCGCCTTCTGCGGTGTGGTTGTAAACCACGTCGAGAATCACCTCGATACCAGCTCGGTGAAGCTCTCTAACCATTGTCTTAAATTCATTCAAGATTGCGTCTGGGCCGGCTTCTTGAGCCTTCAAGGTTGCGTAACGGTGATGAGGGGTAAAGAAGTTGATTGTGTTGTAACCCCAGTAATTGATCAAACCCATGTTGAGAAGTCGTGGTTCTGAGATGAACTGATGAACTGGCAAAAGTTCGATCGCCGTGATGCCAATCTTCTTTAGGTGAGCAATGGTGCTCTCGTGACCAAGGGCAGCGTAGGTGCCTTTAATTTCGTCTGGAAGGCTGTCATTTCCTCTTGTGAGGCCTCTGGCGTGTGTTTCATAGATGACAGTCTCGGAAAGTAGGGTGTTTGGCTTAGCAACCCCCTGCCAGTCAAACTCTCGCTCAACAACAACGTTGTGGAAGTCTCTTGGCCCCTCTCGAACAACGCCTCTGGCGTAAGGGTCAATCAAGTCCACATCTTGGTTAAAGCCGCTTTTAGTCGTGTCAGGTCCGTCAACTTGAACCGTGTAGTGAACTCCAACCCTGATGTGTTCACTTTCAACTTCCCAAATGTTGCCTTCAGTCCGCTTAGCGAACAAAACTTTGACGTCTACATCGGGGTTGGATTCGTCGATGATCGAGAATCTCACAGAGCTGGCATTTGCCGAGTAAATGTGAAAAGATCCACCGTTCTCGTGCAGATTTACACCGAGCGCGGTGTTCTGCTGCGAAGGGGTTTTAGGCATGATGAAGATTTTAGTCGCGATAGTGTTTTTTAGTGACCATTTACCTAGACCACGCAGCTACCACGGCTCCTTACCCAGCGGTGGTAGAGCAGATGGTCGACGATCTTCAGAAGCTCGGAAACCCGTCATCCGTACATTCTCCTGGTCAGCAAAATCGCGCCATTCTCGAAAGCGCTCGCGAGGACCTGGCGAGAGTGCTAGGAGCCGATCGTAACGAGATTGTTTTTACATCTGGAGGAACCGAGGCAGACAACATTGCCATCAAGGGTTTCTACTGGGCTGCCGTGGAGGCCAATCCATCGCGCAATCTAATCGTCAGTGCCTATACCGAGCACCACGCCGTAATCGATCCGATCGAGTGGTTGGTTGAACACCAAGGTGCCAACGTTCATTGGCTTGAGGTGTCGGAAAGCGGGGTTGTGAATCTTCAGGAACTAACAAATCTGGTTGAAACTCGCGGCGACCAAATTGCCTTAATTTCTCTCATGTGGGCCAACAACGAAACGGGCGTGATTACCGACATACGCAAGGTCGTTGAAATTGCGAAACCTGCTGGAATCCCAGTTCACACCGACGCCGTTGCGGCCTTCGGTCACACAGAAATCTCATTCTTTCCCGGTCTCTCCGCCATGAGCATTTCTGCTCATAAGGTCGGTGGACCAGTTGGTGTGGGGGCACTGCTAGTTTCAAGGGACTCAAACCCAGTCTCGCTTCAACAAGGAGGCGGGCAGGAACGAGGAATTCGTGGAGGAACCATGAACTCCGTTGGTGCTCACGCCTTCGCAACAGCTGCAAGAATCTCCGTTTCAAAATTGGCAACCGAATCTTGGGGTCGATTTGATCTTTTGAACCGTTTGGTCGAATCTGTTGCGAAGTTGGTGCCAAGCGCCAAATTCAGTAGAGGCTCCGAACCAGGTATTCCAGACTTAGCGCACTTTACCTTCCCTGGTTGCAGCGGAGATTCGATGCTTTACCTTTTAGACCAGGAAGACATAGCGGTGTCTACAGGTTCTGCCTGCACGGCCGGAGTTACCAGGGCCTCGCACGTTCTGATAGCTATGGGTAGATCGGTTGAAGAAGCTACAGGGACCTTGAGAATCTCTCTCGGTAGAGATACCAAATCTCAAGACATTGAAGCCTTTTTAGAGAAATTACCGAGGGTTCATGAACTAGCACTAAAGGCTGGACTCAACGGCTAAAGGTAAAATTAGCCCATGAAGGTTTTAGTTGCAATGAGCGGTGGAGTTGACTCCTCTGTGGCCGCCGCCAGAGCAGTTGAGGCAGGGCATGAGGTGGTTGGGGTTCACCTAGCTCTCAGCAGGAACTCCGGGACATTGAGAACTGGTTCTAGAGGTTGCTGCACAATCGAAGACTCTATGGACGCCCAACGAGTCGCAAATCTTTTGGGCATCAAATTCTTTGTCTGGGACTTTTCCGAAAGATTCAAACACGATGTCGTCGACGATTTCATCAATGAGTACAAGTCGGGGAGAACCCCAAACCCTTGTATGAGGTGTAACGAGCGCATCAAGTTCGCTGCACTAATGGAGAAGGCGCTTTCGCTCGGGTTCGATGCAATCGCGACCGGTCATTATGCGACCGTGGAAGAACACGACGGGCACTTGGAACTTCATAGATCTCCAGCGCTCGCGAAGGACCAAAGTTATGTACTTGGAGTTCTTACCGAAGAGCAGTTGAAACACGTAATCTTCCCAATCGGAGTCAGCGCGTCAAAGAATGACATTCGTGAAGAGGCGAGGCAACGAGGTCTCGCGGTAGCTCAAAAACCAGACTCTTACGACATTTGCTTCATCCCTGACGGTGATACCCAGGGCTGGCTTGAAGACAAGGTCGGTTCAAGTGAGGGCGAAATCCTCGACCGTAATGGCAAGGTATTGGCTACTCACTCCGGATCCCACAACTTCACAGTCGGGCAGCGCAAGGGGCTTCACATTGAACAACCGGCTAAAGACGGCAGGCCACGATATGTATTGGAGATCAGGCCAAAGACGAATCAGGTAGTGGTTGGGCCGCAGGATGCGCTTGCCATTGCAGAAATTTCTGGTTCAAGGTTTAGCTGGTGCGGTGTCGCGCCAGGTTCACCGGAGGTTGCGTTCGAAGCAGAGGTCCAGGTAAGAGCCCATGCCGAGCCGGAGAGGGCCATGGTTCAGCTTGTTGATGGGAACATCCTGGCAAAGTTGGAAACTCCGATTTTAGGCGTTGCGCCTGGTCAAACCGCGGTTATCTACCTAGGTAGCAGGGTTTTAGGTCAGTTCACGATCGATGCGACTGTCTCTGCGATACCGGTCGGGGTAGACGAATGAATCGTTCGGATGCCGAGCTAAAAATAGTTGAACTTACAGATCAGATCAACGCACACCGCAGAGCCTATTACGAACAAAACACGGTTCTGATTTCTGATGCCGACTACGACAGACTTATGCACGAACTCGAGGCTATTGAAAGTGAATTCCCAGAGCTGATCACCGGTGATTCACCAACCCAAACCGTTGGTGGTTCCGCCCTGAACACCTTTGCTCCCATCACTCACCTCGAACGAATGATGAGCCTTGACAACGTATTCGATCACGAAGAAATGATCGCGTGGCTCGCAAAGACTGGAGCTTCGCGGTTTCTCTGTGAACTCAAAATTGATGGACTCGCCATAAACCTTCGCTACGAAAAAGGAGTCTTGGTTTCCGCAGCAACCAGAGGCGACGGAACCGTTGGAGAAGACGTCACAGCTAATGTGAAGACCATAAAATCAATTCCAATCTTCTTGACGGGTGATGACCTACCCGAAGTCATCGAAGTTCGTGGCGAGATCTACTTCCCAATCAAAGACTTTGCCAAACTAAACGAAAGCCTTATCGCCGATGGCAAGGCACCATTTGCAAACCCACGAAACTCGGCATCTGGGTCGCTTCGTCAAAAAGATCCAAAGGTAACCGCATCTAGACCTCTGCAAATGCTGGTACACGGAGTAGGTGCTTGGAATGGGGGAGAGCTCAAGTTCCAATCAGACCTTTACTCGAAGCTTGCTGGTTGGGGGCTACCGACGTCATTGCGTTTCAGCGTGGTGAACTCACCCGCAGAAGTGATTTCGTACATCGATGAGTTTTCGGCAAGCCGTCATTCGCTAGAGCATGAGATTGACGGTGTTGTGGTGAAAGTAGATGAGCTGGCTCTCCAGTCGGAACTCGGATTTACTTCGAGGGCGCCTCGATGGGCAATTGCCTATAAGTACCCTCCCGAGCAGGTAAACACGAAACTTCTTGATATCCGTGTTTCGGTTGGTCGAACCGGAAGAGCAACTCCCTACGCGGTTCTTGAGCCTGTCAAAGTTGCCGGTTCGGTGGTTGAATTCGCCACACTTCACAACCAAGATGTTGTCAAGGCGAAGGGTGTCTTCATCGGAGACACTGTAGTGATCCGCAAGGCAGGAGACGTCATTCCGGAAATCCTGGGTCCGGTGGTTGAACTTAGAAACGGAACCGAACATGAGTTTGCAATGCCGACCAACTGCCCAGATTGCGGTTCCGTCCTTCGACCTATGGCGGAAGGTGACATCGACCTTAGGTGCCCAAATGCCGAGAGTTGCCCTGCTCAGCTCAGGGAACGTATCGCCTACATCGGCTCAAGAGGAGTGCTAGACATAGAGGCACTTGGTGAAGTAACGGCAATAGAACTCACCAAAAATATTTTGAAAAACGATGCCGATCTGTTTTCACTTACCCAAGAGCAGTTAATGACTTCCGACTATTTCAGAAAGAAAGACGGTTCGCCTGCTGAGGTAACTGGCAAGCTTTTGAAGAACCTAGAGGAAGCCAAGTCTCGGCCACTCTGGAGAATTCTTGTGGCCTTGAACATTCGACATGCCGGTCCCGTTGCTTCTAGGGCTTTAGCGTCGAAATTTGGCTCGATTGCCAAGATTCTTGAAGCTTCGCCTGAGGTTCTCTCAGAGGTAGACGGCGTTGGTTCGATCATTGCTGATTCCATTTGCGAGTGGAACAAGGTTGAGTGGCATCGCAACATAGTTGAGCGTTGGACCAGCGCTGGTGTGCTAACAGAGATTCCGAATTTTTCTGATTCACCAACCGTTGAAGGTATTTTCAGTGGAAAGACCATCGTGGTTACTGGAACCCTGAGTCAGATGACCAGGGAGGCTGCCGAAGAAGCAATCATTGCTCGAGGTGGCAAGGCAGCCGGATCAGTCTCGAAAAACACAACTTTTGTGGTTGCAGGCCCTGGCGCTGGTTCGAAACTTGCTAAAGCTGAATCTCTGGGCGTCGAGGTAATCGATGAAGCCGAATTCTTAGAGAGAATTAGATAAATTACTCGTTGCTGGCAGCGTTTTCGTCTGCTGCAACCATCGATTCGGTAGACATCAGGCTCTTGAGGGAGTTTAGGAAGTCTTCGATCTCGGAGCGCTCGTTCTTCATTTTAACTAAACGGTCCTCGCTCTCGCGAATCGCGTTCGATGCGAAGCTCTCGGCCTTACGGCTGAGCATTTCGGCACGACGGCGCGACTGGTTGATCAAGTTTGTAGCTGTGCGCTGAGCGTCTTCGATTAGCTGAGTGCTAGACCCCTGGGCCTCACGGCTCATGCGATCTGCCTCGGAGAGCAGGTCAGCGGCACGCTGGGACGCGTCGGTGAAGTTTGCGTTTGCCTCGTCTGAAACCTGCTGCGCCTGGGTAACAGCATTCTGATAAAGGCGAAGAGCTTCCTGCTCAGCCTCATCACGCTTGGTCTTCAACTCTGCTTCAAGTTCAACACGGGCCTGTGCGGTGCGTTGAGAAAGTTCGGTTGCTAGAGCGCGAGCTTCTTCGGTTTCGCGGTGTACCTGCGCACGAAGTTCGGCAGCGTAACGTTCACCCTCTGACTTGATGGCAGCAGCTTCGCGCTGAGCGGTACCAATCTTTTCAAGAGCCTCGGATTCGCGGTTTTTCGCGGTATTTAGAATCTCGTTGCTTAGGCGTTCTGCTTCGATCTTCGACTCGGCAAGACGTGCTTCTGCTTCTGCAATTAGGCCATCTGCCTTTTGCTGAGCGCGACGGGTTAGCTGTTCGCTTTCCGCCTTAGCGGTTTCGCGTACTCGAATTGCATCCTGGCCGGCGTCGGAGACCAACTTCTTAGCCTGCTCTTCTGCAAGGCGGAGTGTCGATTCAAACTGTGCGCCAAGCTCGGCGTAGCCTGGGGCGCTCTTGCGCTTCTTTAGCGTTTCGTTTTCGGCGCGAAGTTGCTCGATTTCGGCTGAAGCGCTGTAGTTGTAGTCACGAACGTGCTCAAGTTCGGCGCGCAAATCGCCAACGACTCGATCGACTTCGTCTTTTTTGTATCCACGCATTTCAAACGAAAAATCTTCAGCCATGGAGCAACTCCTAAAATTTGGTTGAAAAACTTTGGGCTATAAAAATTAAGCCACAAGGCAAAATCATACCGCTTTACATAGTAAAAACCCAAGTAAAAAATTGATTTGGTAGGCTGGTTTCAACCCTTTTAGTTATTGGTGAGAAGGCTTGTCTATGTCTGAAATTACCCCTGAGTTAGTTCGCCATTTGGCGCATCTCGCTCGAATCGATGTCACTGAGCAGGAGGTTGAGCGCTTCAGCGAACAACTTGCCCTAATTGTCGATTCTGCGGCCACACTCAAAGTTGCCGTTGGCGAAGACATTCCTGCCACAAGCCACCCGATTCCGATGCAAAACGTGTTCCGCGAAGACGTAGTTCAGCCTTCGCTCAGTCAAGAATCGGCACTTTCAGGCTCAGCTGATGCAGAATCAGGTCGATTCAAAGTCGCTGCCATCTTGGATGAGGAGTAAAAGTGTCTGAACTAATCAAAAAAACTGCCGTTGAGCAGCTTGCGCTCCTTCAGAGTGGCGAAATCACTTCGGTAGAACTTACCAAGGCTCACCTAGATCACATTGCAGCTGTTGATTCGAGTGTTCACGCGTTTCTTCACGTAAACGCAGAAGGTGCACTCGCCACGGCTGCAGAGGTTGACAGAAGACGAGCCGCAGGGGAGCAACTTCCTAAACTCGCCGGTCTTCCGGTTGCGGTCAAAGACAACCTGACAACCATGGATCAGCCGAGCACAGCAGGGTCGAAGATCCTAGAAGGTTGGGTTCCTCAGTACGACTCAACTGTTGTCACTAGGCTTCGTGCCGAACTCATGCCGATACTTGGTAAGACCAACCTTGATGAGTTTGCAATGGGTTCAACCACCCAGTTCTCTGCTTACGGTTCAACAGCAAACCCTTGGTCGCTAAACAGAATCCCTGGTGGTTCTGGTGGTGGTTCGGCAGCTGCCGTCGCCGCATTCATGTCCCCGGTTGCCATTGGATCTGATACCGGTGGTTCGATTCGTTACCCGGCAGCAATGACCGGCACTGTTGGAACCAAGCCAACATACGGCGCGGTTAGCCGTTACGGACTAATCGCTCTCGGTTCTTCCCTTGACCAAATCGGTCCTGTGGCTCGAAACGTCGCCGATGCAGCTCTTTTGCACGACGTCATTGCTGGCCATGACCCACACGACAGCACCTCGCTCAAAGAAGAACTTGGTTCGATGGTCGAAGCTGCAAGCAACCAGAGCCTCAAAGGTCTTCGCGTTGGCGTTATCAAGGAACTAACCGGCGAGGGATTCCAGAAGGGAATCACCGACCGATTCAACGAGAGCCTCGAAATTCTAAAGGCACAGGGAGCCGAAATTGTTGAGGTTTCTTGCCCTAACTTCAAGTACGCGGTTGAGGCCTACTACCTAATTTTGCCGGCGGAAGCCTCTAGCAATCTTGCTCGTTTCGACAGCGTACGTTTTGGTATGCGTGTAACCCCGCAGGGTAACCCAACCATTGAGCGCGTTATGTCTGCAACCCGCGAAGCCGGCTTCGGACCTGAGGTGAAGCGCCGAATCATCCTCGGTACTTACGCCCTTTCCAGTGGCTACTACGACGACTACTACGGCAGTGCTCAGAAGGTTAGAACCCTCATCCAACGAGACTTCGAGGCTGCCTTTAGCAAGGCCGATGTACTGGTATCTCCTACAGCGCCAACCACGGCCTTCAAACTTGGTGAAAAATTGGAAGACCCTCTTGCCATGTATCTAAACGACATCGCAACCATTCCGGCAAACCTTGCCGGAGTTCCTGGCTTGTCGCTTCCTAACGGCCTCGCCGACGAAGACGGCCTTCCAAGCTCAATCCAATTCTTAGCTCCGGCCAGAGCGGATCACCGCCTATACGAAGTGGGTGCCGTACTCGAGCGTGAACACGAAAATATCTGGGGTAAGCGAATGATTGATTTCGCCCCAGAGGTAAAGGCAGGTGCCTAATGGCTAAGGCTGAACTAATGAACTACGAACAGGCCATTGAGCAGTTCGAAGTGGTTATTGGTCTTGAGGTTCACGTTGAGTTGAACACCAACACCAAGATGTTTTGCGGATGCAAGAACGACTTCGGTGACGAACCAAACACCAATGTTTGCCCGGTTTGCCTTGGGCTTCCAGGTGCCCTCCCGGTTGTTAACGGACGTGCGGTTGAATCTGCAATCAAAATCGGTCTGGCTCTCGGCTGTGACATCGCTCCAACTGGACGATTCGCAAGAAAAAACTATTTCTACCCAGACCTTGCCAAAAACTTCCAAACTTCCCAGTACGACGAACCAATTGCTTTCGAGGGCGGAATCCAAATCGAGGTATCATCTGGCAACACATTCCAGCTGAACATTGAGCGTGCACACATGGAAGAAGACGCTGGAAAGCTTACCCATATCGGTGGAAACACGGGTCGAATTCAGGGAGCGGAGTTCTCTCTAGTTGACTACAACCGTGCCGGAGTTCCACTGATCGAAATTGTTACCAAGCCAGTATTTGGTGCAGGTGCAGAAGCTCCAGAGCTAGCTGCCGCATATGTTCGCGCAATCCGCGACATCGTAAAGGCTCTAAATGTATCTGAGGCAAGGATGGAACGCGGCAACGTTCGCTGTGACGCCAACGTTTCGCTTCGAAAGCACGGCGCCGAGAAACTCGGAACCCGCACCGAAACCAAGAACGTGAACTCGCTTCGTTCGATTGAGCGTGCGGTACGTTACGAAATTCAGCGCCAGGCGCACATCTTGGCTTCCGGTGGCTCGATTCTTCAGGAAACCAGACACTGGCACGAAGACAAGGGCACAACCTCTTCAGGTCGCCCTAAGAGCGATGCCGATGACTACCGCTATTTCCCAGAGCCAGACCTAGTGCCAGTTGTGCCTAGCTCGGAACTTATCGAACGTCTAAGAGCAGAACTTCCTGAGAACCCTGCAGAACGTCGCAAACGACTTCAGGGCGTTTGGCAGTTCAGCGACCTGGAGTTCAGGGACGTTGTCAACGCAGGTCTTCTAGACCAGATCGAAGAAACCGTGGCAGCAGGAGCCAAGCCTCAGGCGGCTCGCAAGTGGTGGACCGGCGAAATTGCCAGAATTGCTAACGCAGGAGAACAGGAAGTTTCGGATCTGCCTGTGACCGCAGCTCAGGTCGCGGAGCTCGCTGCCCTGGTTGAGTCTGGAAAGATCAACGACCGCATCGGCCGAGAGGTGCTTCAGGCAGTTCTTGATGGTGAGGGTAACCCTACAGAGATCGTTGCAGCTAAGGGTCTAGAAGTTGTTTCCGATGACGGAGCCCTCATCGCAGCAATTGATGAAGCGCTTGCTAAGCAACCAGACGTGCTCGAAAAGATCCGCGAGGGTAAGGTTCAGGCCGCAGGTGCAGTAATTGGTGCCGTTATGCAGGCCATGAAAGGTCAGGCAGATGCCGCTAGAGTCCGTGAGTTGGTGCTCGAAAGAGCCAAGTAAGACTTGGGGTGAGTAACGGGACTTGAACCCGCGGCCCCCTGGACCACAACCAGGTGCTCTACCAGCTGAGCTATACCCACCATCGTTGCGCTAGGCAACTTTACAAGTTTAGCACTACAGAGAGTCTGCTGCTTGCTTAGATTCCTCGGTTGTTGGACCAGGTTGTGAAACAAATACCGTTTTTCGGTAATACGCAAGTTCCTTAATTGATTCCAGAATGTCGGCAAGCGCTCGGTGTCCACCCTGTTTCTTAGGAAGCTGGAAGTAAACCTTTGGGTACCAACGTCTGGTGAGTTCTTTGATGCTCGAAACATCAACGTTTCTATAGTGCAGAAACGAGTCAAGCGTTGGCATGTAGCGGTTTAGGAACATGCGATCGGTACCAATTGAGTTTCCGGCTAGGGGAGCCGTTCTAGGGTCGGTGACCCACCTTTGAATGTAAGCAAGAGTTTTGCGTTCTGCTTCTTCGAGTGAGATTCCAAGCTCAAGCTCATTTATCAAGCCGGATTCGGTGTGCATGTTAGTTACGAAATCATTCATGTTTGCCAGGGCTGCCGCTTTTGGCTTAATAACAAGATCAAGCCCGGTATCTAGAACGTTGAGTTCGGTATCGGTAACAACGACCGCAATTTCGACAAGTTCGTCAACTTCTACATTGAGACCGGTCATTTCGCAGTCTATCCACACCAGATAGTCGCCGCTCATGCCTTCACCGCCTTCCGTTCTGCTTTTCTGGTCTTGCGTCCCTCGATTAGCCAGTACAAGGCGGGAACGATAACCAGCGTGAGGATGGTTGAACTAAATAGTCCACCGATTACCACAATGGCAAGTGGCTTCGAAATAAATCCGCCACCTCCGGTAGCGCCAATGGCCATCGGTGTCAAAGCGAAAATGGTTGCCAGCGCAGTCATCAGAATTGGACGTAGACGCTGTCTCGCGCCATCGAGAATCGCCAAACGAATATCTCTTCCATCGGCTCGATACTGGTTGATCAGGTCGATCAAAACAATTGCGTTCGTAACTACGATTCCAACTAGTAACAGCATTCCGATGAGTGCTGAAACGTCAAGGGCGGTGTCCGTTAGAAGCAGCGCAACGAATGCACCGGTAGCTGCGAACGGAATGGAAATCAGCAGAATCAGCGGCTGACGGATACTTCTAAATGTGGCAACCATAACCAAGAACACGATCGCTACAGCGGCCATTAGTGCAACGCCCAACTGGGAGAACGAGTCTGCCTGCTGCTGACTGATACCACCAAGAGTCGCCGATACACCGATAGGCAGTGTTAGTTTCGCAAGTCTTGCGTTCAGGTCCTTTGTGGTAGCACCCAGGTTTTTGCCATCTGGGGTGAGGCTAACGGTCGCGGTTCGGTCGCCCTTCTGTGTCGTGATCGAAACCGGAATTGACGCGAGTTCAACCTTGGCTAAAGTCGAGAGCTTCACGTTGCCAGTCATGGTTGGGATTGCCAAGCTTCTAACCTGAGCAAGTGTGGTTGCTGGCTTTTTCGGTACAACGTAAATGCCGGTGGAAACCTGGCCCACGTTAATCGATCCAATTGAAGTCGGTTGCATCAAACCAGCCACGATTGAACTTAAAGCGATTTCGCTGAGACCTTTTGCAGCCGCCTTTTTGCGGTCGATTGTTACCTGGATGGTTCGCTGCTTGTCAGCCAGCGAGTTGGTGACTTCTGTTGTTCCTGTGGTTCCAGAAACAGCGTTTTGAACCAAAGAAACAGCCTCGGCGAGAGTCTTGTCATCCTTAGCAATTACCTTCACATCCACGGTTGAACTCGAACCAAAACTGCCACCACCGGCCGCGTTGTATTTGAGCTCTCCGAGCGATTTGTCTGCAGAGGCAGCCCTTAGCAGTCGTGCCTTAAATGCTTCAAGGTCCGCTCCATCTTTCAAAGTGATCTGGTGCTGAATTCCACCGGCTGCCAACCCAAGCGCCGTTCTCGCGTCACCACTAGAGCCAATGGTGGTGAGCACAACCTTCACCGCCTTGTCGGCAATGATGAGTTGCTCAAGCTTCAAAGCGGTCTCGGACTCTTCCTTTAGAGTTGCTCCCGCAGGTAGGTTCTGGTTGGCAATCACGGAACTCGATCCGCTAGAACCAATGAAATCAGTCTTTAGAAGGGTGGTCATACCGAAAGTGAGAATCAAAATAATCACGCTGGCCACAACTGTAACCACAGGGTGCTTTTGACTCTTGCTGATAACTGGGAGATAGGCGCGTTGCAGAAGGCTCTTGCGTTCCTTTTCTTCTTCCGCCTCACGAATCTTGGCAGCAGACTTTTTGGTTTCTTTAGGTGACTTCAGGAACCAGAAGGCCAGGACCGGAACGATGGTGAGGGACACAAACAACGAAGCGATGAGTGCAATTGAGAACGTGAATGAGAACGGTCTGAATAGTTCACCGACAAGCCCACCAACAAGGGCAATCGGTAGGAACACGGCAACCGTGGTAATCGTTGCTGCGGTAATGGCGCCAGCAACCTCCTTCACGGCGTCAAGAACCGCATCCTTCTTGTTTTCACCGTAGGAGAGATGCCGGTTAATGTTCTCAATGACCACAATTGAGTCGTCGACAACACGTCCAATTGCGATTGTTAGTGCGCTCAACGTAAAGAGGTTTAGGGAGTATCCGAAACCGCTAAGGCCGATGAAAGCGATTAGCACTGAGGTCGGAATCGAAATTGCGGTTACGAGAGTGGATCTGACGGAAAGCAGGAACAGAAGAATTACCAGAATGGCAAATCCAAGCCCGAGTAGGCCTTCGCTACTCAACTCATGAAGAGATTTTTCAACGAATGGTGCTTGATCGAATATCGTGACGATTTTTACGTCGCTGCCAAGGTTCTTTTTGAGGTCAGAAATCTTCGCCTGCACCGCATGAGATAGCGAAACGGTGTTTCCATCTTGAGTTTTAGTGATCGAAACTGAGAGTGCCTCAACGCCATTTACGCGACTAATCGTGGTTACAGGAGCGAAGTCGTAAGTGACCTTAGCGACCTGTCCGATGGTGTAAACCTTTGGTGTTGTTGGTACGGTGACAGCACCAACCATTGGCACCACCTTGGTGGTTACGAAAGAAGTTGCCGCCGGAACAAGAGCAATCGACTTTAGGGCTGCAATAGTTTCAATCGGGGTTCCGGTTTGGATCGAGATTTCACCCTTAGCATCGCGGATGCTTCCAGCTGGAAGCACCATGCCACTCTGTTGAATAGCCGAAACAATCGACTGCTGACTCAATCCATTTTTAGCCAATTGGGTTTGGTTTAGCTTGAGGTTGATTCGCTTCACCTTGATGCCAGACACAGTGATGTCGCGGACGCCAGCAATGTCACCAAAAGCCGAGTTTGCGGCATCTTGCAGTCTTGTTCCAAGAGCAATATTGTCGCTAGACGAAACACCAAGCGAAATAATTGGCACGCTGTCGAAACTTCCAGCAACCACCTTGGCGGTGGCGCCGGTTGGTAGCGTGCTCTGAACTTGTGCGACAACGCCGTTCAGATTCTCCTTGACTTTTGCGGTGGTTGTGCCGTAGTCAAATTCAACACGCACGATCGAAAGATTGTTCTGCGACGTCGAAGTGGTGTTCACAATGCCGTCTAGGGTGCGCACTTGGGTCTCTACCTTTTGACTGACCTGCTTATCGATTACCTCAGCAGACGCCCCAGGATAGGTGGTGATGATTGCGGCCTGTGGGGTTGAAAAATCAGGGAGGAGCTCCTGCTTTAGCGCTCCAAGTGAGTAAACACCGAAAGCGGCGATTACGAGTGTTGCAAGTGCAACTACAGATCTGTTGACCAAACTTAGGCGAGCTAAACGATGCATTATTTCTCCTGCTTTATTACCTCTAAAGCCTAACCTTTGACAACGATAGGTAATTCCTCAGGCGCTTGCAAAGCGCTCCTGAGTTTTGGCTGTGAGAAACAGTTTCCTTATGGAAATGGTTAGCAAAAAGACATAAGGGAAATTAGACTTAATGTTCGAAACGTAGGAGCATCTTGTATTCATTTCTTTATCGCGTGTTACCGGGGAAACGTTGGTTGAAAATTGTGCAACTAATCGTCTTAGCAGCCGCCGTAGTAGCAGCACTCTTCTTTGTAGTGTTTCCATACGTAGATAGCCTCATCGGGGAAAGTTCAACAATCAATGCCTAGTACCAAAGAACCACTTGCTCGTCGCATCCTTAGAAATTCCGGTGAAGTCCTCATCACCGGTGGTGTGGTGCTCATCCTGTACGTTGTTTGGCAGCTCTTTGTAAACGACCCAATCGTTGCAGTTCAGCAGGAAAAACAAGCCCAGCAGTACACCGTTTCCACCGAAGAAAAGGTTCTTGGAAAGCAGACGCTTCTCAACCCTGGTGGCAAGCTCAAAGAGGGGCAGGTGTTCGGTAAGGTTTACATTCCAAAATTCGGAAACGACTGGGTACGCCTTCTCGGCCAGGGCACCTATCAGCGCATCACCCTAAACACCATTGGTGTTGGTCACTACCTAAACACCGCCTGGCCAGGTCAGGTTGGAAACTTTGCGGTTGCTGCCCACCGAACCACTCATGGTGCACCGTTCAATAAGATCGACACGCTGACAACCGGCGACAAGGTATTCATCGAAACCAACAAATACTGGTTCACCTATGAATTCCGTCAGAGCAAGGTTGTTCTTCCAACCGACGTAAACGTAATCAAGTCAGTTCCTAAAGAGCTTCTTGGCGCCAAAAAGGGTGGTCGCTACATGACCATGACCAGCTGTCACCCTAAGTTCTCGGCAAAGCAGAGATACGTTGTTTGGCTTGAATTGGTGGCCTCGGCACCGACCGCTAACGGTATGCCTGCCGATCTTGTCGCGCTTCAGAATCAGCAGTAATGCCTGAATTGCCTCCATGCCCAAGTTGCGGCAGCGTATACACCTATGAAATGGGTGCACTACTCGTTTGCCCTGAATGCGCTAACGAGTGGACCCCAGAATCAGAAGCTGTCGTTGAAGAAAAAGTCATCAAAGACGCCGTTGGTAACGTGCTACATGACGGTGACGTGGTAACAATCATCAAAGACCTCAAGGTCAAGGGATTCTCGAATTCAATCAAGGTTGGAACCAAGGTTCGCAACATTCGCCTGGTCAACGGTCCAGACGGCCACGACATCGATGCCAAGGTTGATGGATTCGGCGCAATGAATCTAAAGTCAAGCGTTGTGAAAAAAGTCCTTTAAACTAGGACCATAAGCCTTCGTAGCTCAGTGGATAGAGCAAGAGCCTTCTAATCTCTTGGTCGTAGGTTCGATTCCTACCGAGGGCGCCACTTTAAACTTGAACCATGATTATCGATGTTTGGTCAGATGTGGTTTGTCCGTGGTGTTTCATTGGAAAGACCCGGTTGGACAAAGCCATTGCGGCGCTTGATCCTTCGATAAATGTCGAAGTGCGCCATCGTGCATTTCAGCTTCAGCCAGACATCCAGGGTGTCACTCCAACAAAGAAACTGCTAGCCGCCAAGTATGGCGTTGATGAAGCCAAGGTTGATGCTATGCAAGCAAATGTTTGCTCGATCGCAGGCGGTGAGGGTCTTTGCTACGACCTCGCAGGCACTCTTTCTGGCAATACTGCCGATGCTCACAGACTTTTGCTTTGGTCAGCCACAGTTGGCAAACAGGCGGAACTTCAGCAGGCTATGTATTCGGCGTATTTTGAGAAGAACCAAGCTTTGTTCACACGCGACGACCTGGTCGCCGTTGCAGGTTCGGTTGGTATCGATGCGAGTGAAGTGAATTTGGTTTTGGACTCAAACGAATTTGTAAATCAGGTTCGAGAGGACCAGGAAATGGCACACTCTCTTGGTGCCAACGGCGTTCCATTCTTCGTGATTGACATGAAGATTGGCATTTCAGGTGCTCAGCCTCCGGAGGTTTTTAACCGAGCGCTACAGCAAGCCTTGTCTTCCTAGTTCTTTGGTTGATCTGAGATGAGCTCTCGGTCTAGTGGCAATGACTCCGGGAGCGACTGGTTTAGCTGTTGAAGTTGGTCAGCGCGTAGTTCTAGATGAATACCCTTAATTGCGTCTTGAACAGATTCAGCCCTGGTTACACCAGGCATCACAAGTACCTTGCTACTTAGGCTCTTGAGCCATGAAACTGCTACGGCGTAAGGGCTATGGTTAGTTTCTTCAGCCAGTTTCTTAGCAGCTTCACTTTCACCTGCCCCCTTCATCGGAGACCAAGGTAGGTAAATGATGTCTAGTTCTTCACAGACTGCCAAAACATCCATTTGCTGGCGATAGGAGATGTTCAGTTGGTTCTGAACTGAGTAAATCGGACCGGCAATTTCAACCGCTTTGCGGAGCTGTCCGGCGTTGTAGTTGCTAACTCCAAGCCTTTTGAATATGCCACGTTGTCTAAGTAATGCAAGGTTTTCGACCTGTTCGTGGAAGGTTAAGTTTGGGTCGAGTCGGTGGTGTTGCCATAGGTCGAGTTCTGATACCTGAAGGCGTCCGGCCGAGGCTTCCGTGGCTCTAAGTAGGTAGTCGAGGCTGGCGTTTCTACCCCATGTTTCACCAGGACCCCTCGTAATTCCAGACTTGGTAGCCAGAATAAGCCCAGTTTTATCTCCAGAGTAGCTTCGAATTGCCTCGGCGAGAATCTGCTCGTTGTGACCAAAGGTGTTCCAACTTGGTGCGTAGATGTCTGCGGTGTCAAAGAATCGAACACCTGAATCTAGTGCAGTATGAATGGCTTGGATTGTTGTTTGGCGATTTTCCGAGGTCTCAGAAAATGATGCCTTCATGAAACCAAATCCGATTCTGTTGAAAAGTTCAATGCTCATAGCCAAATCATAGGCTTAAAACAAAGGTTGCGACCCACCGGGGGTGAGCCGCAACCAGTTTGATTCGGTTACTTGCGCCCTGCAATTTTTCTGGCCACGAATCCAATGAACCCTGCGCCTAGAGCCAAAAGCATGAGGCTCTGAGAGTCCGATCCGGTGGCAACCGATGTGAGCCCACAAGTACCTAGATCCAGTGTCTCAATAGCGACGTTGCTGTTATCTCCAACATAAGCAACCCCGTTATTTGAATCGTAGGTCGCTGTGTACAGGCTGTCGTGTGACAGAGCATAAAGAGTTCCATCGTTAGCAATTAGCAACGAGTTCACAGATTGGTTGTCACTTCCATCCAAGGTGAATGAGCCAATTGCAGTGATGGCGCCGGTTTCAGGGCTAAATGATGCGAGAGTATCCTGACCGCTGGCGTAGCCCCAAAGGTTCGTGTAACCAACGTTATTCACGTGGTCGATGGCTGGCTCAGAGGCGCAGTCATTTGAAACAGTAGTAGTTCCTGTTCCCGAACCTACATTGGTCATTTGAAGAGTGGTCGAATCAATGCCGAAGATCTGGAGGTCGTTGATGCTGTTACCTTGACCGTTGTCACAGGTGATGGTGCCAAGGTGGGAATCAGTTCCAAGCGTGCCAGCGGTTGCCAAAGCAGCGTTTGAGCCGATTGAAAGGAGGAGGATTGAGGTTGCCATTGCAGCCGCGATTATGTGTTTTTTAAAGGAAATACTGCTAATTGTTGCGGGTAAAACAAATTCAGATTCGAATTGAACAATGTAAGTTTATCCACCTCAAGTGGGGCATTTCCAAAGTTCTAAAGTTGCTCGCTTTATTTTCCTTCGCGAGTAAGGCGATTGGCAAAGTAGAGCGGCACAACCGAGATGAGAACCGTGGTTACGGCTACCACATCGACTACGGGAGCCTTTCCAGGGCGGAACATGTTATTCATGATCCAGATCGGGAGGGTTTCAACTCCGGATCCTGCGGTGAAGGTGGTGACAATGATTTCATCGAAGCTCAGGGCGAAGGCTAGAAGCGCTCCGGCAACGAGTGCCGAGCCAATTTGGGGGAGTGTGACCAGACGGAAAGTGGTAAAAACACCCGCTCCAAGGTCGGCCGATGCGTCCTCGAGGTTTCTATTCACCCTAGAAAGTCGTGCCAGAACATTGTTGTAGACCGTGACGATACAGAAGGTAGCGTGCGCAATGATCACCGTTGCCATGCTGAGCTGCATACCGAGAACAGTCCTAAAAGCATTGTTTAGAGCTAGACCGGTGACAATTCCGGGAAGTGCAATTGGCAGGATAACCATGAGGCTAACCGAATTCTTGCCGAAGAAGTTATAGCGCGAAAGCGCCATCGCCAGCAGCGTGCCAAGGATGACCGCTATTAGTGATGCGCAAAGTGCTACTACAACGCTAGTGGAGAGTGCCGCGGCCAATCCTGCAGAACCGAAAGCCTTCTGCCACCAATCCATGGTGAAACCTGGCGGTGGCCAATCCATGTTCATAGAGGAATTGAATGAATTGATGAGCACGATGAAAAGAGGGATATAGACAGCAGCCATTACCGCGCTGGAAATAACTCCTAGCACGACCTTTGCTAAGTTACTGATTCTCATTAGAGGCTATCCAGCGCTCCGGTGCGCTTGACCGCACCAAGGTAAACAAACATGATGGCAATTGGAATCAAGGCAAGTGCCGCGGCCATAGGAAGATTATTAGCCGTTCCTACGTTCGTATAAATGAGGTTTCCAAGCATCTGGTTTGCACCACCAACAATGTTGATTGTGATGTAGTCACCGAGTGATAGCGAGAAGGCAAAGATTGATCCTGCAATGATGCTCGGCAGCACCAGTGGGAAGATTACACGTCGAACTGTTGTGAATGTTCCAGCGCCGAGGTCGCTTGAAGCTTCCAAAAGGTTAGAAGGAACCTTTTCCAAGCCGCCGTAAATCGGCAGGATAACGTAAGGCAACCACATGTAACCGAGAGTTAGTGAGGCACCGAAGAGTGAATAGCCAGGGGTTTCAAGCCCAAGCGGTTTTAGTAACCACTCGAGAACACCTGTGTTAGAAAGAACCGAACGCCAAGCGTATGCCTTGACCAGGTAGCTTGCCCAAAGTGGAAGAAGCACAGAGATCGCAAGTATGTTTCTAAGCTTTGGTCCCGCAATCTTAGACATGAAAAATGCAATTGGAAGTGCCAAAAGTACGTCGACGATTGTTACTGCGAGCGCGACACCGATGGTTCTAAGCGTGACCTTGATATAGAGAGGGTCGGTAAACAGCGAAATGATGTTGTCTAACTTCCAGTCAACTTTGGTGTTGCCGGTGAATTCATCTACCGACCAAAAAGCTGTTACTAGCAACATAAGCAGAGCGGCAATGTAAACCAAGCTAAGCCAAAACAATGGAGCAGCCAAGAGCAGGCGTAGTCTCGCTTTGCCGTGCTGGTAGAGGTAACTAGAAATTCGGCGCGCGGGAGTGCTAGGAGTTAGTGCCCCCGCGCTAGCCGAATTCTTAGTCATGGTTATTAGCCCTTGATGTCCTGCCAGGCCTTAGTCCAAGCAGTGTAGTCCGTGCACTTCACATCGGTGCGACCATCTACACACTTGCTAATTGGGGTAGTCCAGTACCAGATCTGAGCGGCGTAAGCCTCGTCACCGGCGTGGTAGCTGGCGCAGAAGTTCTTGTCAGATGAGTAGTCACAGGCTGCCTGGGTAACAGGTGCTTCACCGAAGTACTCGGTTGCTGCCGCATTGGCTTTAGGGGTGTCGATGTAGTTCAACCACTGGTAAGCACAGTTAACGTGCTTTGAGGTCGAAGAAATCATCCATGAGTCTGACCAACCGGTTGCACCTTCGCTTGGAAGGATTGCCTCAACGTGTGACTTGGCAGACATCGAGTTCTTTATTACCTGCCATGTGGTTCCAACAACCGAGTTGCCGGTTTCGAAGGACTGAATCGACTTAAGGTAGTCGCTCCAGTATTCACCAATGTTGGCACGCTGAGCCTTCAGTAGGTCGGTCGCAGCTGCCAACTGCTTGGTGTCAAGAGCGTATGGGTTCTTGATGCCAAGTTCTGGGTTGTGCTTCATTAGGTAAAGAGCTGCATCGGCAATGTAGATAGGTGAGTCGTAAGCGGTAACCTTGCCTTTATACGCGCTGGCCTTGTCGAAAACTACGTCCCACGAGGTTGGGGCTGGCTTTACGACGTCGGTGTTGTACATAAGAAGGTTTGCACCGTAACCATGAGGCACACCGTAGCTCTTGCCATCGACAGTGTTCCAGGCGCGGTCTTTTAGGAATGAATAGACATCCTTGTAGCTAGGAATTAGCGAGGTGTTCAATGGCTGAACATAGCCTCCCGCGATTAGTCGAAGAGTTGCATCGCCTGACGCTGCAATAGCGTCGTACTGTCCAGTCTTGAACAGGCTGAGCGCCTCATCACTGGTGCCGTAAGACTTGAAAGTTACCTGGCATCCGGTTTGCTTCTCGAACGGGGTTACCCAGTCAACGGCTGGGTCGTTGCTTCCGTCTTCTGCATAGCCTGGCCAACCCAAAAGGGTCAGGGTGCCTTCATTCTTACCTAGTTTGTCGAGCATGGTTCCACCGGTGGTGTTGCCAGCTGTCGAACAGCCGGAAAGTAGCAGCGACACTGCTGCAACCGCAACCAAGCCTTTGGCCTTGTTTAGCTTCACTTTGTTCTCCTTAGTTGAGCGCAACCAGATCGGTTTTACTCAGTTTTACCTTGACCGTCCTATCACGACGGTAAGTCTTTACTCGGTCATCGCTGGCCGAAATCTCTGCAATCACCTGGTGTCCCTTTAACTCAAGGATCAGTCGTACGGTCGAACCAAGGTAAATGGTCTCTAGAATCTTGGCTTCGGTGCCAGTCGACGCAATTTCAACCTGTTCCGGTCTCAACATCACCTTGCTGTCAATTCCAAACAATTCCTTAGCAGTAGCTGCATCGAAGACATTAGCTGTTCCAACAAATCGCGCGACGAACTCCGTCGCAGGCTTTTCATAAAGTTCTTCAGGTGTGCCGATCTGCTCAATTTTTCCATTATTGAAAATAGCGATTCGATCGCTCAAAGTAAGCGCTTCATCTTGGTCGTGGGTGACAAAGATGAATGTGATTCCGAGTTCACGTTGCAGCTGTTTCAGTTCGATTTGCATCTTTTCGCGAAGCTTCAAATCAAGCGCACCGAGCGGTTCGTCTAGAAGCAAAATCTTTGGTTCTACAACGATCGCTCTGGCAAGGGCAACTCGTTGACGCTGTCCGCCAGAAAGTTGTGCAGGTTTTCTCTCGGCGAAATCGGCAAGGTGAACCTTGGTGAGAGCCGCGATTGCCTTTGCTCTGCGCTCAGTCTTTCCGACACCTCTCACCCTCAGTCCATATTCAACATTTTCTACAACAGATAGGTGAGGGAATAAGGCATAGTCCTGAAAGACGGTGTTGACATCTCGATCAAATGGAGCTTTTGTAGTCACGTCGTCGTCGTGGAGAAAAATTCTTCCACTGGTTGGAAGTTCAAAACCCGCAATCATTCGAAGCACAGTGGTTTTTCCCGACCCGGAAGGACCAAGCATTGAGAAGAATTCACCTGAATTGATTTCCAGCTCGAGGTTGTCAACCGCCACAAAGTCACCAAACTTTTTCGTTACATTCCTAATCGAAATGGCCACTTCTTTGTACCTCGCTCAACGGTGATAGTTCATCCTATACAGAAACGAAATTTGGAAGTCAGCCGTGGGAGTAAAATTGTCTAAGTCGAATGTAGAATCGAAGTCTAGGCTATCCATCTAATTCGGCAAGTACGCCGAAGCCTTGAAAGGGAAAAATGTTTAAGAAGACAATCGCTTCTGTAGCGGTTGCCGGTCTAACACTGCTAGGTGCAAGTGTTGGCGCAACCAGCGCACAAGCTCTACCATCAACTACCTCCTGGACTGACGCTGGTCTCCAGGAAATGTTCAAGATCAAGGGTCACGTTACCTGGTCGGCAGACGGTCTAGGAATCAACTCTGGTCAGACTGGAACCATCCAGGCAAAGCGTCCAAGCAAGTCGAGCGTTATCGCTGCTTTTCTTATGGTTTCAAGCAACAACTCTGGTGGTCGTGCAACAGCAGCGCCAACCGACGTTAAGGTAAACGGCGCAGCTGTAACCTTCACCCACACTGCTACCGAGACCACTTCTGGTTTCGGCTTCACCAACTACCTAGCCGATGTAACCAGCAACGTTAAAGACAAGTTGGATAACAGCCCTGTTGGAAACGTAAACATTTCGGTTGATAACGGTGCTCTTCAGCTCGACCCAGACGAGACTGGCGACTTCATTACTGGCGACGAGCTTCTTGTTGTTTACAACACGCCAGATGCACCTTTGGCTTCGGTAATTCTTGAGTTCGGTACCTCTGCTACCACCGGAGACACCTTTTCGCTTGACTACCCAGCGCTAACTTCGCCTCAGACTTCTGACCTTGAAATGTCAATTGGTGACGCTTACTCATACGGCGACGGTCAGAACTCGACCATCACTGTGAACGGTCAGACCCTTACCGACCAAGCTGGTAACTTCGACGACTGCTCGGCATTCAACCCTGCCGAGACAGACTCGAACAACTGGACTTGTGCCGACCCAGCTCTAATCACCGTGGGTGGTGTTGGCGACTCGACCGCTAACCCAACTCCTGGAAGCACCTGGACCCCAACCGCAGATGACGAGCTTTACTCGCTCGCACCATTCGTAAACGTTGGTGACACCGCTGTTTCTGTGAACACCCTAAACGGCTCAAACGATGACAACCTGTTCTCGGCATTCTTCTACCTGAAGAACATCGAGGTTACCGGTGCGGCTGACGCAAGTACCCTAGGAACCATTACCACCCCTGGCCCAGACATTCTGGCTGCTACCGGTGGAAACGGTTCTGACCTAGCCCTACAGGCTGCTTTCGGACTATTGCTACTAGCCGGCGGTGCCTTCTTGGTTCGTCGCCTATCGGCATAACGCCAAAAACAAAAACTAAAAAATGTGGCTCCCGCTTGGCGGGAGTCACATTTTTCTTTGCCTGTGTGAGAATTGGCTTGAATATCCTCTGGATGCGGGCAGTAGTTGAAGCAAAGTTGCTTTGGCGGGGGACCCAGAGTTGGAGCATTCCGTGATTAATCGATCAAACCTAGCAAGCCTTTTCGAGCGTGAAAAAGCCACTTTCCGCGAGCAAAACCCAAAGTCCCTTGCAGCTTACGAGTCGGCAGACAATCTTTTCGGTCGTGTGCCAATGACCTGGATGAACAAGAAAGCCGGCGGATTCCCAATCTATTTTGATCGGGCTCAAGGGAACCGAATCTGGGACATCGATGGACACGAGTACATTGACTTTGCTCTCGGAGACACCGGTGCCATGGCCGGTCACTCTAACCCAATCGTCGTCGACGCAATTTGTAATCGCATTCAAAAACTCGGTGGAATGACCACAATGCTTCCTACTGAAGATGCTCAGTGGGTTGCGGCCAACCTTTCGGAACGATTTGGTATGGCGAAATGGAGTTTCTCGCTTACCGCAACCGATGCGAACCGTTGGGCTATTCGATTGGTGCGTGCCATCACCGGAAAACCGAAGATCTTGGTAAATGCCTACTGCTACCACGGCTCTGTAGACGAGGCGCTTATCGTGGTTGGTCCGGATGGCGAAGGGATGAGCCGTCCTGGAAACGTTGGTTCGCCTGTTGACGTGACCGAGACCTCTAGAGTCGCTGAGTTTAACGATCTCGTAGGGCTTGAGCGCCAACTAGCAAACGGTGATGTAGCTGCGGTACTAATGGAGCCAGCACTAACCAATATCGGTATCGTTTTGCCGGAGCCCGGTTATCTGGCTGGCGTTCGTGAACTTACTCGCAAATACGATGCGTTGCTAATTATCGATGAGACCCATACCTTCTCGGCAGGCTGGGGCGGCATGACTCGTCGAGACGACCTAGAGCCAGATGTCTTCATTATTGGTAAGGCGATTGCCGGTGGTATTCCAACCGGAACCTACGGACTTTCTGCAGAACTTGCAGATCGAGTTCTGTCTCGCACGGATCTCGACCTAGTTGACATGGGCGGTGTTGGCGGAACTCTCGCCGGAAACCCGCTTTCGGTTGCCGCGATGCGTGCAACCCTGGAAAACATCCTTACCAAAGAGAACTTCGAGAAGATGATCGACTTGGCCACGTATTTCACCGACGGAGTAAATGCTCTGTTTGAAAAATACGACCTACCTTGGTCAATCAACCAGCTGGGTGCTAGAGCGGAGTACCGCTTTGCAAAGCCTTACCCAATTACAGGAACGGCAGCATATGAATCAGCCGATGCGGAGCTGGAAGACTTCCTACACCTCTATCTTGCCAACCGTGGGATCATGCTTACTCCGTTCCACAATATGGCTCTCATGTGCCCAACCACTACCGTCGCAGATGTGGACAGACACCACGAGGTGTTTGAGGAAGCAATTGGTGAATTAGTTGGATAGGCTTAGACAAATTATTCAGAACATGGAGAAATTATGAAGAAGACCGCTGCAATAGCTTTTGCTAGCTCGATCATGTTTTTGGGAAGCGTTTTGCCTGCTTCGGCATCGGCCAACATCAACGAACCGCTTGACACTCCAGGTGCCTTAAGTAGCCCGTGGGTAACCGCTGGAACTTACACGCCAGAGGTTGTTACCCTGAGCGATACCCCTGCGAACGCTCTTCGCCTTACCGATACCGCTGGGTCACAAAGCGGATTTGCTCTTTACAACAGTGCAATCTCTGCTGATGCCGGTATCGATGTAACTTTCAGTCAGGCCCAGTGGGGCGGCGATGGTTCGGCTGACGGTATCGTATTTTTCGTTAAGAAGGGTACCGACACCTCGAACGTAGGCGGAGCAACCGGTGGATCAATGGGTTACTCGGCTAGTACCGATGAAGGCGGTATTGACGGCCTCTCTGGTGCACTTCTAGGAGTTGGCCTTGATGGTTATGGTAACTTCTCAAGCACTGCGTCTGAGGGTACTGGATGCTCAGACACTTTCGACAGAAACGAACAATCTGCCAACTCGGTTACCGTGCGCGGCGCTGGCGATGGTCAGGTTGGATACTGCATGCTTGCAGACACCTACGACCTTTCAAGCAACTCCAAGAAGCTGCTAGTCGACAGCTACGCCACACGTGCAGACGCTGCGGTTCAGGTTCGAGTAGTCATTGATTCTGCCTCGGCAACCGATCCTCGAGTCAAGATCTACTACGCTGGCGACAAGATCATCGACATCGCTCTTCCTTCAGCATTCCAGTCGGTTTCAACCGTAAAGATTGGTTTCTCTGCTGGTACCGGTGGATCTACCGATAACCACGAAGTTTGGGGTCTTAGCACCACTTCGGCAGTATCAACCAGTTCCCTTGCTTCAACCGGTGTAAACCTAAGCGACTACTACCTGCTTATCGCTGCTGCTTTGGCATCGGTTCTAGGTGGTTCGGCCGCACTGGTTCGCAAGCGCAAGTAACTTAGAGAAGCTCGAACGCCTACTGCAATTCGCGGTAGGCGTTCAGCATTTCTAAGGCGAACTCGTGATCTTGCTTTTGCGGAAGCCCAGAAACCGTAACTGTTGCCACGATTCCTGCACCTGAAACGCGAACTGGAACACAACCACCGTGTGGAGTGTAGTCACGAGGATCTAGCCCCATCATTGCAATTACGTCTGTACCGTTGGTCTTGTTAATGCTGTGCTGCCAGCTTGAGGTCCCTGTCAGAAGTACCAGATTGCGCTTGCGTCTGGCCCAGTCGAAGTTCACTTCACTTGCGCCTTCGAGCATCACCGAAAAAAGGGGAGCGTCACCGCGTCTGATGTCAATTGCAATAGGGAATCCGCGTTCGATGGCAGCCTCGCGCATCATATGTCCAAGGTTCCAGGCATCGGTCTGATCGAAGCGGTCAAAAGTGGGTTCGGTCAATTGTTTAGTCCTAGTGATTCGATGGATTGTTTCAGGGTAGCTGCTGACTTTTGAAGTTTCTCAAGTTCATTCGAGCTCATCTCCATAGGAATTGTTCGAATGGCACCTTGCCGATTAACCACGGTGGGCACGCTTAGTGCGACGTCGGAGATTCCGAGGTAGTTATTTAATACCGAAGAGACCGGCAAAATCACGGATTCGTCGCGGAGCACAGCTTCCACGATCCTGGCTGCACTCAATCCAATTGCGTAATTCGTTGCTCCCTTACCAGCAATTACCTTGTAGGCCGCATTTTTCACGCTATCAGCAATCTCGTCGAGTTCGGATTGAGAAAGTGGCGCAACATTGCCAACTCGCCACTGAGAAAGTGAGATCGGGCCGATTTTCGCTTCCGACCAAAGTGGGAATTCACTATCTCCGTGTTCTCCGACGATCATCGCGTGGACAGATTCGGTGCTGACACCGATACGTTCTGCCAACTGCCAACGAAGTCTTGACGAGTCAAGAACTGTACCCGAAGAGAAAACGCGATTCGCAGGAAGACCCGAGAATCTGACAGCGGCATAGGCAAGCACATCACAAGGATTTGTCACGAGCAGGAAGATCGCATCTGGTGAGAGCCTAACCAATTCCGGCATGAGTTCCTGGAGAATCTTCACATTGGTTGCTGCCAGGTCAAGTCTGGTTTGACCAGGTGCCTGTTTCGCTCCAGCCGTAACCACAATGACGTCGGAGTTTCTTACTACCTCTATGTCGCTGCCACCGTAGACGCGAGAAGGGTTGGTGAATTGTGAACCATGAGCAAGGTCGAGAACTTCCGCTTCAACCTTTGCTTGGTTTGTGTCGTAAATCGCCACTTCGCCGGCAATTCGTTTCATGAGAAGAGCAAATGCTGTTGACGTACCAACGGCACCGGCACCGATGATTGAAACTTTGGTTCTCTGTGTCATGGTTTCAATCCTAAGTTTTGCGAAACTAGGCCGGTTGTTGCTGAGTGATGCAATGGATGCCGCCGCCTCTTGCGAAAAGTTCCCTGGCATCTACCAGAACTATCTTTCGGGCAGGGTAAGCGCCTTCGAGAACCTTCTTTGCAACGGCATCGTTTTCGTCATTGAATGCGCAGAGAATTACTGCGCCGTTCACGATGTAGTGGTTGATGTAGCTGTAATCAACCCAACCTTCGTCATCAGTTAGCGTTTTGGGTGCCGGAACCGGAATCAGTTTGAACTGGGGGAATGACTCAAGCGTTCTGCGAACTTCTTTGGAGACTTCGAAATCAGGGTGTTCGGGATTCTGCTGATCGTGAAACAGGATTGTGTTGGCGTCGCTGAAACAGGCAACGATGTCAACGTGCCCGCGAGTTCCGAATTCGTCGTAGTCGCGGGTAAGACCGCGCTTGAGCCAAATGGCCTGCGAAGTACCCAGCTTCGAGTGGATTTCTATCTCGACCTGTTCGCGAGTCCAAGAATCATTGCGACCGGAACCAAGTTGCACGGTTTCGGTTAGCAAAACCGCTCCTTCGCCGTTTACGTGGATTCCGCCGCCTTCATTGATTAGCCTTGAATCTACTCTCTCAACACCCGAGCGATCGGCAACGAACCCGGCAACGAGCTCATCGAAGTTCCACTTTGCCCAGCCTTGAGCGCCCCAACCGTTGAAGATCCAATTAACCGCTTTTAGCTTTCCATCTTCCTTGATGAATGTTGGTCCGATGTCGCGCATCCAGGCATCGTTTAGGTCGGTTGAAACAATCTCAACGCGTTCGTCGAGATACTGACGAGCGAGAGTTTCGTCGCCATGGTTGACCACCATGGTCAATGGTTCGTAATCAATGATGGCATTGGCAACGTTAGCCCAAGTTTGGCGAGCAGTATTCGCATCTTCTTCGGTGTCACCTAGGGTGTAGCCGGTTGGAGGCCAAGCCATCCAGGTCCGTGAGTGTTCAACCCATTCCGCTGGCATCGTCATTGGTTACTCCATGCTTTCTAGGATCTCATCGATCAATTTTGCTTCGGTTAAAGGGTTTACGATTGCGAA
>Ga0228702_1000361_pt1 | contig 36267 bp, 28 predicted proteins | sample McNCre217_Aug_MG_2_FD_178018 | JGI IMG/M metagenome (GOLD analysis project Ga0228702, IMG submission 178018) | Freshwater microbial communities from McNutts Creek, Athens, Georgia, United States - 20-17_Aug_MG | ecosystem: Environmental > Aquatic > Freshwater > Creek | place: USA: Georgia...
CCAGCGCTTCAAGCGTTGGGTGTCGGCATTTTTTAGGCACAGCATTTGCATAGTCATTCGGGTCGGTGTTGATGTTTTGACATTTGTTCAGACCCAACCCTTCATGCAAGAACGAAGCCAACTTTTCAAGGACCGATTAAACGGAGCAGGCCATGCAACTCGACCCGTCCTATAGCCCACAGGTGAACACCACCGACGCCTCCGGCATGCCCAAGCTGCCGCGGAGTCAGTTGGCGTACGCCCGTACGGCACCTGCTTTCGCGCGTGCGCTGGCAATTGCCAATCAATCTGGCGCCTTGGCGCCAGAGGGCAGTACGGCACCTTGGAGTACTGCGGTTCGTTCGGGGCAAACGTTGACGGGGATCGTGCGCGAGCAAATGGCGCAGCGCGGCGTGAACATCTCGAATAACGAGGCCATGCGTTTGGCGCAAACTGTGGCGCGTTCAAACAATATTGCTAACCCCGACATGATTCATCCAGGTCAGCAGCTGAACTTGGAGAGTTTGAATTTCTCGTTGCAACAATCTTTGGCAGTGAACCAAGCGATTGCTGCGAACAAAGCGGCAGTGGCTGCGGCTGCAGCACCCGCTGTCACGCCAGCTGCCAACGTCAACACCCTCAATACAAATACACCCATGGGTGCTACCGCCTTAGCGGGTACGGCTCAAGTGCAATTGCTCGCGCGTTCAGATCGCAGCGGGAATGTGGTGTTGGAAAAAACCATTGATCGTGCGATTGAAAAAGGATTCATTCCTGCGCAAGACAAACAAGCGGTGATGAACAAAATTGTTCAACTTTCGCAAGAACACCGTTTTGCCCCCGATGACTTTGCTCGCCTGACTTTGATGGAGAGCGATGGCATGAACCCCAAAGCCACCAACAACCGCTGTCACGGCATCATCCAGTTTTGTGATGGCCCTGACCGAGGCGCTGCAAGCGCTGGTTTTGGCGCGAATCCAAAAGCGATCTTGGGGCACAGCGTGTTGCAACAGCTGGACATGGTGGGCAAGTATTTCGACGACACCGGCTTGAAGAACTTTGGCCCTGTGGGGTTGGATGATCTGTACTTAACTGTACTCACCCCTGCTGCGCGCAACGAAACGCGTCCTAACGCGGCCTTGAATATTCCGGGGCAGCAAGCGGCTTACTTGCATGTGAACCGTGACATGCGTGCACCCATCACGCGCAACTCCATCTTGGCGGGCTTGCATCAAAACGCCAATGAACGTTTGGGTACGGAGGTGGCGCAGCGCTCCTCTTTGCAAGCCGCTCGTCTAAGCGCTTATGCCGCACAAGCGGCTGTGACGGAATCTCGCTAATTTAACGTCAGCGGCAAAGGTTTGCCGCTTAGACCGTCAAAACCGCCGTGGCACGGCTCTTGCATAAATCGACACGAGGTCTCACAACTTGAGATCAAGTGTCAATAAACAGGAGTCTTGTTATGGACGTTTTCAACTCTGCTTTCGGAATACATGAGCGTGCGCTTGGCGTTAGAAGCCAGCGCATGGAAGTATTGGCGCGCAATATCGCCAACGCTGATACGCCTAACTACAAAGCACAAGACGTTGACTTCAAGGCCATGCTCAAAGAAGCCAAGACCGAGTATTTGACCGCCACCAATGAAAAGCACTACGCCGGGCTGACCGAAGCACCAGACAACGGCATGCGCTATCGCACACCTTTTAACAGCTCATTCGACGGCAACACCGTTGAGATGAACGTCGAGCAAGCCCAATACGGTAAGGCAGCAGGTGATTACCAAGCCACCTTGCAGTTCTTGCAAAACCGCATTGGCGGCTTGCGTAAAGCCATGCGCGGGGAGTAATAAACCATGCAACTTGATAACGTCTTTGGTATTGCGGGTACAGCGCTCAATGCGCAAGCCATTCGCATGAACACCACCGCCTCTAACTTGGCCAACGCCAACTCAGTGGCAGGCTCTGAAGAAGAAGCCTACCGTGGTCGTCGCCCCTTGTTCAAAGCATTGATGGAAGAGCAAATGACCCATGCGGGCGCGCAATTTGTCGGTGGTGTCAAGGTGGACCGCATCGTCAACGACCCAGCTCCGATTCGCAAGACGTGGGAGCCAGGCAACCCATTGGCTGACAAAGAAGGCTATGTCTTTCACTCCAACGTGAATGAAATGTCCGAGATGGTTGACATGATGGCCGCCTCGCGTTCTTACCAAAACAACGTCGAAGTGGTGAACACCGCACGTCAGCTGATGATGCGCACCCTTGAAATTACCAAGAGCTAATTGGAGTAAACGAACATGGCCACTACAGATACAACATTGAGTTCTTTGCCAAGCAACATCTTGACAACTGCGCAGTACAACGCGCAAAAGGCAGCGACGCCTCAAAAAACTACGATGGGGCAGTCAGAATTTCTGACACTGTTCACAACGCAGCTCAAAAACCAAGATCCTACAGACCCTGTGAAAAACGAAGCCTTCGTGGCGCAGTTAGCGCAGTTTTCTCAACTTGAAGCTACAACTGCCATGAAAACAAGCATGGAGAGTTTGGTTTCGAGCATGAGTAATGACCGTTTACTTGGCGCAGCTTCGTTAATGGGCAAACAAGTCTCAGTTCCAGATGGTCCTGTGGAAGTCACAAGTACAACCGTCACACAAGGCACGATTAATTTGCCAGCGGGTGCAGACGGAATTCAATTGCAAGTATTTGATGACAAAGGTGTTTTGGTTCGTACGCAAATCATGGGTGCACAGCCTGCAGGTGATGTCACCTTGTCATGGGATGGCATGAATGACGGCGGAACTGCTGTAGCTAATGGTACTTATCGTTATGTAGCCACAGTCAATAGTCAAGGCAACTCAAGTAAACCCACAGTAAATACTTACGCCACAGTCACAGGTGTTAAGAGTGCTGGCACTGCAGATGGGGCGATGCTGTTGGAGGTTGCAGGTGGAAAAACCGTCAATCTGTCTGACGTCAAACGCATCGTTAATTAATTTAAGACTCAAAAATTCTCTTAGGAGCTAATGCACCATGTCCTTTTATACCGCACTTACAGGTTTGAATGCCGCCACGGCACAAATGGGTGTCACATCAAACAACATTGCCAACGTTTCAACCACTGGTTTTAAGCGTAGTCGAACAGACTTTGGCGACATTTTTGCGACATCGCCGTTGCAAAAAGCTTCGGCAACGGTTGGTCAAGGTGTTGCGCTGAAAAAGGTAACGCAAGAATTTGGTCAAGGTAACTTGGTGTTCTCGTCAAACACCTTGGATTTGGCGATCAGCGGTGACGGTTTTTTTCCTTTGAAGTCTCAAGACGGTTTTCAGGACATCTTCACGCGTAACGGTGTGTTCATGATGAACGATCAGTACAACGTGGTGAACTCAGCAGGGCAAAAACTCATGGCTGCGTCAGTGGACTCGTCCGGTAAGGCGAACCTTGACGACATGAACGTGTTAACTATCCCTCAAAAAACAACGGGTATGGCCATGCAAACCAGCAAAGTGCAACTGGGTTTGAACTTTCCTGCGGACGCAACGGTGATTACAAAGGCCTTTGATCGCAACGATCCTGCAACTTACAACAAGAGTACAGCGTTAACAGTGTATGACGCTGGTGGCAACTCTTATCTGGCGTCTGTTTATTATGTGAAGACTCAAAACGCTAGCCAAGCGACGCCTAACAACAAATGGCAAACCTACGTGTATGTAGGCGACAAGCTGGTCAATGCATCGCTGCAACAAGCAACGAACAGCAGCGGTGACGTCATGTACGTCAACAAATATGGTGAACTTAAGGCAAAAGCAGATTTCAAGACGCCTGAGGATATTGCGGCATTGAACAGTAGTTTTTCTAAGAAAACTGTGAAGTTTTCTTTGGACGCGTTGACTGATGTCCAAGTTTCTAAACCAGCGACGGTTACGGGGGGGGCTACAACCAATTTGGGCACAGGCTCTAACGACGGTATTGATTTTGCAACTTACGAAAATTTGAATAAATCGGACTTGCTTTATGAGCAAGGCAGTAGTGCTGCTACGTTCGCTCTTGGTGCTTATGCATCTACAGACCCTGTGAGTGTTACGTTTGGCCCAACGAACGCGCCAGTTACTGTGACTGTGCCTGCAGTCGGAGGCATCGCACCTACGCCAGAAGATGTGGCAACTGCACTGAATTTGAATGCTAGTTTTGCAACTTCCTATGTGGCTCAATCGGCGTCTACTGCAAGTTTGCCTGCAGCTAAATTTGCCTTGCCTGCCTCTGTATCTGATTTCTCAAGTTTTTCTGCAACGATCGCCGGTAAAACGATTAGCCTTAGCAATTTGACGCCAACCGCAGCAACGCCTGACGCCTTGGCTCAAGAAATTCAGCGACGCTTGCGCGCAGAAGATAAAGGGAGTACTGACATCAGTGTGACAGCTGATGTGACGAAAGCTCCTTTATTCACCCTTAACGTGCGCGACGCCGCAGGTCGAAAACTCACAGATATCAACTTGAGTAAGCTCTCTACAGGAGGTGCGACTGAACCCACGGCCACCACTTATGGCAATGAAGGACTAAAAATCACCTCCATTGATCCTAATGTGAGTGGTGCCAATATTCAGGCTGGGTTCTCCATCGTGCAAGGTGCCTTTAGCTCTAGCAGTGGGACCATTACTTCGTTAGCGATGGAGACGCCTTACCCTCGTTTTGTCGCTGCATTTACGCCTCCAGTAAATGGTGCAACAGCACCACTCAAAGCAACTTTTGGTACGGCACCTAATGATGTCACGATCACAGGTGATGCAAACGATCCCTCACTCTTGGCATTTGTGAGTAAACTCAACGCGAGTGATAAATTTTCTGCTAGCTACTCTGCTAACTTAGATGCGACAGGTAAGGTAATTGAAATTACCGCAAAAGATCCTTACGTTACTTCCACGAGCTCAATCACCCACGACGTTCAAATCGTAGACTCAACTGCGGCTGCGTTTAACAAGGCTGCAGTTATTGATGCCACTACGCAATTACCTATTGGTAAGACAGCTGACACAACGGTACAAGGTCAAAAAAGTATCGACGATTTGAAAAATTTATTCACGATTAACGTGGACGGATCAAATAAAGCTGTCACGGTTGGTTTGGACAGCCTGTTGAGTTCAATGGCAAACTTGCCAACTGGAACTAGCAAGAAACTCTCAGGTACACAAGTTGCCGCAGAGCTGACAAATGAAATTAATCGTGCTTACGGAGATGAGAAACCATTTAACTTCTCTACGCTGACTGGGCCAACTTTTTCAGTCTCGTTGACCAATGCCAATGGCACTGTTGTGAACAAGCTCGCTATTAATCTCTCGGCTTTTGGAGATATGCGAAATGAAGACTTGGTGCGTGAGGTACAAAACCAGCTTGATAATAGTTCTGACTACGCAGGAAAGTTGAACGTTTCATACGATACTGCGGCTCAAAAGTTGATTTTTACACCCGTAGATGGTGCGGCAAAAGTGACCGTGACGAGCGATCAGTCAAGCATGAACTTGGCTAATCCTTTGGTGCAAGGTGTCAATGATTCTTCGGTGGGTTTACCACTTTCTCCATCTGTCTCGACATCACCTTTACGTGCCCTCAATGATCAGCGGTATGGCATCAAAGTTGAATATGATGCTGTGGCTCAGTCGTTTGTCTTTAAGTCTGGCACCACTGGAGACACTTCAAGTTTAAGCATCACAGGCATTCGCCCAGGTAGTCTTGCAACCCAAGCGTCAAAAGGTCTTGGTATGACAGGAGACCCTGCTAATTACGTGGTCACACCTTCAGCGATCGATGCGGTGCGTGGCATCACGTCAACGCCTGCCGTTCTGACAGGAAACCCACTGGCCGTGAACGTTGATAACAACTTCTCTGTCGATGCGACAAACAACCAGTTTGTGGTGTCTGTGAACGGAATTACAGGTACGGTGGTTGTTCCTCCAAAAGATACCTACACCATGGGTACCTTCATGGAAGCATTGCAAAACGGTATCAATAACTTGCAGGGTCCCACCAAAAACGGTTTGACGCCTGATTCTGTGAGTGGCGTCAAGGTCAGTTATGACAGTAAAAAGAACGCCATGGTATTCACGACAGGTACTGCATCAACTGACTCTTATGTCAAGATCACTGGTGATGCTCGCTGGGGCTTAGATGGTTTGAATGCGGCTTTTGGCGCGACCACAACCTGGATTAAACCAACAGCTTTTAAAGACGATAAAGGCGCGACGGTTTATATCGACGGTTTTGGCGCAGAAACTTCTAGCGCTGCTGGGTTTGACACCTTACCGTCTTGGTCGCCCGTCTATTTCGATAAGGGTGAGCTGACATTTGATACGGCTGGTAACTTGATTTCTCCCAAACAGGGTGCGAAGTTGGACACGGTGTACTTGCCAAACGGTAAAGGCGCTTTGACGATGAACATCGATTACTCCAAGTCAACTCAATTTGCCTCGCCATTTTCTGTGCTCTCCCAGTCGCAAGACGGTGCACCTGAAGGTGACCTCGTAGGTTTGGCCATTAAAGATGACGGCTTGGTACAGGCCAGCTACTCCAACGGCTCCCAGAAATCTTTGGCTAAGGTGGTGTTGGTGAACTTCTCCAACCCCGCAGGCTTGCGTCAAATTGGTGATACGAACTATTACAAGTCGTCTGACTCTGGTACTCCTAAGTACAGTGAAGCCGGTTCAGCCGGTTTCGGTACGGTGCGCTCCGGTGCAACCGAGCGCGCCAACGTGGACTTGACCCAAGAGTTGGTGGACTTGATCACTGAGCAACGTAACTTCCAAGCCAACGCCAAGGCGATGGAAACCAGCACCTCGATGACCAACACCATCATTCAGATCCGTAACTAATTGGTTGCATTAAGAGCCTGATATGGATCGTTTATCTTTCAACGCGATGGCCGCGATCAACGAAGACCGTTTGATCCGGCAGCAGTTGTCCAATGACATCGCCAACGTCACCACTGTCGGTTTCAAACAAACCTTCGAAGCCACCATCCAACCGCACCAAGCTGTGGGCGAGGGTTTTGACTCGCGTTTGCAACCGCGTCTGTACACCACAGACCGTGTGCGTCTGGATGCCGGTCCCTTGATGGTCACAGGCCGCGATTTGGACATTTCGCTTAACCACAAAACTGTGATGGGCGTGATGGGTAATGACGGAAAACTGGCATTTACCCGCCGAGGTGACCTACACGTTAACAACAACGGTGTTTTAGAGACAGGTTCGGGCCATATCGTTCAAGGCCAAGATGGGGGCCCCATCACGATTCCTGTGGGTTCTACCGTCAACATTACCAATACGGGGCAAATTTTTGCCGCTGACCCTACGCAGCAGGGGGTACCGCAAGAGCAGCTTATTGGCACGCTGATGCTGCGCGATGCCAGTACTACCAACCTGATCAAGCGCGAGGACGGTTTATTTCGGGTTGACGAAAAACCACTTGGCACGGACTTTGCATCAGGTCCAGAGCCAGTTTCTTTGACACCGAAGGCCCTAGAGGGCAGCAGTGTCAATCCAATGGCATCGATGGTGAAGCTAATTGAACAGAGTCGCTCGTTTGAGCATCAGATTCGAATGATCAAAGAAAGCAAATCCAACGATGAGTCGGGCGCCTCCATGATGAAGGTGTCCTAATTTGACAGCTTAAAAGGGGCTTAAAGCCATGGACGCATCATTGTGGGTAGCCAAAACGGGTCTTGACGCGCAGCAAACGCGTATGAACGTGATCTCGAACAACTTGGCCAACGTGAATACGACTGGCTTCAAGCGCGACCGCGCTGTGTTTGAGGACTTGCTCTATCAAAACGTCAAGCAGCCCGGCGGTCAAACGACAAACAACACCTTGTCTCCCACCGGCTTGATGCTCGGTACAGGTGTGAAGATCAATGCCACTGAAAAGCTGCACTTGCAGGGCAACTTGATCAACACCCAATCGCCACTAGACTTGGCGGTCATGGGCAATGGCATGTTCCAAATTCAAATGCCAGATGGCACCACGTCCTACACACGCGACGGTAATTTCAAAATCAGTAACACCGGTCAAGTCGTCAACGCGTCTGGTTTTCCGCTGATTCCTGCCATCACCATTCCCGCCAACACCGCTGCGGTGACTTTTGGTCAAGACGGCACCGTGTCTGTTGAGTTGGATGCCGGTGGTGGCTCTCAAAACATTGGCCAAATTCAGCTCGCACGCTTTGTCAATCCAAGCGGCTTGAAGCCCATTGGTCAAAACTTGTACGAAGCCTCGCAAGCCAGCGGTGTGGCGCAAATTCTCACGCCCGGTCTCAATGGCGCTGGCGCTTTGAAGCAAGGTTCTCTGGAAGCATCCAACGTGAACGTAGTGGAGGAGATGGTCAACATGATCGAAACCCAACGTGCTTACGAAATCAACTCCAAGGCCATCTCTGCGGTGGACGGTATGTTGAAGTTCTTGAACCAAAACATCTGAACGAGGTTCATCATGATTGCCCTTCGCATTCTTGCTCTGTTCGCCATTGTCTATTTGCTCCAAGGCTGTGCCGCAGAGCCCGTCGACATGGTGCTGCGACCCTCCCCCGAATTTCAGCCTGTCTATCCGCTGGCCGCTGACCGGCAAAAAATTGCCACCGGTGGTATTTATAGCAATCGCCAAAGTGATGCGTGGTTTGGTCGTGGTCGCAATTACCAAGTAGGTGACATTATCACCGTCTTGTTGAACGAATCGACGCAAGCCGCACGCACCCAGAATACCGATGTAAGCCGTGAGTCGAAAAATTCATTGCCGTCAGGCATGAATACCAAGATTGGCAGCATGTCGCCTTTTTTGAATGGCATTGATGTCACGAATAACAACAACAGCAGCAAAGGGGCAGGCAAGGCAGACCAACAGGCCTCTTTGTCTGGTTCGGTGGCTGTGACTGTGATTGAAATTTTGGCCAACGGTAATTTGATGATTCGTGGCGAGAAAAAACTTGGCTTGTCTGAAGGCACCGAAGTCATCCAAGTCTCAGGCGTCATTCGTCCTGAAGACGTAGGCCCCAATAGCACCGTGCAATCGCGCCGCTTGGCTAACGCACAAATCGCGTACCGCGGTTCAGGTGACTTGGCCAACGCCACCAAAGCAGGCTGGGGCACCAGCCTCATGCACAAGTACTGGCCGTTTTAATCATGAAAAACTTTTTTTCTCTTCTTCGTGTGAGCTTGACCACGCTTTGCCTGTTGACAGCAGGTGCAGCCCAAGCTGACCGCGTCAAAGACTTGGCCACGCTCGCCGCACAACGCCCCAACCAATTGATTGGTTATGGTTTGGTGGTGGGCTTGCAGGGCACGGGTGATGACGCTTCGGTACCCTTCACCACGCAAAGTATGAAGGCCATGCTCTCTCAAATGGGTGTGCGCATTGACGGCCCATTGACCGACTTTGAAACTGCAGCCACCGCAGCGCGTGTAGACATCAAAAACACCGCAGCCGTTTTGGTGACCGCCGATTTACCAGGCTTTGCCAAGCCCGGCCAGCGCATTGACATTAACGTGTCTGCCATCGGTAAAGCTTCGAACTTGCGCGGCGGTAGCCTGATCATGACGGCCATGCGCGGTGTGGACGGTGAGATTTATGCCTTGGCTCAGGGAGCTTTGACAGCGACCGGTATTGATGCCAGTGCTGCAGGTTCCAAAGTCCAAATCGGAGTGCCCACCTCAGCTCGCATTCCTGGCGGCGCGATTGTGGAGCGCATTGTGGACACGCCTTTCGACTCATCAGAGAACGTGATCTACAACATCCGAGAAAACGATTTCTCCACCACGACAGCTATCGTCAATGCGATCAATAAAAAATTTGGCGGTGACGTGGCGCAAGCCATTGACGGTACTTCGGTATCGGTACGAGCTCCTCAAAACTTGAATCAACGCGTGGCATTCATGAGTATGGTTGAAGGCTTGGAGGTTACACCCGGTGAGCCACCTGCACGTGTGGTCATCAACTCACGCACAGGCACGGTGGTCATCAACCGCTCGGTGCGCGTCACTGCAGCAGCAGTGTCGCACGGCACGATTTCGGTGGCGATCACAGCCACCAATGAGGTGTCTCAACCTAACATGCTTGCTGGTGGTCAAACCACCGAAGTGCAAAACGCCGACATCAAAGTGGCTGAGCCCAATAAACCCATGTTCTTGTTCCAGCCAGGTGTTGAGTTGCGCCAAATTGTGGATGCAGTCAACCAAGTGGGTGCGACGCCTTCGGCTTTGATTGCCATTCTTGAAGCCTTGAAAAGCTCCGGTAGCTTGCGCGCCGAGTTGGTCATCATCTAAACGAGTGAATCATGAGCAGCCCCATTGACACCTCTACCTCGAAATCCTACCTGGACTTTTCGGGCCTGGGCGAATTGCGTGGCAAGGCTCAGCAAAACCAAGACAAGGCGCTGAAGGAATCTGCGCAGCAGTTTGAAGGCATGTTCATCCAGATGATGATGAAGTCCATGCGTGAGGCCAATGCCCCGATGAAGGACGAAGACAACCAATCCCACGCTATGGAAACCTTTGAAGGTTTGTTTGACAAAGAGGTGTCTTTGCAAATGTCCAAGCGCGGCGCCCTAGGTGTAGCTGCGTTCATGGAGCGTGCCGTCAAACAACAAGGTACACCGCAACCCAGCACCGAAGCTTTGTTGAAAGCACGTGGTAAACCGATGCCATTAAATCCCAAGCAAGAACCCGTGCCTTTGCCCACGGCAGCAGATCTGGCCAAAGGCATCCTGATGGAAAAACCTGCTCGCATCAAAAGCCTGCGCGAGTTCCAAATGCCATTTTCTGGAGGTGCTAAATGAGTGACATGCTCGGCATTGCTAGTAGTGGTATTAGCGCTTATCAGCGTGCACTAAGCACGGTCAGTAATAACATTGCCAACGTCAATACGGAAGGGTATTCACGTCAAGACGTTGCTTTGCAAGACTCTGCGCCTAAGAAAATGGCAAGTATGTACTTGGGTACAGGTGTCATGCTTGACACCATCAAACGCCAGTACGATGCATTTGCCGAGTCTAATTTGCGTAACAGCACGAGTGATTTGGCGAGTCAAAAGCCAATGGTCGATTACGCAAAGCGCGTGATGGACATTTTGGGTGATAAGAACATCGGTTTGAGTTCTGCACTTGATACGTTTTTCTCATCTGCCAGTGCTTTGTCTGCTGATCCAGCATCGACGGTATTACGTAGCTCATTTATCAATTCAGCAGATGGCGTTGCCTCTCGATTTGGCGAATTGTCTGGACAGATGGATTTGGTCAAGACAGAAACACGTCAAGCTCTTGAGAGTACGGCAACCCAGGTAAACACATTGACAAGTCAGCTGGCTTTAATCAATCAGAGCTTGACCAAAGAGCCTAATTTAGAAAATCAACCTGCAGAGCTGCTTGATCGTCGAGATCTAGCGTTGCGTCAGTTGTCAGACTTGGTGAAGATTAAAACCTCTTTTACAACCAACGGAACAGTGAGTGTGAGCTTGAGCAATACGATGACTCAAGGTGTGGTTGTTGATGGCATCAAGTCCCGCCCCATTGGCATTAATTCTCAAGTGACCGATAAAGTTGAGCTGGTACTAGATCCTTACGGAAAAACTGAGACTCTGGACAGCGTAAGTGGTGGCCAGATTGGCGGCTACAAGTCATTTATTTCTCAAGTTCTAGAGCCTGCGCAAAAGAATTTAAATCAGCTTGCTCAGACATTTGTTACAGAGACAAATTCTATTCAGCAAAACGGTATTGATGCGTACGGTCAAACTGGGCAGAATTTGTTTGCAATTGATCCTGCTGCGACCCAAACTGCCGCAGGTGTGAAATTGTTGATCAGTGATGCTCAACGCGTTGCAACGGCTGCTCAGTTTAGAGTAACCGAAGGTAGCTCTAATGTCAGTACAACTAGAGCAAGTGTTCAATACAGCGGAACTACGCCTGCAACACCACTTAGTAACACTAGCTTAGTGAATAACCCCAACGCGTCTGCTGGCGTTACGTTTAAAGTTGATGGTGCCAATGAGTACACCTCGGTGACGTCTTTGTCGGCCGGTGTGAAAGCTACTTTTTATTTAGATCAAGCCGCACCAAATCAACAGCTTCAAGTCATGACGAAGGATGGTCGTCAGTTGCTGGGGCGTGCACTGACTGAGACACAGAAATACCAGCTCTTTACTCCAAGCAACGGCTTTGATACCAATGCAACGTACTCAGATAAGTACCTGAATAAATCTGGATCAAATGCGTACAGAGGCTTAGATTTGTTTTACGGAGCAAAGGCTACCGTGTTGCAGGCACAGCAGTATGACAAATTTGGAGCGCCAATGCCTTCTGTGCCCACGCCTGCGGTGCTGACGACAGATCGGATTTCAACACTTGATTCTATTGAAGCCGGTGCATTGACTTTGAATGGTGTGAGCCTATCTGCATTTGTTCCTCAAAATGGATCTGGGTTTACCGTCAAAGGCCTGAACTTAGGCAATGCTGCGACGAAGCCGGATGTGGCATTCAATGCAATTGTGAACGGACAAACGATTGGATTCACGATTTCTGGATCAGGTCTTACCGATATCAATAGCTTGGCAAGCTCTTTGAATTCAAAATTACTGCAATATGGATTACGCGCAGCGTCTGCAGACAATGGGGAAGACATACAAGTCAGTGATGCTCAGGGAAGAAGCATCAGCGGGGTGAATCTGGCGCCTGTATCAAGCGCAACAGTGTCGGGGTTGGTATTTACTACGCCCGCCGCTTCGCCTGCTTCGATGAGTCTGAAAATCGGGGGGCAGAGTTTTAACGTGACTGGATTGACGGCCACAAGTGAAACCACTTTGGCTACTCAACTTCAGCAAAAGTTGCAAGATCTTGGTCTCAACGGCGTCTCTATAACTGCCAGTGCTAATTCTTTGGTGTTTAATGATACTCAAGGTCGAGTCATCTCCGACCTCGGTTTGACTTCAGCTAACAGCAGTTCTAATGGCACGGTCACTATTGCCGACTATCAAGGCGCTAGCGCTGGTGATATTCTGGTGAAGTCTTCGGCCAATAGTGTTGCTAACTGGCTGAACGGTAATTCAATTGCAACTGCGAAGAACGTGCAATTTGGTAATGGAGCGACGCCAAGTGCTCCGTCATTTGATGGCTATACATTGTCGATTGGTGGCGTGCAGTTACAAGCGACTGGTTTGACAGCAACCACGATGCCTGATCTTGCAAAACAACTCCAAGACAGTCTTCGTTCTCTGGATAAGAGTAATAGCATCAGCGTTGATTACAAAGATGCTAATTTGATTGTCACTGATAGCGCCGGCCGTGGAATCAAAAGTTTCAATCTTTCGATTCCAACAGGCATTACCGGTGCTTCTGTTGGGTCCATGGATATCCAAAACAGTACGCTCTCACAAACTAGTATCCGTGCTGAAGCTTTTTCTGAAATCAGGGTTCCTGCGACGCAACTCGATTTCACGAAGCCACTGGTGCTCAATGGGCAGGCAATTACTGGATATAAAAATTTAAATCAACTCATCATTGCGATCAATAGCTCCGCCGCAGGTGTTCACGCGTCTGTAGGAGCCACGGGTGAACTAGTCATCACAGATCCTCAGGGGTCGGATATTAAAGTGAATTCAACCATTGAGGGCAATGTGTTGAATGTGCAGGCCCAGACTTATAGTGGCCAAGTTCGCATGATCCAAAAAGCTCCTGATATGCGGGTGTCTGCAACGAGTTTGGACTTTAATAAGCCTTTGCAGATCAATGGCGTCAATATCGCACAAGCGTCTTATACATTGCCGGCAGACGGGAGTTCTTTTAGTACTCAGTTTGGAACAATCTCTTCTCTGAATGCGAGCACATTGCAAGACACATTGAACAATCGTTCAAGTTTGACTCTGACTGGTGTCAATTTCGGAACGCCTGAGGCTTTGGATGCGTTCAATGGTTTTTCTTTGAAAGTTGGTAATAAAAATTACCAAATCGATCTGGCTCCATTGACAAATAGTCCAGCATCTGCGAGTGATCTTGCCGCTCAGATTCAGACAGGCTTGCAAGCCATCCCAGACGGCGCAACATTAAGCGTGTCTGCCGATGCATCTGGGAATCTGATCGTGACAGATTCTGCCCAACCAAAGCGTGAATTGAGTTCTCTCTCTCTGTCAGCTTCTACAAGTGGTCTTACTGCATCTGCAAGTACAGGCAAGCAAGTGTCACGCTTTTCGGATTCATTTATTGCCTCTGTTGCGAATGGCAAACTGACTGTTCAGCCGATCGGTGCTGATATGACAGACCTTAGCATTGCGAATACGCTGAATATTAAGTCCAATGGGGCAGATTTGGTTGCTGATCCAAGAATGTCTAGCACTACTGACATGGTTGCTAGGCTCAACTCTAAAGTGAGCCAAACTGGTGTCTCTGCTTCTATTGATGCAAACAACGATTTAATCTTGAGCGTTACAGATCCTAAAGCTCAAACAAGCATTTCTGTTGGACCTGGTAAGGATGCACTTGGAAATTATGGTCAAAACGCACTCGGTCTTGAGCCGCTTGATTACGACGTCAGTAAGCGACTGCAGCAACTGCTTGCGTCCAATCCTGCCAAATCTGACATTCGAATGTCATTCGGTTCGTATGGCACGCCACCTTATGACCAATCTGGAACGCCATTTGATTTGAGCAAAATTGGTTTGCGTACAGGTGCTTTTATTGAAGGCGGTTGTCCGGATGATTTGTTGGTTTTTGTTACTGCAAAGGGTTCAGCCAAGGTTTCTACCTCTTTTACTGGGCAGCCTGCTAATCAACGCGATAGCTTACGTACTCAATCTTTGAGCGTGAAATTCACAGCAGCAGATCGATACAGCATTATTGACACTTCAACAGGAACTGAGCTTGCAGATAGGCACTACGACCCAACTGTCTTAGAGCCTGTGATTAATTTTGAAGGGTTGCAACTCAAGCTGAGTCATGCCCCAAGCATTGGAGATCAATTCCAAATTGATGGAAACAGTGACGGTTTAGGTAACAACGTCAATATGTTGAATATGGTTGATCTCAATAAAAAGGCTGTTCTCAACGGTAAAACTATTGCGAATAACTATATCGATCAAATTAATAACGTTGGTAACTTGGCTCAACAAGCGAACATTAACCAACAAGCAATGACTGTGGTGAATGATCAAGCGGTTGCTGCAAGAGACAAAATTTCCGGTGTAAACCTTGATCAAGAGGCTTCTGATTTGATTCGTTACCAACAAGCGTATCAAGCTTGTGCTAAGGCGCTTCAAATATCCGGTACGTTGTTTGACACGGTCAATCAAATTCGATAAAGGCATGACTCATGAAAATTTCTACTAATTTATTTTTTAGCAATGCCTCAGGTCAGATCAGTAACGTTCAAGGTGAGTTGGCTAAAACTCAGGAGCAACTCTCGACAGGGCAGCAAATTGTCAAACCCAGTGATTCTCCAGATAAGGCATCGCTTGTGACCCGACTCCAGTCTGAGCTGGCTCGTCAAAACAGTTATCAAGATACTTTAAAGTCAGTGAACACTCGACTGCAGTCTCAAGAGACAGCGCTTAAAAATACCAGCGATGTTTTGACTCGTATGAAAGAGCTTGCTGTCCAAGCTGCCAACGATACTTTGAGCGCTGCTGATCGCCAGACAATTTATCAAGAATTAACTTCTTTGCGAGACCAAGTTTTGAGTTTGGCTAACTCGCAAGACTCAAATGGTAATTACTTGTTTTCCGGAAGCCGAGTAGGTCAACCTGCTTTTGGCACAGATGCAAGCGGACAAATTGTTTATCAGGGCGATCAGTCCCGGATGAGGGTCGCTGTTGGCGACAGTCGTCGAATGAATTTGAATATGCCTGGCACAGATGCATATACAAAAGTAGTTCGCGACGATGGTAAAGGTGGCAAGGTCGGCGTAGGCTTTTTTCAAGCCATTGATGATTTGGCGTCCGCTGTTAAGAATTCGGATCACACCAATATGCAACGAGGAATTGCTGAAATTAACACTTTGCAGCAAGGTGTGAGTGATGCCACAGCCCAAGTGGGTGATGATATGAACGTGGTTGATATGCAAAACAGTGTTCTTGATGAAATTGTTCTGCGCCTTAAAACCACTCAATCTGATGTTCAAGATCTTGACTACACCTCTGCAGTTACGAAGATGAGTCGCGATCAATTGGCCTTGGAGGCCGCGCAAAGTAGTTTTGCAAAGATCTCCCAGTTAAATTTATTCAAATATATGAATTGATGGCCTCAAGTTTGTCGCAAGCAAACCGATAGCCTATTAATCTGAAAGTTTTTCATGGCCACCTCAGCAGTTAGCTCAACCACCAGCGCATCAACTAGTACGACATCTAGCGCTTCAACGCCGACGATGACGGCTGATCAAATTGCGCAGGCTAACAAGGCTGCAGCACAGAGTTTGATTGACTCCTTGGGGGCTGGCTCTGGGGTGAATGTGAACTCTTTGGCAACCAATTTGGTTGCTGCCGAAAAAACGCCTCTGGCTAATGCGATCAATGCCAAAATCTCGAAGAACGAAGCAAAAATTTCAGGTTTTTCCGCCATTTCATACGTTGTTTCGCAGGTCCAGACCGCTTTTGCTGCGCTGAAAGATCAATCGAGTTACAACACACTAAGCGTTGCAAATAGCAATACTTCTTCTTTTGACGTAACCGCAAGCACGTCGGCATCTACTGGAACTCATGATGTAGAGGTGCTCAGGCTTGCACGCGCACAGCGATCGGTTAGTCAAGGAATGGCTTCTCCTTCCGTGCAACTCAATGGTGGCAACGCTATGAGTATGACGTTAACCACGGGCAAAGGGGTATCAGCAACTATCAGCGTTGTAGCAGGGAGCGATACGCCTCAGGGTGTTGTTGATGCCATCAATTCTTCAACTGATGCAAAGTCTGCAGGTGTAACCGCCCAATTGGTATACACCGGGGATGGTTCAGTTGCACCTTACAAAGTCGTATTGATGGGGCAGCAAGGTGCAGCAAACTCTTTCAGCTTATCTGGGTTAGGAAATCTTTCAACAGGGTTGACGCCTAGCGTCGCCACCTCGCAAGGTGTATCTGCTTCACCTGAGACCTCTGGGGTCACATTTACTGATTTGGCGGCAGGCCAGACAGTAACCTTGGCTGGGTTGACCTATACAGCATCAGCGACTACCACGGCAGCACAGGTTGCATCTGCCTTTGCCAATTTATCAAACGGCGTAAGTAAAACTGCATCTTCTGTTTCAGATGGAAGCGGCAATACGCTGGGCACGTTAGACGGCACTCTCACGGGATATTCAACAGGTGCGGTTAACGGGGCTGTGGTCACATTTACCAGCGCTATCTCTGGTATCAGTAACACACACTTGAATGCTCAGACTGGAGCCGTCGGTGCTATGTCTGCTCCGACTGCACCTGCGATACAGACCACGTCTGGTGTGGCATCAAGCACGGAGTCAAGTCAGGTTACTTTTCAAGACATGAGTGCTGGGCAAACTGTGACGGTTGGAGGGTTGACCTACACGGCCACTGATACGACCACTGCGGCAGAAGTCGCCTCAGCATTCACAGGTATTCAAGCAGGTGGGGCACTGCCTACGGGTTTAACCAAAGGGGTGTTCAGTGGTGCTCTTTCCGGATTCAATGCGTCATCCGCTGTGTCTGGTGCAGCGACTCTGACATTCAGCAGTACCACCAGTGCGCTCAATGTGGCGGACATTGTTGTTTCGACCTCGCAGACTGTTTTCTTGCCTTCAGATCCAAGTAGTCAAACTGCCGTCGATGCGCAAGTTAAAGTCGATGGCATCAGCTACACGCGCTCGAACAACACACTCACTGATGTTGTTAAGGGGGCAACTTTCAATCTTAAGTCGCTGACTCCAAGTGGAAGCCCTGCCAGTATCCAGTTGACGCGTGACAATACGGCGATTACAACAAATATCAATACGTTAGTGACGTCATATAACGATGCAATTAGCATGCTCAATGTGGTGTCAGATCCAAAGTCGACAGTAGCAACGTATGGTGCGACTTTGGTTGGGGACTCCACCGTTCGCATGGTCAAGCAGCAATTGAAGAGTATCTTCTTTGGAAACTCTTCAACGCCTGGAACTTCGGTGAGTGCGTTGTGGCAGATGGGTATCAGTGTGGATCAAACGGGTGTTTTGTCCGCAGACAGTACTAAATTAACAACTGCATTGAGCAACAACTATGATGATGTAGTAAAAACCCTGACGGGGAATCAAAATAACGTCACGGCTTATGGAACCACCCCTGCGGGTATTGCTGGTGACGCATACCGTAAGTTGGATAAATTGCTGAGTTCTACAGGGCCGTTAATGACCCAGAGTAGCAATGCAACGACGCAAAACACGAAATATCAAAGTGATCTCACTAAGTTGAACACCCGCATGGATAGCTTGCTCACGCGCTATCAAAAGCAATTTGCAACTATGAATAGCTTAGTTGGTAAAGTGAACAGTCAAAAAACAAGTCTTAAGGCTACTTTTGACGGGATGATGGCCAGCTATACGGGCAAAACCGGCTAATTAGCGCATTGGGTACTCGCATTTAAATTTTCTTAAAAAATTCCCTAAAGTTTCCAGGCTTGGGGTCGATCTGCTTTGCGATGAATCATTTTTTAGATTCAGAAAGGCAGGTCGTTATGGGCTTAGAAATTCAATCCAAATTTGGCGCGCCTGCGTCGCAGGTGGGGCTGGCGTTGCCATCTGCTCCACAAGTTGTCTCAGCGGTTGCATCGCCTGAGAAGCTTGCGCCTGCGCTGGCACCCATTAAAAAGGCAGAGATCAAAGTTGATCCAGCAGAGCTTCAAAAGAGCTTAGCTCAATCCATTGATCGCTTGAACGAGATGGTGCGCTCAGGCGGGCGTAATTTATCTTTTTCGATAGATCACTCGTTGAATGCTCCCATCATCACAGTACGTAATCAAGAGACTGGAGAGGTGATCCGTCAAATCCCGAATGAAGTGGTAGTTCAAGTGGCACATAGCTTTGACGCCATGAAGGGCTTGCTACTCAACGCAAAAATTTAATCATTAATTGATTAAAGCTTTTTTTTTTCTTGTCGATCTATAGCTCATCAAGAAAACATTCTTGTAATTTTTTTCTGGTAGATCCAACTTTTTAGGAGAAACACCATGTCAGTGATCAACACCAACCTCAACGCTCTTGTAGCCCAAGAGTCCTCACGCTCAAGCGGTCTCAAGCTCAGCCAATCTATGGAGCGCTTGTCTACTGGTTTGCGAATCAACTCGGCCAAAGATGATGCTGCTGGCTTGGCTATCTCTAACCGCATGACTTCGCAAGTTCGTGGCTATGCTAAGGCCATTCAAAACACAAACGATGCGATCTCCATGTCGCAAACGGCTGAAGGCGCTTATGGCAACGTAGGTGAAATTTTGCAACGCATGCGTGAATTGGCGGTGCAAAGTTCTTCTGGCACAAACAATGATTCTGACCGCGCATCTATGCAGTTGGAAGTGGCTCAATTGAAGAGTCAAATTGATAGCATTGCAACAAAAACAAATTTCAACAACATCAAGTTGCTTGATGGAACTGCTCAAAACATTGCTATTCAAACTGGTGTGAACGCTGGTGACACCATGAATATCGGTTTTTCCTCTGTGCAAACCAAAGATATTGGTATTGGTTCTAAAGCAGTGCTGTCTTCGACAGGTGGTACTTATGCCGCTGGTAGCAATTTCTCTGCATTGACAGCTAGCACACTGTATTTGAACGGTGTTGCAGTAGGTGCGTCTCTTGCCACAGATGACAATGCGTCATCAGCCCAAGGTGCTTCAAGTGCAATTGCTAAGGCTGCTGCAATCAACCGCGTATCTGCTCAAAGTGGTGTGTATGCCAAAGCGGACGCTAACGTGGTTTCTGGAGCAGCGATGACTGCGGCTGCCACAGGACCTGGCACGATCACGATCAACGGCGTGGCCACGGATTCTTTTAGCGTGACTGCAGATGCCGCGACCAGCCGTAAATTAGTTGTCACAGCAATTAACGCTAAATCTGCACTCACTGGGGTTGTGGCAACAGATACTGGAGATGACAAAACGGGCGTGACATTGACTGCGGCTGATGGTCGCAACATCGATATCGCTTTTGGCACTCTTACTGCTGCGACAACAGGCGTGAAAAATACCAGCACCAACGTAGCAGCATTTGACTTGTTCACATTGGATGGTCGGTCTATTAACGTAGATACCACGGCAGGTATTAATAGTGCCATGACAACCAGTGGTTTGCGTGCCGGTACTTACAAGGCTGACACTGCCCTGTATACCAGTTTCGCTCGAACTGCAACTGCAGGCGCAACTAAACCAACAAGTGCTGCCCAAGGCTTGCTGAATTCCTCAACCATGATCATCAACGGTGTTGCAATTGGTGCTGCGCTGACCACTGATGACACTGCTTCTGATGTGACAGCGACCTCTTCTACGCGTGCCTCTAGCGCTATTGCAATTGCTGCTGCTATCAACCGCAGTTCGGCACAAACTGGTGTAACAGCAAGTGCTGGTGCTAACATTCTTCGAGGCACAGGATTTACTGCGAGTGCTACTGGCGGTACTGCTTCTGCCTTGTACCTGAATGGTCAAACCATCAGTATTGTCAACAACCAAACTGTTAATGGTGTGATTGACTCGATCAACCGCTACTCTGGCTTGACTGGTGTGGTTGCGTCTCAATGGGGCAGTGGCATGCAATTGACGGCTGCAGACGGTCGTAATATTTCAATCAGCTCATCGGCAGGTGCCGCACAGTTGGGTTTGACCGGGGTTGCTATGGGCGCTGCGGGTAATGCCGCTACTGCGAAGACTTATACGTCCAATGTAACATTGAGCTCTTCGAACACCTTTACAGTCAAAGCCGGAACTGCTGGTGTGACCAACTTGGAAAACCTCGGTTTCCGTCAAGGTACATTCGGTGGCTCGGATAACGGTCTGAAGGTTAATCAGTTGGATATTTCTTCCAGTACAGGAGCTTCACAAGCGATTGTGGCGATTGATGCTGCGATCAATACGATTAGCAAGGCACAAGCCACATCAGGTGCTTACAACAATCGTTTGGACTCGGTGATCAGTAATTTGACTGAAAGTAACCAGAACATCACTGCTGCTCGAAGCCGTATCACTGATACAGACTACGCAACAGAGACGACCAACCTTGCGAAACAACAGATTATTTCGCAAGCTGCCACGGCCATGCTGGCGCAAGCCAATCAGCAGTCGCAGTCAGTGCTCTCGCTGTTGAAGTAACTCAATAGCGCGTAAACTAAGGGAGAGGTTTAAACCTCTCCCTTTTTTTTGCCATTATGAAAAATCTAAAAAATCTGGACAAGCTTCAAGCCCAAGCTCGTAAGGCTATTCGCAATGGCGATTTTCTGTCTGCCATAAAAACCTTGAATACTTTGTTAGAGAAGAACTCAAGTCATACAACTTATTTGATGATGCGTGGTGAGGCATTATTGCGTGCAGAAATTTACGATGACGCTTTGCAAGATTATGCAAAAGTAGTAGAGCAAGAGCCACGAAATGTGGATGCGTTGAGTAATTTTGCGGTTGCTTTGATCCGTTGCAATCGTCAGTTGGAAGCGCAAAAAATTCTGGAATACGTCTTAGAAATTGACCCCAATAATTTTGATGCGCACATCAATTTAGGTAACGTCTACCAGACGCTGAGGCAGCCAGAGCTTAATTTGAAGAATGCATTCAAGGCTGTGGAGCTTAATCCTCAATCTGCAATTGCGTTTAATAATCTTGGGACTGCCCTAGGCGATTTGCAGATGACGGAAGAGTCTCGCCAAGCGTTCTTAACATCAACTGCATTGACTCCGGATTACATACCTGCTTTGATCAACTTGGCGCAAGTCGAAGAGAAACTTGAAAACAGAACCGAAGCAATGGTGCTGTATGAGAAACTTCTTACTTTGAAAGCGTTGACTGCAGGGCAGATTGACTTAGTGAAATATTACTTAGCATATTCTTATTTGTATTTTGGTCGCTTGAAAGAAGGGTGGCGAAATTACGAATTTGGTTTTGGGGCTATGTTGCCTTCGGAGGCCTCTCGTTCATTGCGGCGTTTTCATCAACCCAAGTGGATGGGCGAAGACATTAAGGGGAAAAGATTATTACTTTGGGGGGAACAAGGTCTAGGAGATGAAATTATGTTCTCCACCTGTTTCCATGAAGTTTTAGATCTCGGGGCCTCTGTTGTATTGGAATGTGAACCAAGATTAGTGAGCATTTTTCAGCGTGCCTACCCTAGTTTTGAAGTGCGGGCGCCATTGGTAGGGGCTGATCGGTATTCAAGTGCTAACGATTTCGATATTCAGTGCCCATTTGGTTCTCTGTTTCATTTATTCAGAGATAGCTTAGAGAATTTTCAAAGATTTAAACCTGCATTCATACCCCAGTCCACGGATTTAGATTTTTTCCAATCAAGGTTGCAGGGCAAGAAAGACAAAATTTTGGTGGGCATTTGTTGGCGAAGCGGTTTGTTATCTGCCGCACGAAATCTTAATTACACTGCCCTGATCGATTGGCGAGAGTTGCTCTCAAATGAGAAATTCCAGTTTGTCAATCTTCAATACGGAGACTGCGAGGCTGAATTGTTGGCAGTCGAGCAGGAGTTAGGTATTTCTGTGCTTCGCTGGCCAGATGTAGATTTGAAAAATGATTTAGAGAAGGTGCTTGCCCTCATTCATTCTTTAGACTGCATTGTTTCTGCACCGACGGCTGTTGCACAAATGTCAGGGGCATTAGGGCAAAAAACCTACCTACTTACCAGAAGAAACTGGACGATGCTAGGAGAGGTGGATCATTATCCTTGGTATCCCAAGGTCACGCCATTGGTGGCAGAAAAGGGTATTCACTTAGCTGAGAATATTCATAAATTGTTGAGCTTGATGAATACGGATAGTCGTTGAGCCTCAATCAATGAATTTACTCAATTGCCTCCCAATTAACGGGGGTCGCACTGCGCACGGCACGCGTGACGCGTTTTCCAATCACCGCATCTAAATGCTTAGGTGCTAGACCAAAACCAGGTCGCACGCTGCGTACATCCTGAACTGTAATCACATCACCCGCTTGCAAATCTGTGACAAAGTAGAGCGAACGGCGAAATTTGATATTGCCTTGCTCGCTGGACTTCAAGCCGTAGTCCACCTTGCCTAGAGCTTGCCACGTGGTTTTGGCGCTTGTGCACAAGTGAGCGAGTTCATGGGGTTCGAGCGAAAAACTGTCGTCAGGACCACCACCTCGGCGGTCAAGTGTGAAGTGTTTTTCAATGATGCTGGCTCCCAACGCCACGCTGGCAATGGCCGTGGTGTTATCAAGCGTGTGGTCGGATAAACCCGTCACCAATCCAAAACGTTGAATCATGTCGGGAATGGTGTGCAGGTTGTAGTCTTGGGCTGGCGCGGGGTAGCCGCTGACGCAATGCAGAATGGCCAATTGTTTGCATCCGCCCGCGCGGGCGGCATCGATTGCCTCTTCAATTTCTTCAACATTGGCCATGCCAGTCGAGATAATCATGGGCTTTCCCGTGCTGGCTGCGTACCGAATCAGGGGCAAGTCCACCGCCTCGAACGAGGCAATTTTGTAGGCTGGTGCGTTTAAGTCTTCTAGCAGGTCGATAGCCGTGTTGTCAAAAGGTGAGCTGAAAATCGTGATGTCTAATTTTCGAGCGTGATCGAACAGGGGTTTGTGCCAGTCCCAGGGCATGTGAGCTTCTTCGTATAAATCGTAAAGCGTGCGGCCATTCCATAAACCACCATTAATTCTGAAGTCTTCGCTGTCACAAGGTAGGGTGATGGTGTCGGGTTTGTAGGTTTGCAATTTGACGGCCTCTGCTCCCGATCGCTTGGCTTGTTCGATAAGTCGCTGTGCGGTTTCAAGCTTACCGTTGTGATTGGCAGACAGTTCAGCAATGACATAGGGAGGATGTGTGACGCCAATTGGACGTCCTGCGATTTCAATGACGGGCATATGCTGCTTCCTTTACTTTTGGCCACTCGTGTGCCAACAAACCAAAGCAAATGACTGCATGGTAGGTGTGGTCTAGGCGCCGTTGTTCTCGCAAAACACCTTCCTGCGTGAACCCCAGTTTTTGATGAAAACGGATCGAGGCTTGGTTTGTTTCGATAGCCTGTCCGCAAACCTTATGCAATTGCAGTACGTCGAAAGCGTATTGCAGAGCCGCATGGCCGAGCTTGCTGCCACTTCCTGAGGGCGCATCGGGGCGGGCATAAAACCCCCAATCGCTGACTCCTCCAATGGTGATTTGGTTAAATTGCACGTAACCGATGGCGCTATTTGCTTCTTCCACAAGTAGCAGAGAGCGTGAGCTATCTTGGCTTGTCCGTTTGTACCAATTCAAATGCTCTTCAAGACTGATCTCATGTTGGGTAAACATGAATCGGCGAATCTTGGGGTGGTTTCGCCACTCCAGGAGCATTGGCAAATCGTCAGGCATTACCGTACGAACTTGGCAGGATTCAAGCATGCAAATGCTCCAATTCTTGAATCACGCAGGAAAGACCGTTTCCTGATGTCACCCCAGCCGCTGCGAAGCTGAGTTGATCTAAAAGCGTTGGGTTTTCGCCAGATAGGAGCGGGTTCTGCATCAACACCTCAAGATCCTCTTTGGTTCGGAACAACAAAGCTGCGCCGTTCATGTGTAACGCTAGCGCACCTGCCTGCTGATTGTCAGCCAAGGCGAGGATCAGACTCGGAAGCCCTAAACAGCAACGCTCCCACGCCGTTCCACCGGCAGCGCCAATGCATAAATCGCTGCTAGTCATCAGTTCTGCCATATGTGTCACGTTTACCAGCACTCGGGTTGGGCGAGGCATGGTGTTCGCAGTGGTCTGTACTTGTTCCAGCCAAGGCGCATGGGCGCCCATCACTACGGTGATGTGCAATTCTCGAGGCAAGGTGCAATTGCACAGCGCGTGAAGCACTTGCTCGGTGACGTTGTCAGGGTCTGTTCCCCCCAGGGTGATAAGCAAATGTTGGAGTTTGGGGTGTTTGCGCCTGGCTAGGCTTTCCGTTCGCAGAGTCGCAAATTCAGGTCGTAGCAAGGCGTACTGAGGACCAATGAGCATGGTGGCTGTGTGCGGGATGCGATGGCTGTAGTCTTGAGCCGTTCGACCTAAGTTTTGGTCAAGTAACAAGTTGCAGTCGTGTGGGCGATCTGCCAAGTCATCAATGACCATGAGTCGCCCGCAATGCGGGCGCATGGTTTTTTCCCAATTCGCATCTAACGCATAGTGATCGACGATTAGCCAATCTGGCATTGTTTCATTCAATGCGTACTGAGTAGCTTCGGCATCGCTTGCCCAGTCCGTACCCAACCAGGATGCGTGACTGGGTGATGTGTCTTGTGTAGTGAGAGGTAAATGCGTTCCACTTGAAAGTGCAATGCCTGTGTGTCCGCGTTGACGGATCAAGTTCAGCAAGTGTCCTGTATGTGTACGGCAGACAAACGTGCAGTTCGCCCCCGATGCACGTAGCGCATCAGCCAGTGCGAGGCAGCGCATCACATGGCCCGTACCAATTTGGACCGATGCGTCTGTGCGAAAAACAATCTTCACGACAAATTGATTTAGCGCTTTTCCATCAAGAACCAAGTGATGTCGTCTTGTGGAAAATTGGGATCACGACGATAAGAAAAACCATAATCTCTCAATTGAAGTTGAGGATGACGTTCCATGATTTCGCCCGCAAAGTCGCGTTTGAACAAACGATCGGTGTGTCCACGATAGGGGATGCTGACAGGGGCTGGGTTGTAGTACTCGGCCACCATCAAATAACGGTCACAGCTGGCTACCAGTTTGTCGTACACCCGAGGTAATTCGTTGGGGTTGATGTGAATCAGCACGCCTTTGATGAGGGTGAGGTCGTAGGTGTGATGTGCCTCAAAATCCAAAATGGATGTGTGATGCACACGCTCTGGCGCAATCACTTGTTTTAACTGCTCCGCTGCTGACGCATTGATTTCAATTGCGGAGGCTGCAACGCTAGGGTGCAAGAGTTGGATAGCTTTGAGGTTCATGCCAATGTTTGCACCAAACTCAATGCATGTTTGAATGCCACGGGTGGCCCGTAAAGCCTTGCTGAAGAAATCAAGATTAGACGCGAGCAATGCATCGCCTTGATTGCGGTCGATGTAGGCATTGCCAAACTCGCCTGCCCAGAAGGCTTCCTGTTCTGTTTTAAATGTCATGATGGTCTTTCTGGTTTTCAATCATGCTTTTGAGCATCCATTCGGCACGCTCCCAGTCTTCGGGGGTGTCAATGTCTTGCACACGGTATCGGGGTATTGGCACTGGGGCCGCGTATTCGGTAAACAAGGGTTTTTGTTTCAACCATGCCTGTGCACTACCCCAATAGAACTGTCCTGCATCGTGCCAGGCTTCTACCAAGTCTTGCGAACGTGTGTTGAACTGTTCGGGCTGAAGCATCTGAACCCGTTGGTTGGCGGTGATGCGAATTGCGCGTTGAATGGGAAAAGCGTAGCTGGTGACTGAAAACGCATAATCAGCCCCGCTATTTTGCAAAATTTGATGGCCACGTTGCACATCACTGGCTTGTATAAATGGCGCTGTGGCATATATGCAGCACACGTCGGTTGCGGGGCTGCCGTTTGCGTTGTGCCACGCAATCGCATGGGCCACGACCGGAATGGTGCCTGTGTGGTCATCAGACAGTTCTGTGGGGCGCACGAATGGCGCCTGTGCCCCATGGGCTTGTGCCACTTGGGCAATTTCGTGATCGTCAGTGGATACTAGGATGCTGTCAAAACATTGGCTTGCTATGGCGGCACGTATCGACCACACAATCATGGGCAAACCCCCAAAGGGCTTGATGTTTTTACGCGGTATGCGTTTGCTGCCACCACGCGCGGGGATGATGGCGATCTTCATACTGTGGTGGCCTTTGCCAGAGCCTGGACAACTTGGTGCTGTTGTTCATCTGTCAGTGATGCATACATCGGAATGCTGATGGACTTTGCGTAGTAGTTTTGTGCCTGTCTAAACGCCTCGGCCTTAAATCCCATTTGGGCGTAATAGGGTTGCGTGTGAACGGGGATGTAATGCAAGTTCACGCCGATGTGCTGTGCTCGCAATGATTCAAATACGTCCTTATGCGAACGTGGGCAGGAGGGTTGAAGTTGCACCACATATAGATGAAAACTGGAATGCGAGTCGGGATGTTGCCAAGGCGTATCAATCGGCAAGGTTTGTAACAAAGTCGCATATTGATTGGCCAAAGCGTGCCGACGTGCAATGGCGCCGTCGAGCTTATTCATTTGGCTCAAACCTAATGCCGCTTGCAACTCGGTCATGCGATAGTTGAAACCCAAGCAGATTTGCTGGTAGTACCAAGGGCCATCTGCTGCATGTGTCATTTGCTGTGCATCACGCGTTATGCCATGGCTTCTGAGCAATTCCATGTGCTTGGCTAACTCAGAGTTGTTGGTCACCGCCATTCCACCCTCTGCTGTGGTGATGATTTTGACCGGATGAAAACTGAACACCGTGATGTCGCTGTAACGGCAGTTGCCAACGGGCTCGCCTTTGTAGCGAGCACCAATGGCATGTGATGCGTCTTCAATGATCTTGAAGCCATATTTGACGGACAGTGCATGAATGGCAGCCATGTCGCAAGGTTGCCCACACATGTGGACAGGCACCACGACTTTGGGCAGTCTCCCATTTTTTTCAGCCTGCGCTAATTTCTTATCAAGTTCGATGGGGCACAAATTGAATGTACGTGGGTCGATGTCTACAAAGTCCACTTGGGCACCGCAATACAAACCGCAGTTGGCCGAGGCCACAAAGGTAATGGGGCTAGTCCACAGCCAATCCTCAGGGCCGAGTCCCAAAGCCAGGCAGGCAATGTGCAATGCAGATGTGGCACTGTTCGCCGCGACCCCGTATTGCACTTGGCAATAACTTGCCACCGCCTGTTCAAATGCGGGTACCGCTGGGCCTTGCGTTAAAAAATCGGAACGCAAGACATTCACCACCGCTTCGATATCGGCTTCTGAGACCATATGGCGGCCATAAGGTATGTGATTTGGTGCAGACATGTACGTCTGTCAAAGGTTTGACAGTGTGGTTTGGGTGTTTGGGTGAAGCAAGTTATAGACCAACTTTAATTTGGCATGACTCCTGCTTATTCAATTCATCTTTCAACACAGATCGTCGGTTTGTCGACGTGCGTTATGGACTCATACATTGATATTTGCGATCAATCCATCCTCATCACAGGCGGCACAGGCTCGTTTGGCAAAGCCTTTGTGCGCGCCGTATTGGAGCATTGCCCTAAGGTCAAGCGTTTGGTGGTGTTTAGTCGTGATGAACTCAAGCAGTTTGAAATGCAACAAGAGTTTCCAGAGTCTAAATACCCGGCATTGCGGTTTTTTATTGGCGATGTACGTGACCAAAATCGCTTGCGTCGGGCCTTAGAGGGGATTGACACAGTCGTTCACGCTGCCGCCTTGAAGCAAGTGCCGGCCGCTGAATACAACCCATTTGAGTTTATTCAAACCAACATCATGGGGGCGCAAAACCTTATTGAGGCCTGCTTGGATACGCAAGTAAAGCGCGTGGTTGCATTGTCTACTGACAAGGCGGCCGCTCCTATTAATTTGTATGGTGCGACGAAGTTGTGTAGCGACAAGCTTTTTATTGCTGCCAATAACTTCAAAGGTCCTCGTGATTTGCGTTTCTCGGTGGTCCGCTATGGCAACGTGATGGGGTCGCGTGGTTCGGTGATCCCATTTTTTCTAGAAAAAGCCAAGAGCGGTGTACTGCCCATCACCGATCCAGTAATGACACGTTTCAACATTTCGCTCGACGAAGGGGTTGAAATGGTGTTGTGGGCTTTAGAGCATGGTTTGGGCGGCGAAATTCTGGTTCCCAAAATTGCTTCTTATCGAATTGAAGACGTGGCCCAAGCTATTGCGCCTAGCTGTCGCCAAGACATTGTCGGGATTCGCCCTGGTGAAAAACTGCACGAAGAAATGATCACGCGCAGTGACAGTCCTAACACCTTGGACTTGGGCGATTACTACGCAATCTTGGGCTCAGGCGCACAAAAGCAACGTGCTCAATATCTTGCTAGCAGAGGTGCTAAAGAAATGCCCGCTGGCTTTGCCTACGACTCTGGCACCAACGAAGACTTTTTGAGCGTAGAACAAATTCGAAATCTGATTCGCTTGAACATCAATCCAGCGTTTCAACCCATCTAAGTGCCTATGGCACCAGTTTTGCTTTGATTCTTATATCCATCGATGGCAATTTCGTGATCGATATGTTTTTCTGACACCTTAAGTAGGAGCTTTCCATGACCCTCATTCAAGAACTGATGAACCAAGCCGCAGTGGGTGGCTTGCTAAATTCCAACGTTATTAAACGATTCACTCCTGCTGAAATTCGCGAGACCATTCAATCCTTGGTGGCAGCGGAACAAGTCAACTTGGCTAATGCCTTGGGTGATGCCGGCATGGCTTTGTATCCACACAGCGAAGACATGTTGGCCATTTGCAGCTTGTTGGCCATGATGAACCAAGATTGGCCGTTTGCCGTTGAACTACTCGAAGAGCTGGTTCAGGCACAAGGCGACACGACTCCGTCATTTACTTATGTAATGTATGTGCGTGCCTTGCGCTGCAACCTAGACCCCGAACGTGCATTGGCAGTGGCTCGCCAAGGATTGGCGGTTTATCCCGATCAATTGGAGTTGTTGGCCGAGAAGTTGTCGCTGGATGATTTTAGCGATGTAATCCATTCTTCAACACAGGCGCGCCACTGAGCGGCAAATGTTTCAATTTCACAGTGGCAAGCGGCAAATGCTTGCCAGTGAAGTGACAAAACCTTGCCACTGAGTACTTAACTTCGTATATTTTTTTGCTTCAAAACGGGAAAACCCTTATTTAGAAAGTCGAAAAATAGTTGGCACGAGATGTGCTTGGTTAGTGGTAAGTTTGATCGACCTAAATGGGTCAGGAGAGAAAAATGGCAGTTATCAATACAAACGTTAAAGCATTGTTTTCGCAGTCTGCGCTGACCGCATCTGGTCGTGCGCAGGCTATTGCGATGCAACAGTTGTCTACAGGCAAACGTATCAACTCAGCAAGAGATGATGCTGCCGGTATGGCGATTGCGACTCGCATGACTCAACAGATTCGAGGTTTGAATCAGGCTGTACGAAATGCGGGTGACGCCATCACATTGATCCAGACCGCTGAAGGTGCGACCAATGAAATTACTGACATGATGCAGCGTATGCGTGAATTGGCTGTTCAGGCGGTCAACGACACTAACGACAATGCACAGCGTAGTTATTTGGACCTTGAGTTTCAGCAACTCAAGCAACAAATCGATCAAATCTCTACACAGACACAGTGGAACGGTTTTCCTGTGCTCAACGGCACTGCTGGTCAGCGTGTAGGGGAAATGCCTGTCTATAAGGCCACTTCACAAAACATGTCTGGTTCAACATTCATTAACCCGACTACATCTAGAAATATCAGTGGTGCAGATGCGGGTGAGCAACAAACGTTCACTCTGACTGGCACCCCTACGCAAGGAACAATCACTATTGCAGGGCAATCAGTAGATATTTCTGCAACGGAAGCAACTGCAGGTTGGGCAACGGTCATGAATAAAATTCAGACAACGCTCAACAACAGTACATTTTTTAGCTCAAGTTCTGGTCGAACGATTCAAGCAACTTCTGTTGGTGCAGCTCCTGGTACATCAGGCTCAGTCACCATTACATACAACAGTACTGATGGCAATGTGGCTGACACAACAGTTGCACCTGGATCCACAAGCATGGTCGCGAGCGCAATCAGCACACCTCGACCAGTGACTGCTGGAGCTACAGAGGCTTTTACGAATAACGGCAAATTTTTGCAAAGCGGTTCGCTTAGTTTTAGTATCGCTAATGGTGCGTCTACTGTTACAGCTTCATTTTTGAATGCTGACAATAAAGTCATTCCTTTGACAGGTACTTTGAATAAAACTACAGGTACGGTTTCATTTGCTGTTACTGATGGTTTGAATAGATCTGTCATTTCTGATAATTTGTCATATCAATTGACAGACCCAACGGGGACAGCTCTGAATTTAACAACAACACCTCGAGCAGTTGCTTTGAGCGTTGATGTAGCGGGCACTATTCCAGTTCTTCGTGCTGGGGACCTGAAGATTAATGACGTAGTCATTGGCCCATCACAAGCAAGCGATGATTTACTGTCACCTCGTAATAACGCAGCTGGTAGCGCGATTGCTAAGGCCGCAGCTATTAATCGAATGGCTGTTGATCAAGGTAAGAGCCAAGGAGAGTCTCAATCGATTACTCTCACCGGAACACCTTCTCCAGGAACAGTGACCGTAGGCGGCGTCAGTGTTGTGATTACTAGTGGAGATAAGACTCCTGCAGATGTGGCACAAAAAATTGCGGTTGCTTTGCAAGCTAGTACTCAATTCGGTCAAGGTACTGACAGAAAAGTGACATATGCGAGTGGCTCAGGAGTGGTCAATGTAGATTTTCCAACGACCGAAGGTGACGCAAAAGCGATCGTCGTCGATATGGGATCCACTGGGTTGACTCCCGTCGTTAATACGACACAACCATTTATGACATCGGTACCTGGTACAGGTGTTTTCGCTAAGGTGAACGAAAACGTAGTTACCGGTAAAGCGATGACTGGTGCGTCTGTCGTCTCAGGTGCTGTATTCATTAACGGTTACGCTTCGGCAGACATCACAACAGTGCTCAACAATCCGCAAGCCACACGTGAAAACGTAGTTCGTGCGATTAACTTGATCAGCGATAAAACAGGTGTCAAAGCAATTGACACAGGCGCTGACGCAAAGGGCGTGACTTTGGTCGCTGTTGACGGGCGAAACATTGAAGTTCGTTTTGAGACGAGTGCGAATGCTGGCGTCTTTGGCGATCGTATTGGCCTGAATGAAGGCGTTCAGAGTTCAACCATTTCTCTCGAATCAAAGATTGATGCGCCTGTGATGCTAAGTTCAGCCTCGAATGGCGATATTTCTCGAGTGGGCTTACAAGCTGGTAACTATTCGAAGAATCAAGCTGTTCTGAACACAGCCCCTCGTGCCCCTGTCGCTCCTGCGCAGGCTCAAGTTGAGAGTGTTAATTTTTCTGGAACGGCAACCGTTGGTGGAACAGCTTCGATTGTGATTAATGGCCAAACCTTTACATCACCCGCAGCACCCGCTACTTTTACAGCAACCAGCTCGCCTCAAACAGTACGCGACGACTTGATGAATCAGATCAACAATATCGCCACTTTGGGTGTTGTAGCAACGCAAGGTCGAGGTGTAGGTGAGATTTTACTGACAGCAAAATCTCCAGGGGTGTCTTTTACGATGACATCTACTAAAAGTACGGTAGCTTCTGGCTTGATTATTGTGAATCAGGAGCTCGCTGCTAATTCACCGGCTCAGTATGCTAATTTGGGTATGGATGATTTGACAATTAACGGTGTCAAGATTCGCCCCAGCGTTCCTGCGGACGATAAGTTCTCGAATACAGTCGCAACAAGTAGTGATCCTGGCTCAAGCGCAATTGCGATTGCTGCTGCCATTAATGACAGTACTTCTCTTACAGGGGTTCGTGCTGAGCCCAACCCTGTGGTATCACAGGGTGTGAATACTACGACGGGAGTCCCCGCGAGTGGTAAACAATCTTTGTGGATCAATGGAACAAAGATTGATGTCGATTTTGTTCAAAATGAATCCGGAACAGATCGCCGCGCTAAAGTTGTGGCTGCTATTAATCAACGTGTGGGCGAACACGGTGTGACTGCAGTTGATAACGGTAATGGCGTGACTTTGAGTTCGGACGGAAGAAACATGTCTGTCTGGTTTGACTCAAGTGTCGGGGACTTGGCTGCTTCAAGTTTTGGTTTGGACAAAGGTGGAGCGGTTGCGCAAACTAGTAAGGTTAAGGTTACAGGTGCTGCATCGGCAACTCCATCAGCCTCTGTCATTATCAACGGCGTTACAGTCACAGCAAGTCTAGCCACTACCACTTTAGGCGCTAGTGCAACGGCTGCTGCAACTGCAACCGCGCTTGTGACGCAGATTAATTCGACAACATCGTTGAAAAACGTATTGGCGTCAATTGATCCAAACGATTCAACTTCTGTGTTGATCACATCTAAGGTGCCTGGTAGTGCATTTGATATACGTGGTGCAGAGGTCGATACGACTCCTAGCACGCAAACGTTGGCAATTAGTACTGTTACTCCTAACGGAGCAGGTAACACAGATGTCTCTGCCGTAGATCTGACTGCAAGTTATAGCAACAATATACTGGGTGGCGTTAGTAATGCAGCTAACGTTAAAACGCTCTACGGTACGGTCAAACTTGTGGCCGCAGCGCCAGTTCTTCCTGCTGAACCAGGTGCAGATGGATTGCCACCGAATACTTTGGGTATGGACGGTAAACCGATTCTAATTACTACAGGTTCAGACGGTGTTGGTCCGCTGAGTAACTTCAAAGCCTTAGGCTTTCAAGAGGGTACTTTTGGTGGCCGTGCTAGTGAGGACATGGATCCTCCAAAGGTTAGTCGTATGGCCTTCCAAGTGGGCTCTTCTGCTAACCAGGTTGTGACCATTGACTTGGCTGACTTCGGAAAGAATGGATCTATCACAGGCTCTATCACTGGTGACGTCGATCTCGCTGTTGAGCAACGTAAAGTGCGTATCAACACAGGTGCGGGTGCCACTTCTGTTTTGAACTTGTTAGATGCTTCGATGGACAAGATCAACGCTACGCGTGCCACCATGGGTGCTGTGATGAATCGACTGGATCATGTGGTCAATAACCTGACCAACGTGTCAATGAACATGTCTACTTCGCGCAGTCAAATTGAAGATGCTGACTATGCTTCTTCAAGTACTGAGTTGGCGAAGACTCAAATCATGCAGCAGGCTGCTACAGCTGTGTTAGCGCAAGCCAACACCAGTCAGCAAACTGTGCTCAAACTCTTGGGCGGTTAATAGTTGCAACTTGAGTTGATGCATGCAAGCTGAAAAAGGCCCAAATTGCTGGGAGTGCCGATATATGGCGGTCACTTGGGATGTGCGCCTGCCATATGGCTGCAAATTGATGGGGTTTCGTTCAAAAGTCGTCCCTTCATTGGAGGTGTTGCGAACTGATGGCCGCTTTTGTGGCGGTTTTAGTCCTAAGCCCACTTCTTCAAAAAACGTTTTTTACAAAACGAACTCCCCCTCAGGGAAAGTCGGTTCTCCGACAGATGGTGGACACAGCACAAAAACTGGCATAAAAATACTTGTTTAGGATTAAATAACCTGTCAAAACAGGTTGGCACGGCCTTTGCATAACAGTCTTACCTTTATTTCGGACTGTACTCAAAGTGAATGCTTCTTCTGTCAACGTAATTCATGCCGTGTGGTTGGACCCCTTCAGTCCAATCGACGCCGCAGATCGCGCCCAGCTGGATGCCGCAGGTATCAGTCTGGAAACCGTGTCAACCTTGGGCGACCTCACGCTGGCTTTGCGCCGTGCACATGTGTTGGTCATTCGCTTGGGCGATAGCGCCGAGCTGCTCCAAGAAGTTCAAACCCTCATTGCCCAACTCGGCCATACCGTGCCCGTGCTGTGTCGCGTGGACCGCCGCCGCATGGAAGTGGCTGTGGACGCGATGCGCTTGGGTGCTTTGCATGTGTTGTCATCAGACGAATGGTCTGCTGCTGCATGGCAAGGCGCTGTCAAAGGTTTGAACGCCCCCGAACTCAAAACCAAGAGCTACGTGTTTGTGGACCCCATCAGCCAGCATTTGTTGGCCTTGGCCCAGCGCGTGGCGCAAACCGAAGTCACGGCCTTGTTGGTCGGCCCCACCGGCGCAGGTAAGGAGGTGTTGGCCCGTGTGTTGCACGAGTCCTCTCCTCGGGCCAAGGCACCGTTTGTGGCCCTCAACTGCGCGGCCATGCCTGAGCACTTGATCGAAGACATGTTGTTCGGTCACGAGAAGGGCGCTTTCACCGGCGCGTTGAAAGAGCACAAAGGTTTGTTTGAACAAGCCCACGGCGGCACCATCTTCTTGGACGAAATTGGTGAGATGCCCATGAACTTGCAAGCCAAGTTGCTACGCGTCTTGCAAGAGAAAAAACTCAACCGCTTGGGCGGCGAAGCCATCATCGACCTCGATGTGCGTGTGATCGCTGCGACCAACAAAGATTTGAAGTTGGCCATCGAGCAACGCGAATTCCGCGAAGACTTGTATTTCCGCATCAGCACCTTCCGCTTGCGCATTCAACCGCTCAAAGACCGTCCAGGCGACATCGTGCCTTTGGTGGCGCAGTCATTGGCGCGTCATGTCAAAGGCGGTTTGCCTTTCACGGTCACGCCTGAAGCGCAAACGATGTTGCAAAGCTACCCATGGCCCGGCAATGTGCGCGAACTCGAAAACGTGGTGCAACGCGCCGTGGTGTTGAGCGGTGGCCGCACCATCAGCCCCGCGCATTTGATGTTTGACGATGCACAGATGGACGAGCAAGCCATGCCCGAGATGCCCAGCATCGCCATGGCTTTGCCCCAAGCTGTGGTGGATGTGGCTGCGCAAGTCCCAGCCATGCCCGCTGCTGCAACGCCTACGTACTACGCCCCGCCCATGGCGCCGATTGAAACGCGTGAAGCACCTGCAGCCCCGATCGACTTAGGTAGCGCGGTGCGCGCCAGCGAACTGCAAGTCATCATGGCTGCGATTGAAAGCACCGACAGCCGCATGGAAGCGGCTGCCAAGTTGGGCATCAGCCCACGCACCTTGCGTTACAAGCTGGCGCAAATGCGCACACGTGGTATGAATGAAGGAGCATCAGCATGATTGATCGCATCTCACAAGCCAATGTTCAATCGATGATTGAAACACTGCGCGCTTACCAAACCCAATCGACAGGCACCACCTCGACAGTCAACGAACCGTCGACCACCAAAGTCGGTCAGCCCACGTTCTTTGACTCTGTCAAGAACGCGTTGGACAAAGTCAATGAGGCGGACATCAAATCCGATGCGATGTCTGAGGCTTACGACCGTGGCGAAGAAGTGCCACTCACCGAAGTCGTGCTGAGCATGCAGAAATCGTCGCTGGCTTTTGAAGCCACCTTGCAAGTACGCAACAAAGTGATGAAAGCGTACGAAGAAATCATGAACATGCCAGTTTGATGCTGGAGTAAGAGACTGA
>Ga0228702_1000363_pt1 | contig 36256 bp, 53 predicted proteins | sample McNCre217_Aug_MG_2_FD_178018 | JGI IMG/M metagenome (GOLD analysis project Ga0228702, IMG submission 178018) | Freshwater microbial communities from McNutts Creek, Athens, Georgia, United States - 20-17_Aug_MG | ecosystem: Environmental > Aquatic > Freshwater > Creek | place: USA: Georgia...
TATATCAGGGTGTAACAAGCTACAATACGTACTTTACGTCTACGTATTTTGATGCGTATCGAGTAATAAGCGCCGCTGGTGATAGAAACACTAGCGGGGCCACTTATGTTGCCTACCTCTTCGCCCATGACGCAGGAGGCTTTGGTCTGACGGGTACGGACAATGTGATTTCGTGTGGGTCGTTTACGACTGATGGCTTTGGAATTGCAACAGTAAACCTTGGCTATGAGCCTCAATGGTTGCTATATAAAGATATTGGCTCTGGTGGATATGATTGGCAAATTATTGACAATATGCGTGGCTTTACAACAAGCACCGCAGACAAATTGCTTCAGCCAAATACGTCTGCCGCTGAAAGTTCAAACAATATCGTAGGCCCAACAGCGACAGGCTTTCATTTTGATTTGCGTCCTGGAACCTACATTTACATCGCCATCCGTCGTGGCCCGATGAAAGTGCCTACTGTGGGGACGAGTGTTTATAACGCGTATGCTGCATCTGATGCAACCCTTCAAAATGTAGGATTTCCTGTCGATGTGTTCTTTGACTGCGTTAGAACCGGAGTGGCTTGGAACTTCCTTGCTGGATCAAGACTTATCGGAACGACAAATCAGCTTATAACATCAAGCACAGGTGCTGAAACAACCGTATACGGCCCGAGTGGTGGGTATGACAAACAAAATAGTTTTGCTCCTTCTGTTGGTGGTAGCGCAAATAATCTATGGTACGCGTTCAAACGCGCCCCAGGCTTCATGGATGTGGTGGCTTATACGGGGACGGGTAGTTACACAACCAAAAATCATGGTCTAGGCGCAGTTCCAGATCTTGTGATTATTAAACGCAGGAACGGAGTAGGAAACTGGTGGGTGTATAGACCCTCTACCGAAGCGGGTTATATGTACCTAAACGCCACGAACGCCATCAGTAATGTAGGAGGAGGTGGCAATTATTGGCCTGCAACTAACACTACTATAACAGCGTATCCAGATACTTCAGGCGAAACCTACATCGCCTACCTCTTTGCCTCCCTACCGGGAATCAGCAAAGTTGGAAGCTACACCGGGAATGGTTCAAGCCAGACAATCAACTGCGGATTCTCAAGCGGTGCAAGGTTTATTCTAATCAAGCGCACTGATTCAACTGGTGATTGGTATGTTTGGGATACAGCACGAGGTATTGTTGCTGCAAATGATCCTCATTTATCTTTAAACACGTCTGCTGCCGAAGTAACAACTGATGATAGTGTTGATACAGATTCAACTGGTTTTATTGTTAATCAAGTGGCAGCGACAAACATCAACGTGACATCAGCAACCTATATTTACTTGGCAATAGCATAGGAACAATCATGCAAATACGAATCAGAGAAACAGGGGCAGTAATGTACGAAAATGAATTTCGCACATTATTTCCTAACACCTCGCTACCGCAACAACTATCAGAATCCTTAATCAACGAACTCGGTGCTGATGTTGTTTTTGAAGGCCCACAAGCTACAGGTGGTACGGTATATCAATACAGTCAATACGCAGGGGTTGAGCAAATTGATGGCAAGTGGTATACCAAATATATTCTAGGCCCAGTATTTACAGACAACGAAGAATCGACAGCGGCAGAACAAGAAGCTGCTTATAAAGTATTAAAAGATGCTGAGCAAGCAAAGGCTGTCCGTGAGCAACGCAACAAGCTGTTAGCAGATTCAGACTGGACGCAATTAGCAGATGCACCTGTTGATAGTGCAATATGGACTGCGTATAGACAAGCTTTGCGAGATGTAACAAAGCAGGATGGCTTTCCTTTTAATATCGTTTGGCCTGAATTATGCCTGATTTAAATTGCCGTGTTGCTAAAATAGAGCAACAACAAGAAAACCAGACAGAAAGCATTGAAGATATTAAAAAAATGCTTGAAGAAGTCAGGGACACGCAAAAAGGACAGCAAGGATTTGTTCGCGGCATGGCGTTTACTATAACGGCAATTGTGTCTGCGGCAGGATTTTTCATTAACCATATATACAATGGCAAATAAATGGAACAGTTAATCTCACTTTTATTCTTAGCTCGTGATTTGGCGCACCGCGAGCATTTACGCACTGATTCATTTGCACAGCACATGGCGCTAGGTGAATTCTATGATGGCATTATCGACAATGCCGATGCCTTAGCCGAAGCCTACATGGGTTCTTATGGCGTTCTTAAAGACTTTCCTATTCAGGGAAGCCAATCATCCACGCCAATCATTAAAGAACTTGAAAAGCATGTGAGCTGGATTGATAGCAATAGATATAAAGCCTGCGACAAGGATGACACACCAATTCAAAATCTGATTGATGCTGCTGTCGAAACATATCTGACTGCTATCTTTAAATTAAAGAGGTTAAAATGATTAAATCATGGTTAGCTGAAAAATCAACGTGGCTAGGTATGTTTGCTGTTGCATCAGCATTTGGCTTTACATTAACCGAACCACAACAATACGCACTGGCAGCTCTAGGTGCTTCTTTAATGGCAATGAGGGATAGATAATGGAATTAATACTGCAAGATGTATTCAAGTTGATTGTTGATGTTTTGAAATACTTGGATATTACTAACGTTTTGGTTTGATGAAAGTCTCACAAACTTGTATTAACTTAATCCGCGACTTTGAGGGATTACGCTTAAAGCCTTATTTATGTCCGTCTGGAATTCCGACTATTGGAATCGGTTGTACTCGCTACGATAACGGTAAACCTGTGACTATGGCTGACCCTGCTATAACCACGCCAAAGGCAATAGAGTTGCTTAGAAACCGTCTGACGTATTGTGAGCAGGTCATTAACAGGCTGGTCACTGTGCCATTAACTCAAAACGAATTTGATGCGTTGGTTAGCTTTGTTTTTAATGTTGGCGAAGGTAATCTTGCTAATTCGACACTGCTCAGGATGTTAAATGCGGGTGAAGATAAAGACGAGGTGTCGGCTCAATTACTGCGATGGAATAAAGTAGGCGGCAATCCGGTAGATGGTTTAACAAGAAGAAGGCAAGCAGAGCGCTCGCTCTTTTTAAAATAAGCCCTGTTTTTTCCAGTATTCGGCCCTATCCGTGGCCTCAAGGCTTATTCTAAAAAAAGCCCGTGGGAGAAAACACGGGCTGAATAGGAGCATACACAATGAGAGTTGTATAGCGTTAATTATACACCAATAAACTTGCTTACGTCTGCTGGAATATACATCGGCCCTTTTAAAATTTTCCCGTCCTCACGTTTAGCAACCATGCCTGAGTCTGGGTTAATCTTGCTCATGTTTGAACACCAAACCGCATCCCAAGCGCCTTCTAAATCATATCCCATAGACAAACCATAACCTATTAAAACCACCATAACGTCTATCAACTCTTTTAGTTCGTTTTCCTTGCTTGTTGCTTCTTTTAATTCATCATATTCTTCATTTATTAAATCTGCATACAATATTGCCTGCCCTTCGTTCTTACCTTCCACTGTCTGGCCACACGCTCTCATGAATCTTGCTTGGTCTTGAAAAATACTCATGTCATACTCCGCAAATGTTATTGATTTCTTCAGTTGGTCTATTTAAGTCTTGTCCGTGTTTTACACAGCCCTGCTTTATCACCATTGGTACGCTATACACAGCGCCAGCACTAAGCAACAGACTTAAGATGATTATTGTTTTCACGTTTTTCCTTTTTTAATTGTCTTTTAAGTAGCATGATTTCTTGGTCTATTTTGCTCTTTTGTTTTGTCAGCATTTCGATTCTGTATTGCAAATAATTCATAACATTACACCTGCTTTCTTAAACCGTTTATTAATCTGTCTTTGCTCGTTTTCTAGCCGTTTTTGTGCCGCACATTCCTTACAGTATTTCTGCATCCTGTTTGTGCTAATCACATCGACTTTGCATACTTGGCATTTAATTTTTCTCTCTGTTAGCGTCCATGAGTATTCAACCATCACTCCCCCGTGGCTTTACGAATAGCCGCATCAATTTGAGCATTTCTAAACATTTGGTTTTCGTAACACTGCTCTGATTCTTCAAGCAAGCTCCTTGCTTCTATCAATGCCGCTAACAATTCAGGTGCAGCGGCTATTAAACTTGCGTTAGCAAAGGCTTCTTCAGTTGTTATGCCTTGGCCATTAACTGGATGAGGATCGCGCTGTGTTGCATGAGCAACTCCCCTGCCATTTGCTGAGTCAATTCGTGGGCATATCGTATCCACATCACTAACAATCCAAGGACCAGGCGTATGTTTTATCTTATTCATTTTTTTGCCTTTAACTTCGCATTTACCGTTTTCAGTTATAAAGCACGGTTCTTCTGGATGACATAAGGTTGAACATTCAGTCATCTCACTCTCCCTTAGCTTTGGCGATTGCTTTGGTTTTTACGTTTTCGATCCGCGCAAGGATTGCTCGGTGAATTGCGTGTGCAAAAGCGTGTGACGCTCCATTATCTCCATCACTATCAATCAAGGAATCAATCTCTTCATCCGTGAAAGCACCCATGATCGCTGCGAGTTGCTTACGGAGGGCTTCCAACTCGGCAATTCGCGCTTCCGTGTTTTGATTGGGCAAATTCCATCTGCATTGGCACAAAGCTATTACAGTTCCCATTGGTACATTGCCTTGATCGGGTAAGCCGCATGTTTTGCATACTTTCATCACTCCCCCTTAACTTTACCAGTTTCAGCAGCGGCTAACACTACCGCTCTACGGGTTGCTGCATATGGATCGTTGCCCTTTTCTGTTTGGGAAGTCCAGTCCCCGTAAACGATGACGCATGGGCATTCCAGAAAATCAAAGTCGCATTGAATATGCATATTCAACTTCACCGCCAGCCGCAAAGCATCTCCGTCGTCTATCAGTGGGTTCCAAAAATGTGTGGCTTCACCATCAAAAAACCAATAAGCATATCCTTTCCATTCATACTTGCTTAAATCAATCCCAGCCGCCTTAGCCGCAAGTTCTAATAGTTCTTTGTCACTCATCTCACTCTCCGTAATCTCTGTTTGAAAGGCTTAATCTCTGTAAGCCTCGGGAAATCAATTCTGCCTTCTTCTTCATGCAACATGGTATACAAATCAAGCAAAGCAAATGCGGCATCCCACTCCTCCGGATACGGATATGCTTCGCTAACCATATTTCTAATGCTTCCAGACGCTTTGCCTATAATCTCGCCTAGCTCGTCATAACTAAGGCCAGCATGATTGAGCTTAATTAGTACCATTGGCCAGTCTAAAGGTCTGTGTTTTGTTATAAAACGGTTTTTGTACATGATTTCTCACCCGTTTCTGAGTAGCACTTCTTTTTCAATAGCTCTAGCAAACTCAAAGTCTGCTTTACTGATAACACTTTTTCGTGAAGCTCGTATGATCATCATTCATCTTCATATTCTCCTAATAAAAGAACAGCAGGGATACCAATTGCGTAAGCCCTTTTTGTTGCATCAATCGGCAATCGTTTTCTAACACCTTTCAAAATTTCAATATAATTTCCTGAGGAAAGACCTAACACGAATGCAAAATCTCTTTTGGTTAAACCATATTGATCTCGTCTAAACTCTAAAGCATCGACCAATCTAACTGGCGATTTAACTTTTGTATTTAGCAGCCTATGCATTAACTCGTCGCGCGATTCCCTTTTGTAAGTATCCATTACTTCCCCTTAGCTTTAACGATTGCTTTTTTAATTTTTATTTAACCGGAAGATTTGTATTGCCTAATCTGATCCACAAATCAATCAAAGCAAAGGCCTTATTCCATTCTTCCGGTGCTTCATGCAAATCGTTAGCTATGCTTGTTATAGATGCTCTTGATCTTCCAGCAATCTCAGCTACATCGGCATATTTAATATGCTTACCAATGTCAGACAATAAAACCGCCCAATCAAGAGGTCTGTGTACAGTTTCAAACCGACGTTTCACAGCTATCCAGTTGTTTTTCGCTAAAAATATGCACGATCCCTTCTGCGTTTTCTACGCAATACCGCACCTGTCCTGATAATTTGTAGAAAGCGCAAATTACGACTCCGGTGAATGAATAATCACCACCTGACTTGATAACGTGCGTTCCTATTTCATACTTTGGTTGTATCATTCTCGAATACCTTTAATGTTTCTGTTGGAATTTGTTTAGCCTGCTTGTCTTTTGAAAATATCATTTCGTAATTATCTCGATATTGTTTGCTAGGCGCTTTGGTCTTTATCGCATCGCCTGTCACATCATTTGTTGTTGCCATCAGCGTTTAAACCTCTCGATCTCTTTGTTTGTTAGTGGTATCCATTCTGTTACATCATTAGGCTTGGCTTTTAAAACAGCTACATATTTCCCTAATACACTTTCGGCTAAAACCCCATGCTCAGGAATGTTTTCCCACCAATCTGGTTCTTTTGGTTTGCGTCTGAATTTTAAACTTTCACAATGCCACAATGGAGTTTCCCCACAATCCAACCATCCTATATCATCAGGGTTTGTAACATAGTTATTCTGAATCTCAGCACCTTCAGCCCACTCAATAATTAAATCCGCCCATTTATGTCTAGTCATTTTCTCTGCTCCTGTTTATAAAAATAATGCCTGCCAATCTTAGCTGTAATCTTGCCTTTATTCCGTGGAAGTCTGGCTTCCCAGCTATCAGCGTTTTTAGCCTGGTCATTAGTTTGTAACCTGACCACGTTTTCAGCTATCGACTGATAGTGGCTCTGTAACGCCTTTGGAACTGTTTTGCGTGTCACGCCTGTAATCTTACAGACTGCACGTTTCTGCACCTTAGACCTGTTTACACTGGCTTCAGCTACTGCTATCAAGCCTGTGACTGGTTCGCCCTGAGCTTCACTAAACATGATTTCACTCAGGCATTTAATTTCGTTTGCACTAACGTCACTTACAAGTAACGCCAACATGATTAACTTCTTCATGTGGGCTTTCCTCTTGGGTTATTAAAAAAGATGCCAGCTCTTACCCGACTGGCTTAGGTCGCTGTTCCCAGCCTGGTTCTTCCATGTCATTCGGCTTGTTAAAGTTAAATGATCCAGCAGCGATGGTTGATGATTGAGAACCACGACCTCACCATATTCTCAATTTTGTCTATGAGCGTGGATACCATCACGGCTGAGGACTGTGGCCTCCATCGGAACATCCAATGGCAATCCTCATGCGTCATGGTGCTGGTTATACGTCCAGCAACGTCAATCTTAATTCAATCCTAAAATTGCACTTAGCAAAATCAGGATTATAAACCCTGCCATTCCAAGGTACACTTTGGTGTCTTGTTTGGCCATCGCTACTTCAGACTCACATTGAGCCATGTAGCGGTTCAAAGCATCGCTTCTTAATGCTTTGGCTTGCATGGTTCTTAATTCACGATTTGATAATCTTGTTGTTGTATTCATTTGCTTTTTCTCCGATCTTCTTCTAATTGTTCAACCAAAACTGACTCAATCTTATTCCACCATTCATAGCTGATAATGTCGGTAATGTTTTGATCGCCAACATAAACGCCAGCTAAGACTGGATAGGTTTCTCCAGCATCGCTTTCTTCTACTTCCCAGAAGCAGTCGAAAACAATTCCTCCAAGCTCAATTCCTAATACGTCCATTTTTACCTCGCCCATGTTTGAGCATAAGACAAATTGCCTTGCGGTGTATTAACCACCACACGAACAACCCTGCCAACAGCCAATCGCTTGGCCGCTGCTTTACCTGCAACACGCAATGCACGTTGCAAGTTTTTGCAGTTGTAAGTTTCCACCAAACTGCCATTTACAAATACTTTAGTCCACATATCACTTTCTCCGGTTTTGTTGTTGTTGGAGCTTATTATCCATGTTTTTAAACACTGTGCAAGTTTTTTTTATCTTTCCAGTAAATAAATGCCTCAAACGCTGCGACATATCCCAGTGCAACACACACAAAAGCGCCAGCTTCCTGTGCCGCAAGCAGGTATTCCTGCTGACCTTCTTGCCATGATGACTTGGTGTGGTCTTGTCTTTTAAGCTCACAAACAAATGCAGGATTACCAGGCACAATAATATCCGGTGCGCCTTTGGTCATGCCTTCCGCTTTCTGCTTTGCAACTTGGTGAAAACTGCGCTTCCCTTCGTTCCTGATATGCGTTGCAATACGCCCATAACTATCTGGATATTCTCTGCGAATCTTGGCAAAGAACGTCACCGCTTCCGCTGTTTCTGACGGGCAATCACCACGGAATTTAATATCGCCATAAACTTTAATGTCAGGATGGAATTTCATCAGGTTTGCCGTTATATCCGTAAACGTTAAAAAAATCGCCTTTTTTTTGATAGGTCACGCTCACTGGCTGGCTTTTGAGTTCCATAAATTTTTTATGCTTTGGACTGCCAACAACTGCATAAACATCAAATGTTCTATGCTCAGTAACAAAGGTAATCTTTAAACAATCATTGCCAGCCTTACTAACCATAGGCTTGCACATCATGGATAAAACCTTGTCAGTCTGCACCTGTGTCGGGTCTTTCTTATGCGCGATAAAATCAGCGACTAACTTCTCGTTCGGGTCTATTAACTCGCCTTTACACTCGCAACAATAACGAGCTGCGATATCATTTTCAGCATTACAATGCACGCAAGGTTTAAACGTCCATCTGTATTCGCATCGCTCAAATCCACCGCCCTGCACAGGATCCCAGCCGTTACATCTGCGGCCAAAATGCGCTGGAGTAGCACCATGTTCTGTATCAATCGTATTGCCTTCCAAGTCGATAAAATAGCCATGAATGTTAATAGGCAGTTTTTCTGGATTGTCTTTTTTGGCAAAATAATTAGTGTGCTTACATTCAGGACATAAGCAGGCCAGCGTTTCTTCTGTTGCGCTTTTGGTTTTTTCTTTAATTTCAGGATTAAAAATATCCGAATCAGGGCAGTGTCGGTCTACATTCTCAGCGTAATCCAACACAAGGCAATTCTGCTTATTAGGTGCGACACGAAGACCACGCCCAATTATCTGCTGTAACAACGCCACAGACTCAGTAGCTCTTAATATGGCAATCACATCAACATGCGGTGCATCAAATCCTGTCGTTAATACTTCCACATTAACCAGGTATTTAATCCTTTTAGCCTTGAATCTTTCAAGAATTAAAGCTCTATCATGTTTGTTGGTCTTGCCAGTTACTATGGCTGATAACTTAGGCGGCAAACTCTCCATGATTTCTTCAGCGTGCTGAACGGTTGCCGCAAAAAACATCACGCCATGTCTATTCTGCGCCTGCATAACCACATCTGCCACGATTGCAGATGTCAGCCTGCCTCTACCGTGGTACGCCTTATCTATGTCGCTACTACTAAATTTACCCATGCTATTTAGCTGCATGTTTTTAGTTTCATAGTGACCAGAATTAATAGCGCCAACGACTGGCTGTGTTAAATAGCCGTTTTCAATCAAATACCGCGCTGGCAGCATATAGACACGCTGCATAAAATAACCATCATGGCCAGTGGCTATGCCGCGCTCGTCCTGTTTGTAGATATACCCAGTTCCCATGCGGTATGGAGTGGCTGATAAGCCGATCACACGCAAGTTTGGATTCTCAGTGCGAATAGCGTTAATGATTTCAATTATCGTGGGTGTTATCCGGTGGGCTTCGTCTAAAATAATTGCACAAAATTGATTGCCAAAACGATGTAATCTATTTTTAATGGTTTTTTCAGTACCAAACACCACGGGATGCTTTAAACATATTGCGCCTACGCTGGCGCTGAATAAAGAACATTGATTGCCTGTTGCTCTATACTTATCAGAATTCTGCTCTAAAAGCTCCTTAGACGGCTGTATGCATAAGATATGCTTTCCCTTGCTTATCTCATGCAGTGTATTAGCCATGGCCGCTATAACATGGCTTTTACCTGCGCCTGTAGGCAACTCTAAAACACAAGGCGCTTTATATTTACGCACCCATGCAATAGCGGCATCGTGGGCTTCTTGTTGGTAGGGGCGTAGCATTATTACCCCCATTGTTCAGCCATAGCATCGGCTATGCCTTGAAAAGTTTTTGCTCTGGCTTTTTGTCTATTTTTTCCACCTTTGTTAAACCAGTTTCCAGCAATTTTAGTGGACTCTCTTTGAGCAACAATGTTTGTCGGTATCAAATTTGGCAATCCTTTTAACCACAAACAAGTTCTTTTTTGAAATGGATGTCCATATTCATACGGCTGAATTATTTGGTTATATTTAGGAAGTTGAAATATTGTTGATGGAATAGGATTTTCAACTGCTATCAATGGAATATTTGCATTAAACAAAGTCATAAAAAAATCTTTTGCTTCCATGCCTTTTAAAAGTCTATTTTCATTCAATACGCCTTTAGGATAAAGATGAACAGCTCCAGCATTAGTAAGATAGGTGCAAGGCGGATGAGCAATCATCAAATCCCAGCCATCGTTAATAATATCTAAAACATTACCTTGATAATGATTACCTGGTATGTCGGTAGGCTCTAAATCACAAGACATTGCATAATGTCCTTTAGCAGCAAACGCTTCTCTAACAACACCGCTATATTCGCAAGCGATTAAAACTCTCATGACAACTTCCAATACTCAGTGGTAGCGCCTTGGTACTTGCTAAGGTCGGCATGTGGGATTAAATCCTTAACCACTTTGCTGTATGAGATAGCGCCAGCTTTAACAATCTTGGTCAGCTTGTGTCCGCTGATAATAGCGTTCTCACCGCCTGCCTCAGCTACAATCTTTTCAAGCAATTCTTTTTTATATTCCTCAAGGCGTTTAATCTGGTCTACTACTTGGAAATAATCATCGACCAATGGTGATTCAAAATCATTTAATGGTTCATCACGAATAGCCATGTATTCATCCCAAAACGCTTTTAATATTGGCGCATTGAGATTAATCCAGTCTATATCAAAATAAACATGTTCAAGTTTATGTCCATGTGCAGACCATTGGTAAAAAGCACAACGTGTACGGCCAGTGCATAAAAGTTGGATTTGTATCTGGGCGTAATAATGATGTTGCTCGTTTATGGATTTAAATTCACCGCCATCACGCAAGCTGTACGGGCATTTAATTTCAATAATCCCATCTTCACCAATAAGACCATCTGGGCTTGCGCCTAACCAATCTTCATAAGTAAAAAAACCGCACTTATCGACTGCTCTATATTCAAGAACGTAATCGGCTAACGCCAGAGGCTCATGCGTCACGCCATAATCTGTAGCAATATTGCCTGTAAATTCTGACGGCAATCCTTGGTAATCACGCACCATTTTACGCATAACATCCTGGCGCTTCATGTGCGGTGATAATCCTAATATTGCACCAACACTTGACGCTGTGACCAATCCCTTACGGGCGTTAAACCATTCTTCTGTTCTTTGTTCCATTGTTTATTCTCCGGTTAAGTGGCCGTCCTTGGCCGTTGTTTTATTTAAAAATCCTGGTCTGCTTCTGATGCAGCAGGTCTTGGTGCAGGTTTATTTTTAGGTGACACGGCAGAAATCCAGTTACCTTTTCTATCGTCCATTTCCCAGACCATCACCTTGATAAGCATAGGTTTGTTTAATAACGCTTTAGCCAATGCTGTGTCAGTCGGTTCTTCACCTGCCGCCATTAACTTTCCACCGCAGTTTGCATCAATAGCCGCCAGCATGCGTTTTGCTTTTTCAGCTTTTTTGGCATCCGTGTCGTAAACTTTTACTTTCTGGAATATCTTACGACCTTTATAAACAGCAGGTTCAAGCACTGTCCAGCGCAGATTGATATATTCTTCGCCTTGGTATTCTGTCCAGCCAGCATCGTCTAGCATCGCCACGCAGGTCGTGTCATGCGGGATAACTTCAATGGCTGGCGCGGCTTCAAATGAACCGTCTGTTTCGATATTATTAAAAAATGACATAAATTAAGCTCCTAATGTTGGAATAAAATTGACTAATGGGTTTTCGCCATTAATCACGGTTAAATCTTCGGTGATGCCGAATCTGTTTTTTGAAATGTTGGCGGCTGTCGCATAAGTCACCAGCAAACGAGTGCCATCTGAAAACGCTTTCTTACGCTCGCCATCGCCCTGGGTAAATGTTTCAAGTTTTAAAAAGCCCACAAGGTCAACATTATCAATGTAGTGGCTAACGGATTTCTTCTGCATACGAATGTTATAACGTGTGTATGGGTCGGCATCCGGCAGTTCAATAGTTTCTGTTTCAGCGTGCGCGATAAACACAATATGCATCCCGCGCTTTTCATTCAACAAACCTGCGGCCTTACGCACACGGCCATGATAGGCGGACAACGCTTGAAATCCTGCACCATAACCGCCTAACGCTTGGGCTATGGATTTTGGTTTTTTAGGGTCTGTGTCAACAATGTGGTTGCTGAATAAAGTATCCAGTTGAGTCACACTATCCAGAACCAGCGTTTTATAATCGTGTTCCTCTTTAATAAGAGCTGTAAGCTGTTCCCATAATTGGTCAACACTGGTCAACAGTGGTAGTGCATCTGGACGATTAGCTAGTGGTATCGCCTGTAATCCATCCTCTGCGCGGATAAATATAGGCTTTGGGAATGTGGCTGCCAGACTGGTTTTACCCAGACCTGCATCACCTGTTATGGTCGCAATGACCGGACGGTCTTGCGGTTTTTCAATAGAGCTTAGTATGCTCATGGTCTTCTCCTCATTGGGGTTAAAAATCTCTTTCTGGTTGCGTATTCTAACCACTTAAATTATTATTGCAACATATTTTTTTAACAAGGGAGAAACAAATGCTAACACTAGAGCAAATATTAATAAAACTACAACCTATGAACCTGATGGAAGTATCAAGAGCTACAGGTTTACCTTATATGTCTATCTGGAAGCTGTGCAACGAACGATACCAAGAACCGCCCTATTCTGCTGTTAAGAAGCTAAGTGATTATTTGGAGTCATTATGATTTATCGCCAGTACCATGATGCTGGCTTTAGAATTTTTGGACTGTATGGCGCGAACGAGCATGGTATTTGCCTTTGTGACAATCCACAATGTAACGCACCGTACAAGCATCCAATTGCTAAAGGATGGCAACACACGCCAGAATGGGACGATGACCAGTTGTCCGCGATGGAAATCGCAGGCCACTTTGATACAGGATTCGGGGTTTTATGTAATGGCTTTATTGTCGTTGATATTGACGCACGCAATGGTGGTGTTGAGTCTTACCAGCAGCTTAATGAAGATTTAGGCGGGGCATTATTATCTGCTGGCATGATTGTCCGCACAGGTTCAGGTGGTGGCAGTCGGCATCTTTATTTTAAAGCGCCAGCAGGCGTATCACTGCAAACCAAGCTTACGGCTTATCCTGGCATTGATTTTAAATCATCTGGCTATGTGGTAGGCGCAGGGTCATTACACGCCAGTGGCGCACGTTATGAGCTTCTAGAAGGCTCACCGGACGACATTACCGAAGCGCCACAGGTCTTGATCGATTTGCTTGCACGACCTGAAACACACAGGACATCTATTAATGACAGGCAGATAGATGTGACCGACAATGATTTGTCATCCATGCTGGCGCATATATCACCGGACTGTGATTACGAAGAATGGGTGCGCTGCGGCATGGCTATCCACCACTCGACCAATGGCGCAGGGTTTGAAATCTGGGATAACTGGTCTGCTAAAGGCGCTAAATATCCAGGTAGCAAAGCACTTTCAAAACGCTGGGATTCGTTTGGCAAGTCAGACAAGCCTGTGACACTAGGCACGTTAGCGCATTACGCTGAAATGAATGGCTGGAAATATCCAGTTGAGTTTTTATCAGAAGAATTTCAAGAACGCACCACAGGCTTATTTATTCCTGTTGGCGAAATGATGTCCGCCATGAAAAAACCTGACTGGGTGATTAAAGGCTTAATCGAGCGTGGCAGTAGTAACTTGTTGTTTGGTGAATCAGGTGCGGGTAAATCTTTATTTGCTTTGGACTGGGCATATTGCATAGGCACAGGTCGCACATGGCACGGCCACAAGGTTAAAAAATCCGAACAGGTAGTTTATATCGCAGGTGAAGGTCATCGCGGTCTTACACTTAGGATGCAAGCCTTGACGCAGAAATATGGCGCAGTGCCGGACAATATCTTTTTCAGCCAGCGTAGCGTCAATTTATTAGATGAAAAAGAAGCGCAAGCCATAACCAAGATAATCGAGGATATGGCGGTTATACCAGCCGTGGTATTCATTGATACCTTGCACAGAAACATGGTAGGGGATGAAAACAAGTCTGATGACATGGCGAAGTTTTTTAAATGCATCGAGTTATTAATTGCCAAGTTAGGCTGTGCAATTGTTTTGGTTCACCATTCAGGCCATGGCGATAAAACCAGAGCCAGAGGATCAAGCGCCATTAAAGCCGCTATGGATGCCGAGTTTTGCGTTAGCAAGGAAGGTATGACATCTATACTTACTTGTACCAAGTCTAAAGACTTTGAAGGCGGTCTTGATGTTCGTTTTGGCATTAAACAGGTTGAGCTTATGGGTAGCTTGTTTTATGACGAAGATGACGATAAGCAAATTACCAGTGTGTTTCTTGAGTATATTGGTGCTGATGGTGCAGAAACAAAATTGAACAAAAATGATGCCTTAATGCTGGAGGCTTTAGAGGAAGCCATTAATACCAAAGGCAAAAATGGGGCTGAATTCTCAGTTTTGGGCGCTGACAAGGTTTTGGTATCAATTGATACCTGGCGGTTTTTTGCTAAAGACAAAATTAAGGATTCAAACAAGTTCAGGGCGTTTGATAGAGCTAGAAAAAGCCTTAAAACTCAAGGACTTGTAGAAAACGATGGCGATTGGTGGTGGATTGTTTAACTATACCATTTCAAAATGGTATGCAATGGTATAAATGGTATTAATACTATACTACCACTACCATCATCTTTATAGATGGTAGTGTATGGTATACCCGGTATTTTTTAGGAGTATGAGAGATGAGTCATTTTATTGTTTGGATGGTTACACCGCTGGTCATTATGGTTATTATGCTAATGGCTTGTGGAGTGTTAATATTTGACTTTCTTTATGAGCTGTTCGTTAACTTACTCAAGAGTGAAGATGATGATTGAAATCGGTAGCATTATTACGGCTGTGGCTGTTTACTTCTTTTTAAAGTGGTTGCTGTGGACAAAGTAAAGCCAAGACTGTTTAAACGTAACGGCCTATGGATGGCTAGGATAGGTGATAGGTTGACTGTAGGGAATACGCCTCACCAAGCTTATACTGCGCTGATGTGGGCGGGATTTAAGGAGTCGGTGTATGGCTGATGAAGCTGACATGGCACAACACCAGATTGAACAGGGGTTGGAGGTTGCGCTTAGAGCGATGAAGAACAAAACAATTGATTACAGCAATATCGGTGAGTGCGATATGTGTGGCGAGGTTGGTCGATTAATTGAAGGTATATGTGTTCCTTGTACAAGACTGCAAGAGGAGAAAGAAAAGAAATGGAAAGTAAATTACTGAAAAATAGTGAAAACAATAAACCGCCTAACGCGGGCAATGGTAGGCCAAAGGGAGCGCAAAACAAAGTTACTAAAGCACTAAAAGAAATGATTTTAGGCGCTTTAAGCGATGTTGGCGGCCAAGAATACTTAGCAAGGCAAGCCGAAGAAAATCCAGTTGCGTTCTTGGGCTTGGTGGGTAAAGTGTTACCGCATGAATTGAAAACAGAATTAAGCGGACAAGGCAATATGACTGTTAATATTCAATGGGAAGAATCGTAATACCTTACAAGCCTCGTGATGCGTTTAAGCCATTACATAGACGCAAAGAGCGATGGGCTGTTGTTGTTGCACACAGAAGGGCTGGCAAAACTGTTGCTTGTATAAACGAGCTAATAAGAGCTTGTTGTCGGCACGAAGGGAGTGATGGTCGTTATGCGTATATTGCGCCCTATTATGCTCAGGCTAAATCAGTGGCTTGGGATTATGCTAAACGCTTTTCTGCGGCTATACCGGGCATACAAATCAATGAGGCTGAATTGCGCATTGATTATCCCAATGGCTCACGTTTGCAATTGTTTGGCCAAGATAACGCTGATCGCTTGCGTGGTTTGTATTTTGATGGGATTGTGGCTGATGAGTACGGTGATTGGAAGCCTAGCGTCTGGGGCTATGTTATCCGACCTGCCTTGGCTGACCGAAAAGGCTGGGCAATAATTATCGGCACACCTAAAGGCCGCAATCAGTTTTATGACCGTTATGCTGAGGCTATGGATAGACCGGATTGGTTTGACATGAAGCTGACAGCCACACAGTCAGGCTTGCTGGATGCTGAAGAATTAGAATCATTGCGCTTAGAATTGACCGATGACCAATGGCGGCAAGAAATGGAGTGTGATTTTGATGCTGCAATACCTGGCGCAATCTACGGCAAGGAATTATACGAGCTTGAGCAAGAAGGGCGAGTTATTGAGTGTTATGACCGAGAACTTAAGACGCACGCTGTTCTCGACTTGGGATGGTCTGACGATACTGCTATTTGGTGGTATCAAGTCGCTGGAAAAGAGATTCGTTTTGTAGATTGTTATAGTAATTCCGGCATGCCAATTGCACATTATGACGAAGTGCTGAAATCAAAGCCATACGACTATGGGGAATGGTTATGGTTGCCGCATGATGCCAAAGCCAAGTCATTACAGACTGGTAGGTCTATTCAAGAGCAGTTTAGAACACTGGGTTGGAATCCGCGTATTGTGCCTGAGCTTGGATTAATGGATGGTATACAAGCGGCTCGATTAACGCTTAGGGATGCTTATTTTGCGCCAACTTGCCGAGATGGCGCTGAAGCGTTAAAGCAGTATCAGCGTGAATTTGACGAAGATAAAAAGATGTTTAGGGATAAGCCTAAGCACGACTGGACATCGAATTATGCCGATGCTTTTAGGTATGCGTGTTTGGCATGGCGCGAAGTGCGTCCAAAGCCTCAAGAGCAACCACCAAAATTCTGGGATGAGCAGTCGCTTGACCAGCTTTGGAAAAGTAATTCGAGAAAAAGCACAAAACGTATATAATGGCAAGCAATTACTTCCTTTTTGGAAAATGAGATGATCGAACAATTAGACGCTACTCCTTGGCACGATGAAATAAGCCGCTATAAAGAACAGTTCAAACGCTGGACTGAGCGTGGCGAGGAAATCGTTAAACGTTACCGCGATGAACGCAAAGACACTACGCAAACCGATGCGCGATTCAATATTCTTTGGTCTAACATCCAGACCTTAAAGCCTGCCATTTATGCCCGCCCGCCAATGCCGGAAGTCAGCAGACGCTTCAACGATGCCGACCCTGTTGCTCGATGCGCTTCAACCATTCTTGAACGTGCTTTAGACTTCGAGATTAAGCAATACCAAGACTTTCACAACACGTTAAGCCATGTGGTGGATGACCGTTTGCTGCCTGGTCGTGGTGTAGCATGGTTGCGCTATGAACCACAGATTGAAACGGTTGAAGAACCTGAAATTACCAATTATGTGGAAGTTGGCGATGATGCTTATACTCACGAAACGAGTGAAACTAATGCGCTTGCAGGCGAAACGCCACAACCTTACGAGCGAATCACCAACGAAACTACGCCTGTTGATTATGTTTACTGGCAAGATTTCGCCCATTTGCCTGCGCGAACATGGGACGAAGTTACTTGGGTAGGTCGCAGAGTTTATTTATCAAAAGACGAAGGTGCAGAGCGTTTTGGCGAGCAATTCCTGCAAGTTCCATTGACTGTATCACCGGATAAAAAAGACGGTGAGCGCACCACGACTGAATCACTGAAAAAAGCAGCAGTCTGGGAAATCTGGGACAAGCCAAAGAAATGCGTCTATTGGGTGGCTGAAGGTTATGACCGTGTTTTAGACCACAAGGACGACCCGCTGGAGCTGGAAAACTTCTTTCCATGTCCTAAGCCTTACTTTGCTACGCTTTCGACCGGTACGCTTGTTCCTGTGGCTGATTTTATTCAGTATCAAGACCAAGCAAATGAAATTGACGACATCACTGGTCGTATTCAGCATTTAACCAGAGCGTTAAAAGTAATGGGTATCTATGCCGCTGACGAAGGCGCTGTCGAGCGCTTGATGAAAGAAGGCAATGATGCCGTGATGATTCCTGTCACCAACTGGGCAGCATTTGTCGAAAAAGGTGGATTACAGAACGCTGTGCAGTTTATCCCGTTGGGCGATGTGGTTGGCGCTTTGCAGCAGTTATACCAAGCCCGTGACGCAGCTAAACAAATCATTTACGAAATTACTGGTCTGTCTGACATTATTCGAGGCGCTTCACAAGCTCAGGAATCAGCAACAGCACAGCAGATTAAATCCCAATACGCTTCTTTACGCTTAGGCAATCTAAAAGACGATATGTCACGATTTGCTCGTGAAATATTGCGGATGAAAGCCGAAGTTATGTGCAGTAAGTACCAGCCTGAAACATTGGTTAATGCGTCAGGCATTATGCACACTGCCGATGCCGCACTGGTTCAGCAAGCGATTATGTTGCTTAAGAATGAGCCGATGCGTAACTTTAACATCGACATCGAAACCGACACGCTTGTATTGATTGACGAACAGCAAGACAAGCAGGATAGAATTGAGTTCTTAACTGCTGTGGGCGGATTCTTAAGACAAGCTGTTGATGCCGCCAAATCTAATCCAGGCATGACACCGTTATTAGGCGAGATGTTAATGTTTGGCGTTCGTGGGTTTAAAATTGGCCGCACAATGGAGGCCAGTTTAGAGCAGTATTTACAACAAGCTAAACAATCTGCTGGACAGCAGCAACCATCTCCTGAGCAAATCAAAGCACAAGCCGATATGCAGGCCAAGCAAGCCGAATTGCAAATGGAACAAGCTAAGATGCAGGCTGAACAGCAATTAGAAGCCCAGAAGATTCAATTTGAGCAGTGGAAAGTTCAGTTAGAAAATGACACCAAAGTGATAATTGCTGAAATGTCTAACAAAAACGCAATTAAACAAAAAATGATTGATTTAAACGTTTTGCCGGATAGGGAAGCGATTATGGAATTAAATGAAAATGGCGATTTAGTGCCAAATGTATCATTGCAAAGTTTAATGGATACTGTTCACCAAAACATGCAATCTATTTTGGCAGCACAAAATCAAAATCACGAAATGGCTTTACAAAATCAAGCCGCACAACACGCACAATTGTTGCAACAATTAACGAAGCCAAAACAAGTGGTGCGAGATCCAAACACAGGTAAAATCATTGGAGTTAAATAATGGCTGTATCACTTAGTACAACGCTTAGAAATAATAGAGCAGACCAAATTACGTCCGCTGTAGGTAATGGCGGTAAATTGCGTTTATATACGGCTGGCGCTGTGCAAATTGTCGAGCTGATCTGTGCAACGCCATTTGCTTCCGCTGCATCAGGTGGCGTTTTAACATTAGGAACAATTACCACTGGCACTGCTGGCGCAACAGGCACAGTGACCAATGCCAGCATTTATAAATCGGATGGAACGACTTTGGTTGTTTCTGGGCTGAGTGTTGGCACATCGGGGTCAAATATCAACTTGTCATCAACATCAATTACAACTGGCGATAATGTTGCCGTATCTTCAGCAACAATTACCGAAGGCAACGCATAATGGCATTATGGGATAGTGGAATATGGGATACGGCCAAATGGTCTACCATAGAGGCCACTATTTCTGTAACGCTTGGAGATATTACTTTTGCTGGCGCTGGACAAGATGTCCATGTTGCCACAATTGCGGTAACTCTTGATGATATTAGCTCTACAGCTTCTGGTGTTGTAACTCATAATGGAATATTAAGCCTAACAACCGATAGCATTACATCCAGCATTAATGGATATATCACACGCCACGCTACAATATCTGTAACGCTTGATGATGTTTTGGTGTCTATGGGTGGCACGGATATTCACACAGGTAATATTTCCGTATCGCTAGATAATGCTACATTTGCTGCAACAGGTTCGGTCATTCATGTTGATGACTTTAAGTTAATTCTTGACCCTATTTCTTTTGACGCAACTGGAACTGTTGTACATCCTGATGTCCAGTTGGTTACAAAAGGCGGTCTTCCTAAAAAGAAAATTAAGCGAGAACGTGAAGAAGTAGAAAAAGCGGTTGAGAAAGCTGTAAACAAAGCTTTAGGCATTGTTGAACCAGAGCCAATAGTTGAACAGCCGATTGTCGAAAAAGCGCCTGAAATTGATTATGCAGCGCAAATAAACAACATGATGCTAAAGCTCCAAGCAGAAGCATTAGGATTAAGCATCGAGCAATATCTGATTGAATCAGAGCTTGATGACGAAGAAGCAATATTATTATTTATTTAGGTGAAACATGACTAATGTAGCTATTTCAGCATTACCGGCAGTTACAACAGTAGTGCCACAAACCGATGTGTTGCCGTTGGTATCCGGTGGCGCTACAACTAGAGCGACTCCAAATGAAATTGTTAAAGCGGCTTTAGAAAGCAGCGTATTAGGTGCTTCACAATTAGCGACTTCAGGTTATTTGATTACTAAAGCACCAACAACCGTTACGGCAACAACGTATACCGTCAACGATGGTGATAGTTCAATTATCTGCAATTCATCAGGCGCATTGACCTTGACATTGCCAGCAGCTTCGAGTTTTTCGGGAAGATGGTTGCATTTAAAAAATATACACAATACAACTGTTGCAAGCGCAACATCTAATATCATCCCAATTGATAGCGCAACAGCAGGAACAGCTATATTAGCAGGCACAGCAGGCAAATGGTGCGTACTGCAATCAGACGGAACAAACTGGGTAATAATGGCGAGTAACTAATATGCCTTTGTATGATGTTATTTGCAGAGAATGTGGCAAAACTGACACGATCTTTCGCAAAATATCCGAATATAAGAATCTGCCTATTTGCTGTGATAAAATGATGTCACAACAGATATTATCCGCACCATTTGTACCGCAAGAGTTTCAGCCGTATAAATCAATGATTAACGGCAAAATGATTACGGACAGAGGTGAGCATAGAAGGCATTTAAAAGCGCATGGATGCACTGAAGTCGGCAACGAGGATATGACTCCAAAACGTGACCACTTCAAGGAAAAGCGAGAAGCTGAACAATTAAGACGCTCTATCGCTGAACAAGTTAATGCTATTGCATAGGAAATATCATGGAAAATGAAGAAATACTAGACGACTCTAGTGTTGCTGAAGAACAGCCAAGCGACACAAGGGATATTGTTGAAAAGGCAATGACTGAGCATGAAACTGCTCAAGAAGAAGTAAGCAATCCTGTACAGCCTGAACCTGTACAAGATGAGCAGCCTAAGCGTGACCCGTGGAAATCTTGGAAGAAAGAAGCGGCCGAGGAAATGTCAAAGCTGCCTGATAATGTTCAAAAATACATTATTGAGCGACAAGACCAGTTTCACAAAGGTTTAGAGCAATATAAAGAAGCGGCTAATTATGCTAAGACTATAGATAAGTCAATCGCTCCTTACAAAGAATACCTAAGCCAATTAGGTGTAACGCCTGAAGTCGCGTTTCCTAATTTGCTGAAAACCGAACGCACATTGCGAATCGGTAGCCCACAAGAAAAAGTGGAGATGTTTCAAAAGCTGGCGCATGATTACGGAATCGACCTTGGGGCATTAGCCAATATCCCATACGATGCAAATCTTGCACAGTTGAAAGCCCAAAAGGAATGGCTAGAAAGCCAGCTCCAAGCCTCACAAGACTTTAAACAAAGCCATGAGGATGCCCAATTACAATCTGTTTTAGATGATTTTGGGTCACAGCACGAGTTTTTTGATGATGTACGTTTGCAGATGGCAGATTTGCTCGACAGCGGCCTTGCAACAGACTTATCAGACGCTTATGCCAAAGCTATTCGATTAAATGATGATGTTTTTGCTAAAGCACAAGCCAAACAGCAAGCCAACAGCAAAACAGCACAATTATCGAAAGCAAATCAAGCTGCACAAGCAGCCAAACAAGCAGCAGTTCAAGTGAAAGGTTCACCTGTTGGCGTAAAAAACCAAGCAGCGCCTAAATCAACTGAAGATGCTGTGCGTATGGCTTTTCTGGCGCACGGACTTTAAGTTGTAAGGGCTTTTATTGGGTCCCAATTATAGGTATAGATTCTAGCTCTAATGGTGCGGTGATTTAAATTTAATTCTCTGCACCAATCAGAAACTGATTGAGTCTTGCCATTCATTGTGATTTGTTTAACATTTTTTCTGTTGTTGGCTTGTTGAAAAACATCAGCCCAACGACAATTTGAAGGTTCATAATTGCCAGAGCTATTAATTCTGTCAATTGTATAGTTGGGTGGGCATTTGCCCATATCAGCTAAAAAATTTTCAAAACTAGATAGCCATCTGTCGCAAACGGTTATTCCTAATGCGCCATATCGCTTATAATCTGGTTTAGAAGGTAAATAGCAACGGGTTTTCATGTTGTGCCAAATTGAATATTCTCGCGACCGAGCATTATGTTTAGCATGACCATGTTTTAAATTAAGTTTTGCCATAAATTCAGATTTTGAACAACCGCATGACTTAATTAAACCTTTGCGAAGTTCATACCCAGGCACTTGTGTTGTTTTTCCGCATGAACAGCTACACAACCAACGTGCTTGCCCCGTTGCCGGAACGCGGGATAGAACTGTTAGCTTGCCAAAAACTTGGCCTGTAATATCTATGAGTGTAGGCATAAAGTTATGATGTATTAGTTAATGACAATCTAATAATACATCAATTTTTTATATCATTCAAGAAATATAGGAGGAGCTAATGAGCTTCGCTAATAGTGCGATTTCGGACATAATCGCGACAACAATTGAAAGCCGTACAAAATCGGCTCAAGATAACTTGACCAACAACAATGCGTTGTTATTGAAACTGTCAGAAAGAGGCAACATTAAGCCTATTACTGGTGGTTCAACAATCTTGCAAGAGATTTACTACAACGATCCTAATACTAACTTTGCTAATAGCTATTCTGGCTATGAAACAATCAACATTTCTCCTGATAGCCCTATCTCTGCTGCTCAGTTTACTCTGAAGCATTATGCTGATGCTGTGACTATTTCTGGCCCAGAAATGCTGCAAAACAGCGGTAAAGAGCAAATGATTGACCTGTTAGCTACTCGTGTTGAAGTTGCTGAATCTCGTTTGCGTAACAAAATTGACTATGACTTGCACGGTGATGGCACAGCCAATGCTGGCAAAGCTTTAGTTGGTTTACAAGCAATGATTTCAACAACTCCTACCACTGGCACATACGGTGGCATTTCACGCGACACATGGGCTTTCTGGCAAAATGGTGCTGATACTTTGTCATCAGCTACAACCAGCAACATCCAAGCTAAAATGAACACTGTGGCTCTGGGTCGCGTTCGTGGAACTGACCATGTTGACTTGATTTATGCAGGTTCTACTGCATACAGCTTGTACTTGGGTTCTTTGCAAGCCATCCAACGTATCACTGACGACAAATTAGGTGCTGCTGGTTTCAGCTCACTGAAATTCTACGGTGGCGCTGGTACTGCTGACGTTGTACTGGGTGGCGGTATTGGTGGTAACCAAGCTGCTGGCCGTATGGACTTCATCAACACTAAATACGTTCATTTCCGTCCTCACAAAGACCGTAACTTTGTTGCTATCGGTGGTGACAGACAAGCTGTGAACCAAGACGCTGTTGTTCGTTTAATGGGTTGGTCAGGTGCATTAACTTGCTCAGGCGCTCAGTTCAACGCTGTTCTGACTGTTACAGTTTAATAAGGAGTTATAAAAATGGCTTATGTAATTTCTACTCCGCTTGCTGGTTTTCAACCGATTGCGGTTACTGATACCACTCAAAACCATGCGCTAGGCACAATCGTTCAAGCGGTTGACCCTACTTATGGTGCTGGTGAGTTTATCTATCTGAAAGGTGTTGCTTCTACTGCTGTCGGCTCTATGGTTGACTATGACAGCTATTTGGCAACTACTGCTCTTTCACCTGCTACTGGCGGTGTTGGTCCTGTTGCTGTTGCGATGTCTGCAAACGTAGCAAATCAATACGGCTGGTATCAAATCCAAGGTATTGCTGCTGTCAAAGCACCTAATGCTATGACTGTGGGCGCTGATGTATTCTCATTGGCTGCAACACCAGGCTCTGTGGACGACGCTGCTGTGAATGGCGAACAAATCTTGAACGCTAAAGTCACAACAACTACTGGTACACCTTCAACTGGTTTGGCATTGATTGAAATCAATCGTCCTTTCCACCAAGGTCAAATAGTGTAATAAAATAGGGGAGGTGTAACAGCCTCCCCATCTTTTAAACTTTCTAAGGACGACTCCTGATGAACGAAGAAATTAATTATGTAGGCGAACAAAGCGGTGACAATTACTTGGACGTTTTGTTTTACAAAGGTATGCACAACGGTGAAGAATGTGATTTTGTCAGAATTGGCGTACCAGGCGACAAAACCATCACAATTGACACATTAGCAGATGATAGCCACAAAAGACGTTTTGCACGTCAATGGTCTGCTTATGAAGGAATCCGCAATCTTAGCGGCACTTCATTGGATGAATGGGATGAGATTTCCGACTCTTATAAACGGGAACTGAATTACCAAGGCTTTAAATTTGTTGAGCAGTTAGCGTCTGCTCCTGATGCTGCATTTGCTCGATTGATGGGCGGCACTCAGTTAAGAGATAAAGCCCGTGCTTTCTTGGATAGAGGTAAAATCAGCTCTGATGCGGTTATTAAAGAGCAGGCTAACCAGATTCAAGAACTGCAAGAAAAGATGGCTATTTTGATGGAAGCATTAAACGAAAAGCCAAAACGTGGCAGAAAAGCTGCTGACGAACCACCTTTAGAGGAATAACGATACATGGCAACCTTACTTCAAAATGTTCAAAATGTTTGTTTAGAATTAGGGTTGCCGTCACCCAATGCGGTGGCAACATCTACTGACCCGCAAATACTGCAAATGCAGGCGCTTTTGAATCGCGCTGGTGACATATTATCAACCGAACGCGACTGGCAAGTATTAGCTTCTGAGTATCGCTTTGAAACGGTTTATTATACCTACACAGGCGATGTAACAAACGGATCAACAACCATCACCAATTTAAGCTCTGTAGTCGGTTTAAGCACCGATTTCATGGCTACTGGCACTGGCATTCAGCAAGACTCGTTTTTAACGTCTGTGGGCGTTTCTAGTGCCGAGATGTCTATACCATCCACGCAAACAGCCACAGGCATAACGATTACATTTGGCCAAGCTAAATACTCAATGCCGTCTGACTATGCTCGTATTGTTAATAAAACCCAATACAACAAGTCTAACCGTTGGTCAATTATCGGCCCTAAAGATGCTCAGGAATGGCAATGGCTTAAGGCATCGTATGTAACCACTGGCCCACGGATGCGTTTTCGTATCATGGGTGATAAATTTACTTTATGGCCTATGCCTTCCAGTACGTTGGTCATGGGTTTTGAATATGTTTCCAATGCGTGGGTAGTTGGCGCTGATGGCACATTAAAAACCAGCGCCACAAACGATTCAGATACGTTTAGATTCCCTGACAGACTGTTGGTATTAGGCACAAAGCTTAAGTTATTCGAAATTAAAGGATTTGATACGACAGCATTGGTTCAAGATTACACCAGAGAGCTGGAAAAGTGGAAGGCATCCGAATCCGGTGCTGATACGTTGTCGCTCGCACCACGCTATCCAAATCTGCTTCTAACTCAGAACAATATCCCGGACACCGGATACGGAAACGCAACATCTTAAGGTTAGGGTATTCAGAAACCTATTGGAGTTAATTAGTGGACATTAGCAGACTGGCAGACAAGTTACGTTCTCAAAACTTTGGTGCAAATGACAGCACAATTTTAAGTGCAATCAATCATCCTTTGACAGCGGCTCAAAAAGGCGCAGATTGGTTCGCTGGTCAAGTCAATCGAGCGGCCAATATTCCTGAGCAATACGACAATCCAAATCCATTAGCAGGTTATACGCCTGAACAACAAGTTGGTGGTGCTTTGAATCTTGCTGGATTAGCAATGACTGGGCCAGCTCCATTTGGCCCAAAAGGTTCTGGTGGTACGTTGGGAGCGATTCCTGTTTCACATGGGTCGCCTCATGGCCCATTTAAAGAATTCGATTTATCAGAATTAGGAACTGGCGCTGGCGCTCAAGCGTATGGGCATGGCATATATTTTGGCGAGGGGTACAATTCGCCTGTTGCGATGAGATATGCTCCAAGAAATGAAAAGCTAGAAAATAAATTGCAAGATTTGTACGACATTGCAGAAAAACGCAACCAATATCCATCTATGGAGGTTTATGAGCAATATATGCTAAATAAAGCGCCTGAAGATGTTGAAAAATATTTAGCGGAAGTTTTGCCTGATTATTCCAAATCAGAACAAATGGCAATGAAACAAGCCCATGAATTGGCTAAAAAAGCATATCAAGGTCAAAAAGGTTCTTACTTATACAATGCTGACTTGAAATGGACAGACCCAGCAAAAGAAGCTGAAATGCCTATGTCAGAGGAACATTTTTTGCATTGGGATAAACCTTTGCATGAACAATCTGATTATGTAAAAAAAGCTTTATATTCGATGCCATTGATAACGGATAATTTAACTGCAAAATTGTTAAATGGTGAACAAGGCTCAGATATTTATAATGCTTTAATAAATGCGACAGAGCTTGGTAAATTACCAAAAACTAGTGAACAATTTGGCGTTAAAGGTTCGGCAGAAACAGCTTCTAACTATTTAAACTCAATTGGAATACCTGGCATTAGATATTTTGATCCAGAACACGGAAGCGGAAAAAGCTTGCAGAATTTTGTAACTTTTAATCCTAAAACAGCCGATATTTTGTCTATAAATAGCAAAAAAATAGCCAACAAACTTAGAGGCCAATAAATGCTCAGACCAAAACGCCAATCATCATCAACCATTACGGTAACAGCACCTATTGGCGGCTGGAACGCTGTTACACAATTGGCGGCTATGTCACCTAATGAAGCGGTGATTATAGACAATTGGTTTTGCTTGCCGACTGAGTTGCAGGTTCGCAAAGGTTATACGGAATGGGCTACAGGCTATACAGGTAACATTCAATCATTTATCAATTATTCTCCAGCAAGCGGAACAATCAAGTTTTTTGCGGCTGCCGACAACAATGGCGATTGTGCGCTGTACGACGTATCTTCGCAAAATATCAGCGTCACCAACTTGGTAACAGAATCCGGTGATTTCATTACCACCGAGGCTGGCGTTCTTTTAGATACAAACAAAGCGGCTGTTGTTTACGGATTAACCAGTGCTAAGTTTAGATTTGCACAGTTTGCAAACAGCGGTGGTCATTTCACAATTGCCATCAATGACACCGATCCATTATTGCTTTATGACGGTACAACTTGGAATTCAGTCACTAGCACAAGTTCTCCTTATGCGATAACAGGTGTTGATACATCCGCATTAAATGATGTTATTTTGCATAAACGCAGAGTTTGGTTTGCTGAGCAAGACACTTTAAATGGCTGGTATCTTGATACCGATGCTGTGGCTGGAACAGCGCACAAGTTTGATTTTGGCCCGTTATTTTCTCAAGGCGGCTCAATTGCTAAATTAACCACTTGGACACTTGACGCTGGCTGGGGGATGGATGATTACTTAGTCGTCTTAACCACGAAAGGCGAGGTTGCTGTTTATAAAGGTGTGAATCCTGCCGACCCTGCCGACTGGTCATTGCAAGGTGTTTATTATATCGGTTCGCCTGTTGGGTTCTTCCCGACTTGCAAATACGGTGGCGATGCCTTGTTATTAAACAAAGACGGATTAATTCCTTTGTCGCAATGTTTAATGTCATCTCGGGTATCTACTCGAATCTCAATCACCAACAAGATTCAATCAAAAGTTACTCAAGCAACAACTGATTATGCCGGCAATTATGGTTGGCAAGTAATTTTGTTTCCACCGCAAAATATGTTGATGATTAACGTACCAACATCGAATACAACATCAGACCAATATGTGATGAATACTATTAGCGGGGCATGGTCAAGATTTGTTGATGTTAATGCCACCACATGGACATTTATCAATGAAGAAATGTATTTCGGAAATGCTGGCGCTGTTTATAAGTTCTGGGACGGACAAAACGACAATGGGTCTGTTGTAACAACTGATTTGTTGCCAGCTTTTAGTTCGTTTGGAAGTCAGTCGCAAATCAAACGCTGGTCAATGGCTAGAGTATCAATGGGCTATGACATTACATTTTCATTTTCATCGCAATTAAGTCTTGATTTTGATTTAGTATCTCAGCCGCCACAACCTTACAATACATTGTCATCAACCGCAGGTGTTTGGGATGTTGGCCATTGGGATAACGCGCTATATGGCGGGAATATTATCCCATTCGCTCAATGGCAAATGGCTTCAGGGATGGGGCATTATGGTTCTTATAGAATTAGAACATCGAGCAAAACAAGTGATATTCGATATTATGCAACCGACTATGTTTTGGAAGCGGGTGGAGTTCTTTAATGCCTAGTACAAGTGAAAAACAACATCTTTTTATGGAAGCCGTAGCGCACAATCCCGAATTCGCTAAAAAAGCGGGTGTTCCGCAATCTGTTGGTCAGGATTTCAACCAAGCAGATAAACGCAAACGATTAGCAAAACAATTAAGAAAACAATGAACAAAGAAGAATACACGCATGTGCCACCTTGGGGCGAGCCATCTTATGATAAAATGCTGGAAATTCTGGCTGGAAATCAAGATGCCGTTAGAATGATGCAAGTTATCGGCAAATGGTCGCACATTTATGATGATTTGATAGACAAAGACAAAGAAGTGTCGAAAGATGAAATCCATTGGGTAATGTGGGAGTTATTGGTTAATTTACAGCTTAATCCATTTTATACTGCAAATAGCATAATTTTAACTCCTTTAGTAATGAGTGGAATAATTAACTGGTTTGCAGCTAATGAAATTGAAAAAATTGGAAATTTAGAAGAATTAAGAATATCGCACAGCATTAGATATTCGATTTGCGATGTTGGGATGGTATCAATGATATTAGCTGGCGGCCTAGAGCATGCTAAAAAATATGCTCGTGTTGCGCGATTACTTTTCCAATGCGACACATGGGAACACTATAAATCTGAACATTTAAAAGGGTAAAAATATGTGCGACACCGGCCCATCAGCACCACCAGCACCAAATTACGCAGCAGCGGCTAGAGAAACCGCTCAGGGTAACGCAAATGCAGCTCGTATTGCCCAGTATGGCAATATGGTCAATCAAGTTACGCCGCAAGGTACTGTCACCTATAACCCGTCAACTCGAGGTTATATGGATGAAAAAGGCAATACAATATCAATAGATGCTTATAACGCATTAAAAAATAAAAAAGGTTATTCGCCTTTAGAACAGTGGACACAATCGGTCACTTTATCGCCTGACCAACAAGCTTTATACGACCAATCTGTTGCAATGAACAAAGAGCTGGGCAATATTGCTCAGTCTGGTTTGGCGTATGTTAAAGATGCAATGGGCAATCCAATCAAGCCCAAATTTGATGTTGTTGGCAATGCTCCTACTACATTTAGTCAAATGACTTCTAATGTTGACAGGCCTGATTTACAGACAGAAGTTGGCGATGCTGGAAGAATTCAACGGTCAGTAAATGATTACACTGGCGATGTACAACGTCAATCCGGTGCAAATGAACAGGCTAATGCCAATGTTTATCAGACATTAGGCCAATTACAAACAAGGGTGCAAAATCCTGAGTTATTAGCGCAAGACACCACAAACGCTTTGTACAAAGCGAACACACAGTATTTAGACCCGCAATTTGAGCAGGCACAATCTAAGCTAGAAAATCAATTGGCGAATCAAGGTATAACCAGAGGTTCTGAGGCATATAACAATGCCATGCAAAACTTTGGTAATCAAAAGCAACAAGCTTATGAATCTGCAAGAAATCAAGCAATAGCGGGTGGTACACAAGCTGCACAAGGCATGTTTGGTATGAATCTTCAGGGCGGTCAATTTGCTAATCAAGCACTTGGTCAACAATTTGGCCAATCTGTTACACAACAAGAATTGGCTAATGCTGCGGCTAATCAAAACAATCAATTGGCGCTGGCCAATCAGCAAGCCTACAACCAAGCGATTGCTCAGCAATATGGTCAAGGATTGGGCGCTGCTAATTTTGCTAATCAAGCACAGCAACAACAATACGACCAGTTGCTTAATAATGCCAATTTCAGAAATGCTGCACTACAAGGCATGTTCGGTATGGGCATGCAAAACGCTGCTCTTAACAATCAAGTTCAAAACCAAGCATTTGCACAAGGTTTATCAAACGCTCAATTGCAAAATGCGGCTTCTCAGCAAGATATTTCGCAACAACAAACCTTACAGCAAGCGCCCATCAATATGCTTAATGCCGTTAGAACTGGTCAGCAATTACAGGCAGCACAAATACCGCAAGTCGGTGTTTCTCAACCGGGTCAATTGGCTAACTGGCAAGGGGCTGACATGTTAGGCGCGGCACAAGCTCAAGGACAATATAACCAAGGTATTTATAACGCACAATCTGCGGCTGATGCACAAAAGGTAAGTGCGGGAATTGGGGCTATTGGTTCAATTGGCGGTGGTTTTGCTGCGAAGTCAGACATTCGACTCAAGAAAAACATTGTGCGATTGGGTACTCATAAAACATTGGGCATCGGCCTTTATAAGTGGGATTATATCTGGGATTATCCTGGTTACGGTGTCATGGCTCAAGAACTTGAACAAGTTATGCCTGAAGCTGTGTTTACGATGCCTGATGGCTATAAAGCTGTTAATTACTCAATGCTGGGGGCGTAATGACACCATTCGACCAATATAACCAAAGCTCTGGACAACCTTATTTGCGTCCGGCAACAGGATACATTGACGAATCACAAAGAGCCGCACTTGCTGCTGCTTTGCGTCAAGGGCCAATGCAAGCTCAGCAACGCTCAAGTAAAAGCCCTATTTCTCCAGAAATGGCTAATAAATTTGCTGATTGGGCTTTAGGATTAGGAAAAGAAGGCTTGCCAAATAGCTCACAAAATGTCGGTGTAAATGCTGTTACACCTGATTTTCAATCTGGCAATTATGGCGCACCTACCATGAACATGACTGGTGCAGGGTCTATTACACCTAACTTTAATTCAACTAATAATTTTCAAACGCCTATGATGCAACAGGGGTTCAATCCTTCTATGTTTAAGGGGATTTATTAATGGCTAGTTTATATGACGAACGTGTTTTAGGCGCACAACAACGGGCTGAGTTTGCTCGCAAGCTTCGAGAATCTTCCAATCAGCCTGCTGGCCAAATGGTATCCGGTTGGTATGTGCCTAACACGGGTGGCGCTGTTGTAGATGCCTTGCGTAATATTATGGGCGCTTATCAAGAGCGTGAAGCTAAAGATGAATTAAAAAACATCCAAAGGGAAAAACTGCAATCCACTATTCAAGCTATGAATCAAGCTGGAATTCAAGCGCCTGAATCAATGCTGAAAGAAGCTGGCACACCTGAAGTCAAACCCGGCATGTGGGACAGATTGACAGCGACTTTAAGAGGCGAAGAGGCTAAAGGAACACCAGCGCAACCTTATCAGCAAAATGTTGCTCAAAACGCAACTCCAGAGCAAAGAGAAGCTGGCTTGATGAATTTGCTGCAAGTGAATCCTGAGGTGGCCTCTGGCGCTATTGGCTTATATAACGCATCAACTAATCGAGCTTTAACTAAAGCTGAAAAAGAATATCAACATGCAAAAGATGTTCAAGAGCAAGAATGGAAACAAAAAACATACGAAGAAGGTAGGGCAGACCGTCTTGCTAGAGAAACTGCTGATAGAGATTTAAGAGCTGCTATTGCTGGAAATAAACAGCCACAATCCCAGTATGAATATAAGGAAATAAACGGACAGCCATTTAGTTTTAATCGGTTTACAAATCAATTAAGTCCAGTTCAATCACCTGAATCCGCTGGATTCCCTGTAAAAAAATTGAGTCCTGAGCAGCAAAAAATACAAGATGCTAATGACGCAATTGAAATACTTAAGGAAGCTGCCCCATTAGTTAATAAATCAACATCAAGCGGCATTGGAGCTGGAATTGATTATGCCGCGTCTTTAATCGGGAAAAGCACAGATGGCGCCGACGTTGCGGCACAGCTTAAGGTTTTAGGTGGTTCACTTGTTGCCAAAATGCCGAAAATGTCTGGGCCTCAATCAGATAAAGATGTTCTGCTTTATAAAGAAATGGCAGGAAGAATCGGAGACCCAACAGTTCCAGCATCGCAAAAAATAGCTGCCATGAATTCAATAAACCAATTGCAATCTAAATACGCTGGTGTTGAACCGGCACAATTGCAATTTGATGAAAAACCCGCGCAAGGTTCATGGAAAATAACTCCAATGGGACAATAAAATGCCTAGTTTTGAAATTACAGCACCAGACGGAAGAAAATATGCAATTGATGCACCTGAAGGCGCTACGCAGGAACAGGCGTTAGAGCATTTTAAGGCTAATTGGAAGCCAGAAACCGATACGTCTGCATTAAAAAGATTTGGCCAAGGATTATTAGAGCCAGTAGAAGGTCTTGGACAAATAGCGGCTCAAGGCATTGCTGCGGCTGCTCCAAATACGGAAGCTGGCAGATTTGCTCAACAACATTTGGAATTTGGCAAACAACAAAGACTAGCGCAAGAAGCTGCCAATCAAGCCGCTAATGTAGGAACTAATTATGCAGGAATGGCGGGCAATGTATTAAGCCCAGTTAATTTAATGACTGGTGCTGCAATGAAAGGCGCTCCATTGATTTCTCAAGGGGTGCGTGGCGGCGCTGTTAGCGGCCTGTTATCACCAAATAATGCAGAGGATAATTTTGCTGAAGAAAAAGCCAAACAAATTGGCATGGGCGCTTTAACTGGAGCAGCAACTGGATTAGGCTCTGATCTTGCAACCGGATTTATTAAAGGCGCTACACCTTCAAAATATGTGGAATTATTGCGAAAAGAAGGAGTTACGCCAACAGCTGGACAAATATTAGGCGGTGCATGGCAACGAGCTGAAAATAAATTAGAAAGCATTCCTATTCTTGGTGATTTTATTACTAAAGGACATAAAGAAGGATACGAAGAATACAACAAAGCTATTTTAAATAGAGCATTAAAGCCAATAGGCGAAACCACAGATAAAGTGGGTCGTGAAGGTGTTCAAGAAGTAGAAAGCAAGTTGAACCAATATTATGACAAAATATTGCCAGAACTTGGATTTTTACCTGACGATGAATTTGTTCAAAAAATGTCAACTATTAAACAAATGGTTGGTCAATTGCCTAGAAACGAACAAAAGTCATACGCCAATATAATGCAACGTATTGAAAGCCAAGCAAGTCCAAATGGTGGAATGGTTGGCGAAACATTTAAAGAAGTTGAATCGCTTTTAAATACTGAGGCAAAAAGATTTGGAAAATCTACTGATGCTTATCAACAAAGCCTTGGCGATGCGTTAAGCGAAACTTTAAAAACATATCGAGAAGTTTTGCCCAGATCAAATCCTAATTATGCCGATGAATTAACAAAAGCTAATACAGGGTGGGCAAATTATGCTCGTATTCGTGATGCAGCCAATAGAACATCGGCAGGCGCTAATGAAGGCATATTTTCACCAGCACAATTAGCTCAAGCAGTGAGATCGCAAGACAAAACAGTTGGCAAAGGGGCGTCCGCTAAAGGTAAAGCTTTGATGCAAGATATTGCTGAAGCCGGTACAAATGTATTATCGCCAAAATATCCAGATTCGGGAACAGCTGGTCGAGCTGCTTTAGATTTGGCAGTGGGCGGCGCAGGCTATGCGTTTAATCCTTTAATCCCTGCTGGACTTGCCGCAGCAGGATTGCCATTTGTTGGCGCTGGTAGAAAAGCTACTGGAAATCTGTTATTAAACAGACCTGAAGAAGCAAGAAAACTTGCTGATATTTTAAGACAAGGCGCAGCGTATGGTGTTACTGCATCGCCTTACATGGTTAATCAATAGGGGAATAACAAATGCCATTTAACGGTTCAGGAACTTATACATTGCCTGCTGGAAATCCTGTTGTCACTGGGACTACCATATCTTCAACAACGACTAACAATACAAATTCAGATATTGCAACAGCATTGACGAATTGCGTTACTAGAGATGGACAGTCTACGCCATCGGCTGATTTGCCGATGAATAGCCATAAATTAACAGGATTATCCGCTGGAACATCTAATGGCGATTCTGTGCGCTGGGATCAGGTACAATATGTCTTAAATATAGCTAGCGCAGGAACGTCAGGGCAAGTTTTGACTTCTGGTGGTACTGGTGCGCCAACATGGACTAATGCAGCAACAGGAGATGTCACTTTAACTGGCACTCAAACCTTAACAAATAAAACTATTGAAGCCGGTATATTCACTAATGGCTACACTGAAGAAACTGTAACAGCTAATACATCTACAGCTTATACAATTGATTTGGCTAACGGCTCTGTTCAGGTGTTGACCCTGACAGGCAGCTGCACGTTTACATTTCCAACTGCTACTGCTGGCAAATCATTTATGTTATTGCTTAAACAGGATGCCACAGGTTCTCGTACAGTTACTTGGCCTGCTTCTGTAAAATGGCCAGCAAGTACAGCTCCTACAATCACAAGCACCGCAAGCAAAGGTGATAAGTATGTGTTTACAGGTGATGGCACATACTGGTGGGGAAGCGTAGCTGGTCAAAACTATTTATAGGGGTCAGTATGTTTTCAAGTAACTCAACACAGGTTAGTTCAGAGGCTAATTACATCGAGGATGTATTCTCTACTTATCTCTACACCGGCAACAGCTCTACCCAGACGATTAACAACGGCATTGACTTGGCTGGGAAAGGTGGGATGGTGTGGATAAAATCAAGAAGCGCGGCTACTACTAATCATCGGATATTTGATACAAATAGGGGCGTTGGGAATTCCATTAGCTCAAATTTAACAACTGCGCAAAGTTTTGCAACTTCTTCTTTGGATGGTTTTTTATCTTCTGGGTTTTCTATTCAAGGCTTTAACGGAGAAATAAACGATTCTGCGAGAACCTACGCCTCTTGGACATTCCGCAAGCAACCTAAGTTCTTTGATGTGGTGACTTGGACTGGTAACGGCGCTTCACAAAATATTAGCCATAATCTTGGTTCCCAACCCGGCATGGTTATAGTAAAACGCACAAATGCAACTGAAGCGTGGGGTGTGGCGGTAAGACAATCTTCAACAACTTATGCTACGGGGCTTAGCTTAAATACTACGGATGCCGCCGTATATCAGGGTGTAACAAGCTACAATACGTACTTTACGTCTACGTATTTTGATGCGTATCGAGTAATAAGCGCCGCTGGTGATAGAAACACTAGCGGGGCCACTTATGTTGCCTACCTCTTCGCCCACAACGCAGGAGGCTTTGGCCTGACGGGTACGGACAATGTGATTTCGTGTGGGTCTTATACGGGTAATGGTTCTGCTTCCGGCCCGACTATTACACTTGGCTATGAACCACAATATCTGATGATTAAAAATGCTTCCGGCACAGGTAACTGGCAAATCATAGATAATATGCGTGGTATGCCTGTCGGTTCTGCTGACGCGGAACTACAAGCAAATTTATCTAATGCAGAATCATCTGCTGACTATGTTTCACCTAATGCTACTGGGTTTCAAATTGTATCTACAAGCACTGAAGTAAACACAAGCGCTTCAACCTACATCTACCTCGCCATCCGCCGTGGCCCGATGCGAACGCCTACGAGTGGGACGCAGGTGTATGCGCCAACGCTGACGGTGGATACGACCGGTCAACAAATCAACACAGGGTTTCCTGTCGATTTGCAAATAGAAGCCTACCGACCAGGCGGCGGCAACAACTACGTGTTTGATCGCCTGCGGGGGATTTCCACGAACAGCACTGAAGCCGGTATGGCGCTGTTTACAAACAGCACCGGAAGTGAGTCCGCGATTGCGTTTACTCGCTACTTCAACAACACAGGCTTTCAGCAGCCTAGCGGCTCTACGGTGGCTGGCGGCTATATCAACTGGAACTTCCGCCGCGCCCCCGGATTCTTTGACGTGGTTTGCTATACGGGGAACGGGGTTGCTGGGCGTACTGTTGCACACAGTCTTGGCT
>Ga0228702_1000364_pt1 | contig 36235 bp, 37 predicted proteins | sample McNCre217_Aug_MG_2_FD_178018 | JGI IMG/M metagenome (GOLD analysis project Ga0228702, IMG submission 178018) | Freshwater microbial communities from McNutts Creek, Athens, Georgia, United States - 20-17_Aug_MG | ecosystem: Environmental > Aquatic > Freshwater > Creek | place: USA: Georgia...
GAACTTCTTTTTGCTGGCGTCTTCGGTGACGCGGTAGGCATCGCGGGCCGTCCAGCGGGCCTGGGCTGCGGGTTCGACTTCGAGGTGGTTGTACTTGTCTTGCATAGGGGTCGATTGTAGAGGGCGCCGGGTCTAGAGCTCGCTTGTTTGAGGTGTGTTGGGGCCCGCAGGGAGGCAGGCCCGGGCGCCTCAGACGCAGGCTCAACATCGTTGCCCGGGCCTGCCTCCCTGCGGGCACATGCGCTAAAGGTGTTCACCCCCAGCTTTGCACCTGGGTAGAAATTGCTCAGCGCTTGGAGGTAGCCGGGGTCTGAGCGACGAAGCCGATGCGGGACAGACCGGCTTTTTGGGCCAGGCCCATGGTTTCGACAACGCGGCCGTAGGGCACAGACTCGTCGGCGCGCAGCTCCAGCTCGGTGTTGGGGTTGCGTTTGGCGGCTTCGGCCAGGCGCAGACGCAAGGCGTCCGCAGTGATGGGTTTGTCGGCGAGGTAAACCGTGCCTTGGGCGTCCACCACCAGCGACAGGGCCTGAGGTGATGCCCCCGCTTCGCCGCCTTCGGCCTGGGGCAAATCCAGGCGGATGGCACTGGTCATCAGGGGGGCGGTGAGGATGAAAATCACCAGCAGGACCAGCATCACGTCCACCATGGGAGTGACGTTGATCTCGCTCATCGGCGCATCGGCTTTGGAGGAGGCCAGACGACCGAAAGCCATGGCTCAGTCCTGCGGGTCGGCCAGCAGGCCTCGCACATCGTGCGCAAAGCCTTCGAGCTCGGCCTCGATCAGGGCCACACGACGGCCAAGCAGGTTGTAACCCAGCACCGCCGGAATGGCCACCGCCAGGCCCGCAGCGGTCATGATCAGGGCCTCGCCCACAGGGCCCGCGACCTTGTCAATGGTGAGTTGCCCCGCCTCGGCCATGCCCGTCAGCGCGTTGAAGATGCCCCACACGGTGCCCAGCAAACCGACAAAAGGAGAGATCGAACCCGCTGTGGCCAACAGCAACTGGCCCCATTGCAAGCGGCGCACCACCGATTGCAGGGCATCGCGCAGCACACGGGTCAACTGGTTCTGACGGTCGCCCGCAGAGGCCAGGGTGCCGCCCAAGGGCAGCAAGGTCGCTTCCAGCAAGGGGGTCACGCAGCCGTCCCGGTCAAACTGGGCCACGCGTTGTTGTGCCGCGTCAAAGCCCGAGGCCTGCCAAAAGGCGGCCACGCTGCGGCGCACATCCAGGCTCACACGGACCAGCAAGCGCCATTTCCAGACGATCACCACCCAGCTGCTGACAGACAGCGCCAGCAAAGCCACCGCCAGCACGCGGCTGACCAGATCGCTGTGGAGCAGGAAGTCGGTCAGGTTCATTGCCAATTCAAGTTCAGCGCAGGCTCAACACATCAAACATGTCGAACAGGCCGCGCTGCTGACCGGCCAGAAAACGCACGGCGCGCAAGCTGCCTTGGGCGTAGGTGGCGCGGCTGGACGATTTGTGCGTGACTTCGATGCGCTCGCCAATACCGGCAAACAGCACGGTGTGATCACCCACGATGTCGCCGCCCCGGATGGTCGAAAAACCGATGGTGGACGGATCGCGCTCGCCGGTGTGACCATAGCGCTCGTACACGGCGCACTCTTTCAGGTCACGGCCGATGGCTTCGGCGATCACTTCGCCCATCTTGAGCGCGGTGCCGCTGGGTGCATCCACTTTGTGGCGATGGTGGGCCTCGATGATTTCGATGTCGTAACCGGTGGACAGCGCCTGCGCCGCCATTTGCAGCAGCTTCAAGGTCACGTTCACGCCAACGCTCATGTTGGGGGCCATGACGATGGCAATGTCCTGCGCGATCTCGGCGATCTCGGCCTTTTGCGCATCGGTGAAGCCGGTGGTGCCGATCACGGCCTTGACGCCTAACTCGCGGCAGACCTTCAGGTGCGCCAAGGTGCCTTCAGGGCGGGTGAAGTCGATCAGGAAGCCCGAGTCCTTCAAACCGGCGTTCAAATCAGACACCACCGAAACGCCACTGGCCTTACCCAAAAAGGCCGAGGCATCCTGACCCAGAGCAGGACTGGCAGGAATATCGAGTGCACCCGACAGGCGGCAATCGTCGGTGGCCAAAATGGCTTCGATCAACATGTTTCCCATGCGACCGGTGGCACCGGCCACCGCGATGGGCAAAGAGTTCAATGGGCTCATGGAATTTTCTAGGCTGGTGAAAGGCGCGCAAGGCCCCTTTCGGGTTCAACGGTTCACAGGCTCCAGGGGCGGGTAGCTGCTGGGCAAGGGGAGTGGCGCCGACCGTGGAACATCGGCATCCTGAGGTTTGTTCACAATGAAACGTTTCAAATCATCCTCTGTGGCCTCCAGCTTGGGCGTTTGCCCTGCCGCACGGGGGCGCACCAAACGCCCCGCAAATTCGGACTCGCTGGGCAACGCATCGCCGTCGATCTGATCAAGCACATCCCCTTTGAAAACCACCGTCAGGCGGAAATGCTGAGCTGGCACACCTTGGCGCTGGATGCTGAAGACATAGTCCCAACGATCGGCGTGGAACAAACTGGACACCAGAGGCGTGCCCAAAATATCGCGTACCTGCGCCTTCACCATGCCCGGACGCAAGGCCTGGCGCTGCTCTTTGGAGACGAAATTGCCCTGCACCACTTCGGGCACATACGGCTTGAACGTGTCCTGATGGACACTGCCGCAACCCACCAAGCCAGCACTCAAAACGAGACCGGCAAGCCAAGCGCTCGAGAAGCGAGAAATCAGGGAAGCTGTCATGTTTGAAGAGGGCCGATATGATCGGGGCATTGTAGCGGTTGTAATGAATTTTGTTCCGTCCGCCTCACCTCTGAGCAAACCCCATGAGCCAAATCGACGAACTCAAAAACAACGGACTCAAAGCCACCTTGCCTCGCCTGAAAATCCTGGAGGTTTTTCAAAGCGGCGCGCAACGGCACATGACGGCCGAAGACGTTTTTCGTCATTTGCTGCTTGAAAACACCGACATTGGCTTGGCGACGGTCTATCGGGTGTTGACCCAATTCGAACAAGCGGGCATTTTGAGCCGCAACCATTTTGAAAGTGGCAAAGCCGTCTACGAACTCAACGAGGGCCAGCACCACGACCATGTGGTGTGTCTGGACTGCGGCCGGGTGGAAGAGTTCTATGACCCCGAAATCGAATCACGTCAGCAGGCGGTGGCGCAAGCCAAAGGCTTTGTGATCGCGGACCATGCCTTGAGCTTGTACGCCCACTGCACGCAAAACCCTTGCCCCCACCGCCAGCGCTGACGCGCCAGGGTCCTCACTCCATGGCGCGACGCTGACGCTCGATGAAGTCCTGGTAAGTGTCAATGCCCCGCATCTGCAAGATGGTGTTGCGCACGGCCGCTTCCACCAACACAGCAATGTTGCGACCCGCCACCACCTGGATCACGACTTTGCGCACCGGGATCCCCAGCACGTCTTGTGTGAGTGGCTCCGAAGGCATGCGCTCGTAATCGCGGTCAAAGGTTTCCCTTCGCACCAAGTGCACGATCAGCTTCAGCCGCATCTTGCGACGCACCGCCGTCTCGCCAAAAATAGCGCGTATATCGAGCAAACCGATACCACGCACTTCCAGCAGGTTCTGCAGCAAATCCGGGCAACGCCCCTCGATGGTGGTCTGGTTGATGCGGTACAGGTCCACCGCATCATCGGCCACCAGGCCGTTGCCGCGGGAAATCAACTCCAACCCCAGTTCGCTCTTGCCCAACCCCGATTCGCCGGTGATGAGTACGCCCATGCCCAAAATGTCCATGAAGACACCGTGCATGGTGGTGCGGTCGGCAAAGTGCTTGGACAGATAAGCCCGCAGCACGTCGATCACAAAGGCCGACGAATGCTCAGTGGCAAACATCGGGATTTGTGCCCGCTCGCACATGGACAACAAGGCGTCCGGTGCGACCTGGCCATCGGCCAGTACCAGCACAGGCGGCTCCAGCGTCACGATGCGCGCAATGCGGCGGGCGCAATCTTCAGGTGTTGAGTTGGTCAGGTACGCCACCTCACGCGGGCCCAGAATCTGAACACGGTAAGGGTGAATGTAGTTGAGGTAGCCCACCAAGTCGGCGCCCGAGCGCGCTTCACGCACGGCCACTTCGTCAAAACGGCGCTCCGAAGCCCCCAGGCCCGCCACCCACTGCCATTTGAGTTTGCCGCGGTGGTCCTCAAACAGGACATCGGCACTGATGACGGTGGGTTTCATCGCAGCTACTCAGGTGAGCGTTCGCTCAGACCGTTTGCGCAGATTGCCATTGGGCAATCAATTGGTGCAGGCTTTCTTGCGTGGGGCTGCTCTTGATGTTTTCACGCAGCTCGCTGTCACTGAGCAGCTCGGCAATTTCCGACAGGATTTCCAGGTGCTTTTGGGTCGCCGCTTCGGGCACCAGCAAGAAAATCAGCAATTTGACGGCTTGCTCATCCGGCGCATCAAAGCCGATGGGCTGCGCCAGCTGGAAGACCGCCGCCATGGGCGCCTTCAAGCCCTTGATCCGGCCATGCGGGATGGCCACACCGTGGCCCAGGCCGGTAGAGCCCAGACGTTCACGCGCAAACAGGCTGTCGGTCACCAAGGCGCGCGACAAACCGTGCAGGTTTTCAAAGAGAAGACCCGCTTCCTCGAATGCACGCTTCTTGCTGGTGGCGTCCACCTGCACAAGAACTTGGGCAACAGGCAATATGGATGAGAGACGATTCATGTTCGAGGCGGATTATGCACCTGTCGTAGCCCGACCGGTTTGGCGCCCTTGTTGGCATCGGGATCTGCCTGGCCGCACAACAGACGCACAAAGCCCTCCACCAGAATGAAAAAGGGCCGCTGCAAGCGGCCCCGGTTAGGGTGTATCGAACGACGGATCACATCATGCGCTTGGGCGCACTGTGGTGGTGGTGGGTGATCCGGTCTTTGTGCTTGACCACTTGACGGTCAAGTTTGTCGACCAACTCATCCACGGCCGCATACAGGTCCTCATGCGCACTCTCGGCAAACATGTCGTTGCCTTTCACATGGATATTGCACTCAGCACGTTGGCGTTTTTCCTTTTCTTTCTGCTTTTCCACGGTCAGCAGCACTTTCACATCGACCACCTGATCGAAATGTCGGGTAATGCGGTCCAGTTTGCCCGTCACATACTCGCGCAAGGCAGGGGTAACTTCCAGATGGTGTCCGCTGATTGTCAAATTCATAAGCTTGGCCTCCATAGATCCCGTAAGGAAAGCCCCACCGAAGGGGGGCGACAAACCACTTTTTCTGGTGGTTCGCCCCCACTATGCGCCAGCCTTTTGGGAAAAGCAATGTGCCCTATGGAATGCACCTAGGGGTCCGGGGAATTGGGTTCAAAGGCTGATTTCGGTGTTATCGTGCTGAGTGATTCGAAGCGTCCCCAATACCCTTCACGCTTGTGCAGCCCCATGCACACGAACCCGCCCCGCCAGCCAAACCGAGGCCAGACTGGCCGCCACACCGATCACCCCCGCCACCCAGTAATGCGTCAATTGCCCTTGGGCATCGCGGCCAATGATGGCCCCGCCCACCATGGCCGCCAAACCCATGGCCGCAGACTGTACCGCCGCGTTGATGGTCATGAAAGTGCCACGCAAACGGGGTTCGACCGCCGATGAAATCAGAGCCATGCCCGGGATCATGCGACCGCTCATCACAGTAAAAAACGCCGTCGAAATCAAAAACAAACCGGCCAAGGGCAACCCCGCCGACAACGTTGTGGCCATCAAGGGCACCGTCACCGCCATGGCCAGGCGCTGAAACATTTTGACTTTTCCCACGCGATCGGTCAGCCGACCAAACACCCGCGCGGTCAGCAAGGTGGCCGAGCCTCCCATCAAGTACACCCAAGGCACCTGCTCCGGGTGCATGCCAGCATTCGACTGCAGGTAAATGGTGATGTAAGGGATGACCGTGAACCCTGCGAACATCATCACCGCCGACAAAGCAAAGGCTTTCATGTGATTGGCAGCCACCAGAACCTGGCCAATGCTGCGCCAAACGCTGGCGCGCTCAGGGTGGTGCAAATGGGCATCCAGCCGAGGCAAGGTTTGCCAGGCACCGAGCACCAGCAAACCCACCATGGCTGCGATGGCCATGAAAGGCGCATGCCAGCTCAGGTGCGCCGCCAAAAACAGCCCCAAAGGGACGCCCGCCACAGTAGAAACCGAAAACGAGGTCATGACCACCCCCATGGCCCGACCACGCCGTTCAAATGGAATCACATCGGCCACAATGGTCTGCGACAAGGCCGACAAGACGCCCCCAAACACACCCGCAGCAACGCGGGCGGCCATCAGCCAACCGTAGCCTGGGGCCAGACCACAGGCCAGCGTGGCCAGTCCAAACAAGGTGTACATGGTCAACAGCAGGCGCTTGCGACTGAAACGGTCCACATAGGTGGCCGCCAGCAAACCCGAAGCCCCAGCCGACAGGGTGTAAGCCGAGACCAGGACACCAAACTCGGCGTTGCTGATGCCAAACAGGCGCGTGAACTGAGGCCCCAAGGGCATCATGATCATGAAGTCCAGAATGTGGGTGAACTGGATACCGGCAAGCGTCAGCAGCAGCCAACGCTCTCGTCGAGAGGTCAAAGAGGTGGTCATGGGAGGCCTGAATGAATCCTTTGAATCTAACACTGCCAACTCTGACGCTGACCGGGCCACCCACAACCGAGCGGTTTCACAAACCTGAAACACAAAGCGCCGATGCCGGTGCGATAATCCGCCCATTCATTTTCTGGAGACCCTGTCGTGGACGCTACCCCGAGTCGGTAGCTTTCGGACGCCTTGAGCATTGCGCCCATCGTTCGAAAGCTGCATTCACCCCTCGCCGCCCTTTTGAACTTTTGGCAACTGGCCTTTTTGGATTCGCCATGCTCAACATCTTCACCCTTGCCAACGGCCGCCTCTTTCAGGAAGAGATCGAGTCCCTGGAAGAACTCTCCCGCTTCCAACCCATCTGGGTTGACCTGGAATCGCCCACGGTCGACGAAAAGCGCTGGATCAAACAGTATTACGGCCTGTCCATCCCGGAAGACGCGATGGACGAGGACATCGAAGAATCTGCCCGCTTCTACGAGGAAGACAATGGCGAATTGCACATCCGCTCGGACTTCCTGATCGCGGACGAGGACGAGCCACGCACGGTGCGCTGCGCTTTCATCCTGAACCAGCACAACACCGACCTCAAAAGCCGTGGCGTGCTGTTTTCAATCCACGACGAAGACGTGCCGGTGTTCCGCCTGTTGCGCATGCGCGCACGCCGCGCGCCTGGGCTGATCGAAGATGCCAAAGAGGTGCTGCTCAAACTGTTTGATGCCGACGCCGAGTATTCGGCCGACACGCTCGAAGGCATTTACGACCAGCTTGAAAAAGCAGGTAAGCAGGTGCTGTCGGGTGATGTGACCGACGCCATGGCCGGCGAAGTGCTGGGCGCCATTGCCCGCCAGGAAGACTTGAACGGCCGCATCCGCCGCAACGTGATGGACACGCGCCGTGCCGTCAGTTTCATGATGCGCTCCAAAATGCTCAACGCCGAACAGTTTGAAGAGGCCCGCCAGATCCTGCGCGACATCGATTCGCTGGACTCGCACACGGCGTTTTTGTTCGACAAGATCAACTTCTTGATGGACGCCACCGTGGGTTTCATCAACATCAACCAGAACAAGATCATCAAGATTTTTTCGGTGGCCAGTGTGGCCTTGTTGCCGCCCACCTTGATTGCCAGCATCTACGGCATGAACTTCCAGTACATGCCGGAACTCAACCAGACCTGGGGTTACCCGATGGCCATCGCCCTGATGGCCGCCAGCGCCGTGGTGCCCATGTGGTACTTCCGTCGCCGGGGCTGGTTGAAGTAATTCGACTTCGCTGGGTCGCTCGTAGCAGTTTGTTGCTGTGGGCCTGTACCGGGCTCCTCAGACGCAGGCTCAACATCGTCGCCCGGCCCCAGCCCACTGCAACAAACTCGGGGCCAATCCTGTCGCTATCAACACGCCTCCAAATGCAAGGCTTTACGGCATTACAGGTGCATCAACCACTGCGACAAAATGGCCAGGCTGTAGCGGCTGGCAACGTCGCGAATGAAACGGCCGAAGTCGGTGTGCGCATCGTCGTCTGCACGGTCTGAAATGGTACGGACCGCTGCAAACGGTACGCCGTAGTCCAAACACACTTGCGCCACGGCGGCGCCTTCCATCTCTACAGCCAAGGCATCGGGCAAGCTGCACTGCAAAGCCTGGCTTTCAGCGGTGGTCGACACAAAACGGTCACCACTGACGATCAGCCCCTGGTGCACCCGCGGCGACAGCAAATGAAAATCAGCAATGGCCTGCGCGCCCAAATGCTGCGCGGGGTCTGACAGCACCTGCGCGGCAGCGGCCGCCAAGGCCTGTGACAGGGCCGCATCGGTTTCGAAACGCGATCGGCCGTACAAAGGCACTTCGTGTTTGGGGAACAAGGGTGAGGCGTCCATGTCGTGCTGCACCAAAGCGCTGGCCACCACCACATCGCCCACTTGCGCATCGGCGGCCAAGCCACCGGCTGCGCCGGTGAACACCAGGGCATCGACCTTGAAGCGCTCCAGCAAAACCGTTGCCGTGGTGGCTGCCGCTACCTTGCCAATCCGCGAGAGCACCACCACCACATCATGACCATGCCAGTGGCCCACCCCAAAGTCCCGCCCGGCCACGCGCACCCGATGCTCATCAGGCATGACCGCCAAAACCGCGGCCAACTCTTCATGCATCGCACTCATGATGCCGATCACGGCCATGGCTTGTCCCTTGTTCCAAATAAAAAAAGCGGCCCCTGTGAGCCGCTTTCCAGTGTACCGGTGCTGGGCGCACCGTCCACTCAGGCCGAGGGGCTGCGCAGTTCGCGTCGCAATATTTTGCCCACAGGGGTTTTGGGCAGCTCGTCACGAAACTCGATGACCCGGGGCTGCTTGTAAGCGGTCATGTTGGCACGGCAATGCGCCAGGATCTGTGCCTCGGTCAATTGCGGATCTTTGCGGACCACCACCAGTTTGACAGCTTCACCCGTCTTTTCGTCGGGCACACCAATGGCCGCGCACTCCAGAATGCCAGGGCAAGCCGAAGCCACTTCTTCGACCTCGTTGGGGTACACATTGAAACCGCTGACCAGGATCATGTCTTTCTTGCGGTCCACGATCTTGAAATAGCCCCGCGCATCCACGATGCCGACATCACCCGATTTGAAGTACCCATCGGCCGTCATGACCTTGGCCGTCTCATCAGGGCGCTGCCAATAACCGGCCATGACCTGCGGCCCCTTGATGGCGATTTCGCCCGGCTGGCCGGGTGCGGTGACCTCATGACCGTCATCGTCAAGCAGTTTCATCCAGGTGCCGGGCAAGGGCACGCCAATGGTGCCCGTGAACTCGGTGCTGGTGGTCGGGTTGCAACTGACCGATGGGCTGGTCTCAGACAAACCATAGCCCTCGCAAATCGGGCAACCGGTTTTCTCGAACCACAATTTCGCCACATTGGGCGTCACGGCCATACCACCGCCCACCGACACCTTGAGGTGGGACCAGTTGACCGTGCCGAAATCCGGGTGATTGGCCAGGCCGTTGAACAAGGTGTTGACCGCCGGAAAACTGTGGAAGGTGTGCTTGGACAGTTCCTTGAGTACTGCAGGCAAATCACGCGGGTTGGGGATCAAGATGGTCTTGCCCCCGGTGCGCATGGACAACATCATGTTCACCGTGAAAGCGAAGATGTGGTACAGCGGCAAAGCACACACCGATGTGGGCTGCTCGCTGGCGGGTACACGCTTCATCACCGGCTCGTTCCAGGCCTCGGACTGCAAGACATTGGCAATCACATTGCGGTGCAACAGCACGGCACCTTTGGACACACCCGTGGTACCGCCGGTGTATTGCAAAACGGCGATGTCATCCGGCCCGATCTCGGGCTTGCGCCAGGGCAACTTGCGCCCCCGGGCCAGCGCCTGATTGAAACGCACCGCCTGCGGCAACTCAAAAGCGGGGACCAGTTTTTTGACTTTGCGCACCACATGGTTGACCACAGCGCCTTTGAGCCAGCCCAAGCGGTCCCCCATCGAGGCCAACACCACATGCTGCACCGGTGTTTGGGCCATGCACTTTTCGAGGGTAGCGGCGAAGTTTTCAATGATCACGATCGCACGCGCGCCCGAGTCCTTGAGCTGGTGCTCCAACTCACGGGCGGTGTACAGCGGATTGACATTGACCACCACGTACCCGGCACGCAAGATGGCGGCCACGGCCACCGGATACTGCGGCACGTTGGGCATCATGATGGCAACGCGATCGCCTTTGTTCAAGCCCAACGATTGCAGGTAAGCGGCCAGGGCCTGGCTTTCCGCATCGGTTTGGGCATAACTGATGTTCTTGCCCATATAGCTGTACGCCGTGCGGTCGGCGTAACGGGCAAAACTCTCTTGCATCAAGCCCACCAGAGAGCGGTATTGACCGGGGTCAATGTCCGAAGGAACGCCTTCGGGATAACTGCTGAGCCAGACGCGATCGGATGTCATTGCATGCGTTTCCATGCGAGTCAGTCTACCGCACAACTGACGGCAAACTGACTCATCAAAGGTACTGGATTTCCCGAAGGATCAGCCCTTCAAAGCCACCAGCACCTCGTCGAGCATCTTCTTGGCATCGCCAAACAGCATGCGGTTGTTCTCTTTGTAGAACAGCGGGTTGTCCACGCCTGCATAGCCACTGGCCATGGAGCGCTTCATGACGATGCTGGTGCGGCCTTTCCAGACTTCAAGCACGGGCATGCCGGCAATCGGGCTGGTCGGGTCGTCCTGGGCGGCGGGGTTCACGATGTCGTTGGCACCGATGACCATGACCACATCGGTGTCCGGAAAGTCATCGTTGATCTCGTCCATCTCCAGCACGATGTCGTAAGGCACCTTGGCCTCGGCCAGTAGCACGTTCATGTGACCGGGCATGCGGCCCGCCACCGGGTGGATGCCAAAGCGCACCGTCACACCGCGCTCGCGCAGGGTCTTGGTGATTTCATTGACGGTGTGCTGCGCTTGAGCCACCGCCATGCCGTAACCGGGCACGATGATCACGCTCTTGGCATCGCGCAGCAGCTCGGCCGTTTCGGTCGCGCTCACCGGCACCACCTCGCCTTGCGGCTCGGCCGCAGCGCCATCGGCCTTGGGCGCGGCCGGTGCTCCACCGCCAAAGCCTCCCGCGATCACGCTGATGAAATTGCGGTTCATCGCATTGCACATGATGTAAGACAAGATCGCACCACTGGAGCCCACCAGCGCGCCGGTGACGATCAGCAAATCGTTGCTGAGCATGAAGCCCGTGGCCGCAGCGGCCCAGCCGGAATAGCTGTTGAGCATGGACACCACCACCGGCATGTCGGCACCGCCGATGGCCATGACCATGTGAACGCCAAACAGCAGCGCAATGACGGTCATCACGATCAGGGGCGTCATGCCGCTTTGCACATCGTGCGCGTTCACAAACTCGCGGCCAAACCAGACCACGACCAACAGGCCCAGCAGGTTGAGCCAGTGGCGTGCGGGCAGCATCAGCGGTTTGCCGCCAATCTTGCCGTTGAGCTTGCCAAAAGCGATCAGCGAGCCAGAGAAGGTGACCGCACCAATCAGGATGCCGACGTAGATCTCCACTTCGTGGATCATCTTCTCGGCCCCCGTGAACTGGACCGAGGTGTCCACATAGCTGGCAAAACCGACCAGGCAAGCGGCCAGACCGACCAGACTGTGCATCAGCGCCACCAGCTCGGGCATCTGGGTCATCTTGACGGTTTTGGCGGCATAAAGGCCAACACTGCCGCCGATCAGCAGCGCGCCAATCACCCAGGGAATGCCCCCTGCGGCCACACGCGGGCCCAGCAAGGTGGCCAGCACGGCCAAGGCCATGCCCACAATGCCGTACAGGTTGCCACGGCGTGAGGTTTCCGGGTTGGACAGGCCGCCCAAACTGAGGATAAAGAGGATAGCGGCACCGAGGTAGGCGGCTGTGGCCAAGCTCGGAGAAATGAGACTTTGGGACATGTTTGTCTTTCCTTGTTGTTCTTATCTCTGGCTTACTTGCGGAACATGTCCAGCATGCGGCGGGTCACGGCGAAGCCGCCCAACATGTTGACGGCGGTGAGCACGATGCCAGCAAAAGCCAGCCACTGGATCAACTGGTCGGGGCGAGCGTTGCTGCCCGCCTCGGGCGGCAAGATCTGCACCAGCGCACCGATGACGATGATGCTGGAGATCGCATTGGTCACGCTCATGAGCGGCGTGTGCAACGCAGGCGTCACATTCCACACCACCATGTTGCCGATGAAGCAGGCCAGCACAAACACCGTGAAGTGGCCCAGGAAGGCCGCCGGGGCATAAGCACCAATCGCCCAAAACGCCAGCGCACCCAGACCGAACACCACCGCCAGCGTCTTGGCCGGCATGGGCCCACTGCTGCCGTGGCCGTGACCGCCTTTTTTCTCGGCCACTGCTGCGGCCGGTTTGGGCGCGGCTTTGGGCGGCACCACCAGCGGCGGGGCAGGCCAGGTGATCTCGCCGTCCTTGATGACCGTGAGGCCCCGGATCGCGTCGTCCGCCATGTTGACGTTGATCACGCCATCCTTGGTCTTGCACAGCTCTTCGGTCAAGCGGAACAGGTTGGTGCCGTACAGCGTAGACGACTGGCGCGCCATGCGCGAGGCCAGATCGGTGTAACCCACGATGGTCACGCCATGCTTGACCACAGCCTTACCGGGCTCCGTCAGTTCGCAGTTGCCGCCCTGCTCGGCGGCCATGTCCACGATCACGCTGCCGGGCTTCATGCTTTGCACCATCTCGGCGGTGATCAGCTTGGGGGCCGGTTTGCCCGGGATCAGCGCGGTGGTGATGATGATGTCGCACTCCTTGGCTTGCTGCGCGTACATCTCGCGCTGCGCGGCCTGGAAGCCTTCGCTCATGACCTTGGCGTAGCCGCCGCCGCCCGAGCCTTCTTCTTCGTAGTCCACCTTGACGAATTCACCGCCCAGCGACACCACCTGGTCGGCCACTTCGGCGCGGGTGTCGTTGGCGCGCACGATGGCGCCCAGGCTCGCAGCCGCGCCAATGGCGGCCAAACCCGCCACACCAGCACCGGCAATGAACACCTTGGCCGGGGGCACTTTGCCTGCGGCCGTGATCTGGCCATTGAAGAAACGGCCAAAGGCATTCGCCGCCTCGACCACAGCGCGGTAGCCGCTCACACCGGCCATCGAGGTCAGCGCGTCCATCTTCTGGGCACGGCTCAATGTGCGGGGCAGCGCGTCGATCGACAGAGCCGTGACTTTTTTGGCCGCCAGCTGCTGCATCAGGTCAGGGTTCTGGGCGGGCCACAAAAAGCCGATCAGTGTCTGACCTTCGTGCATCAGTTCAACTTCATCGGCCGTAGGGGCACGCACCTTGAAGACGATGTCGCTGCCGCTCCAAAGTTCGGCGGCGCTGGGCGCGATGGCCGCACCGGCTTCAACATAAGCGTCGTCAGACAGGTCGGCCAATTCGCCCGCACCCCGTTCGACCGTCACGTCAAAACCGAGTTTGACCAGTTTGGTCACCACATCGGGCACAGTGGCCACCCGTTTTTCACCGGGGAATATCTCTCTTGGCACACCTATGCGCATGGTTGTTCTCCTGACAAGTTTTGAAAAATAGGGGGACTTGCGCTGTGCAGCGCCATCGATGGCTCAATATAAACGGAAACTTACGCCGCCACGATCGGGTCTATCCCGTGCATGACAGGTGCCATGGGGCATCGATAATGTGGACATGGACATTCGCTGGAAACCCAACGTCACCGTGGCCGCCATCATTGAAAAAAATGGCCGCTACCTTTTGGTCGAAGAACAGACGCGCGATGGCTTGCGCCTGAACAACCCGGCCGGCCACCTGGACCCCGGGGAATCCCCCGCCGAAGGCTGCGCACGCGAAGCGCTGGAAGAAACCGCCCACCCGTTCAAGCCCACCGCTCTGGTCGGCGTGTACCTGTCGCGCTTTCAGCGTCTGGCCAGCCAGGAAGACATCACCTATTTGCGCCTGGCTTTTTGCGGTGAAATCGGTGAACTGCAGCCCCACCTCAGTCTGGATGAAGGCATTGTCCGCACCGTCTGGATGACCCTGGACGAAGTGCGCGCCAGCGCAGAGCGCCACCGCAGCCCGCTGGTCTTGCGCTGCATCGAAGACCATCTGGCCGGACAACGCTATCCGCTGGAGATGATCTACACAGACGCCGCCGTGGCCTCATTGCCGCCCCTGGTGGCGTGATGGACAGCATCTGGTTCGTCACGGGCGCTGCCGCTTTTGGCGCAGGTGTGCTCAATGCCATCGCAGGCGGGGGCAGTTTCCTGACCTTTCCTGCCTTGGTTTTTGCGGGCGTGCCACCCTTGGCCGCCAACGCCACCAGCGCTGCAGCTGTCAGTCCTGGCTATCTGGGCAGCACCCTGGGCTTCAAGGAAGAGCTCAAGAGCATCCCGCGCAACTCGTTGCGACGTGAGGTGATGGTGGCTGCCATCGGTGGCCTCATTGGCGCGGGCTTGTTGCTGATCACCCCCGCCAAATTGTTTTCGGGCTTGGTGCCCTGGCTCTTGCTGCTGGCCACTGCGCTGTTTGCACTGGGGCCGACCATCGCGGCGCGCAGTGCAGGCCGGGGTCACGCCCACTGGCGACTGCCCGGTTTGCTGGCCGTGGCCATTTATGGCGGTTACTTCAATGGCGGCCTGGGCATCTTGCTGATGGCGCTGTACACCCTGACCGGGGAGTCCCGACTGAACACGGTCAATGCCCTCAAGAACCTCAACTCCTTTGTGCTGTCCTGGCTGTCCGTGGCTGCATTCGCCTGGGCAGGCGCCATTGTCTGGCACCCAGCCTTGTGGATGATGGGCCTGGCCACCCTCGGCGGCTGGTCGGGTGCACGCCTGGCCAAACGTCTGCCAGCACGCTGGGTGCGCTGGCTGGTGATCGCCACTGGACTGGTGATGAGCGCGGTGTTTTTCAGCCGCTTGCGCTAATACCGCCTCACTGAACGGGCACGTTCACACCCGCAGCGACCTGGTCCAGTCGCGCCTGTTCTGTGCGCACCTTGGCCACGTAACCGCCGTCTTCAAACACGGCGTCGCCCCCGAGGTAGAACTTCAAACCATCATCCACCGAGCCACCTTTGAGCTTGATGGCATCGGCCAAAACCGCCACCCCCACGCGCAAGTTGGTGAGTGGGTCAAATGCGGTCAAATTGCCACCATAGCTCTGATAGCGCTTGGTGTGGATGCCGGTCATCACCTGCATCAAGCCTTGCGCACCCACCTGGCTTTGAATGTAGGGATGAAAATTCGACTCGATGGCCATGACGCCCAAAATCAGATTGGGCGCCAATTTGTACTGCTTGCCCAACACCTGGGCTTCGGCCACCAAAGCGGCCACGGGTTCAGGGGCCACTTTGTATTTGCGGGCCAACCAATTGGCCACGGCAGCCTGGCTGGTCGGCAAATCACGCACATTCATGGCGGTGGCCCGTTCGGCAGCGTTCTCGGGCAACCAGGACACCAACACCTGCCGTTCACGCAACCAGGCAAAAAGTTTTTCTTCGGACGCCTGCAACCAGTCAGGCTTGAGCCACAAAGCCAACACACAGGCGGCCACCGTCAAACCCACCATGGCCAAACCACTGTGGGTGACGAGGAACAGTCCATGGGCGATGTCGCTCAAGACTGTTCGAAAATTTGGGCACCAGGTGCAGGGCTTGTTCATCGAGAAAATGAGTTCAAAGGATTATAAATTTATGGGCATTCAGGGCGCGGGATAATCCGGGCATGTCAAAACTTCCTCGCGTGGTCGTCGGCTTGTCCGGCGGCGTCGATTCAGCGGTCAGTGCCTACCTGCTCAAGCAGCAGGGGTACGAAGTCATCGGTATTTTCATGAAGAACTGGGAAGATGACGACGACAGCGAATTTTGCTCGTCCAACATCGATTTCGTCGATGCCGCCGCTGTGGCCGATGTGCTGGGCATCGAGATCGAGCACGTCAATTTTGCAGCCGAGTACAAAGACCGGGTGTTTTCGGAGTTTCTGCTCGAATACCAGGCCGGGCGCACACCCAACCCCGACATCCTGTGCAATGCCGAGATCAAGTTCAAGTCCTTCCTGGACCACGCCATGCGCCTGGGCGCCGAGAAGATTGCCACCGGGCACTACTGCCGCGTGCGCTTGAATGAACAGACCGGTCGCCACGAATTGCTCAAGGGTCTGGATCCGTCCAAGGACCAGAGCTACTTTCTGCACCGCCTCAATCAAGCGCAACTGTCCAAAACCTTGTTCCCGGTGGGCGAGTTGCACAAAACCGAGGTGCGCCGCATCGCCGAAGAAATCGGCCTGCCCAACGCCAAGAAAAAAGACTCCACCGGCATCTGCTTCATTGGCGAGCGGCCTTTCCGCGAGTTCCTCAACCGCTACATCTCCAAAGAGCCTGGCCCGATCAAGGACCCCACGGGCCGCACCATTGGCAAGCATGTGGGTCTGAGCTTTTACACCCTGGGCCAGCGTCAGGGTTTGGGCATTGGCGGCATCAAGGCCAAAGGTGCACAACGCGGTGGGGGCGAGCACACGCCCTGGTTTGTAGCCCGCAAGGACATTGAGAAAAACACCCTCTGGGTGGTGCAAGGGCACGACCACCCTTGGCTGCTGTCCGAAGGTCTCTCGGCCACCGACGCCAGCTGGTGCGCAGGCCAGGCGCCCGCACCCGGCCTGTACGCCGCCAAAACCCGCTACCGCCAAGCCGATGCGTCCTGCGAATTGCGCGCAGCGGCCAACGGCACGACCGAACCTGCCTTTGCCATGCACTTTCCACAAGCGCAATGGGCTGTGACACCCGGCCAAAGCGCGGTGCTGTACGACGGCGACGTGTGCCTGGGTGGTGGCGTGATTGACGCGGCCTTGCCCGCCAGCTGAACAACGCGTCATGAAAATTGACTTTGACGGTTTGCAGGCCTTTGTCTGCGTGGCCGAACTCAGCAGCTTCGTCAAAGCCTCCGAGCAACTGCACCTGACGCAAACCGCGCTGACGCGGCGCATCCAGAAACTCGAATCGCTCCTGGAGATCCGGTTGCTCGACCGCACCACGCGGCGCGTGGAGTTGACCACCGCAGGCAAGGACTTTTTGCTGCAGGCGCGCAGTCTGGTCATGGACGCCACACGCGCCATTGAACGTGTGCGTGACAAGGCCCAGCAAGGGCTGGGCCATTTCACGCTGGCTTGCGTGCCCTCGCTCACCACCCATGTGCTGCCACAACTGATCCGCCAATACGCCACGGTGCGCCCCGGCAACAGCTTGCGCCTGCACGATGCGTCCTCGCACGATGTGCGTGCAGCGGTGCTCAGTGGTCAGGCGGAGCTGGGCATCGCCATCAACGGTGAGCCGCACCCTGACCTGGAAGAGATCGTCCTGTTTGAAGACCCGCTGACCCTGCTGTGCCCAATGCCACACCCTTTCCAGGACAAGGCCTCGGTGCAATGGACCGACATCCGCCATGTGGACCTGATCGTGGTCAGCAGCTTCATGGCCACACGCGTGTTCCTGGACTACCAACTGGCCAAGCGCGGCATCCGCCTGAGCGGGCATTACGAGGTGCAGCACCACGCCACCGCCATCAACCTGGTGGCCGCCGGGGTCGGCTGCGCCATCTTGCCGTCCTCCACCTTTGAAAACGGCGACCGCCCCAACGTGGTCAAGATCCCGCTCATCGGCCCGGTGGTCAAACGCAAAGTCACGCTGCTGCGCAAAACCCAGCACAGCCTGTCGCCCGCTGCACAGAACTTTTACGAACTGGTGTTGGGCAATTTTCGCAAGACCAAACCATTGCGAAAAATGAAATAAACGATCCGAATATTTCATTTCTCAATACGCCGAATTTCGGCAACACTTGGCACCTGAACAAAAAAGGACAAGTGATGAGCACCGATGTGCTGGTGATTGGCGGCGGCAATGCCGCCTTGTGCGCGGCCCTGATGGCTGCCGAAACAGGGGCGAGTGTGACGTTGCTCGAAGCCGCACCCCGCGAGTGGCGCGGCGGCAATTCAGGCCACACCCGCAACCTGCGCTGCATGCACGATGCACCGCAAGACGTGCTGGTGGACGCCTACCCCGAAGAAGAATTCTGGCAAGACCTGCTCAAGGTCACCGGCGGCATCACCAATGAAAAACTGGCTCGCCTGACCATCCGTGCGTCCAGCACCTGCCGCGACTGGATGCGCCGCCACGGTGTTCATTTTCAGCCCCCGCTGTCGGGCGCGCTGCATGTGGCGCGCACCAACGCCTTCTTCATGGGCGGCGGCAAAGCCCTGGTCAACGCCTATTACCGCAGCGCAGAAAAGCTCGGCGTGCAGATCCGCTACAACGCACCTGTCGAAAAGCTGGAGATCGAAAATGGCCGCTTCGTGGCGGCCTGGGTGGGTGAGGAACGCATCGCCGCCAAAAGCTGCGTGCTGGCCGCCGGGGGCTTTGAGTCCAACCGCGAATGGCTGCGCGAAGCCTGGGGCCAGAACGAACGCGGCGAATGGCCCGCCGACAACTTCCTGATCCGTGGCACCCGCTTCAACCAGGGCGTGCTGCTCAAACACATGCTGGCCCAAGGCGCTGACCCGATTGGCGACGCGACCCAGGCGCACATGGTGGCGATTGACGCCCGTGCACCGCTGTACGACGGCGGCATCTGCACCCGCATCGACTGCGTCTCGCTGGGCGTGGTGGTCAACACCGAGGCCCGCCGCTTTTACGACGAAGGCGAAGACTTCTGGCCCAAGCGCTACGCCATCTGGGGCCGCCTGGTCGCCCAGCAGCCTGGGCAGACGGCCTATTCGATCATCGACAGCAAGGCCATTGGCCGCTTCATGCCGCCCGTCTTTGAGGGTGTGCAGGCGCAGACCCTGCCGGAGCTGGCCCAAAAAATCGGCCTGGATGTGGACACATTCATGCAAACCTTGAACGCGTACAACGCGGCCTGTCAGCCCGGCACTTTTGACCACACCACCCTGGACGACTGCCACACCCAAGGCGTGGCACCGGCCAAAACGCACTGGGCACGCCCCATCGACACCGGCCCGTTTTATGCCTACGCCGTGCGGCCCGGCGTGACCTTCACTTACCTCGGGCTGGAGACCGACGAAACCGCCGCCGTGCGCTTTGGCGGCGTGCCCAGCGACAACCTGTTTGTGGCGGGCGAGATGATGGCGGGCAATGTGCTGGGCAAGGGCTACACCGCAGGCGTGGGCATGTCGATCGGCACCGCCTTTGGCCGCATCGCGGGCACGCAAGCCGCGCGGGCCGCCCTGTCCGGAGGTGCGCAATGACCTCGCTACAACAACTCACGCAAGAAGCCAAAGCCCTGGCCAATGGCCAATGGGCCCCCACCGAAGCCGAGAGCGAAGCCGCACGCCAGCTGCAGATCTGCAACGCCTGTCGCTACTGCGAAGGCTTTTGTGCAGTCTTCCCGGCCATGACACGCCGCCTGTCTTTTGCGCAGGCCGACCTGCATTTCATGGCCAATCTGTGCCACAACTGCGGCGCCTGTCTGCACGCTTGTCAGTACGCGCCACCGCACGACTTTGGCGTGAACATCCCGCAAGCCATGGCCAAATTGCGGGTGCAAACCTACGCCGACTACGCCTGGCCCGTACCACTGGGCCAGCTCTACAAACGCAATGGCCTGCTGCTCAGTCTGGCACTGGCTTTGGGCTTGGCTTTGTTCCTGTGGCTGGCCCAGCAAAGCGCTGGCCATGGCCCAGTCGAAAACTTCTACAGCATCTTTCCGCACAACTTGCTGGTGAGCTTGTTCGCGCCGATCTTCCTGTGGTCCGTGCTGGCCCTGGCCATGGGCGTGCGGCGCTTCTGGCGCGAGATCACCCCGGCCACCAGCGGTGCGCCCGTGAGCACGGCTGCGGCAGCTGAAGCAACACATGACGCACTGCGCCTGAAATATCTGGACGGCGGTCATGGCCAAGGCTGCAACAACGCCGATGACGAATTCACCCTCGCACGTCGTCGCGCACACCACCTGACGTTTTATGGCTTCATGCTCTGCTTTGCGGCCACCAGCGTGGCCACGCTCTACCACTACGTGCTGAACCTGCCCGCACCCTACGACCTGCCCAGCTTGCCCAAGGTGCTGGGCGTGGTCGGTGGCGTGAGCCTCTTGATCGGTACGGCAGGCCTGTTCAAGCTCCACTTGCAACGGCACGCCCTGCAAGGTGACGCCGCTCAAAAGCCGATGGACCTGGGTTTCATCGGCCTGCTGTTTGTCATCAGCCTGTCTGGCCTGGGCCTGTGGCTGGCACGCGGTCACAGCAGCATGCCCACCTGGCTGGTGGTGCACCTGGGCGCCGTGATGGCCTTGTTTGCCACGCTGCCCTACAACAAATTCGCACACGGCATTTTCCGGACCGCCTCGCTGATCCGCCATGCCGTGGAAAAAAGACAGCCCAACCCCATCGGGCTGGGCAACGATTGAAACAGGAGACCCCCATGCCATCCAAACGCAACACCCTTCAAGCCTTCGCCTGTGTGGCCCTCGCCTGCATGGGTCTGAGCGCCACGGCCCAGACCTTTCCGCCCAAGAAAACCATCACCCTGGTGGTGGGCTTTGCGGCCGGTGGTGCTGCCGACACGGGCGCACGCATCATCGCCAAAAAGCTGGGCGAGAACATCGGCGCTTCGGTTGTGATCGACAACAAGCCCGGCGCAGGCGGCAACATCGCCCACCAGTTTGCAGCCCAAGGGCCCGCTGACGGCAGCGTGCTTTTGTTCGGCTCGGTCGGACCGCTCACCATCGCGCCGCACATGATGAAGCTGCCTTATGACCCGGTGAAAGACCTCTCGCCGATCACCATGGGCGTGAACTTCCCGAACGTGCTGGTGGTCAACAACCAGATCGGCATAAAAACCTTTGCCGAGTTCATTGCCTACGCCAAGAAAAATCCGGGCAAGCTCGACTTTGCATCGACCGGTCCCGGCTCGGCCTCTCACCTGGCCGGTGAATTGATGAACGACATGGCCAACATCGACACCGTGCACGTGCCCTACAAAGGCGGCGCACCCGCCATGCAGGACCTGATCGGTGGTCGCGTGGCGGCTTATTACTCCACGCTTTCCACCGCTTTGCCGCACATAGAAAGCGGCAAGCTGATCCCGCTGGCCAGCACGGGCACCATGCGCCTGACCGCCTTGCCCAAAATACCGACCATTGCCGAATCGGGCTACCCGGGCTTTTCCGCCACCAACTGGTATGCCTTTGTGGCTTCGTCCAAAGTGCCCAGCGCTATCCTGGACCGCTGGAACACCGAACTGGTCAAAGTGCTCAAAAGCCCCGATGTGGTCGAGCAACTCAACAGCCACGGCCTGACCCCGCAGCCCAGCACACGCGACGAATTTGCCAAATACATGGCCAAGGAAACCGCTACCTGGGGCCGCGTGATCCGCGAACGCAAGATCACCGCTGAATAAAACAACACCACGGAGACACCCCTTGAAACTGCTGAACACACTCACCCGCCGCCACCTGCTGGCCAGCGCATTGCTGGCCTTCGCCTCCTTGGCAACGCAAGCCGCCGAGATCCGCGTCGTCACCTCCGGCGCCTTCACCGAGGCCTACAAAAAACTGGTGCCCATCTACGAAGCGGCCAGCGGCCACAAAGTCATCAGCGCTTATGGCGCATCGATTGGCAACGCGCCCGACTCGATCCCCAGCCGCTTCGCACGCGGTGAAAAGTTCGACCTGGTGATCCTGTCCGAAGGCGGCCTGGAAGCCCTGATGAAAGACGGCAAACTGGTGCCCGGCAGCCGTGTGGACCTGGCCCGCTCACAAATTGGCGTGGCCGTGCGCAAGGGCACGCCCAAGCCCGACATCAGCACCGTCGAAGCGCTCAAGCAGACCCTGCTGAACGCCAGGTCGGTGGCCTACTCGGCCAGCGCCAGCGGCACCTATTTGTCCACCGAAATGTTCCCCAAGCTGGGCATTGCCGAACAAATGAAAGTGACCGCCAAAAAGATCATGAGCGAGCGCGTGGGCGCCGTGGTGGCACGCGGCGACGCCGAGCTGGGCTTTCAGCAAGTGAGCGAGCTGATCTACTTCAAGGAGCTGGATTTCGTGGGCACCTTGCCCGATGCCGTGCAGCAAACCATCTTCTTCTCGTCCGCGCTGGTGCAAGGCTCAGAGCAACAAGAAGCGGCCAAGCACCTGGTGCGCTTTTTCACATCACCCGCCCTGGCCGAGATCGTGCGCGGCACGGGGCTGGACCCGGCCAGCCGCTGACCAGTCACGAGCCGCCTTGGTCGATGAAGTTTTCAGGACCATCTTCGTCCTGAACGCCTCATTCACTTCGCCACGAGAAAAACACTACTTTACGATTCATACTAGAGACCTCGCGGCATAAGCACATCAATACATCTGATTGGAAATTTACCCATCAGGTAAAGATTGATAGAATGGAGGGCTCTTGGAGATTCAGTACAAAGACAAGAAGATTCGTGAGTTGTGCGAGAAGCAGGCTGTCGCTGAGCGCAAACTGGGGGCACCCTGTGCCCGCAAACTGCGCAGCCGCTTGGGTGATCTTGACGCCGCCCAGCGGGTATCGGAACTGACCTTCGGCAACCCGCATCCACTCAAAGGGGATCGCCTGGGTCAGTTTGCGCTAGACCTTGCAGGCGGCTGGCGCCTCGTGTTCACTGCGGCCAACGACCCCTCGCCCGCCCACGCAGATGGCAGCATCGACTGGACCCAAGTCACCATTGTTTGCATTGAATACATCGGGGACTACCATGACTGAACACAACACCACCTTCTCTCCCGATTGGGTGTCGCCACCCGGTGACACCATTTGGGATGCCGCCGAAGAGCGCGGCTGGACCCAGGTCGAACTCGCGCAGCGCCTGGGCTATACCGAAAAGCACATGAGCCAGCTCATCAATGGCAAAGCCCCTTTGAGCATGGACGCAGCGCTGCGCCTGGAGCGCGTGCTGGGCAGCACAGCCGATTTCTGGCTGGCGCGCGAGGCCAAATACCAGCACCACAAAGCACGCCTAGAAGCCGCAGAGCGATATGCCGCATGGGCGACCTGGCTGGACGAAATCCCCGTGAAAGAACTGATGGCACAAGGTGCCATTGCCAAGCAACGCATGGACGCCAAAAACAAACCCGGCTTGGTAGAGACTTGCCTGCGGTTCTTTGGCGTGGCGTCCCCCACCGAATGGCGGGCACATTACGGCAACATGCAAGTCGCTTTCAGGCGCAGCCGATCCGAACAAAGCAATGTGGGCGCGATTGCGGCATGGCTCAGGCTGGGAGAGCAACAAAGCGAAAAACTCGATGGCCCCAAATACGACAAGGCGCGCTTTGAAAAAGCGCTGCAACACATTCGCACCCTGACCTGCGAAGCACCCCCAAGCTTTGAGCCGCAAATGCGCCAGCGCTTGCAAGAGGCAGGGGTGATGCTGATGTGGGTGCCAGCCATAGCAGGCACCCATGTGAGCGGCGTGGCCCGCTGGCTCAGCCCCACACGCCCGCTCATTCAGCTCTCGCTGTATGGCAAAACCAACGACAAGTTCTGGTTCAGCTTCTTTCACGAAGCCGCGCATATCCTGCTGCATGCCAACAGCCAAGAAGACAAGAAATCCATCTTCTTGGACGACCCCAACGCCACGCACGCCAACGACCCGCAGGAACACGAAGCCAACATGTGGGCGCGTGACTGGCTCATCCCACCCCAATATGCCCAAGCCCTGCCAAGCCTGCGCACCAAAACCGCCGTGCAACAGTTTGCCCAGCAAGTGGGCATTCACCCCGGCATTGTGGTGGGCCGCCTGCAGTTCGATCAGCACATCGAAGCATCGTGGATGAACGACTTGAAAGTAAGCTACAGCATTCAAACCGCAAATCGGTCTTGATGCTTGTGTAAGCTTGCCCCTGTTACTGATCTCGAAACCCCACAAGCGCCCGCATGCCCACACTCGACTGGCTTGACCGCCAAGCTGCCTTCTCAAGCGCATCCCAAACCACCACCCATGTGCTGCGCCCGCACGCGGCTGGCCATGTTTTTGGCGATGCTTCCGCCGCAAAGAACAACCTGCTCATTCAGGGCGACAACCTGCAAGCCCTCAAGGCGCTGCTGCCGTTTTACCGGGGGCAGGTCAAGTGCATCTTCATCGACCCGCCCTACAACACCAAGAGCGCGTTTGAGCACTACGACGACAACCTGGAGCACAGCCAGTGGCTGAGCATGATGCTGCCCAGGCTGCAAGTGTTGCGTGACTTGCTGAGCGAAGACGGCTCGATCTGGGTGACCATCGACGACAACGAGGGGCATTACCTCAAGGTATTGATGGATGAGGTTTTTGGGCGGGGGAATTTTGTGTCCAACGTCATTTGGCAAAAAAAGTTTTCGCCCCAAAACGATGCGAAATGGATCAGCAACAGTCACGACCATGTCCATTGCTATGCGTTCAATAAGAATTGCTGGTTTCCCAATCCGCTCCCTCGGTCAACAGAGATGGACGAACGATTCAAGAATCCAGACAACGATCCAAGGGGGGCTTGGTCTGCGACGGATCTCACAAGAGCCGAGCATCGTGATCGAGACTACTGGGGGCTCGTCACTCCATCAGGAAAAACTGTTTATCCGGCAAAAGGCCGCAGCTGGAGTCGCCCAAAAGAAAATATCGAGAAGCTTGTTGCAGATGAGCGACTTTGGTTTGGCCCGAATGGCAGCAATCTCCCACGTCTGAAAAAATTTCTGAGCGAGATGGACGGAGGGCTTACGCCTCAATCCATTTGGCTACACAGTGAAGTTGGAAACAACCAAGAAGCAAAAAAAGAGATATTGCAACTTGACGCAGAAACTGTGTTTGACACGCCAAAACCAGAACGCTTGTTACAGCGTGTCCTGCATCTAGCCACGAACCCCGGCGACCTCGTCCTCGACAGCTTCCTCGGCAGCGGCACCACCGCCGCCGTCGCCCACAAAATGGGCCGCCGCTGGATCGGCATTGAAATGGGCGAGCACGCCACCACACATTGCACACCGCGTTTGCAAAAAGTGATCGACGGCGAGCAGGGCGGCATCAGCGCCGCCGTGGGCTGGCAAGGCGGCGGCGGCTTCCAGCTGCTGCAACTGGGCGCACCGCTGTTTGATGAACTGGGCGACATCCACCCGGAGGTGCGCTTTGCCGATCTGGCCGCTTTCATCTGGATGCGCGAGACCGGCACCGCCTTGCCAGCGCAAGCCGCCAGCGGCCCGCTGCCCTTGCTGGGCGTGCATGAAGGCACGGCGTATTACCTGCTGTTCAACGGCATCTTGGGGGACCGCCGCCCCGCCAGCGGCAATGTGCTGACCACGGCGGTGCTGCAAGCCTTGAACGAGCGGTGCCGCGATGACATGCAGCGCTGCCTCATGGTCGCGTGCCACGCTGAAGTGAACGCAACAAACCCATAAAACAAGAATCAGGGAGCCGCCCATGGCCTTATTGACCCTCAAGCGTTACCAAGAGCACGCCTTGCAGGCACTGGACAAGTACCTGCGTGCAGCGCAACAAACCGGCCCGCGTTTGGCTTTTGAAGCGCAAACCGGTTTTGGCTACAACACCGAACCGTTTGGCGACATGCCTTGCGTGTGCCTGCGCATCCCCACGGGCGGCGGCAAGACGCTGATGGCTTCCGAGGCCATTGGCCGCATGGCCCGCGAATGGCCCACCGGCCTGGCGCAGCCTGTGGTGCTGTGGCTGGTGCCGTCGGACACGATTCGCAGCCAAACGCTGAACGCGCTGCGCACAGCGGGGCACCCGTTCCGACAAGCACTGGCGCAAGGCGTGGGCGATGAGGTACCCCTTGATGCAAAAGCTGGCCTTGCGCATTGAAGAACTGCGCGACAAAGCGGCCAAGACCACATTCACCCAACTGGTGCTGGACGGTGGCTGGGCGCTGGAAACCTCGCCCGAGATTGGCTTTGTGTTTGAAGCCAACCGCTACCCGGTGCCAACGAACAAGCTGTACCGGGGCAAGTTCAAGTTCAGCAAGCACTATTACCCCGTGCCCGCTGACCTGGAAGACGGCGGCGAAGAATGGCGCTGCGCATTGGCCATTGACGAACACCCGCAAGTCAAACGCTGGGTGCGCAACCTTGACTCTGACCCCGTGGCCGGATTCTGGATGCCGACATCCAGCACACGCTTCTACCCCGACTTTGTGTGCGAGCTGATCGACGGTCGCGTGCTGGTGGTGGAGTACAAAGGCGGCCACATCAGCGGCATGGCCAAGGAAATCGAAAAAGGCGAAGTGGGCCGGGTCTGGGCCGAAAAGAGCGGTGGCAAAGGCCTCTTTGCGATGGTGTTCAAGAACCGGGATGGGATGAATGTGGGGCAGCAGTTGGATGCTGCAATTGACTCAAAGTCATAACAATTTTTAGAGGGAGGATCTATGACCATGAAGAATATAGACACAGGCACGCTGATCGAGGCCGTTGCTTTCGCTGCGCACAAACACCGCGACCAACGCCGAAAAGATGTAAGCGCTTCGCCCTACATCAACCATCCAATCGCCTTGGCCAATGTGTTGGCCAACGAAGGTGGCGTGACTGATTTGGTAGCGCTTTGCGCCGCCGTGTTGCACGACACGGTGGAAGACACCGACACGACTGAGTCAGAGTTGATTGAACGCTTCGGCCCAGAGATCGCAAGCGCCGTGATGGAAGTAACCGATGACAAATCGCTCGACAAAGCCGAGCGCAAAGCTTTGCAAATCGAACATGCACGGCACATGTCTCATGCGGCCAAGCTTGTGAAGCTCGCAGACAAGATCAGCAATTTGCGAGACATTCTGGCCTCGCCCCCCGCAGATTGGCCCGTTGAACGCAAGCAGGCTTACTTTGACTGGGCAGCCAACGTGGTGGCTGGGCTTCGTGGTGCAAACCCCAAACTGGAAGCCGTTTTTGATTCGGTGTATGCCCAACGAAATACTTTGCGCGCCTTCTATTGATCCGGCACGCTGAAGTTTGAAATGTGTGAGCTCAGTCATCTCGTAGATCGGTGGCTTTAGCCCCGACATGGCTGGCTTCGGCGCAGGCTGCATGTCGGGGCTAAAGCCGCCGACCTACAACATCTTTGAGCATTGAAAACTTCACAAGGCCGAATCAATAAGCACAGGCTGACTGACTAAAACAGACGCTCAGTGAGCGCCGTCCTGGTGCAATTTGGCGTGGATGCGCTGCGTCAAGCGCCACACGCCCCACAGCACCAGCGGGATCGACAGGCCAGCGGTCATCTCGGGGTTGAGGGACAGGCCCAGCTTGTTCAGGGCCTTAGCGCCGTACAGCACCAAGCTCACCACGTAGTAGCTGATGGCCGCGATTGACAGGCCTTCCACCGTGCTTTGCAAGCGCAGCTGCAAGGCCTGGCCTTTGGTGAGCTTTTCCAGCAAGACCTGGTTTTGCGACTCGGTGGCAATGTCCACCCGGGTGCGCAGCAAGGCGCTGGTGCGCGAGACCCGTTCAGACAAAGACGCCAGGCGCTGCGCCGTGGCCGCCACGGTGGCCATGGCCGGTGACAGGCGGCGTTGCATGAACTCGCCCACCGTCTGGATGCCCGCCACAGGGCGCTCGCGCAGCTCGGCAATGCGCTGGCCCACCAGCGTGTCATAAGCCCGCGTGGCCGAGAAGCGGTAGCCGTGTTCTGCGGTCGCGCGTTCAATGCGTGCAGCCAAAGACACCAGCACATCCAGCAAGGCCTGATCGCTGTCGCCTTTGCGCTCCAGCCCGGCGGTGATGTCGGCCAATTGCGCTTCGGCCTCGGACAAAACCGGCGCCAAAGCCTTGGCCACGGGCAAGCCGCGCAAAGCCATCAGGCGGTAAGTTTCCAGCTCCAGCAAGCGTTGCGAAATGCGGCCCGCACGGCTGTCGGGCGTGCCCGGCGGGGCCACGACCAGCATGCGTTCAAAGCCGTCTTCGCCCAAGCGGAAATGCGTCAACACGCACGAATGCGGCAAGCCTTCGGTGGTGTTGCCCATGCGCGAGCCGACCACCGCCCCTTCGCCCAGCCAGGCTTGCGCCTGCGCCACGAGCTGAGGCGATGCCATGTCGCCCTCCACCATGCCCAGATGGATCGCCGCCACCGTCTGGCCGGGAATGCCGCGCAGCCAGTCGCTGCCCACCACCGCTTGCGAAGCCAGCTCGGGCATGGCCTGCCCCCAGGCGGCGTGCGCAGGCAAGGCCTGCACGATCGAATAGCGGGTGAACTCGGTGTGGCGCTCCCACTTGACGGTGAAGCCGTCACAGCGCAGCCGCAGGAAATTGCCATTCAACTGCTCCGGCTTCAGATCGGCATGCCCGGGCAAGCGGCGCAGGTGCGTCCATTCCTGTTCGCGGGTGATGCCCGCATTGAGCACCGCCACATACACGATGAGGGCTGGCAAACGCACGCGGGCCGACGGACGGGCATGGACTTCGTTGTGCAGCTGGTGGCGCTGCGCATCGTCCACAGGCAAATAACGCGAGGTGATTTCGTTCATGGCCTCATTCTGGCCCGATCCAGCGCTGAGCGGTCAAAACAGCGAGAACGAAACAGTTTCAACCCACGCAGGCATAAACACACGGGCTTGTGTCAGGCCGGACCAGTTCCCCCAGACGCAAGCGCTGTCGCCTCCGGGAACAGCAAGCGACCTTGCAGCAAACCCTGTGCTGTGGCCAGCAACAAACCACCGATCACCACCGTGACGAACAGCAGCCAAGCCAGCGCCAACACCTGCACAGGCCCCGACTCAGGGGTCAAATGCAGGAACAAGGCCGCCGAAGCCGCCAAGGGAAAAGACAGACTCCAAAAAGGAATTCCAAAGGGTTGCGCCAAACTGCGTCTGAGCACCGTCAAGGACACCAACGTGAACAACAAGGCGACGCCTGCCAGCATGTGCACCAGCACAGCAGGTGCACCCAATGACACCCCCGACAAGGCCAACACCGAAGGCGGTGCAATGGTGATGAAAGTGCTGGGCAGCATGCGCTGTGGCCACATGCCCACCGTGCCAATGCGCACCCACACCAGTGCCAGCGCCACAGGCCACAGCACCGCCGCGATGCCGTACTGCGCAGCAGACCACACCGGATGACCCAGGCTCACACCCGCCAAGGCAGGCAAGACATTGCCCACCACCGGGATGAACAAGGCCGGGGTCATGACTGGCCAAAAATCATGGGCGGTCAAGCCCGGCTGAAACCACCGCTGAATCACCCCCACAGTCACCAACAGCAAGCCCGCCGAACCGAGCATCCACAACACGTCCGCCCACAAGCTGTAGCCGCCATGGGTCACCGAAACTGTCGCCATCAAAACCAGCGACGAAGGCAAGGCCGCCACAAACACATGGCGCAGAGGATGCCGCAGATCGTCCAGTACAGCAGCAGGGAAGCGAAGCATGCGCCACAGCGTGCCCAGCAGCAAGCCCAGCAACACCAAAGCCGCCATGCCCCATACCAGCACAGAAACGGGGGCAGCGACGCCCCAATGCGGCACCGCACGCCACCAGGCCAGCGACAGGCCACACAAGCCCATGACCATGGCAAACCACGAGAAATGCAAATGCTGCACGGAAGAAACGGGGCGACTTTCAATCATGGCGCCATTGTCCTTCATGGCCATTGAAAAACCGACGGCATAGGCTCGGCGAGCCTTCAGAAGGCGGATCACCCATGCGTGAAACCGCCCACCATAGCCGCGCTCAAACTTACAAGCATATGGACTGCAGATGGCGAGGTTGGCGCCGAAAACACTCGCCAAAAGATTTCAGGACCGACTTACCTAGACAAAAACCAAAGTTTTTGGAAATAAGCAATTCAAAAATATGCAAATTTCCAGAGAACAGAAATGTCTCCACCGCTTCACCCAGGCCCTGGCGCCAAGCTGGCCGAAATGCACGCGATGGTCGTCATACAACCAATGTATGGTTGTCATCCTTTGCGCTCATCTTTAAGCTCGCATACGGAGATAAAAGATGATTGCAGATTGCATACTGATCGTAGACGACCACCCCGTGTACCGGGATGCTTTGACCGAAAAACTGAGCGTGGATTTTGCGGCTTTGGATGTCCAGGTCATGGGGGTCGGCTGCTCCCAGGCGGCATTAGACGCATTGGCCACCAGTGATCGTCGCTGGCTGATCGTGCTCGACATTCAAATGCCGGGTTTAAGTGGCCTGACAGGCATCAAAGCCTTCAAAATGGTCCCCAATGTGGCCGCTGTCGTGAGCATTTCCGGATTGGATGAAAAGTTATGGGAACCCAAAACCGTTCAAGCCGGGGCCTCGATCTTCCTCTCCAAAAACAACACCAGCCAGTTCATTTTCAAAAAACTCCATCACTTGATGCAAGGCGGTGATGCTCCACTCGAAACGCCACAGCCTGCCGAGGTGGTGGAGGACCACCGACTGCTTCGATTGACAGGGCGTCAACGTGAAGTGCTCAAGTTGATCGCCCAAGGTCACCCCAACAAGATCATTGCCCACATGCTGGAAATCAGTGAGCAAACGGTCAAGATCCATATCAATCAGATCTTTAAAGAGTTACGGGTCTTCAATCGGACCCAAGCCGCCTTGATGGCACAAAAATCCAATTTGATGTAACCCGTCAACTGCTGCCACCCCAAGGGATCTGAGGCAGAGATTCAGGGACAGTCTGGATGGCAGGCTTGGCGCGAGGTCCACTGATCGCCGATTGGGTAATCAGCAAACATGTGGTGATCCCCACCAGAATCAGTACAAAGTGATGCGATCGCATGGAAGTTCCTTTCGATGCGAATCGTAAAAACCGAACACCGGAAAATCAATCCAACATTGGCTCTAGAACTTATGCAGAACCCCACTGGCGCCACCTTGCAAAATGCAGCCACGCTGAATTTCATTGCACGCGAAAAGTCGGCGTACATCACAAAATCGGCACGCTCGGTGACCGCAGCCAACGTCCTGGCCCCCATCCTCTGCTACATCGTCTTTCAGGACGAAGTCAAACCACTGCACATGCAAATATGGCTGGCCTATATGTTTGTGGCCACCGTGATCCGCACCTGGACCACTGAACGCTTGGCGCGCGAAAGTCAGAACATCACAAATCCGAATCGCAACCTCAACGTCATCACCGTAGGCGTGGGACTGATTGGCTTGGGCTGGGGCTTGGGCTGGTTGTTGCTGGTACCGTATCTCAAAATCGAAAACAAGTTGTTCTACATGTACATCACCACGGGCGGTATGTTCAACAGCATGTTTGCATACTGCGTGCATTGGCCCACGTTCTACAGCTTCACCGTGCCCATCATGGTGTTCGCGATCGTCGCCATCTTGTTGCCTTTCCAGATTTTTCACTGGGCAATTTCAGTGGGCTTGGCCACCCTGTTTGTTTATGTGATCCGCATTGCGCGCAATTTCTCGACGACTTTTGAAGACTCGATTCGACTGCGCTTACGCAATGAAAGCCTGTACCAAGACCTGGCGGCAGAACGTGATGCATCCGTTGCTGCGAACATGGCCAAATCGAATTTCATTGCTGCGGCCAGCCACGATCTGCGACAACCCATGCATGCGGTCAATGTGTATCTGGACGCCCTGCAGATGGAAAAGATCGAGTCCAAAGAAAGAACCATCGTTCAGAAAATAAAAAACAGCGTCACGGCATTGAATGACATGTTCGAGTCACTGCTGAACATCAGTCGCTTGGACAGTTTGACGTTCAAGCCTAGCAACAGCGCTTTTGCGTTGACCGGGTTGACTCGGTCACTTGAAGAAATGACACGCCCACTGGCGGAAAAGAAATCACTGACCCTGCAGTTTCAAGGTCCTTCGTGCACGGTGCAAGGCGACATGAAAGTGATGCATCAAATCCTGATGAACCTGATCAGCAACGCCATCGATTACACCGACTACGGAAAAATCACAGTCACATTTTCCGAGGCGAATGGATGCCTGCTCGTGTCAGTGGAAGACACCGGGTGCGGCATCACGCTCGAAGAGCAAGCACATATCTTCAATGAGTTTTATCGCGTTGACACCACGCGTTCTCAGCACGACGGTTTGGGCTTGGGTTTGTCCATCGTGAAGCGTTTGTGCGAATTGATCGAAGCCAAAGTGGAAGTCACCTCGGAGGTGGGATTGGGTGCGCGTTTTACAGTGAGCACGTCCTACCCCTGTGCAGATCACGTCACCAAACTGCCATCGGCTCCCAGCTTGAGTGCAACAGGAGGCCCTCGTCTGTCCTTGCAAGGCAAAGTGGTGGCCGTGATTGAAGATGATCCCGTCGTTTGCCAAGCTTATCGTCAGACCCTGGCGCGTGCTGGCGCTTCAGTCGTTGTACTGTCCGAAGAGCTGGAATTGATGCAGGAACAATTGAGTGAAATTGACCGCATCGACCTCATCATCAGCGATTACCGACTTCGGAAAACGCGTGGTGATGCGGTGATCCAGCAGCTGCGCGAATCTTTCAATGTGGATATTCCAGCGATCATCATCACCGCGGACACTTCGCCAGAACACATTGAATACTTTCAAGGCTTGAAAATTCCCGTGCTGCATAAACCGGTCAGCTTCCGCCATGTGATGCTGGTCGCTGAACGCTTGCTTCAAAGCGATGAAGCCTTGCGATGGCCGCAGTAAATCCCTCCCTGTCTGTCACTGCCTCAACGCGCACATCAAGAAAAAAGGCCTGCTCTCACCAGGAGAACAGGCCTTTGATCAGCAAAAAGCAACGAAGTAGCTTTTAGAACGGGATATCATCATCCATGTCATCAAAACTGCTGGGCGCTGGCCTGGCCGCAGGGGCTGGACGGGCCGCAGGCGCAGCAGCAGGGCGTGCAGCAGGAGCCTGCTGGCGCGGGGCGTAGCCACCGCCATCGTCCGATGGGCCGCCCATGCCTTGGCGGCCACCCAGCATCTGCATGGTTTCGCCGCGGATCTCCGTCGCGTATTTCTCGATGCCGTCCTTGTCGGTGTACTTGCGGGTGCGCAGGCTGCCTTCGACGTAGACCTGAGAGCCTTTTTTCAGGTACTGGCCAGCGATCTCGGCCAATTTGCCAAAGAAGCTGATGCGGTGCCACTCTGTGGCTTCCTTCATCTCGCCGGTTGCTTTGTCTTTGTAGCGGTCGGTGGTGGCCACGTTGATGTTGCTCACGGCGTCGCCAGAAGGCAAATAGCGGGTTTCGGGATCGCGGCCCAAATTGCCGACGATGATGACTTTGTTGACGGATGCCATGAAAAACTCCTCGAATAGGTGTGGATTATGCGGCCATTAAGTGGTCTGGCGAACAGGCGCTGAGCGCCCCGGCGCCTGCATGGGCAGGGCCACCAAGAGCCACACCAGCATGGCGCCCGCGCAGCTCAAGAACAGAGACTGGCTGCCCCAGGTCTTGACCAGGTAACCGCCCAGCCAGCCGCCCACAAAAAAGCCCAGCGATTGCAAGGTGTTGTAAACCCCCATGGCCGTGCCGCGCACCGCACTGGGCGCCAGGCGCGATGCCAGACTGGGCTGCGTGGCTTCCAGCACGTTGAAGCCACAAAAGAACACAAACAACAAACCCGCGAGCGTGCCCAGGCGGGGCGTGCCCGAGGCCTGCAACAAAAAGCCCAGCTGCACCGCCGCAATCAAGGCAATCGCGGCCAGAAACACTTTCTTGAGGTGCCCGCGCCGCTCCATGGCAAAGGTGCCGCCCATCACGACAAATGAGCCCAGCACCGCAGGCAGGTACACCTGCCAGTGATGGTCCTTGCTCAAACCGGCCTGCACCAGCAAGGCAGGCACCGCCACCCACATGGCCAATTGCACCGCATGCAAAACAAACACGCCCAGGTTCAGGCGCAGCAAACCCGCGTGGCTCAAAACATCTTTCAGCCGCCCACGCGCAGGCCCGGCCACCATGGGTGGCGCCGCAGGTGCACCCCAAATCACCACCCCCACGCCCAGCAAGGCCAGTGTGCCGGTCACCGCAAACAAACCCGACAAGCCGATCGCCGCAGCCATGAGCGGCGCCAGCACCAAAGACAAGGCGAACATCAAACCAATGCTGGCGCCCACCAAAGCCATGGCCTTGGTCCGCACCTCGTCACGGGTCAGGTCGGCCAGCAAGGCCGTCACGGCGGCCGACACGGCGCCTGCGCCCTGGATGCTGCGGCCAATCAGCAGACCAGTCAGGTCATTGGCCGCCGCCGCCCAGAAACTGCCCAGCGCAAAAATCAACAAGCCCAGGGCAATCACGCGCTTGCGGCCAAAGCGGTCCGACGCCATGCCAAACGGCAGCTGCAGCAGACCCTGCGTCAGGCCATAAATGCCCATGGCCAGGCCCAGCAAGGCCGGATCGTCCCCGCCGGGGTATTTGCGGGCTTCGAGCGCAAACACCGGCAGCACCAGAAACAAGCCCAGCATGCGCAAGGCAAAGATCGAAGCCAGCGATGCGCTGGCGCGACGCTCCAGGGGCGTCATGGCCGTAGTGGCCACCGGGGCCACATCAGAAGCAGGATTGGAAAGGGTCACGCGAACAAGCTCAGCGGGTCGAAAAACAGCATTGTCCCTGATTGCGGCGTCCCAGCTGCCCACACGGAATGGCTCAAGCACCAATGGGCAACAAAAAACAAATCAGACAAGGCCTAAAATGCACATTTTTAAAACTCCAAGAATCCTAACGATGTCACGAATTGGGTCATACGCCGTTACTGCCTGGGCATTGCTCCTGGGGCTGCTGGGCTGCGGAGGTGGGGGCTGGAGCGGTGGCGATCCGATCACAGGCATCAGCGCGACGAATTTCAAATACGGTCAATTGGCCAACTTGACCCTGACGGGCAATGCCCTGGACAACGTCATCAAACTGTCCAGTGACAAATGCCTCTCGGTCACATTGGGCGCTATAGAGTCCTCATCCATGCGACATGCTACTTGCATCGTGGCGGCCACAGGCCCGATTGAATTCACGGTCAAAAGCAATGCGGATTACACGGTTTACAGCACATCGCTGAACGCGCCCGAGCCGGTCACCGGCATCAACGCAAGCAATTTGAAATACGGCCAAACCGCTGTGCTCACACTCTCGGGCGATCCTCAAATCGGCTCGATCAAAGTGTCGTCCGACAAATGCACCGGCATGACACTGGATGCAGTGAGTTCTGCAGCCACCCGCACGGCCCGCTGCACCGTGACAGGCACGGGCGACATGAAACTCACGGTGACCAACACATCCGGGGGAACCACGTTTTACACACAGACCGTGTCCGTACCCGAACCTCAGGTGACCTTGGTCACTACTTTAGGCACGGTGGTGATGGAGCTCAATCCGACGGCGGCACCGATCACGGTCAAGAACTTTTTGGCTTACGTGAACCAGAGTCCTTCGTTTTACAACGGAACCATATTTCACCGAGTACTCGCTGGATCGGTCGCACAAGGGGGTGGCTACACCAGCGGTTTCGTTGCAAAAACAGGGCAGAGCAGCCCAATTGCACTGGAAGTCGGGAAAGGACTGAGCAACCTCCAGGGCACCATTGCGATGGCCAGAACAGACGTATTGAACTCTGCAACATCTCAATTCTTCTTCAATGCCAGAGACAACATCAGCTACGACACCCTTGGCGGTGGTTATGCTGTTTTCGGCAAAATCATTGCTGGCCTGGATTTGATCATTCAAATCAGCAACCTTCCCGCAACGTCCGACCGACCCAATACAGAAGTCGTGATCACCTCCGCCACCCAAACCCAGTAAAACCCAGGCCCACCGGGCCAGCCCTGGCCGCACCGAAACCCACCATCCATTGATAATGGTGGGTTTTGTTTTTGTGGCTCCACCGTGAACTCTGATCGCCAAGACACTTACCTGGCTGCGGCCTTGCGGCAAACGCACATCAGCGTGCGGGGGGCGCGCACGCACAACCTCAAAAACATCGACCTGGACATCCCGCGCAACCAGCTGGTGGTGATCACCGGGCTGTCTGGCTCAGGCAAGTCGAGTCTGGCTTTTGACACGCTGTATGCCGAAGGCCAGCGCCGTTATGTAGAGAGCCTGTCGGCCTATGCGCGGCAGTTTTTGCAGCTGATGGACAAGCCCGATGTGGACCTGATCGAGGGCCTGTCGCCTGCGATTTCCATCGAGCAAAAAGCCACCAGCCACAACCCG